>Ga0164295_10000995_pt1 | contig 23445 bp, 23 predicted proteins | sample GEODES006metaG_FD_111798 | JGI IMG/M metagenome (GOLD analysis project Ga0164295, IMG submission 111798) | Oligotrophic lake water microbial communities from Sparkling Lake, Wisconsin, USA - GEODES006 metaG | ecosystem: Environmental > Aquatic > Freshwater > Lake | place: USA: Sparkling Lake... | reverse complement strand
CGCACTGCCGGATCGGGTGGAGGGGTTCGGTGAGGGCAGCGATGAGATCAATACCTACCCCGACTTCATTCGCGCAAACCCCATCGAATCATTTCTCGATATCCCGCATGTGGAGGAAGGTCTCCGCGGACTGGAGCGCACCCGCAAGGTCGACTTCGAAGAGTGGATGCACCGGCGCGGACTGGACGCGGTGATCTTCCCGACCGTCGCCGATGTCGGCCCGGCCGATATGGACGTCAACCCCGCATCTGCCGATCTGGGCTGGCGCAACGGCGTCTGGGTGGCCAACGGCAATCTGGTTCCGCGCCATCTTGGAATCCCCACAGTGACAGTTCCGATGGGAATGATGGCCGATATCGGCATGCCTGCCGGATTCACCTTCGCCGGCCGGGCCTATGACGACACCGCACTACTGACCTACGCCGCGGCGTTTGAAGCAACAGGTGAGCGGCGCACCACGCCGCCGCGTACACCACCACTATGAGAGGCGATCAGAGATGACCGATGGCACCAGCGCCGACTACCGGATGCCGGCCGAATACGCACCGCAGGAACGGGTCTGGATGGCCTTCCCCTGCAACGGGTACTCACTGGGTGATACCGACGATGCTCAGCATGAGGCCAGATCAACCTGGGCCGCGGTGGCGCACGCGGTTGCCGAGTTCGAACCCGTCACCATGGTTGTGCATCCGCCGGAGCGCGCCATTGCCGACAGCTATCTGTCGGACAGCATCGAAATCGTTGAGGCGCCATTGAATGACGCCTGGATGCGCGATATCGGTCCGACGTTCGTGCACACTGCCGACGGGTCGGTGGCCGCGGTGGACTGGGTGTTCAACGGGTGGGGCGCCCAGGGGTGGGCGCAGTGGGATCTCGATCAGCACATCGGCCGGATCGTTGCCGAGGCGGCGGGGGTGCCGATCGTCAACTCGGACATGGTCAACGAGGGCGGGGGCGTTCAGGTCGACGGTGAGGGCACGGTATTCGTCACCGACACCGTGCAACTCGACCTCGGCCGCAACCCGGGGATGACGCGGGAACAGGTGGAAGCGGAGTTGGCCCGCACCCTCGGCGCCACCCACCCGATCTGGCTGCCGCAGGGTCTGACGCGGGACTCACAGCGGTTCGGCACTCGGGGGCACGTGGACATCGTCGCCGCGATCACCGCTCCCGGTCGGCTGCTGCTGCACACCCAACGTGATGAAGCCCATCCCGACTTCGAGGTGTGCAAGAGGATCCGAGCCGCTGTCGAGGCCAGTCATGATGCGGCCGGGCGCACATGGGAGATCACCGAGATGCCCGCTCCCGCAACGCTGACCGATTCCGAGGGATTCGTCGACTACAGCTATATCAACCATCTCATCGTCAACGGTGGCATCATCGCCTGCGGATTCGGTGACGCGCATGACAACGACGCCGTTGCAATCCTGTCCGAGCAGTACCCGGGCCGTGAGGTGGTCACGGTGGATGCGCGACCGCTGTTCGCCCGCGGCGGCGGAATCCACTGCATCACTCAGCAGCAGCCGTTACCGCGGGTCTGACCGGAGTGTGTGCTCTCGACGGTTGCGACGCGTCTCCACGATCGACTCGGCGATGAGTACCACGATCAGAGTGACGCCGAAGGACGGGTAGAGCACTGCGAGTGCGGTGGCGATCACGCCGACCGCGACGACGGCGCCGTGCGGTGTGTTGGACCGCACCGTGTCGCTGGTCCGTCCGGGCAGGCCCGCGGTGCCGGTAGGACGGCGCTTCCACCACATGGCCATCGCGCTCACGATGCTCGTCAGGACGCCGAGGCAGGCGAGCGTGGCCAGGATGCGGGTGACGATTCCGTACTGGGTACCCATATGTGTGTTCACGCCCCAACTGGTGATGCGCGACAGCGTGCCGTCCTGGTCGGCGGTGGCGTTCGTGATGGTCTCACCGGTGAACTGATTCAGGTAGAGGGTGCGTTGCTCGGATAGTTTCTGGGGCCAGTGATTGACCACGGTGTAGCTGCCGTAGACGGTCTCGCCGTCTGCGGTGGAATCCGACGGCGGCATGATCGAGTAGCCGGGGATCATGCCCTCGGACTCGGCGATTTCGTTGATCGCGTTGATGTCCAACGGTTTCGGTATCGGAACGGTGGTCGTGGATGCATAGACCGGATCCTCTTTGTCCGCCCAGGCGATGCGCCGACCGAGGCGGTCGAAGTCACCGACCTTGGCCGGCGTTGACGGTGCATCGATTTCGGCGGATGGCGTCATAGTCGAGGCCACCGCCCGCCAGTTCTCTCCCCAGTAGCGCGACCAGGTCAGACCGGAAGCGATGTAGCCGATCAGCACCACCGAGAGCAGGATGCCGGTCGTGGCGTGCAGATCCCGCCACCGGATGCGGCCACCCTTGCGCCACCGAATCGACAGTCGCGGTTTGCCCTTCTCGATCGCCCGCGGCCACCACAGGTAGATGCCACTTGCTGCCAGCACCAGGATCCACACCGCGATCATCTCGATGATGAGGTTGCCGATCCCGACCCTCATCGTCGCATCGGGATATGCCGACGGTGCAATGAAATGTCCGAAGGCGGGCAGTGACACCGTCGGCCCGTCGTTGCCGAAGAATCGGTGCAGTTGATTGGCCCAACCGACCAGGCCGTCGAGCTCCTGACGCTGGCCCAGATGTTTTCCGGTATAGGGGTCGATGAAAACCTGGGTGACATTGCGTTCGCCGAACCCGGACTCCTCAGCGGGGAGGAAGTCGACCTGCGTCGAGGCTTCCGCGTCCTGCGGAGGCGTCAGCGCGTCCATCACCATGTCGGGGCCGACCTGCTGGCGGGCGGTGGCGACCTGGTCGTCCAGCGAAACGACCGCTGACGCCGGGGTGACGACCTTGAGGTCACTGTGTAGCCAGAGATCCAGTGGCTGGGTGTACAAGATGATCAGGCCCGTGCAGGCCAGCACGATCAAGGCCGGCGCGACGAAAAGTCCTACCCAGAAGTGCAGCCGCCAGATCCGCCGCAAAACCGCCGCTCCGCCACGACGCTGGTCCCGCCCTACGCGTTCACTATCAATGTCGACCACATGTGATTAGTCGGCCCGATCGGCCGGTCGGTTCCCGGCTTGCGGGAGGTGAAATCAGCTCTCAGCCGGCGCGGTCGTCACGCTGCGCGGCGGCGATCAGATCCTCGCGGGCCCGTGCCACCCGTGACCGGATGGTGCCCAGCGGACACCCGGAGACCTCGGCGGCCTCCGCGTAGGACAGTCCCAACACCTGCGTGAGGACCAGCGCGTCGCGACGGTTGGGCTCCAGACCATCCAGCAGCATCCTGATCTCGACGACGTCCTCGAATCGCGCCGCGGCAGGGGAGGTGCTGAGTAGTCCCTCCAGGTCGATCTGGCCGGTCGTTCGGGGCCGGGCCTGGTTGCGGCGGATCTGGTCGACGACGACGCGGCGGGCGATCGACAACAACCAGGTGCGCGCTGACGACCGGCCCGCGAAGCGGGGCAGTGCGCTGATCACCCGCAGGTAGGTCTCCTGGGTCAGGTCATCGGCGCTACCGGGATCAGCCAGAAAGGCCACGGTTCGCCACACGTCGCGCTCAGTGGCCCTGATGAACTCATCGAGAGCCGCACGATCGCCACGCCCAGCGGCCAGTGCCAGCGCGGTCAACGGATCGGCATCGGCCACGGGACGATACTTTAGGCGATAGATGTCCCACCTGACGCAGGTGACGTGGCCGTGATGGCCGGGAACTTTGTGCGGGTTCGGGCCGACTGTGGTGTTGAGCAGTCTGTGCGCTCTGAGGAGGATGATGACCACGACCGTCGACAACGGTACGGGCGCTCCGCCGCTGCGTCGCGTCGAACTCGACGTGTCGGGCATGACCTGCGGGGCGTGCGCGTCCAGGATTCAGACCCGTCTGAATAAACTCGACGGTGTCGTCGCGTCGGTGAACTACGCCACCCGGGTGGCCACGATCGACGCGCCGAGTGCCGTGGCCTCCGACGAGTTGTGCGACGTGGTGGCGCGGGCGGGCTATCAGGCCGCGGTGCGTACGCCCGGCGCCGACGAGCGTCCCGATCCCGATGACGCAGTGGCGCGGTCGCTGCTGATTCGTCTGGCGGTGGCGGCGGTCCTGTTCGTACCGCTATCGCACCTGTCGGTGATGTTCGCGGTGCTGCCCTCGACGCGATTCCCGGCGTGGCAGTGGGTTCTGACCGCGCTGGCACTGCCGATCGTCACGTGGGCGGCGTGGCCGTTCCATCGGGTGGCGTTGCGGAACGCACGCCATGGCATGGCGTCCATGGAAACCCTGATATCGGTGGGGATCACCGCGGCCACGCTGTGGTCGCTGTTCACCATCTTCTCCGCACACCCGCAGCGCCTGACCACAGGTGTGTGGCAGGCGCTGATGGGTAGTGACGCCATCTACCTGGAGGTGGCCGCCGGGGTGACGGTGTTCGTGCTGGCGGGACGATACTTCGAAGCGCGCGCCAAATCAAAGGCCGGCAGCGCATTGCGAGCACTGGCGGCGCTGAGTGCCAAGAATGTGACAGTGCTCCACGCCGACGGCACCGAAATGGTCATTCCCGCAGAGCAACTCAACGAGCAGCAGCGTTTCGTGGTGCGGCCAGGGGAGACCATCGCAGCGGACGGTCTGGTGGTCGAGGGCAGTGCCGCTGTCGATATGAGCGCCATGACGGGTGAATCCAAACCGGTCGGGGTGCAACCCGGCGCCAGCGTGGTGGGGGGAACCATCGTGCTCGATGGGCGCCTGATCGTGGAGGCGGCGGCCGTCGGTTCCGACACCCACTTCGCGGCAATGGTGCGTCTCGTCGAGGAGGCCCAGTCGCAGAAGGCCGATGCCCAGCGCCTGGCCGACCGGATCTCCGGGGTATTCGTGCCGGCGGTGTTCGTGATCGCAGCACTGACCGCCGCCGGGTGGCTACTTGCCGGCGGCGGGGCGGAGAGGGCTTTCTCTGCCGCGCTGGCCGTGCTGGTGATCGCGTGTCCCTGCGCGCTCGGCCTGGCGACGCCGACGGCGATGATGGTGGCCTCCGGACGCGGCGCGCAACTGGGCATCTTCCTCAAGGGATACCGCGCCCTGGAGGCCATCCGCAGTGTCGACACCGTCGTATTCGACAAGACCGGCACCCTGACCACCGGGCATCTGGCCGTCACCGCGGTGACCGTAGCCGACGGTTGGCAGTCCGAGCAGGTCCTCGCACTGGCGGCGGCCGTCGAGTCCGGCTCCGAACATGCCATCGCGACCGCGATCCTGGCGGCGACCGGTGAACGCATGCCCGTCGAGGATTTTCAGGCTTTACCGGGTCGCGGAGTCACCGGCACCGTCGGCGCGCGCCGGGTGGCCGTCGGCCGACCGCTGTGGATTGGGCGTGACCGGACCGTCCCCGAGGCGGTGGAGGCCGCGCGCCGCGCCAGTGAGGCACAAGGGCAGACCGCCGTGCTGGTGTCGGTGGATGACGAGGTGTGCGGCACGATCGCGGTGGCTGATGCGGTCAAGGCCACCGCGGCCGATGCTGTCGCCGCACTGCATCAGCGGGGTCTGCGCACGGTGCTGCTCACCGGTGATAACGCCACGGCCGCCGCCGAGGTGGCGGCTCAGGTCGGTATCGACGATGTCATCGCCGAGGTGCTGCCCGAGGGGAAGGTGGATGTCATCGAGCAGTTGCGGGACCGGGGCCGGGTGGTCGCGATGGTCGGTGACGGGATTAACGACGGCCCCGCCCTGGTGTCGGCCGATCTCGGCCTGGCGATCGGCCGGGGCACCGATGTGGCGATCGCTGCGGCCGATGTGATCCTGGTGCGCGACGATCTGCGGTCGGTGCCGCAGGCTCTCGATCTGGCCACGGCGACGATGCGCACCATCCGGGTCAATCTGGCGTGGGCGTTCGGTTACAACGTGGCGGCGATCCCGATCGCCGCCGCCGGGTTGCTCAACCCGTTGATTGCCGGTGCCGCGATGGCTTTCTCATCGTTCTTCGTGGTCTCCAATAGCCTGCGGTTGCGAAATTTCGGCCGCGATAACTCCGCACTGAAAGGTTGAGAACGCCATGACCCAAATGTTTTCCGTCACCGGCCTGAACTGCCAGAGTTGTGTCAACCACGTCACGGAGGCGTTGGTTGGCCTTGCGGGTGTCGAGGGTGTTCGCATCGACCTTGATCCCAAGGGCGCCTCAGCGGTCCACGTGGAGGCATCCCGATCGCTGTCCGACGATGAGGTTCAGGAAGCCCTGACTGAGGAAGGCAACTACTCGCTGGTGCGCTGACGGGCCAGTTCGCGGAGCATGTTGTTATAGGCATCCATATCGTCGTCGTACCCGGCGTCTTCATGCCGGTCTGAGCGGGTCGAGGTGCGTCTGTCCTGGCGCGCCCACTGGGTGACCAGTGCGATGACCACCATGACCAGCGGCACTTCGCTTGCGCCCCAGGCGATTGCGCCGCCCAGGCGCTGATCGTCACTGAGGTTCTGCACCCACGGCAGGTCCAGCATGCGGTAGTAGTTGCCTCCGACTGCGGATGTCTGGGTCATCATCGCGATACCGAAGAAGGCGTGGAACGGCATGATCGCGAACAACAGGGCAAGCCTGCCGATGAAGGGAAGCCGACGCGGGCCGGGATCCACGCCGATGATGCCCCAGTAAAATAGGTACCCGGTGAGTAGGAAGTGCACCGCCATCAACTCATGACCCCAGTGGTACTGCACCAGAGTGTTGAACACCGGTGTCAGGTACACCGCGTACAGCGAGCCGACGAACAATACGAATGCCGTAATGGGACTCGACAGGAACGCCGTGAAGGGCGAATGGACTGCCCGCACAATCCATTCCCGGGGTCCGGGTGGATCCCCGGCGGCGGCGCTCGGCAATACCCGAAGGGCCAATGTCACGGGCGCGCCCAGCACCAGGAGAACCGGCACGAACATGTTCAGCGTCATGTGTTCGATCATGTGCACGCTGAACATCGCTGAGCCATAGGCCCGAACCCCGGAACTGGAGGCGAACACCAGTGCGGCGCAGCCGGCGAGCCATGCCAGCAGCCGGCCGGTAGGCCACCGGTCGCCGCGGCGGCGCAGTCGAACCACTCCTATGACGTATAGCGCGGCCAGGAGCAACGCTCCCACACCGAGGAAGGTGTCGAAGCGCCAAAATGTCAGCAGCCGAAGCGGACTCGACGGACCGGGCAGTTCGTAGCCGAGCAGGAGCAGGAGTTGGGAGACAGTGGAACCATCTTGGGTGATCAGGACGCGGCTATCGGTCTGAGCGTTGTAGTAACAGCACCTCGCCGACCAGAATGGGATCAGGCGGGGTGCGATCTGGATGGCCATGGCCGAGACCGCGGCCAGTGCGGTCATCGCGGTCAGGGCACTGAACGCTAATCCGCGCCCGCGCAGGTCGCAGAGGAGGCCGGCGAGTAACGCAGCCCCGGCCAGCAGTCCGAGGCGACCGTACCCGGAGGCCAGTGGCGGGCCGCCCAGGATCGCCATCAGCACTGCCCCGTACATCAGGGCCCCCGCGCCGGTGATGATGGCGGTCGTTCGCACCGTGCCGCCGATGACAGCGCCGCGTGGGCCCGTTGCCGCGGCAGCGATTTTCAGCCCCGCCAGCACCGAGACCATCACCGCGAACACGATGACCGTGCTCGTGCCGTAATCGTGGTTGGGTCCGGAGCCTGCGCTACCGGTGACCGGGAACGCCACCACCCCGATGATCGCCGGAACCAGCAGCGGGACATGCCAATCCCAGCGCAGTGTCAGTCGCAGTGCGATTGCGATCACCGCCGCGCAGATGGTCACCACCACCCATGCCCGGGCCGGCTGAGAGGCGCTCAGGGCATCGCCGATATTGCCGATACCGCTGATCCGGCCACTGCTGAACAGCAGTTGCAGGGATAAGCCGGCGTCTGCGGCTATCTGGACGATCACCATGATCAGCGCGGTCACCGCCCACACCACCGACAGTCGTTCCACCATCAGATGCACTTTGAACGCGGTGGCGTCGATGACTCCGCCATCATCTGGTCGTGCGGTGATGAGGATCAGAACGACACCACCCAGGCATCCCGCACCCGCTATCGCAGCGGTGAAACTTCCGACTGCTACGGCAATAGTCGTCGAGATGATGGGGGAGAGGAACACCATCGCGTACACCGCAACGGCGGCGGCCAGCACCGCGTAACCGGCCAGCAACCGCCGTCCGACCGCCCGCGGCCGGGGTGTCGCTGTGTGCGTGGTGTCCATGGCTCCATTCCGACTCGACTAGGGCTTCTCGACCCGTGTTGCTGTGCCAACACGAGTCTAGGGCTGCCTATGCTGCGGACTGTCAGGCGGGAACTTTCCCTGCGCCAGCCGCGACTAACTCCCGTGATACGACGTCTACTGCATACCGGAGCCGCACGATGATCCAGGATATGACCCTGCGGTGGGTCGTCACGCTGCTCTTCGTCTTCAGCGCCGGGGTCTGTGTGAAGACGATCGTGGCCAATCGGCATTCTGTCGACAATGCGACCCGTCGGCCTTCTGCCGACCACGTGATAAGCCACTCACTGCACGCCATCATGGCCGTTGCCATGGCGGTGATGGCATGGCCGCGGGGCGCCGAACTGCCACCCCGGGTCCCGATGATCTTCTTCCTCGTCGCGGCCCTGTGGTTCGCGGTGAGCACCGCGCGCGCCGCCGGGCATCGTGCGGCGAACGTCTACCACGGGTTCATGATGCTCGCGATGTCGTGGATGTACGCCGCAATGGGCGGGCTGAATCTGCCGAAGGCGAGGGATTCGGCTTCGATGCCCGGGATGGACGGAATGCCTGGGATGCCTGGGATGGATGGCTCATCGGGTCATGCCGGTCATGCCGGTCACGCTGGTCACACCGGGCACGGCGGTCACGGGGCCGGGGATTCGGGAACCCAATTCGCAGCCTGGGTCGGAGCCCTGAACTGGATGTGCACCATAGGGTTCAGCGTCGCGGCGGTGTTCTGGCTGTATCGCTTGATCACCGGGCGCCTGCAATCGGCGGAGGACGAGTCGCACTCGACGGTGGGCATCCTGTGCCAACTCGCGATGGCGGCCGGTATGGCCATCATGTTCGGCGTGATGCTCTAGCCCTCAGGCGGCGGAACCGTCGGTGGAACTCAGGTGGCCGCGCCGGCGTCCCCGAGTCGCGTTGCCCGGCAACACAATCTCATCCGAGGCGGTCATATGCATCTGGTCAGGCTGGGGGCCGCCAGGGGAATGATCCCGCCGCCACACCAGCAGTGCCAATAAGGTGCCGAACACGATCGGCAAATGTGTCAGCGGGCGTTCGATACCGATCCGGCCGGCGCCGGTATCACTGATTACGTACAGCAGCAGGAATGCCAGGAAGCTGACCAGTACCCATGCCAGTCCGCCCGCCACAACCGGGCGCACGGCCGCCACCAGCATCACCACGCCCAGGGCCGCCGACCATGCGGTGGATTCGTTGAGAACATGGCCGGCCGTTTCGGCATGGGGAACGCCGAGGTGCGCACCCAGGCCCTGTGCGACCGCCAACCCCACCTGAATGACGCCGACCGCACCCAACGCCCACCGCTGCCAGGACACCGCGAGCCGCTGCGGCTGCCGGTTGGCCGAAGGCCGCACGGCGGCCAGTTGGGAGCGGCCCGCCAGGCGGCGCATCAGTTGGGTCTGTTCGACCGCCGCCGCATGCCACTCGCGGCACGTCTCGCAGCCGGTGAGGTGCTCGTCGACGCGCGCGGCGGGGATGGGTTCGCGCTCCCCGTCAATACGGGCCGACAACGCCTCATGAGCGGTGTCGCAGTCCATAACTTAATAGTCGCGTACGAAGGCCGGATTGTTCCAGCCCCCGACCATATCGGGATCAGCCTGCGGCGCAGCCGGGCAGAAACAGCGCCGCAGGGATAAGCGCGTCGGCGGGAGCGGTAGTGGTGGTGGGGTTGGTGCCGCATACCGCGGCCTTGTCCTTGACCACCCAGAACTGGCCCTCCTGTTCGAATACGAAGGAGGTGGGGGCACCCATATCCGGGTTGGCTTTGTTGGCGAGGACGCCACCCGTCACCGCCCAGCCATCGGCGCACTGCAGATCACTGAGGGTGTAGATATTGTCGGGCCCCATGGACTGGGCGGCACCCGTGGCGAACGGGGCGAGAGCGTCCTTGGTGCATTCGGTCATACCGCCCACCATGGGTGTGGTCGAGGCACTGCTGGCCGCGGTGGGACTGCCGACTGGCGCAGGTTCGGTGCTGTCGGCGGTGCAGGCCGTCAGGCCGGCAGTGGTCAGCACTATCAGTGCGGCGTTGAATCGGTAGTTCATGGGTCCTCCGGGGGGTAGCCGCTGTTGGGCTATGTTCGCACAGTGAATCCCGCAAACGGTGCGCGCCGACACCGTTTCCTGACCGCCGGCGGCTTCGACGCGGTGGCCATCGCGATCGGCGGTATGGCGCCGACCGTGGCGATGAACCTCAATCCCCAAGAACCCGCTCAGCATGTCGGGCGGGCCGTGCCACTGGTATTCGCATTGTGCACGGCGCTGCTGATGACGGTCGCGTGGAGTTTCGCGCACCTGGCGCGGCGGCATCCCAGCAGCGGTTCGTCCTACACCTTCGTCGGCGCGACCCTCGGACCGCGGTCCGGGTTCGTCGCCGGCTGGATCACCCTCGGCGCCTACCTGTCATTCGTCGTGCTGGCCATTGCCGGATTCGGGCTGTTCGGCTCCAACATCCTTGCGCGTTTCGGTACCGCTCCGCATCTCTCGGCCGATGTGATCTCGCTGATCGGCGCGGTGATCGTCGGGCTGCTCTGTCTGACATCGCTGCGTGTCACGGGCCGGGCACTGGTCATCCTCGAGGGTGTGTCGATCCTGGCGATGCTGGCACTGTCGGCCGTGGTACTGACCAAGGTGTTCGAGGGTCGCGGACCGATCGGCGATCCCCGGATCCCGCTGGTCTTCGTGCCGCCGGAACATGTCGGACTGGTGGCGATCGCCCTCGGGTTGGGGTTCGGCTTCCTCAGCTACTCGGGATTTGAACAGTCGGCCACCCTTGGTGAGGAAGTAGTCAAGGCCTCCCGAACGATCCCGAGGGTGCTGGTCCTCACCGTCCTCATCGTCGGTATCACCTGCACGGTGATCAGTGCTGCGCAGGTTCTCGGTTTCGGTGTGACCGAGGCCGATATGGCGCGGTTCACCTCGTCGAGTTCGTTGCTGGGGGACTTGGCCACCATCTATGTCGGCCGCGGTATCGGAGATGTTTTCGATATCTTCGCGATGTTGTCTGCTCTGGGCACCGCGCTGGCGACGACCGCCGCCGGTTCGCGGATCCTGTTTGCGCTATTGCGAGATATCGCACCCGAGAGCCCACTGGGAAGGATCGAGAGCGGCACGGGAACGCCACGCAATGCCGCCCTCCTCATTTTGATCGTCGGACTGATCGGCTACGAGGCAGAGCGCCAACTATTCGGCGCGAGCGCCTCCGATGCGTTCTTTTGGGCCTCCACCGTGGCCGCACTCCTGATTCTGCTGGCGTATCTACTGGTCAGTCTCAGCGCCGGAGTATCGGTATGGCAGTCAGCGTCCGGAGCCCGCCGACTCACTCTGCTGATCCCACTCGTCGCCATCGTGGCGATCGTTTTCACCCTGTGGGTCAATGTCTTTCCGGTTCAACCGGGTGCTTACGCGGTACTGCCATGGCTGGTGCTCGGCTGGATTGCGATCCCAGTGATCGCCCTCATCGCACTACCGCGGATCACCGTCGACATCTCCGCCGGGTTGGTCACCAGCACTGCACCGGGGAAGCCCGTCTGACTCAGGAAGCCTGACGTTCCCGCTTCTGTGCTTCACGCGCCAGCATCCGATCGCGTTGCTCTTCGAATTTGAGCACCTGACCTTCGAGGTCGGTCATGTACTCGGCGAGTTGTTCACGACGCTGCTCCCCGGCAGCACTGAAGTCGGTGCGATCGAAGATGCGCCATTTCCGTAGCACTGGTGTCAGCACATCCTCGAGGTGTTGACGCGGATCGTAGATCCCGTGCTTGGCCATCAGCACGCCGTTACGACGGAAGTTGGGCATACCCTGACCCGGCATCCGGAAGTTCTCGACGATACTGGCGATGGCCTCCAGGGTCTGGTCCGGCGCGAGATCCAGTGCTGCGCCGCAGGTATCGCGGTAGAAGATCATGTGCAGGTTCTCATCGGCGGCGATCCGGGCCAGTAGCCGGTCGGCGATCGGATCACCACATGCCTTGCCGGTATTGCGGTGGCTGACCCGGGTGGCGAGTTCCTGGAAGGAGACGTACGCGAGCGATAACAGGAAGTCGGTCTTATGACGTTCTTCCTCTTCGGCGGTCGGTCCGAAGCCGTTGGTCATATGCGCCAGTCGGGCCTGCTCAAGAGCGACCGGATCGACAGCGCGGGTGACGACGAGATAGTCACGCAGTGCGATGCTGTGCCGGCTTTCTTCGGCGGTCCAGCGTCCCACCCAGGTTCCCCATGCGCCGTCCAACGAAAAGTGTTCTGCCGCTTGGCGGTGGTAGGACGGCAGATTATCTTCCGTCAGCAGGTTGGTGATCATCGCCGCCTTAGCGACCTCACTGAGCTGTGACTGGCCTTCGGTCCAATCCTCGCCGCCGAGTGCGGCGAAGTTGCGGCCGCGATCCCACGGCACGTAATCATGCGGCTGCCAGTCCGTCGTCGCCGACAAATGCCGGTTCAGGTTGTTCTCGGCGGTCTGTTCCAGTTCCTTGAGCAACTCAAGGTCGGTCAACTCTCGCGACATCGCACCTCACCCTTGCTTTGACCAGCAGGGGCAAGTCGCCCGTACGGCATTTCACTTGAAACGTGAGTAATCAGAATATCAGTCGGACATTCACTCCTGATATCGCGACACGAGGCGAAACCGCAGTACAACTGGCGTTCGGTCAGCAGACGCTGTCGAATACAGCCTGGACATGCGGTATCGACGATCGTTCCGGCGACCGGGAGCGCGCCCTGTGTGATGGCCGTCTCAGCTGCGGGAGTGCGAGTGGCAGCGGCAAATCCGGGTTGGCGGCCCACCGCGCGGTTACCGGGCAATACCGACTCCGGTCCCTACGATCACCGAGTGGCAGACCGCTATGGCACCGATGTGCTCGCCAATGATCCGCACAACTCCCGCAGGGTCCGCTCGGTTGAGCGCTGCGCGGAGGTCGGGATGGTGGTGGAGGAACCGCAATCGGGATTCGTCGGAGCCGTCGTGCGCATCGAAGGTCCGCGCGTCGAGTTACAGGACCGATACGGGCGCAACCGGGTGTTCCCGCTCGGCCCCGGGTTCCTGGTCGAGGGCCGCCCGGTGATCCTGACCGCGCCGCTGCGCCATGGTCCGGCGGCCCCGCAGCGCACCGCATCGGGTTCGGTGAAAGTCGCCGACGCCCGGGCGCGGGTGGCGCTGGCCGGCCGGATCTACGTAGAAGGACGCCATGACGCCGAACTCGTCGAAGGAGTGTGGGGTGATGACCTCCGGGCCGAGGGCGTGGTGGTCGAGTATCTCGGCGGTGTGGATGATCTCGCCGATATCGTCACCGAGTTCACCCCGGGCCCGCGACGGCGTCTCGGGGTTCTGGTGGATCATCTCGTGCCTGGATCTAAAGAGGCGCGTATCGCCGAGACGGTCCGCCGCGGACCGGGTGGCGAGCACACACTGGTGGTCGGTCACCCGTATGTCGACATCTGGCAGGCGGTCAAGCCCGCCCGGGTGGGGTTGGACAGGTGGCCGACGGTGCCACGCGATACCGAATGGAAGCACGGCATCTGTGCGGCCCTGGGTTGGCCGCATCGCAATCAGGCCGATATCGCTGCGGCGTGGCAGCGTATCCGGGGCGCGGTGCGGGACTGGACCGACTTGGAACCGGCACTGATCGGCCGGGTCGAGGAACTGATCGACTTCGTGACGCAGCCGGTGTGAGGCGCGGACCTCAGCTGGGTGTCGGGTGAACGACGATGACCGAGTGCGTGGTGCACGAGGCCTGACGGATGGCCGCCAGCTCACGGTAGGCGTCGCTGTTCCACCAATCGAGCAGTTGCTGTTCGCTGTCGAACTCGATCAGAACGGTCCGCCCGCCCTCACGATCGCCCTCAAGCAGCAGCACCTCATCGTCGTAGGTGAGGAAACGGCCGCCGTGTTCGGCCAGGAGCGGAAAGAAGCCCTTGACGTAGTCGCGGTACAGCCCACGGTCCTTGACCGTCAGGTGGGCGATGAAATGCACCGGCTGGGACGTCGTCACTGTGCTCCTTGTGGTGGGTGTGATGTTTCTAAAGCGAACCTAGTTCGCCTTCGACTTCGACGACGGTTTCCTCGTCGCAGAGACCTTCGGCGTGAGACAGTTCCGCGGCAGCTGATGCATCCCGAACCAGGTGCAGCGGGATGCCCTCGGCGCGAAGGGTGTCGGAGTGATCGCGCAATTGGCTATTGCGATCATCATCATCATCGCCGACCTGGCGGATGATGATCAACCGCACGCGGCCGGGAAACTCGCGGGCCATCTCTTCATAGGTCAACCCGTCGCGCTGGCCGCTGTCGCCGATCAGAACGAATTGCATCTTCGGGTAGGCCTCAAACAGCCGGCGAATCGCGGTGCGTTTGTGTTCGGCACCGCTGCGACGCACGTACCGCTCGGTCGGACCCCAGTCGGTCAGGAACATCGGGCCCTGCGGAAAAGCGCGCATCCCGACGAACTGTTGAAGCAGGGGGTAGAACGACCAGCTCCCCGTCGATACATAGAAGAAGGTCGGCTCAGGCATGCGGTTGTCGGCCCGGTTGGCCACGCCGCGGGCCAGGCCGCGGTACAGCGAGGACATGCCGGGTATGGCGCGGCGTTTGTCAGCTTCGCGTAGGACCGTGCGGGTCACCATGGTCACGCCCTCGGTCAGGCCGGTGAGCAGGATGGTGTCGTCGATATCGGAGATGACCAGGAAGGGCGCCTTCAGTGATGGCTTGACGACGCGTCCGGTACCCGAGGCAGATTCGCCGTCTTCGATGGGCGTGGTCACCGCGTGGGCGTCATGCCATCCGACTCGAAGATTCGGCACCGGCAGCGCGAAGTTCGCAAAGCCATGGTCATCGGTGACCTCTGTGGCGGTGTGCTTTCCGATCCGCAACTCGACTTCCACGCCGACGATCGCCAGGGCGGCATGGCGGCGCAGATTGCTCTGGGCGATATCCCAGTACGGGATGCGGCTGTCGCCGGGAAGTTCCGGTGTCTCGACGACCCGCACCCGGACCTTGGCCACGCCGTCGGCGACGAACCCGCGGTAAACCACCACGTGCATGCCTCGGAATGCGCCGGATTTCATCTTCGACTGGCGTCGGCGTTTGGTCAGCGAGCTCTCGATGCCGGCCACCACGGCGGCGGTCTCCGGGCTACGGAGCTTCGCGTTCAACTCCGATGCGATCCGACGGGGGAGGCGGGCCATGGGAGAAGCATGGCAAATGCCTACGGGGTGCGTCGAACAACCAGGCAAAACGTGAATTGGGCTACCATCTGCCCAGTACGTGAGTGTCGGAGGGAACCAGTGAAATCAACGGTGCGCCGGGCGCGGCGTGTGCCGGAAAGCGTGATTCGCGTACTCCTGGCGCTCGTCGCGGTGATGGCGATCCCGTTGGGTCTGCCCGCTTCGGCGAGCGCCGACACCGGTCCCGACAAGGTGACCATCGGCGTCTTCATCAACGACCTCCAGGACATCGACCTGGCGTCGGAAAACTTCACCGTGGACTTCTATCTGTGGCTGCGCTGGAAGAACCCGGACATCGATCCATCGCTCACGATCGAGGCGATGAACTCCGAGGGCACCCAGAACACCACATCCTCGTCAACGGGCGGGGTTTCCGGCGAACCGCTGTTTGACGCACCACTGGATATGCCGGACGGATCCAAGTATCAGGTGCTGCGCTTCCAGGGTGTGTTCAGCCGGAAGATGAATCTGGAGAAGTACCCGTTCGACACCCAGGTCCTGGAGATGGTGTTCGAGGACAAGCGCTCCGACGCCTCCGAGCAGATATTCGTACGCGACGATCCCGCTGTCACCATCAATGACGGCCCGGCGATGTCGATCCCCGGTTATGTGCTGGGGGAACCCAAGATGTTCGTGGTGATGCATAATTATCCGACGAAGTTTGGTGATATCACGGCTACCGACAACACGCTGTATTCGCGCGTCATCGTTGCGTTGCCGGTGACCCGCGATGTGTTGCCCTATCTGGTGAAGATCGTGCTGCCGATCTTCATCGTCATCCTGATCACCTCGCTGATCTATTTGCTGCCGGCGCGATTGGAAGATGCTCGCGCCGGAATCGGGATCACCGCGATGCTGACGATCGTGGCCCTGCAGTGGACCACGGACGCCAACCTGCCCTCAGTCGAGTACCTGACGATGCTTGATCTGGTGTACATCGTCTCGATGATCTACATCCTGGGAGCAATGGGATACACGGTGCTGGCGAGTCGGCGTAACCGGGCGGAGATGGCGCAAGCTCTGACGGCGAAACTGGACCGGCGGGTGGGCGTTATCTCGCTGGTGGCCTATCTGGCGATTCTGGGCCTGACATTGGTCTATTACCTGAACCAGCACTACAACGTTCTCGATCAATACCTGTAGTGGCGGGTTCGGGCTACCTGGACACGTCATGGCCGGCCGAGGATGGCGATCGTCGGCATGCTGGTGGCCGCCAATTTGTTCCTAGTGCTGGAACTGTCGCACCCCTGCGCCGGTGATGTGTCGGCCACTCCGGTAGCCCCGCAGAAGGTCATCGAGGTTCTGACCAAACCACCTGCCTGATCCCGAACCGGCGTGTCGGGCAAATCGTGTCACCCGAGCTAGATGAGTCATTGTCTGCCAAATTTGCGGCGAATTCCAGAAGTCGCAAACATCTCCGGGGTCATGGGTTGTAATAGGCGCACCTGCCGCCGACGACGAGGTGAATGAAATGGCTGACTCCGAATCCACTGATCCGACCGCAGACGACACCGCGCGGAGCGGAAAGCTCTCGAGGCGCAAAATCCTTGGCGGTATGGCCGCCGGCGTAGGAGCCGCCGCGGCGGGAGCATTGGCCGCCGGGTGCGATTCCAAGGGCGGGAATAATGCCTCCGGTGACGGACCGCCCGGATACGGCACCGGAATCAACGAGGGATTCGACGGCAAGGTCGAACTCGACATCCGGGACTCGACACCCGACTGGAAACCGTTCGAGCTGAAGAAGGCACCCGAGGGCGCGCCCAACATTCTGGTCGTGCTCTATGACGACACCGGTCTGGCTGCGTGGTCGCCCTACGGTGGCCGGATCAATATGCCGGTCATGCAACGCCTTGCCGATAACGGCCTGATGTACTCCCAGTGGCACACCACGGCGCTGTGCTCGCCCACCCGGTCCTGTTTCTTGACCGGTCGCAGCCAGCACGTTAACCGCTCGGGGTCGATCACGGAGGGTTCCAACGGTTTTCCCGGCATGGCGGCGCGTCTGCCCGCGCAGTGCGCGACCGTCGGACAGGTGCTGCAGGACAACGGTTACAGCACGTTCTGGATCGGCAAGAACCACAATGTGCCAGAAGAGGACGTGTCCAGCGGCGGAAGTAAGTCGGAGTGGCCGCTGCAGAAGGGCTTCGACCGTTTCTACGGCTTCCTCGGCGGAGAGACCAACCAGTGGTACCCGGATCTGGTCGAGGACAACCGGTTCATCGAACAGCCAGCCAGTCCGGAAGAGGGTTACCACCTGTCCAAAGACCTGACCGACCAGGCAATCCGGATGTTGCGCGATCAGAAATCCTCCAACCCGTCCAAGCCCTGGTACATGTGGTTTTGCCCGGGCGCCAACCATGCGCCCCATCAGGCCCCGCAGGAGTACATCGACAAATACAAAGGCCAGTTCGACGATGGCTACGAGGCGTACCGGGAATGGGTACTGCCCCGGATGATCGGTAAGGGCGTGCTGCCGGCAGGCACCAAGATGACGCCCATCAACCCGCTGCCCGCGGACGTGTCGGCCGCCAATGACGCGGTGCGGCCGTGGGATTCGCTCAATGCCGACGAGAAGCAACTGTTCGCCCGAATGGCCGAGGTGTATGCGGGTTTCTCGGAGTACACCGATGCTCAGGTCGGACGGATCGTTGACTATCTGGAGCAGACCGGGCAGTTGGAGAACACGGTCATCTTCTACTGCGCCGACAATGGCGCCTCCGGAGAGGGCTCACCGAACGGATCGGTCAACGAGAACAAATTCTTCAACGGTTATCCCGATGAACTATCGGAGAATATGAAGTATCTGAACACCCTGGGTTCACCGGACACCTACAACCATTACCCCACCGGCTGGGCGGTGGCGTTTTCCACCCCGTTCCAGATGTTCAAACGTTATGCCCAGTTCGCCGGTGGCACCTGCGATCCGATGGTGATCTCCTGGCCGAAGGGGATGAAGGCCAAAGGCCAGGTGCGCGAGCAGTATCACCACGCGACCGACGTCGCGGCAACCGTACTCGATGTGGCCGGCCTGCAGATGCCCGAGGAGTACAAGGGCATCAAGCAGTACCCGCTCAACGGGGTGTCAATGCGCTACAGCTTCGACGATCCGAAAGCGCCGACCACCCGTAAGCGCCAATACTTCGCGATGCTGGGAACCCGCGGTATCTGGCAGGACGGCTGGAAGGCTGCGGCACTGCACGCGCCGTTGAGCAATAAGGGCAACTTCGACGCCGATCGCTGGGAGCTCTATCACGTCGCCGAGGACCGCTCCGAGTCCACCAATGTTGCCGAGCAGTACCCCGACAAGCTCGCCGAACTCATCAAAGCCTGGGATGAAGAGGCCAGGAACAACTTCGTGCTGCCGCTCGACGACCGCTCGGCCGTTGAGCAGGCCGGTACTCCGCGGCCGCAGTCGGAGCCCCCACGGGACCGGTACCTTTACTACCCGGACACCGCGCCGGTACCCGAAGGTGTGGCGGTGAGCATCCGGGGCAGGTCCTACAAGATCATCGGCAATGTCGAGCTGACGCCGGACGCCCAGGGTGTGATCTTCGCGCACGGTTCACGGTTCGGCGGTCACACCATGTTCATCAAGGATGGCCGGCTGCACTACGTCTACAACTTCCTGGGTATCAAGCCGGAGCAGGATTTCGTCTCCCCGCCGCTGGCACCCGGAAAGCACTCCCTGGGAATGGAGTTCAAGCGGGAGAGGGCCGGTGAGTATGGCGAGTCGCTGGGAATGACGGTGCTCTACGTCGACGGCAACGAGGTCGCACGCGGGCCTATGCGCGCTCAGGTCGGTAAATTCACTCTGGCCGGCGACGGACTATGTGTGGGTTACGACAGCGGTGACAATGTCTCCGAGCAGTACAAGAACCCGGGGGCGTTCACCGGAGGCAGCATCTCGAGCGTCGCGTTCGACGTCAGTGAGGATGCCTACGTCAACCTGCAACGCGACGCCGAGGCGGACTTTGCGACGGATTGATGCGCGGCCGCGGTGACAGGTACACTCGCCGCATGAAAATGCAGCTTCGACTTCTTGTCGCCTCGTCGGTCGCCATCTCGGGTGCAGCCATGGCGCTGGCCCCGGTGGCATTCGCCGATCCGGTCGGTATCCCAGAGGCAGGCTCGGAGTCTGCGGCGGCGACGGTCTCAGACCTCGATGCTCTCGGTTACGACGTGCAGTTGCAGTACGAGAACGGCGTGCCGGACGTTCCGTTGTCGCAGTGCACGGTGACAGATATCAACACCGTGGGTTCGGCGGGTAGCGACCTGCTGGCATATGTGACGATCAACTGCTCGACCAACCCGTCCTAGTTCTTCCGGGGTGCGGTAGGTAACGCACAGTGGTTATCACCGGACTGGGGACGTGGGTTCGGGTCGGTTGACCTGCTTCCGCTCCGCCTGCTCCGCGGTTTGGTCAGATGCCGCAAGCAATTCCAGTCCGACACCGTGAACGAAGATTGCGATAGCCGCACAGCTCCGACAGCGTCATTGGGCACTCGCTCGACGGCGGCCAGGAACTGTGCCCTGGCATCCATCGGGTCGTGCTTGCTCATCGTCGCGATCCGCTAGGGCTTGCCGCTCGATGAAATCATCTGCGCTGCAATGAGATAAAAAGTCCAGCAGGGCTGGTCAGATTGAGCGTACGGGCTTCAGGGTGTGAAGGGTTCACCGGGTGTGAAGCTCATTGGCGCCCGGGTCACGTTGATACTTGGACCTTCGGAGCTGTCCGCGCCGGCGGAACGCTGCGGGCGGGTCGATGGAAGTTGTTCGGCTGAGGCCACCGGGGCCTCCGCAGGCGGGAGCTCCGACTCGGTTTCGGACGCTACTGTCGGGGCCGGCGGCACGTAATCGACCTCGGGGGCAGCGGTTGCCGTTGGCGGGGTCGGCGGGTTGATGCTGCGCAACAGTGTGGTCTGGTTGAAGTCGCCGCTACTCAGGGTCAGCAGCAACGCGGTGGCCACCACCAGGACTGACGCGGCGGCGGTGATCACGGTCAGCAGCACCCGGCTGTTCCGGTACCAGGGCGGCTTGGGGGGTACCACCGGTGTCTCATTCCAATACCGGGCCCACCCGGGGAGCAGGTCGTCGGTGAACCATGCGCCAAGGTCCTCATACGGCAGGGCCTCACGCTCGGTCATAGCGGACGATACTAAACGGCATTCGCCCAAGTCAGGACTAGTTTGACGAATCCGCCCCGGGGCCTGGTACCCCGAACTTCCGGGCGGTGTGGGCCGCGATTTCGGCCTGAGTGGGCTGGGCGCGTCATTAGCTGGGCACGTGGCTACGACGAGTGCAGCGGTATCAACCCGACAGCGGTTGGGCGTCATGAATATCGACGGCCACCAGAGTCGGGAAGGGCAACGGGCGATTGAACGGGCCCTTCGGGTAGACCCGCCGCCTCGTCGGCATCCACAATCCGCCGAACTGCCGGTAATCAGAGCAGAGATGGATGGCCTTCGCCCAGCCGCCGACGACCTCAGCGGTGTAGTCGTGCCGATACAGCCGTCCCGAGGAATCAAAATAGAGTTCCTGGGTGGGCGAGTGCGTCGGAATGTTCACCGGATAGCCGACCTTCAGTCGCAGCCCGAACGCTTCCACGCTGAGACCCGACTCGAGCAGCAGGAAGGGCAGCGTCAGATAGTTCCACATCGCATAGCCGGAGAAGTACGCGAAATCCAGAGCGTCCCAGGAGCTCCACGGCCGTGGGCGGGCGAATGCGGTGCGAGGATTGGCGCGGATCTGCAGCACGGCACCGTCGGCAGCGATCGTCTCGACCCGACTGGTGCCGCACAGGGTCGTGTGCTGACCGGGTTCGGGGTAGTCATGCAGCGTGGCCTCGGGCTTGCGCGTGCTGATCGTCAGGCGGACATGACGCTGCGGGGGTACGCGTTTGGCGGTGAACAGAAAGCCTGACGCTGAGAACTCGACGTCAATGGCGCTCAGCGTCCGCCAGTAATCCAGGCCACCGTGTGCGTCGAGGATGGTGCTCAGTTCGGCGACCCTACCGCTGACCATTGCACTCACGGTACTCGTCCGAGCCTTCGAGTATGGGCCGGAACATGATCGCTAGCCTGGTGATAACACGGGGAGGAGTTGATATGAATCTGGATACGCTGCGCGATGTCCTGCTGTGGTCAATGGTGATCAACTACGGCGTGCTGCTGATCTGGTTTGCGGCCTTCACCCTGGCCCATGACCGGATCTACGCCCTGCATCACCGATGGTTCTCGATATCCCGGGAGACCTTTGACGCTCTGCACTACGGGGGTATGGCGGTCTACAAGATCGGCGTCCTGCTGCTCAACCTCGCGCCACTGGTGGCCCTCTGGTTGGTGAGTTGAGCGCTGCGACACCGACGACGCAAGTCAGTCACGGGGCGAGTTCGGTGATCAGGGCCTGGATTCGCGCTTTGATCTCGTCGCGAATCGGGCGGACTGCGTCGACGCCCTTGCCGGCGGGATCGGGTAACTCCCAGTCGCGGTAGCGCACGCCTGGAAACACCGGGCAGGTGTCGCCACAGCCCATCGTGATGACGACATCGGAGGTCTCGACCGCGTCCGGTGTGAGGATCTTGGGTGACTGAAACGAAATGTCGATGCCGACTTCGGCCATCGCCTCGACGGCTGCCGGGTTGATACTCGCGGCTGGGGCACTGCCGGCCGAGCGGACCTCGATCGCATCGCCGGCGAGATGGGTGAGGAATCCGGCGGCCATCTGGGAGCGGCCGGCATTGTGCACGCAGACGAACAGCACGCTGGGTCGAATCGGGTTGGCGGCCATCAGGATTGCTGTCCAGCCGGCGTGGCAGCAGACCCGAAGCGCTTTCGTAATGCCAGCGATACGTACACCAGGGCGACCAGAACCGGTACCTCGATCAGTGGACCGACGACACCGGCGAGTGCCTGCCCGGAGGTTGCGCCGAATGTGGCGATGGCTACGGCGATCGCGAGTTCGAAGTTATTACCCGCTGACGTGAAGGCCAGGGTGGTGGTGCGCGCATAGCCCAGGCCCAGCGCGGCGCCCACGGCGTAGCCACTGCCCCACATGATCGTGAAATACGCCAGCAGTGGCAGGGCGATCCGCACCACGTCCCACGGCCGTGAGGTGACCTGTTCACCCTGAAGTGCGAACAGAATCACGATGGTGAACAGCAACCCGTACAACGCCCAGGGCCCGATCTTGGGCAGGAACGTCGACTCGTACCACGCACGGCCCCTTGCCTTTTCGCCGTAATACCGGCTCGCGAAGCCCGCAATCAGAGGGATACCGAGGAAGATCAGCACCGACTTGGCGATCTGCCATGTGGAGAAATCGACGGTTGTCTGCGTCAGCCCCAGCCATCCGGGCAGCACCGAGAGGTAAAACAAAGCCAGCGCGGCGAAGAACAGCACCTGGATCACCGAGTTGATCGCGACCAGGACAGCGGCGGCCTCCCGGTCGCCGAGGGCGAGGTCGTTCCAGATGATGACCATCGCGATACAGGGCGCCAGGCCCACGATGATGATTCCCGTGCGGTACTCGGGCAGATCGGGCAAGAAAGTCCACGCGAGGGTGAACATCAACGCCGGGCCGACCAGCCACACCAGCAGCAGTGCGCTGACGAGCAGTGTGCGATCGCCGGTGACGGACTCCAGTCGGTCGTAACGGACCTTGGCCAGCACCGGGTACATCATCACCAGCAGGCCCAGAGCGATCGGCAGCGATACTCCATCGATCTGTACCGCGGACACCACACCGGACAGCCCGGGAATAATTCGGCCCAGCAGCAGGCCGACGGCCATCGCGATGCCGATCCAGACCGGCAGAAAACGATCGAGTGTGGAGAGCCGGGCCAGCGTGCCGGTGGTGTCGTCGTGAACCGACGTCTCGGTCACGCCGACGCTCCGACCGCTGACGCCGACTCGACGCCGGTCTGCAGCAGTGCGGACAACTCCCTCAGGGTTTCCGGCACCACCGTG
>Ga0164295_10000994_pt1 | contig 23482 bp, 22 predicted proteins | sample GEODES006metaG_FD_111798 | JGI IMG/M metagenome (GOLD analysis project Ga0164295, IMG submission 111798) | Oligotrophic lake water microbial communities from Sparkling Lake, Wisconsin, USA - GEODES006 metaG | ecosystem: Environmental > Aquatic > Freshwater > Lake | place: USA: Sparkling Lake... | reverse complement strand
TGGCTGCGTTGCTGTATCAGACAAGCTTCCCTGCGCGAGGATTACCTCAATCAGGTTCAAAGGGACTTTCTCAGTCGCAGCTCTGATCGAACTGCAACACCCCTAGCGAATGCCACTCTTGTGAGAATGGCACTTGAATCTTACAGGAGGCCCAAGCGTTGGTGCAGCAGACTCGACGTTGTCGTGTATTGCAGCAGGGTCTTTTGCGCAGGGTTCAAAAGTGCAGCAGCACCGAACGCGGCCAGCGTGGCTTCATGAAAGCCACACACAATCAATTTTTTCTTGCCCGGGTAAGTGTTGATGTCACCCACAGCAAAAATACCACTTTCGTGGGTCGCGAACGTATCGGTTTGCACAGGCAATTGTTTGCGCTCTAACGCCAGCCCCCAGTCGGCCAGTGGCCCCAGTCGGGGTGACAAGCCTAAACTCGCGATGACCACATCGGCTGGCAAGATGTCGGTCAGGCCTTGTGCGGTCAAGACTTCCAGCCCAGTCAACCGGCCATCGCGAACAATGCAGGCCGTCGGTTGAGCTGCCACAAAACGAACCCGGCCTTGGGCGCACATGGCGTGCAAGGAGGCGATATGGTCTTCGCTGGCTTGGAGTCGGTCACGTCGGTGCATCAAGGTGATGCTGGCCGGTTGGCCTTCACTCAATTGCGCCGATTGGATGGCTGTTTCCAAGGCGGCATCGTTGTCGCCAGCCACCAGCAAGTGTTGGCCAGCTAAATTCAAACCGCCATCCAGCTTCTGAAAAACCTGCTGACCTTCAAAGACCTGCAGGCCCTCAACAGCCAATTTGCGCGGTAAAAAAGCGCCAACACCCGCAGCAATGAAGACACATCGAACTGAAAAAACAGTGCCTGATGACGTGCTTACCTTGAATCGTCCATCCGGCAGTCGCTCCATTTCGGTGACCAATTGATCAACATGGAAAGACGCGCCAAAGGGCCGTATTTGTTGTGCAAGCTGCGCAATCAACTCGGTTCCCGTGCACACAGGAATGCCGGGGATGTCATAAATCGGTTTGTCGGCGTACAACTCCATGCACTGGCCACCGATTTGAGGCAGGCTGTCCACCACATGGCAGGCTATACCTTGAAGGCCTAATTGAAAGACCTGAAACAAACCCACTGGACCTGCACCAATCACCAAAGCATCGGTTTCGATGGGTGCATTCATCGGGTGATTACCGAATCAATTCGGACAACTTACTCGTCTTGTCTTTCCAAGCATCGGCATCGGGCAAAGGTATTTTGCGCTTGGTGATGCTCTTCCAGGTTGGCAACAAAGCCAACTCGGCATTGAGCTTGGTCATATGCTGCTGGTCTGCTGGCAAGTCTTCTTCTGCATAGATGGCGTTCACAGGGCATTCGGGGATGCACACTGCGCAGTCAATGCATTCATCAGGATCTATCGTCAGGAAATTAGGGCCTTCGCGAAAGCAATCCACGGGGCAAACATCCACACAGTCGGTGTATTTGCACTTGATACAGGATTCGGAAACAACGTGGGTCATGACAATTCAATCAATGGGGGTGTATCGGATCGCGCAGCAACACCATGCCACGGCAAGCCTGAGATTTTAACGGGATTCAAATATGCTCTTTGCATCAGATCAGTTCACCAACACTGCGCCCGAGGTTTTATGGGTGGCCGTGTCCACCAACACCAAGGCGCCCAAGATGCGCGACTGGGTGAAAGGCAGGGTAAGCAAGGGTTCTTGCAGGGCCAAGGTGACGTGGCCGATGGCGTTGGGTGCGAGTTCGGTGGCCTCTTCTTCGGCCAAGGTGTTCACGTTCAGGCGGTGCACCACGCGTTGCACTTTGGCCTTGACCCAACGATGTCCATGCAAAGCCCAGTACACACGGCCAGCCACCAAAGGCTCGTCGTCCATCCAAGCGATGGTGGTGTTGAGTTGGCGCTGGCCTTCAGGTGATCCGTGTTCTGCCAGTAACCAGTCACCGCGCGAGACGTCGACTTCTCGGTCCAAGACGATGCCCGCACTGTGGCCTGCCGCCTTGTTTTGAGGTTGACGCGTGGCTGAGAGCACTTGCGAAACCAACGCGATTTGTCCGCTTGGGAAGACCTTGACGGTTTGACCTGGCTGGACCGAGCCCGTAGCGACGCGGCCCCAGAACACGCGGCGGCCCTGGGTGGTGGCGCCGGCGTCATGGGTCAGCGCAGGACGGGAAGCAACATGCGTGGGGGCATGGGGCTTCTCAACCCATTGCACAGGGAAGCTGAAGGCCACTTCGGTCTCAGCCGGGGTGTTGGGCAAGGCTTCCAAAAGGCTCAAGAGGCTAGGGCCTGTGTAGCCGCACCATGCGTCTTGATCGCTGTTGGTGGTGTCGACCACATTCCAGCCTTTGAGGGCAGACACAGGCACCATGGCGGTGATCTGGATGCCTGCTTCTTGCGCAAATTTGCGCAACGCACCTTCGATGTTTTTGCAGGCCAGGGCGGCGTCATCTACGGCGTCGAGTTTGTTGATGGCAAACACGATCGATGGCACGCGCAGCAGTTTGAGCAACAACGCGTGGCGTCTCGTTTGTGGCAACAACGCCATGGCGGGGTTTTCCCAATCGAGCTTGAGGGCGTCGACCAGCACCACCGCCGCGTCGGCGCTAGAGGCGGCAGTCACCATGTTGCGGGTGTATTGCTCGTGACCCGGGGCATCGCCGATGATGAACTTGCGCGCTTTGGTGTTGAAGTAGCGGTAGGCCACGTCAATGGTGATGCCTTGCTCGCGCTCAGCCGAGAGGCCGTCGGTCAACAAAGCGAGGTCGGTGTATTGACCATTTTGTCCTGCGCGTTGCACGCCAGCCAAGTGGTCTTGAAGCACGGCTTTGGTGTCGACCAGCAGGCGACCAATCAGCGTACTTTTGCCGTCGTCGACCGAGCCGCAGGTGATGAATTTAAGTGCGTTCATTAGAAATACCCGTCCTTTTTGCGCTTCTCCATGGAAGCTTCTGAAGTTTTGTCGTCCATGCGCGTCGCGCCGCGCTCGCTCACATCAGCGGTCAAGGTCTCGATCACGATCTGCTCAGGAGTGGAGGCCGTGCTCTCGACGGGGCAGGTGCAGGTGATGTCACCCACGGTGCGAAAGCGCACATCACGGATGAGGACTTCTTCGCCGTCTTTGGCTGGTGTGAGTTCAGTCACTGGCACGAGCAAGCCACGGCGGTCCACCACTTCTCGCTTGTGCGTGTAGTAGATCGAGGGCAGTGCGATGTTTTCGCGGGCGATGTATTGCCACACGTCGAGCTCGGTCCAGTTGGAGATGGGGAACACGCGGAAGTGTTCGCCTTGCTGCAATTTGTGGTTGAACAGGGTCCACAACTCAGGCCGCTGGGCCTTGGGTTGCCATTGGCCAAAACTGTCGCGGTGGCTGAAGATGCGTTCTTTGGCGCGGGCTTTTTCTTCGTCACGGCGAGCGCCGCCGATGAGAGCGTCAAAGCGGAATTCTTCGATGGCTTCGAGCAAGGTGACAGATTGGTGAACGTTGCGGCTCTCACCGGGGTGGGCCAATCGAACCGTGCCTTTTTTCATCGAGTCTTCAACGTTGCGCACGATCAACTCAGCACCCAGTTCTTTGGCGCGCGCGTCGCGGAAGTCCGTCACTTCTTTGAAGTTGTGCCCGGTATCAATCATCAACAAAGGGTAGGGGATACGGCCACTACCGAAGGGGCCGGTTTTGCCACCAAAAGCTTTCTCGGCGCACTTGAGCATGACGAGCGAATCTTTGCCACCCGAGAACAGCAAGGTCGGGCGCTCAAAAGCAGCTGCGACTTCGCGCAGGATGAAGATCGTTTCTTCTTCCAGTGCGTCCAGGTGGGCGTTGCTCAGGCTGTGCAATTCGGTTTGTGTGATGGCGTTCATTTCAATTTCAGGATGTGTAGGAGCCAGCCTGCTGGCGATTGCTTTGCATCTGTAGGAGCCAGCCTGCTGGCGATTGCGGGGTGAGCGATGTTTGCGATGGTTGCTTTAGGGGGACATCGCTTGCAGGCAAGCTCCTACAGGGTTAATTCATGCACTCGGTTTGTGTGATGGCGTTCATTTCAATTTCAGGATGTGTAAGAGCCAGCCTGCTGGCGATTGTTTTGGATTTGTAGGAGCCAGCCTGCTGGCGATTTCTTTGTATCTGTAGGAGCCAGCCTGCTGGCGATTGCTTTGTATCTGTAGGAGCCAGCCTGCTGGCGATTTCTTTGTATCTGTAGGAGCCAGCCTGCTGGCGATTGCTTTGTATCTGTAGGAGCCAGCCTGCTGGCGATTGCGGGGTGAGCGATGGTTGCGATCGTTGCTTTAGGGGGACATCGCTTGCAGGCAAGCTCCTACAGGGTTAACTCGTGGGCTTGTTATTCATTTTTTAACGTGTAAACCACATTCTTTGGCCGTCTCGTCTTCCCACCACCAGCGGCCAGCGCGAAACTCTTCGCCCAGGCTGATGGCGCGAGTGCAAGGCGCGCAGCCAATGCTTGGGAAAAACTGATCGTGCAAGGGGTTGTAGTCCACGGTGTGGGTGGCAATGTAGTGCCACACGTCGCCCCAAGTCCATTGGGCCAAAGGGTTGAATTTGCTGATGTTCTTGGTGGCGACTTCAGCATCGTCTTGCAAAGGCACATCGGCGCGGGCGTTCGACTGTTCTTGGCGCAAACCTGTGATCCACGCACGCTGGCCTGTGAGGGCCCGGGCCAGTGGCGCCATCTTGCGCATGCCGCAGCATTCCTTGCGCAGTTCGATTGATTTGTAAATCGCGTCCTGACCCTTGTTGCGCACGTACTGCATCACCGATGCCTGTTCGGGACGGTACACCACGATGGGCGCTCGCGAATGCGCCTGAGTGCGCTCCAGCAGGGCCAAGGTCTCGGTGTGCAAAGCGCCGGTTTCCAGCACAAAGACCGGAATGTCCAACTGCAGGCTGTTGATGATGTGGGTAATCACCACGTCTTCAGCGCCCAGACTGGAGGCCTGGGTCAAGGGTGTGTAATCGGCCGCAGCGCGTTGCAGCAGCGTTTTCGTTTCGGTCAGCTTGGCGGCAAATTCATCGCTGGCTTTGGCCAGCATCTTGGAGGCTTTGTCCGGTGCACTGTGAGAAGAGTTAAGGCTTGAGGTCATTTGAATTTTGTAGGAGCCAGCCTGCTGGCGAATCTTGAGGTCAATTGAATTTTGTAGGAGCCAGCCTGCTGGCGATTGCTTTGTATTTGTAGGAGCCAGCCTGCTGGCGAATTGCATGGACAAGGGGCTGAGTTCTTCGCTCACAGGCAAGCTCCTACATACTTCTTGTAGAAGATTTCGAAAATTGAGGTTGCGTATCAACGGCCGAGCCTTGGTAGAAACCGGCAAAGCGATCGAATTGGCGTTGGGCGGCAGAAGCATCGACGCCTTCACGCAAGACGGCCACGTCAAAACCCGTGCGTTGCATTTGCACAAGCTGGTCAATCAGCACGTCACCTGTGGCACGCAATTCACCTTTAAAACCAAGCCGGCGGCGCAGTAAAAAGGCCTGGCTGTAAGCGCGACCATCTGTGAATTTAGGGAACATCAGGTCGATGCGCTTGACGCCCTGCAGGTCCAGCGTGCGCGGATCGATGTCGTTGGTCAACGCCAGCACGGCGGGCGACTCCACAACTTGGTGTTCTGTGGCGGAGATGATTTTCATAAGCTTTTTATTGGATGTAGGAGCCAGCCTGCTGGCGATGTGGGCGATAGCGGCGATGTTGGCGATGGCGGCGATGGTGATTTGCGCTGGCAATCGCTTGCAGGCAAGCTCCTACGGGTTGGGTTTTCAGGGGGTGATGGCGGTGATGGCTGGGGCGGAGATAATTTTCATAAGCTTTTTATTGGATGTAGGAGCCAGCCTGCTGGCGATGTGGGCGATAGCGGCGATGTTGGCGATGTTGGTTTGCGCTGGCAATCGCTTGCAGGCAAGCTCCTACGGGTTGGGTTTTCAGCCGTCGATGGCGGTGATGGCTGGGGCGGAGATAATTTTCATAAGCTTTTTATTGGATGTAGGAGCCAGCCTGCTGGCGATGTGGGCGATGGCGGCGATGGCGGCGATGGTGATTTGCGCTGGCAATCGCTTGCAGGCAAGCTCCTACGGGTTGGGTTGTGAAACGGGTTGGGTTGTGAAACGGGTTGGGTTGTGAAACGGGTTGGGTTGTGACACGGGTTGTGTTGTGAAACGGGTTGGACTGTGAAACGGGTTGGACTGTGAGTCGGGTTGGGTTTTCAGGCGGTTTGTGCTTCGGTTGGAAGACGAGCACTGTTGGCTGCGGACTTGAACGGGTCCTGGCCAACACGCTGCAGTGTTTCAATAAAGTATTCATGGCGGCCCAGCACTGGCAGGCGCAGTTCTTTGTAGGTGGTCAAAATTGCTTCGATCACATCTGGCACTTCAAACGATGAAAACGAAGGGCCAACCACTTTGCCTGCGACCGCGGCGCCCGACAGGACTTTGCCGTCCGAACCACCCAATGTGATCTGGTACCACTCTTTGCCGTCTTTATCGACTCCCAAAATCCCGATGTGACCACTGTGGTGGTGGCCGCAGGAGTTGATGCACCCACTGATGTGAAAATCAATAGGGCCCAGGTCGTTCAGTTCGTCCAAGTCTTGGTAGCGCTCCGTGATGGCGGCGGCCAATGGCAGCGAACGGGCATTGGCCAATGCGCAGTAGTCGCCGCCGGGGCAAGCGATCATGTCGGTCAACAAGCCAATGTTCGGTTGGGCCAGGCCCAAAGCTTTGGCGTCTTGCCACAGGGCATGCAGCTGGTCCAGACGCACCCACGGCAGCACCAGGTTTTGGGTGTGCGTCACGCGGGCTTCGCCCGCAGAAAATTGGCTCACCAAGGCCGCTGCAGCGTCCAGCTGATCGGCAGTGGCGTCACCGGGGGCTTGACCCATGCGCTTGAAGGACAGCTTGACAGCGCGAAGAGCGGGGTTTTTGTGTAAAACCACGTTTTGCACCATCCAGCGGGCAAAAACGCTGTTTTTGGCGGCTTCTATGCTGTTGTCGGCTTCTGCCTTGGCCAGCCACTCGTCGGTCATGTTGGGCAGGTCGAGTGCGGGCGATACAAAGCAGGCGTTGATGCGATCAAACTCGGCTTGCGCAATGGTGTGCAGACCACCGTCTTGCTGCAGTATTTCCTGGTATTCGGTCTCGACTTCATCGAAATAACGCTGGCCTTCGGCCTTCACCAAAATCTTGATGCGTGCTTTGTAGAGGTTATCTCGGCGACCCCAGCGGTTGTAGACACGCACCACCGCTTCCAGGTAGTTCATGATTTGATTCCAGGGCAAAAACGCACGGATCTGCGAGCCTATCACCGGGGTGCGGCCCATGCCGCCGCCCACCAACACCTTGAAGCCGACTTCACCGGCTGCATTTTTGACCATTTGCAGTCCCACATCGTGCCAGCCAATGGCGGCGCGGTCTTCGGCAGCGCCAGTGATGGCGATCTTGAATTTACGGGGTAAAAAGGCGAATTCCGGGTGCAAGGTGCTCCACTGGCGGATCAACTCGGCATAGGGGCGGGGGTCCACCACTTCGTCCACCGCCACACCGGCCAACTCGTCGGTGGTGGTGTTGCGGATGCAGTTGCCGCTGGTTTGAATGCCGTGCATGTTCACTGTGGCCAACAGATCCATCACGTCAGCCGACTGGGACAGCGGAATCCAGTTGTATTGCACGTTCTGGCGCGTGGTGAAGTGACCGTAGTTGGTCGTCAGCTTGGGGGCCAAACCGATGATCTTGTCTTGCGTGGCTTGCGCCTGCGCCAGCATCACTGGCTCGGGCGTGTCAAAGTCACGCGCAATCTTGGCCAATACGTGCAGCTGAGGGGCCGAGATTTCGCCATAAGGCACTGCTACCCGCAGCATGGGCGCATAGCGCTGCACGTACCAGCCGTTTTGCAGGCGCAAAGGCTTGAATTCATCGTCGGACAGTTGTCCCGCCTGCCAGCGTTCGAGTTGGTCGCGGTGTTGTGCGGCGCGGGCGCGCACGAATTGCTTGTCAAATTCTGTGTATTGGTACATGGTGGAGCGTTAAATCAAAACAAGTTTGGTGCCGGCCCAGGCCAGCAAGACGGAAAGCAAGGAGCGGATCACGTGGTCAGGCGTATGCTGGGCCAGGCGTGAACCCAAGTAAATGCCAGGCAAAGAGCCTGTCAACAACTTGGCCAGCAGCGGCCAATCGACCGATCCCAAAGAGGCATGGCCTAAACCAGCCACCAAGGTCAGGGGCACGGCATAAGCAATGTCTGCGGCCACGATCCGAGGCAAAGGCAGCAGAGGATACAACACCAGCAGGACCGTCACGCCAATCGCACCTGCACCGACCGATGTCAAGGTGACCAGGGCACCGATCAGGGCCCCAAATAAAACGGGCAAGCTCCAGTGGCGCGGCGTGCTGGCACGATTTTCATCTGCAGGCGCCAGTTCGCGTGGCACTTGTTTGCCGCGAACCGATTTGTACAACATGGCAGCAGCAGTCAATAACAAGGCAGCACCCAAGGTGGAGGTCATCAAGGACTGCACTTGGGGGTCAGCAGGACCTGCCCAACGCAAGATGGCAATGGTCACAAGGCACGCCGGAATACTGCCAGCGCTGAGCAAACCCACCACGCGCCAAGGCACGATACGTTGCCGGGCAAAGCTGATGGTGCCACCCAACTTGGTGAAAGCCGCAAACAGCAAGTCGGTCCCAACCGCCATGTAGGGTTTGACGCCAAAAAAGAAAATCAACAGGGGCGTCATCAAGGAGCCACCGCCCACCCCGGTCAATCCCACAATGGTGCCGACAAAGAAACCCGCAAAGACACAGACCAAATCAATCATGGGTGCGACTGTAACGTCGCTTTATATCAAAACAAACGATTTTTTGGTTTTACTTATATGCTTTTAAAGCATAAGAGCGCCGGTCAGGTCGCCACAGAAGGCGTACGTTCGGCCAGAATTCGCTCTGAGGGCTTCATATTCATGGTCATTTGAAACAGACCGGCCGCCAGACCAATGGCTACCGAGCCCTGCCAAGCCAAGTCGTAACTGCCCAAATTGCTGTAAATGAGCCCGCCCCCCCAGGCCCCGATGAAAGAGCCCATCTGGTGGCTCATAAAGGCCACGCCCGACAAGGTGGCCATGTAGCGCAAACCGAACAAATGAATCACCAGGCCGGATACCAAAGGCACCACGCCGAGCCATAAGGTGCCCATGGCTGCAGCAAAGACCAAGGTGCTGGTGGGCGTAGGCGGCACCACAAAATAGGCTGCGATAAAGGCCGAACGCAGCACGTAGATACCCCCCAGCAAGAACCGTTTGGAATACAAGCCGCCCAGCCAACCGAACAAATACGAGCCCATCACGTTGAACAATCCGACCAAGGCCAAAGCCGTGCTGCCGATGCTGGGGTCAATGCCGCAGATGTCAAGATAGGTCGGTAAGTGGGTCGTGATGAAGACCAATTGCAATCCGCAGACAAAAAAGGCGATGGCCAGCACCATGTATCCGCGGTGTCCTAAGGCCTCCCGGATTGCTTCTGTCACGGTTTGGGGCACGCCCAAATTGGCGGGCACTTCAATGTGGTCTGCACGACTGGCCATCCAGGCCGCTGGAACCATGACACTGGCCAACCCAAGAAAGCCTATCAAGGCAATTTGCCAGCCCGCGCTTGTAATCAAGTGCTGTGCCATCGGAGAAGCCAATGTCAAACCCAAAGAGCCCAGCGCCGACACCGAACCCATGGCCATGCTGCGTTTGGCGGGTGAAACGGCTTTGGCGGTCACACTCATGGCAATGCTGGAAGCCGTGCAAGACAGTGCCAGACCCACGCACAAGCCAAAGCCCAACGTCACGCTCCAGGCCGATGTGGCGGTCATGGCAAAGGCCAGGCCCATGGCATATATGACCACGCCAAACAAAGTGACAGGGCGCGCACCATAGCGATCGGCAAAGATACCCATGAAGGGCTGCGTTGCACCCCAAACGATATTCTGTATGGCAATGGCCAATGAAAAATCCGCCGCCGTGATGCCGATCTCGCGAATCATGTGAGGTTGCAGCAAGCCGAAACTCTGCCGCATGCCCATGGCCAAGCTGAGCATCAAAGCGGCTCCCCCCAAAATGAATGCTATTTGGTGACGGGATAAATCGGTTTGTTTCATTCACTCATTGTTACGCGAATGGGGCTGCCTGTCAGCTTTTACGTGACACTTGACCTGGGGGGTCAAATGCCACTGCACTGATCAGCCGCGTTGGGTGCCCGCGTTCGAAGGGCTCAACCTTTTTGCGGCCAGGTGTTTGGCCAACTCAGCGGGCAAGGGCAAGGCTTTGCCCTCCAGCTCAGCGGCAATCAGTTCGCCGCACAACACCGACAGGCTGATACCCCGCGCGCCCATACCAGTGCAAACCATCAAGCCCGGCCAGCGCACCGGATCTAAAGCACCGACAGCCGGTAATCGGTCGGGCAGGGTGCAGCGCATGCCGGCCCATCCCTGAATGTGCGTTTCAGAAAACCCCTGCGCCATACCTTGTGCCAAATGCGGCAGTAAGGTGTTCAATTGGGCTTGATTGACCGCATGGTCTTGGGTCCGCACAGGCGCGTGGGTACAGTCACGTTCGAACGTCGAGCCCACGAACCAATGCGCAGCCGAGTCATTGGGCGCTGCAATCCCGCTGATCAGGCTGCCGTGTCCATTGATTGGAAAGCGAGGCAAAGAACGGCGTGTGGCCTCACTCAAATGGGCAACAGCCCCGTAGCTGACTTGTCCGCGCAAGGGGGTCAGCGAAAAGTGCAGAGGTAGCCCCGCGTCGCTGACGACCAGTGCCTGCAACAGGGCTTGGGTTTCATACGCACTGGCCAAGACAAGCTGCGGTGTTCGGGTCAAAAGCAGGCCGTCGGCATCCCATGCGTGCCAATGACCTTTGCTTCGGCTCAAATGATGGACCGCACAACCCAGGCGCAAAGCAATGCCCGCCGTGGCCAACTGCGCTGCAACAAATGGACGAGGCCGCAGCCAAGCCGCCTGGCTGTGCCACAGTGCCGGAACCGGTGCTGAAAAACCTGCCGCTTCTGTGTACTCTGGGCTGGCGCGGATGCTCCAACGCATCTCTTCAGTGGTCAAAGCGGCGGTTGAAGGCAATGCACGTCTGCCTTGGACCCGATGCTCAAAGAGCCCTGAGAGCTCCCAATCAGCAGGGGTCAGAAAGCCTGCTTCTGTCAACAGGGTCGCGCGCTGGATTGTGGCCTGAACGCCCATGCGGGTGATGCGCGAAAGCACATTGTCGTCTTGTGAAACGTGCGGGGCGGCCAGCCCCACGGGCAGACCTGAGGCCCCTGCACCTAAGGCCGGGGCGGCGTCCAATACCTCTACCGTCCAACCGGATTGTGCCAAGCTGGCAGCCACTGCGGCACCCGACATGCCTGCGCCGACCACGGCGATGCGGCGGTCCCCAAATTCAGGCGAAGTGGGCGTCAGCACTCAGGGGCTGGGGGGTGGCACGTAGCCTTGTGCAGCGTCAGCACCGTCACCAAAGAAATGATTTTCCATCTGACGGGCCAGGTACTGGCGGGCGCGCAGATCGGCCAAGTTCAGACGATTCTCATTGACCAGCATGGTCTGGTGTTTGAGCCAGTCCGCCCACGCCTGCTTGCTCACCCCTTCCCAAATGCGCTTGCCCAGTTCTCCAGGGTAGGGCGGAAAGTCCAAGCCTTCGGCCTCGGTGCCCAGTTTGATGCAGTTGACCATGCGTGCCATGTGAAGTCCTTTGAATTATCTTAAGAAGCTGTGGTTTTACGGATATAAAATATCTGTATTTCCAAGAATATGGATCAGGCGGCAAAATAAATCACATTTCGACGTCCACCGACCATGTCAAATGGCTGTGTCAAATGGTTGTTGCACCCCCCTCAACAGGGTGTCACTTTAGCAAGCTTTGGGCTTTTAATTTCCAACAAGGTCGCAAGACCTTGTCTTTTTTCATCCATACCCATTGTTATGAGTGCATTTATAGAAGAGCGCGTTTTGAGCGTTCACCACTGGACGGATCGTTTGTTCAGTTTCACCACGACCCGGGACCAAGCCTTTCGCTTTTCCAATGGCCACTTCACTATGATCGGCTTGCGCGGCGAAAATGGCAAACCTTTGCTGCGTGCATACAGCATCGCCAGTGCCAATTACGAAGAGCATCTGGAGTTTTTGAGCATCAAAGTGCCCGATGGTCCGTTGACCTCCAAACTGCAGCACATCCAGGTGGGGGACACCATTGTGGTGGGCCGCAAGCCCACCGGAACCTTATTGATCGACTACTTGCTGCCCGGCAAGCGCCTGTACCTGATTGGCACAGGCACTGGCTTAGCCCCCTTTCTGAGCATCATCCGTGACCCCGAAACCTACGAGCGTTTTGAGCAAGTCATCTTGTGCCACGGTGTGCGCCAGGTCAAGGAACTGGCCTACCAGGACTTCATTACCCAAGAACTGCCGCACAATGAGTTTCTGGGTGAAATGGTCAGCAAGCAACTCAGGTACTATCCGACCGTCACGCGTGAACCCTTTAAAAACCAAGGCCGCATCACAGATTTGATGGACAGTGGCAAACTGTTTGAAGACTTGGGCGTGCCCAAGCTCAACCCCGAAGAAGACCGGGTCATGATTTGCGGCAGTCCCGCGATGCTGCGCGATCTGAAAGCACTGTGCGAAAAGAGCGGATTGCCCGAAGGCAACACCACCAAGCCCGGTTCCTTTGTGATCGAGCGAGCCTTCGCTGAAAGTTAAACTCTGCGCATGTTTTTAAAACCGCCACCCTTTCACCAGATCTTTGGATTGTTTGCCTTGTCCGCATTGGGCATGCTGGCCTTTGGACTGTATCTTCAGCATGTGGAGGGTTTGAACCCTTGTCCCATGTGTATCGTGCAACGCTACGCCTTGATCGGTGTGGTCGTGTTAGCCCTTGCAGGCTGGCGTGTCAAACGAATGCGCGGCTTCATAGCGATTGGCGGCTTGGTCACACTGGTGTCCGGTTTTGGCGCTTTTGTGGCGGCTCGACAAAGCTGGTTGCAGTGGTACCCCCCCGAGACCGTGACCTGTGGCCGTGATTTTTACGGGATGGTCGAAAACTTTCCCATCAGCCGTGTGGTGCCCATGATCTTCAAAGGCAGCGGGGACTGCACCCAGGTCGACTGGACTTTCTTAGGGGGCTCGATCGCCAACTGGTCGTTCATCTGCTTTGTCGGTTATGCCTTGGTGGGATTGGCGATAGCCCTGAAAGCTTTTCGCGTTCATAAGTTCTGAATCGGTAAGCCAGGCATGCGGCTGACGTGCGATGTTCAGTGCGCTTAAGACTGAGCCAGGCGAACATGCTCTTTTTTTAATGAACCTGTTCAGAGCTTCTTGACCAGCACCTGGCTTTTGCGGTCCCAGTTGTATTTGCGTTTGCGGGCTTCGGGTAGCCAATCGGGATCCATCTGCACAAAGCCCCGTTTGAGAAACCAATGCATGGTTCGCGTGGACAGCACAAAAATGCTGTTTAAACCCATGGCGCGGGCACGCTGCTCTACGCGTTTCAAAATCTTTTCTCCGTCGCCTTGGCCTTGCGACTGAGGCGACACTGTCAGTGCCGCCATTTCGGCTGTTTTGGCTTCGGGGTAAGGGTAGAGGGCTGCGCAGGCAAAGATCACGCCGTCATGATCGATGATGGTGAAGTGGTCCACATCGCGCTCGATCTCAGTGCGGTTGCGCTTGACCAAAGTGCCGTCATTTTCAAATGGCTCAATCAATTGCAAAATACCGCCCACATCGTCCGCGGTGGCTTCGCGCAATTCTTCGAGCTTTTCATCGACCACCATGGTGCCGATGCCGTCGTGCACATAAATCTCCAGCAGCAAAGCGCCATCCACCGAGAAAGGCAAGATGTGAGAGCGTTCTACCCCTTCTTCGCAAGCCTTCACGCAATGCTGCAAATAAAACGCCAGATCGGTTGGCTGCGTCGGGCTGGGGGCTAAGGCCAACAACTGCTTGGCCACGGCCAAGGGCAGTTCGGTGTCAATCGGGTTGTCATCGCTGGCCGGTTCATTCGGTTGCACCCGAATGCCCTGCGTTTCGGTCAGAAATATCAGCTTGTCGGCCTGCAACTCGGCGGCCACGCTGGTGGCTACTTCCTCCATGCTCAGGTTAAAAGCCTCGCCCGTGGGCGAAAAACCAAACGGCGACAGCAACACCATGGCGCCCATTTCCAGTGTTCGGGTGATGCCCAACACGTCCACTTTGCGCACCAAGCCCGAGTGCATAAAGTCCACACCGTCCACAATCCCCACCGGACGCGCCGTGATGAAATTGCCCGAAATCACCCGCACCGTGGAGCCCGCCATGGGTGTGTTGGGCAGACCTTGGCTGAAGGCGGCTTCGATTTCGTAACGCAATTGGCCGGCTGCTTCTTGGGCGCAGTCCAAAGCAATCTCATCGGTGATGCGAATGCCATGCGAGTACTTGGGTGTGTGGCCTTTGGCGGCCAGTTGCTCGTTGACCTGGGGGCGAAACCCGTGCACCAGCACGATCTTGACGCCCATGCTCTGAATCAAGGCCAAGTCTTGCGCCAGGTTTTGCAGCTTGCCTGCCGCAATGGCCTCGCCCGCTATGCCCACCACAAAGGTCTTGCCCCGGTGCATGTGAATGTAAGGCGCGACTGAACGGAACCAGGGCACAAAGGTGAAATTGAAAACTGTGGACATGGTCTAACGGCTCAACAAATAGAGGTTGTCAGCAGGGAGGAGTTTTTTGAAGTCATGGTCGAACGTATGAACAACCTCGCCCAACTGCAAAGCAGATGCTGCGATCCATGCATCGGATACCAGGTTGGGCGTTACGGCAACCTGAAGGCATAAGTCTCTGAAGCCAGGCCACTGGCTGCCAGCGGCCTGAAATGCCACGCCGGGTGAAATCAGCAGCGCATCTACAAAGTCCATTGCTTGTTGCAAAGAACTGGGTTTGAAAAAAATTTGTGCGTTGGTCACGATCCTGATAAATCCTGAGACGACTGATCCCAATAAGACGACGTTTGGATGAATTGGACGCTTTGCCGCCTGTTGAAGTTGCGCTTGTAAATGCGCAAAGGCGAGTACATGGTGCGGATGATCCAGCCGCATGGCCGCAACCAGCAGATTGACATCGGGGGTCATGTCGGAAATTTGTACTCGGCGGCGTCAATAGCATCGAACATGGAGCGGTTGCTGCAGGGGTCGATGCCTGGCAGCAAGCCGCCGCTGCCACTGGTGGGCAGTTTGGGAATCACCAGCGGAGTGCTGGTCATGTCTTGCCGAACATAGATGGACAGCAACTCGCGCACCTTGGCGCTCAAGGACGTGCCCTCTTGGATCGCCTTGATTCGGGCCAGCTTAACCAGGTTTTCGTCAAGGGAAATGGTCAGGTTGGTCATGAAAAATCTCCGTCTGAAAGATCACGTAAACAAGTGTAGCACGTGAATATGTGCCGTGGGATAATCCAACCCGTGACCGAGTCAGCAAACCCCATCCCTCTCCAAATCGACTTCCCAGAAGGCCTGCCGGTCTCGACCCGTCGAGAAGAAATCATGGCCGCCATCGAGCAGCACCAGGTCGTCATCGTGTGCGGCGAGACCGGATCAGGTAAAACCACGCAGTTGCCCAAGATCGCCCTGATGCTGGGACGCGGCAAGATCAACGCCAAACCGGGCGAACGCGGCCGCTTGATTGGCCACACCCAGCCGCGCCGCATTGCCGCCAGTTCGGTGGCCAAACGCATAGCCGAAGAACTCAAAACCCCGCTGGGGGAGGTGGTGGGCTTCAAGGTAAGGTTTCAAGATCGATTGAGCAAAAACGCGTCCGTCAAGCTCATGACCGATGGCATTTTGCTGGCCGAAACCCAAACCGACCCGCTTTTGCAAGCCTACGACACCATCATCATCGACGAGGCACACGAACGCAGCCTGAACATCGACTTTTTGCTCGGCTACCTGCGCCAAATATTGCCGCGCAGGCCTGACTTGAAAGTCATTGTGACCTCGGCCACCATTGACGCTGACCGCTTTGCCAGGCACTTTGCATCGCAAACAGGCCCAACGCCCATCATCATGGTCTCGGGTCGTACTTTTCCGGTCGAACAGCGCTGGCGGCCGTTTGAAGAGTCGCGCGACTACGACCTGAACAGCGCCATTGCCGATGGCGTGGACGAACTCTGGCTGGGCGGGGCAGCAGGCGACATCCTGATCTTTTTGCCAGGTGAGCGCGAAATCCGCGAAGCCGCCGACCACCTTCGCAAACACCTGTCGCACAACGCATGGACGCGCAACGCGGAGGTGCTCCCCCTGTTTGCCCGCTTGTCGCAAGCAGAGCAAGAGCGCATTTTTGACGGCCACACCGGTCGGCGCATCGTGTTGGCCACCAACGTGGCTGAAACCTCGCTCACGGTGCCCGGCATCCGTTATGTGATTGATGCAGGGACCGCCCGGGTCAAGCGCTACAGCCTGCGCAGCAAGGTCGAGCAGCTGATGGTCGAGCCCATCAGTCAAGCTGCCGCTAACCAACGCGCAGGCCGCTGTGGCCGTGTGGCCGACGGCATTTGTATCCGTCTTTACGACGAAAAAGACTTTGCCGCTCGGCCGCGCTTTACCGACCCCGAAATTTTGCGCTCCTCACTGGCCGGTGTGATCTTGCGCATGAAGAGCCTGCGCTTGGGCGTGGTGGAAGAATTTCCGTTCATCGAAGAGCCATCCCGTCGCGCCATCACCGATGGTTATCAACTGCTGGCCGAATTGGGCGCGGTGGACGACCACAATGAACTGACGAAAATAGGCCAAGAACTCGCCCGCTTGCCGCTGGACCCGCGTGTGGGCAGGATGATTCTGGAAGCCCGTGACCACAATGCTCTGCAAGAGGTGCTGGTGATTGCCAGTGCCATGAGTGTGCAAGACGTGCGCGACCGTCCCATGGAAGCGCAAGCCCAAGCCGACCAACAGCACGCCAAGTTTGACGACGACAAGAGCGAATTCAGTGGTTACCTTAAATTGTGGAAATGGATTCAAGCCGCCCGTGGCGGTCAGCCTAATTCAATTGGGGTCAGATCCCATTTAATTTCGTCAAACCAGCCAGGGCAAAATAATCAGGATCTGACCCCGATAAAAAAAGGGCGGCAAATGGCGGAGCTTGAAGGGCCGCAGCACAAGTTGAGCAACCGCCAATACGAGCAACTGCTGCGTCAAAACTTCATCAACATTCGCCGGGTGCGCGAGTGGCGTGACACGCACACCCAACTGCTGACGGTGGTGACCGAGCACCGATGGCAGCTCAACGACAAACCCGCCAGTTACGAGCAGCTGCACCAGTCCATGCTTGCGGGCCTGCTGGGCAATGTGGGTTACAAGCTTGAAGATGAAGAAGCCTACCTGGGTGCACGCGGCATCAAGTTCCACAAACACCCGGGTGCGCACCTGAGTAAAAAGCCGGGCCGCTGGATCGTGGTGGCCGAACTGGTCGAGACCACGCGGCTGTTTGGCCGGGGTATTGCCGCCATCGAACCGAAATGGCTGGAGCAGGTGGGCGCGCATCTTTTAAAGAAACAACTGCTCGACCCGCATTGGGAAAAGAAGTCTGCCGAAGTGGTGGCTCTGGAACGCGCCACCCTCTACGGTTTGGTGGTCTACAGCGGTCGCCGCACCGCTTATGGCCGCATCGACCCGCATGGGGCGCGAGATATTTTCATCCGCGAAGCCCTCGTGGGCAACCAGTGGGAGACCAAGCTGCCCTTTTTGGCCGCTAACCACACCATGATCGCCAAGGTCGAAGAGCTGGAACACAAGTCGCGCAGGCAAGACGTGCTGGTGGACGACGAGCTGATCTACGCTTTTTACGACCAGCAAATCCCTGCGGATGTGTGCAGCGGCCGCCTGCTGGAAGACTGGTACCACACCGAGAGTGTTCGACAGCCGCGCCTGTTGATGCTGGCGCGCGAAGAGCTGATGCGCCACGAAGCCGCAGGCATCACCACCCAAGCCTTCCCCAAACAGATCAGATTGGGGGGCACCGATTGCAGCGCCGCCTATTTGCATGAACCGGGCGACGCCCGCGATGGCGTGACCGTGACCGTGCCCCTGTTTGTACTGAACCAGGTGAGCGAAGAGCGTTGTGAATGGCTGGTTCCAGGATTACTTAAAGACAAAATACAAGCCCTGCTCAAAAGCCTTCCGCAGCGCCCGCGCAGCCGCTTTGTGCCGCTGCCCGAATCGGCCACACGCCTGGCCGCCGAACTGTCGGTCCCCGAGCTGTTTGGCAGCGGCTCGCTGACCGACGTGCTGCTCAAAAAAGCCCGCGACGAAACCAGCCACGACATCAAGCGCACCGACTTCAAACACGACATGCTCAGTCCGCATCTGTTCATGAACCTGCTGGTGGTTGATGAACACGGTCGCCAAATGGGCATGGGCCGCAACTTAGGCGCCCTGAAAGGCGAGTTGGGCGTCAAAGCCCGCGGCGCGTTCCAGGCGCTGGCGCAGCTGAAGGTGGCCTCATCTGTCATGACCGATTCTCCTGTCATACCCGCGAACGCGGGTATCCAAGAAAAATTGGTGAAATTGGGGTCAGAGCCCGATTTTGCGAAGCGAAAATCGGGATCTGACCCCAATTTATCTGGCCCCAATTTTTCTCGAAACCAAAGTGACCATGCCTCCGGCAAAAAAGCCCCCATCGCCCCCCAGCGCTACATCGCCTGGACCTTCGGCGAACTGCCCGAGCTGATGGAAATCAGCAAAGGCGGCCAGACCCTGATCGGCTTCCCGGCGCTGGTGGACCTGGGCGAGGCGGTCACCATTGAGGTATTTGACGAGCCCGACATGGCCGCTGCAAAAAACCGTGCGGGCTTGCGCCGTCTGTTTGCGCTGCAAATCAAAGACGCGCTCAAGTACCTTGAGAAAAACATCCCCGACCTGCAAAAAATGGCCGTGGCCTACATGCCGTTAGGCACGGCCGATGAGCTGAAAGCCCAGATCATCGACGTGGCGCTGGACCGCGCCTTCTTGCTCGACCCGCTGCCCAATGACGAAGCCACATTCAAGCGCCGCATTGACGAGGGTCGGGGGCGCCTGACCTTGATCGCCAACGAAGTGGCTCGCCTGGCGGGCACCATCTTGCTGGAGTTTGGCGCGGCCACCCGCAAGATCAAGGACACCAAAAACGCAGCTGATGCGACGGCAGATTGCAGCCAGCAACTGCAACGCCTGGTACCCAAAAACTTCATGACCACCACCCCCTGGCCCCAGCTGCAGCACTACGCCCGTTACCTGAAAGCCATTACCCTGCGCTTAGACAAATACCGCGCCGACCCTGCCCGCGACGCGCTGCGCCTGGCTGAACTCAAGCCGCAAGAGCAACGCTACTGGCGCTTGGTGGCTGAACGCAAAGGCGCCCAAGACGCCCGCATGCTGGAGTTCCGCTGGCTACTGGAAGAGCTGCGCGTGAGCTTCTTCACGCAAGAGCTGCGAACGCCCCAGCCCGTCAGCATCAAGCGGCTGGAGAAGGTTTGGGGGCAGTTGAACCAATGAGACCCTGATGACCCCCCGTACCCGACGCATTCTCCAAGCTGTTTTCTATGAGGCCATCGCCATCAGCGTGGTGGGGCCTCTTCTCAGTCTGGCGTTCGACCAGCCGTTCGCTTCGACCCTCGGGCTGGCGTTTGTGCTGTCCAGCATCGCGGTGGTGTGGAACTTTGTGTTCAACGCGCTCTTCGAGCGCTGGGAGTCGCGTCAAATTGTTCGGAGCCGTTCGTTCGCAAGGCGACTGGCCCACGGGGCGGGATTTGAAGGCGGTTTGGCCATCATTTTGCTGCCGGTCATGTCGCTGTGGTTGGACATATCGGTGGCCATCGCCTTGGCGGCCAACCTCGGCTTGCTGGTGTTCTTCTTCGTTTATGCCATGCTGTTCACCTGGTGTTTTGACCGGGTCTTTGGTCTGCCTGCGTCTGCACGGGGCGGCGAAGCGCCAGGAGACTGAGAGAGCAGATGGATCGCTCGGGTCACTGCTGTAAAAAATACCCCTGCGGCCATTCGTCACATTCAGGCATCAGTGCTTGCGGCATAAAAAACAGGACAATCAAGCTGCAAATGCGGACCGCGCTGAAACTTTCCGCCATTCCTGCACGAATGGCGTCATGAAGCCCAGTGTTTCAACATCCAACAAGGTATTTCCATGAAACGACGCAATATGTTCCAAATTTTTTGGGCCTGGTTGGCCAACGCCACGGTGCCTATGAGTGCGGCTGCGGCCGACCTTCCGCTGAAGAAAACCAAAGCCGAGTGGCGCAAGTTGCTCACGCCGAGCGCGTATGAGGTGTTATTTGAGCACGGCACCGAGCGCCCGGGCAGCAGTCCGCTCAATGCCGAGAAGCGGCCCGGCACCTTTGTGTGTGTGGCCTGCAATTTGCCCTTGTTCAGCGCGGCACACAAATACGAGAGCGGCACAGGTTGGCCCAGTTTTTTCCAGGCCTTGCCTGGCGCTTTGGGCACGACCACCGATTTCAAGCTCATCTATCCGCGCACTGAGTACCACTGTTTGCGCTGTGGCGGGCATCACGGTCATGTGTTTGATGACGGTCCCAGACCCACGGGCAAGCGCTTTTGCAACAACGGTGTGGCCTTGTCGTTTGTGCCAGAAGGCCAAGCACTCCCCGCTTTGAGGACATGACCTTGAAGAGGCCGCATCTTTTGAGGCCCCTGCGCCTGTGCTTCGTTTGAGGCCTTGGCCGTTGGATAACACACGCCAGTCGCCCCGCCGTGGGCGCATATTTTTTGGAACTGCTGCATGGAAATCAAAGTCAACTTTCTCGACAAACTGCGCCTAGAGGCCAAATTTGACGACTTCACCGTGCTGGCCGATCAGCCGATTCGTTACAAGGGCGATGGCTCGGCGCCGGGGCCGTTCGATTATTTTTTGGCGTCCTCGGCCTTATGCGCGGCGTATTTTGTGAAGCTTTATTGCGAGACGCGCGGCATTGCCACCGAGCACATCCGACTGTCGCAAAACAACATCGTTGACCCCGACAACCGCTACCTGCAGACCATCAAGATCCAGGTGGAGTTGCCAGCCGACATGTCCGACAAGGACCGCCAAGGCATTTTGAGGTCCATCGACCGCTGCACGGTCAAAAAAGCGGTGCAAGCCGGGCCGGTTTTTGTGGTGGAGGCGGTGGACAACCTGGATGCCGACGCGCAGGCCTTGCTCACGCTCCAGCCCGATGCGCAGGCGCAGACCCGCATTGCGGGCAAAGACTTGCCGCTGGAGCAGACCATCGCCAACATGACGACGGTGTTGGCCAATTTGGGCATCAAGATCGAGATCGCGTCTTGGCGTAACCTGGTGCCCAATGTGTGGTCACTGCACATCCGCGACGCGCACTCCCCCATGTGCTTCACCAACGGCAAGGGCTCGACCAAAGAAAGCGCCTTGGCCTCGGCGCTGGGCGAATACATCGAGCGCCTGAACAACAACCACTTTTATGCGGGTGTGTTTTTTGGTGAAGATCTCGCGCAGGCCGACTTCGTGCACGACCCCCGAGAGCGCTGGTTCCAACCCGGTAAGCGCGACGCGCTGCCCAAAGGCTTGTTGGACGCGCACTGCCTGCCCATCTACAACCCCGACGGTGAGCTGCGCGCCTCGCACCTGTTCGACACCAATTCGGGCAACACCCAGCGCGGCATTTGTGCGCTGCCCTATGTGCGCCAGTCCGACGGTGAGGTGGTGTACTTCCCGTCCAACCTGGTGGAAAACCTGTTCGTGAGCAACGGCATGAGCGCGGGCAACACCCTGGTGGAAGCGCAGGTGCAGTGCCTCTCGGAAATTTTTGAGCGGGCCGTCAAGCGCGAAATCTTGGAAGGCGAAATGGCCTTGCCGGATGTGCCGCCGGCCGTGTTGGCCAAGTACCCCGGCATCGTGGCCGGTATCGAGGCCTTGGAGGCGCAGGGTTTCCCGGTCTTGGTCAAAGACGCATCGCTGGGCGGGGTGTACCCGGTGATGTGCGTGACCCTGATGAACCCGCGCACGGGCGGTGTGTTCGCCTCGTTTGGTGCGCACCCCAGGCTTGAAGTTGCGCTGGAGCGCAGCCTGACCGAGCTGCTGCAAGGCCGCAGTTTTGAGGGCCTCAACGACTTGCCTGTGCCAACGTTCATTAGCAATGCGGTGACCGAGCCCAACAACTTTGTGGAGCACTTCATCGACTCCAGTGGGGTGGTGTCGTGGCGGTTTTTCAGCGCCCAAGCTGACCATGCGTTTGTGGAGTGGGACTTTTCTGCGCAGGGCGAAGACGCCACCGCGCAAGAGGCCGCCACGTTGTTCGGCATCTTGCAAGCCATGCGCAAAGAAGCTTATGTCACGGTGCACGACCAACTCGGCGCCACCGCCTGCCGCATTTTGGTGCCGGGCTATTCCGAGGTGTACCCCATCGACGACCTGATTTGGGACAACACCAATAAAGCGCTCTTGTTCCGAGCCGATGTGCTCAACCTGCACCGCTTAGACGAAGAGGCTTTGGCGGCTTTGTTGGACCGCTTGGAGAACAACGAGCTCGACGATTACCTCGACATCGCCACCCTGATCGGCATCGAGTTTGACGACAACACGGTGTGGGGCCAGCTGACGGTGATGGAGCTCAAACTCTTGATCTACTTGGCTTTGCAGCAGTTGGAAGAAGCCCACGAGTTGGTGGGCGCATTCTTGCAATACAACGACAACACGGTGGAGCGCCGCTTGTTTTATCAAGCCTTGAACGTGGTTCTGGAAGTGACGCTGGACGAGGACTTGACCTTGGAAGACTTCGTGGTGAACTTCAGGCGCATGTTCGGCGATAAGCGCATGGACGCTGCTACCGGCTCGGTGGACGGCAGCGTGCGCTTTCATGGCCTCACGCCCACCAGCCTCAAGCTGGAAACCCTGGACCGACATCAGCGATTGCTCGACAGCTACAAAAAACTGCACGCAGCGCGGGCGCGTGTGGCCGCGAAGCAGGTCCTGATTTAAGCACTTTGAGCGCGCAGCTGCCCAAAAAACGACGTCCTCGGGCGCCGTTGTTGTATCAACCGAAGACTCAGTTCTTAGCTAACTTGCTCTTGACTGCAGTCACGCAGCTGGCCTTGGCTTCACCTGCAAGGTCGTCGCATTTTTCTTTGGTTTCTTCTTCGCAAACGTCTTTGGTCTTGCCTGACTGCTAATGGCAAGCGGTTTTGTCTGCCTTGTAGATCTCGCTGAGCCGCTTCTTACCCGCTTTGTAGTCGGGCTTGCTGATCGTCTCGGCCTGAATTGCGCTGAGTGGCAGCAGGCCTAGGCACAAGACGGCTGCTTGCAAAGTTTGGTGATTTTTCATGGGGGGTTCTCTTGGGGATGTGAACCCCCCATTGACGCACGCTTGGCAAATGCTTTTCGGTACGGTATCGAACTCATTGACTCAGTGACAACCTACCTTGATTGACAGTTCCCG
>Ga0164295_10000993_pt1 | contig 23504 bp, 22 predicted proteins | sample GEODES006metaG_FD_111798 | JGI IMG/M metagenome (GOLD analysis project Ga0164295, IMG submission 111798) | Oligotrophic lake water microbial communities from Sparkling Lake, Wisconsin, USA - GEODES006 metaG | ecosystem: Environmental > Aquatic > Freshwater > Lake | place: USA: Sparkling Lake... | reverse complement strand
AGCCCACTGCGGGCCGGAGGGCCCGCACTTAGCCCACTGCGGGCCGGAGGGCCCGCACTTAGCCCACTGCGGGCCGGAGGGCCCGCACTTAGCCCACTGCGGGCCGGAGGGCCCGCACTTAGCACAGCGGATCTTTCTTTTCGGTAATCACCGGGCACTGCGGTGACATCTCGGCGTTGAGTTCCTTGAAATCCTTCCAGTCGGCCGGGAGGTTGTCCTCGTGGAAGACGGCCTCGACCGGACACTCCGGAACGCACGCCTCACAGTCGATGCACTCGTCGGGGTGGATGTAGACCATCTTGTCCCCTTCGTAGAAGCACTCGACGGGGCACACCACGACGCAGTCGGTGTACTTGCAGGCAAAACAGGGTTCGGCGACGACATGGGTCATGATCGAGTCATCTCCAGGAGACGGAAGTGCGTTGGGAAGGCGGGGCGACTGCGCGGAATGGTAGGTCGAACCCGAAACCCTGTCAACGAAACGAATCGGCTTTTTGAGGCCCGTTCCGTGAGTCGTCGCGGACTGCGATTGGTGGCCGGAAACCTCGGCCGTATGATCGGGAGAGGGGCGGGCCGGGGCTGGCAGGCCGCCTGGAGGCGTCACCGTGAGCGGGCCGGGTGCCAATCGAGCGACCAACGGGCCAGGAAGCCCGGAGGATGCCGCGCTCGTGCAAGACTGCCTCCGGGGTGCCCCGGGGGCCTGGGATCGCTTCGTTGACCGCTTCGCCGGACTCTTTCACCATGTTGTCGACCGGACCTGCAGCCAGCGGCGACTGGCCCTCTCGGCGGTTGATCGCGATGACGTGATCGCCGAAATCCTCGTCGAGGTCCTGAAAGAAAACGCAGCGGTGCTCCGCGGCTTTGCGGGCCGCTCGAGCCTCGCCACGTACCTCGCAGTCATCGCCCGCCGAACCGCGGTCCGAATGCTCTCCCAGGCCGATGCCCACGTCGTCCGCGTCGATCTCCCCACAGCCGGCGCGGCGGTCGTCGATCGGCACGCCGACCATCGCCGCTCCGATCGGGAGGAGATCGAGGGGCTGATGGGCTGCCTGGAGCCTGACGAGGCCAGACTGATCCGACTCCATCACCTCGAGGCCCGCAGCTACGGCGAGATCAGCCGGCTGACCGGACTGCCGCTGGGATCGATCGGACCGGCGCTGTCGCGGGCCCGTCAGAAGATGCGGGATGTCGGTCATTCGTCCGACACGCCGCCGGCCGCCGGCCTCGGCCCCCGTGCTGCCGGCTGATGGCCTGCCGGCTGACGGTCGTTGCCACACCATCAGCCCGGATAAGGCTGAGGGGGGGACGACAAGCCGGCAGGCGGAGCGGCTGGCAGGGGACGCTGCGGGGCCATGGCGGCCGGTGCTGCCGGCAGGGGTGTGGCGGCGGGGAGCGCTCCGCCGGGGGAAGCGGGACCGGTGATCGTCACCGCAGGGTCGGCCAGATCGATCGGCTGGAAGCCTTCGTAGGAGGGCATCTGCCAGAGTTGCCCCGGATCGGCGGGGGGCATGTTCGTCGTGATCGAGGTGAGCTCGAGCTGGAACTCGACGCCTGAAGCCGGCCATGAGACTTCGACAAGTCGCGGGAGGGCCGCGCCACTGGTGGGATCGACGCGGTGCCGGGATGTCCGCACGCTCGCCAACCGCTCGCCGGTCGGGGTGAAGAGGTGCTGCTCGAGGACGAGCCCGGTGGTGCCATCGAGAATCGTTGACTTGCGCATCGCCCCGTCCGGGCCGGCCATGGTGGTGCGGATTTCGATCCGGCCTTCGCTTGAGGGGACCGGGCCTTCATGCTGGTCCTCAGGCCGGAACGTCACCAGACCGAGCAGTTCCGGCATCCAGTCGGCGCGGAGCGGAATCAGCTTCCGGGCGGCCGATTTGGCGTAGTCGTCGTGGCGGCAGTAGAGCGTCACGGCCGGTTCGTGGCGGCGGATCCAGAGCCAAAACAGGTCGTCGTTGCTGCCGATGTCGAGTTCCCCACCGGTGATCGAGGTCTGAGCGCGGAGCCGGAAGCGTCGGGGGGGCTCGCAGGCCACCTGAGCCGAGAGTCGCGGGACGCCGGGCACGGAGAGCACCGCCTGGGGGGCCATCAGGCTGCGCACCCGTCGCGTGTTGTCGTGGACGGTGCCGATCACCTGCTCGAGGGTCGGTTGCTCCGGCAGGGCCCGCGGCAGAGGCGAGACCCCGACCTGGTAGCCGCGCAGCGCGTTCGGGCAGGTCGCGCCGGTGGAGGCCAGCGCGACGACGACCAGCGCCAGCAGACAGGCCCGCGAGCCCGCACGCACCGGCGGAAGCATCGACCGATCCGGGGTGGGCGTCATGCGGCGTCTCCCGACCAGAGGAGGGCCGCAAGCCGGGCTTCGACGGCGGCGGCTGCGGCGGGCTCCGGCGGGGCCACCTTGACGACGTATTCGCAGTCGCGTTTTCGGCAGGCCAGCCGGAGCGTTTCGGCTTCGGTCGAGGCGGGCGCGTGGGGCGTGGCGGAGGTGTTGGTGGGCTGATCGACGAAGCGGAGGACGCGGCGACGGACGAGTTGCAGGGCGAGGAGATACCGCAGCGGGGCCTCGGGCTCCTGGCCGTCGAGTTGCTCCACGATGTCGAGGAGGACATCGTTCGGCGCAAGCACCGCTCCGGTCGCGTCGGGCTTGGGAAAGGTTGACCGCCACCAGGCCACCGACTTCTCCGGGGCACCCGTCCAGGCCGCCGCGAGGGTGTCGGTGCGCAGAAGTCCCTCGGGGGTTCGCACGAGGGCCGAAATAATTGAATCCCCCGGCTGAAAGCCGTGGCCGGTGCGGCAGCACTGCGCGTGCGGGCGGTGGATCTTCGGGTCCATCGGAGACCGGGTCCGGGAGGGGCGGAGGGCGAAGCCGGGATGGCCGGAGAGGCAGACTTGTAGGGACCGCCCCCGCCGGGGACAACCGCACACCATCCCCGCCACAGCCCGGGGGGCGGAGGCCCACCGCCCCCTGCCCCAAGTCCCCCTTTCCCCGGCGGGGTTCCTGCGCGCCGGTTCACGCTGGTTCACGCTGGGGAGAATGGGAAGGTGACGCGATTCCTCCCCGTCTCCATCAGTCGGTTCAGCGTTGTCCGATGAGGAGCTCGGCCACGTCGCCGATGCCCCCTTCGTCATGGCTGGAGACGACGAGATTGGCGGCGGCCTGGACCTCCGGGAGCGCATTGCCCATCGCGATCCCCAGGCCGGCGGCCCGGATCATCGGCAGGTCATTGACGTCGTCGCCAACCGCGCACACCTGCTCCGGCAGGATGCCAGCTGCCGCGGCAATCGCCGCCACGCCGCTCCACTTCGTGACCCCTGCCGGGGCGATCTCGCACATCCAGTCGAGGTAGCGCGGGCTGCGAATGCAATGGAGCGCGAGGTGATTCGGGCAGGCCCCGTCGAGCTCGCGTTCGAGATCGAGCATCGTGGCCCGATCCCCCATCGTGAATCCGGCAAACACCCCCGCTGGCGGATGGCGATCGAGGCCGGGGTCGATCCGGGCGAGGTGCCGGTTGCGGGCCAGGTATTCGCCAACCCCTGTGAGGGGATCTGCGCCCTCCGAGCCGGGGAGGCGGCGGCAGTGGAAGTCGAAGCCCTCGGCGAAGCTGTCGGTGTAGAGGATCGGCTCGAGGCCCCGGGCATCGATCCGCTCAAGCACTTCGGCAAGCGCCCCGGGATCGAAGCTCGCCCGGAAGAGCGTGGCATGATCGCTCGTCCGCTTCACCAGGGCCCCCGATGCGGTCACGAGGGGCCCTTCGATTCCAAGCCGGGCCGCCACCGGAAGAACGTCGCGGTAGCGCCGACCGGTGGCCAGGAGGATTGCGATCCCGGCCTCCCGGACGCGGGCCACGGCCTGCACCGTGGCCTCCTCGATCTCGTGACGGCTGTTGCTCACCGTTCCGTCGATGTCGAGGACGAGGAGCCTGATCCGCCCGGCGGCTCGAGCATGGAGATCGGGGGCGTGATCACGGTTATCATCGGAGGCGGGCTCGTCCGCGGGAGTTGCCGGGGCGTGCATCACGGTGTTCCTTCCTGTCGCAGGGTCGAAGCATGTCCGAAATCCCGTTCAAGCCCGTCGCCCGGGTCGGCGACATTCCTGCCGGTGAGGGACGCACGTACGAGGTCGATGGACGCCTCGTGGCGGTGTTTCATGATGGTACGTCCTATGCGGCGATCGACGATCTCTGCCCCCACATGGGAGCGTCCCTCGGCAGCGGACCCCTCCGGGACGGCGAGGTGACCTGTCCTTGGCACGCCTGGCGGTTTCGGTTGTGCGACGGTGCGTGGTGCGACAATCCGCGACTCAAGGTCGACGTCTTCGAGGTCCGGGTCGTCGGGGATGCAATCGAGGTCCGGGTCACGCCTCCGCGACCGCTGGTCACCTCCCGCTGAACGGCCCCTCGGCCTCCCGTTAGCAGGCTGTGGATAAAGTGCCGGCCCGACCGCACGAGGCGGTTGCGAGTGCGTAGCACTCAAGAAAACCGGAGGTTTTCCAAGTGGACTGGCTCCACCGGCTGCCCCGCAGCCGGTTCGGTCATGGATGACTTTTTCCACGGGCAGTTAGCGGGGGCTTTGGCGCTCCGCTGCTGCGTCGGCTGTCCGGGGATCGGCGACGACATCGATGCGGATCCGTTCGCCCGGGCGGAGCACGCGGGCGTCGGTCCCGGTCTCCTCGCTCACCCGGCGGGCCCACGCCGATGCGTCTTGCCGGATCGGCGGCCAGGTGTCGTAGTGCGTCGGCAGGGCGACCTGCGGGGCAAGGAGCCTGATCGCCTCGACGGCATCGTCGGGCCCCATCGTGAACAGGTCACCGATCGGAACGATGGCCACATCGAGTCCACGGCCGTGGGCGTCCCGCCTTCCGATCCGCTCCATGTCGTTGAACAGGGCGGTGTCGCCGGCGAAGTAGGCCCTCACCCCCCCGATGTCGAGGAGCCATCCGGCGGCCGTCCCGCCGTAACTTCCGTCTGGCAGGCTCGACGAGTGGTGGGCGAGTTCCATCTTCGCGCTGCCGCCAGGGATGGTCGTCCGCCCACCGAGATTCATCGGGCGGACATTGTCGATCCCCTGCCCTCCCAGCCACTGGGCGATCTCCCAGTTGCAGTAAACGGGGGCACCGGTGCGCCGCGCGATCGAGACGAGGTCGCCGACATGATCGGCGTGACCGTGCGTCACGAGGATCGCGTCGCAGGCGACGTCCGCTCCCTTCATGCAAGCCGTCGGGGATTCGTCGAAGAACGGATCAACGAGGAGCACTCCGTGGCCCGTGTCAACGAGCCAGGTGGCGTGTCCGATCCAGGTGAGCGTGATGGCCAAGGGTGTCCTGCTCCGGAGGGTGGCGAGATGATACCACCCCGGGCCGGCCCGGGGCGCCGGAGGGGTCAGTCGAGGCTCGCCTCGACCGCCGCGGCGAGTCGGAGCGCCTCGAGCAACTGCCCGAGGGTGTGCTCATCACATCGCGGCAGGAGCAGCTGCTCGACGGTGGGCTTTTCAGCCGGCCGATGGCGGGGGGCATCTGCCGTCCGGCCGGGCGAGCCGTGGGGGATCGTCGCAAACGGAGCGCGGCGGCATTCCGCGACGGTGATCGGGGTTGTGAACCGGGCTTCGACGGTCGCCGGGGAGGCGTGGGGATCGGGCGGAGCGATCCGTGACGCCTGCCACTCGACGAGTCCCTGCCACCGGCGTGGAGGGACGAGGTGGCGTCGCGGCACCCCGCAGAGAGGGGCCGCGGCCTCGGCGAGCCAGTGCCCGACGACCGCCAGCGACACGACTGGATTGGCCTCGGCAGGGGCCTCGCGGAACCGCCTCGCCATGGCAGCAGCCCCTTCGAGGAGTCGCACGACATCGATGCCGGCGATGGCCGCCGGGAGGAGCGAGGCCGCCGTGAACACTCCGGCGCTCTTCCGCGGGAACGACGGGGGGAGCGGAGCGTTGCTCGACGCCGGCGGGACGGAGGCGCTGATGTGGCCCGGAGGATCGACCGCTGCTGCTTCCACCATCGCAGGCGCCGCGATGTGCCGCGCGGTCGGATCGGCCGTTGCGGCGAACAGCCTCAGGCAGTCCTGCGTGAACGCGTCGCGGCACGGGCCGACCTGCACCACGCCCCACGCGTCGAGGAGCTTGTCGCCGGTCTGAGTCCCGAGCGCGTCGAGGATTCCCTGAACGGTGTCGTCATCGTCGTCGGGGCCGAGCGTCCAGATCCGGGGTCTGCCGCCGCGCTCATGCCGGGGGAGAGCGTCGTGGTGTGGGTGACAGCAGGTGCTCAAGAGGAGATCGACCAGGGCCCGGTCGGCCCGGTCGCCGATGACGATGACGCGATCGACCGACTCCCGCACGCCCCTGGCGACATCGAGGATCCCAAACAGCGCGCTGTCGCGCCGGCGGGCCTGGCTCCGGGTCGTGCCGTAGGCCTCGAGCATCCCTTCCGTCTCCGTCCCGCACGCGGAGGCCACCGCGCCGCGGACCCTCTCCGCCAGCTCGAGGAACGAACGCCAGCGCGGGTCAAGATGGCCGTCGGCCGACAGCACCCCAGGGGGAGGCCGGTGCTCGATCGGATCGGTCGGCGGCCGGGGGCGGAGGACACTCATGACGGGAGGGGCGATCGGAGGCGGAGGGGGCGGAGGCGGGGACTGGACCGGCAGAATACCGGGTTGTCGGGCGACGCCGTGGCGGGCGGAGAAGGGCTGTGCCTTCCGGTTTCGCCGCCGGCGTGGAAATGCCCTTGAAGTGGCCGCCGTCTCGGCCGACAACTGGGGCTCGCGAACATCAGGGGCTTCTCGACGAGGGCCCCCCTTCCCTGCCCCGAGAGGAGACAGCAGCGTGATCGAGCATGAACTGGTGCGTGACCTGGCCGAGAAGTCGTCGTCCAAGATCGTGATGGTGGTCGCCGACGGTCTCGGTGGGTTGCCGCTCGATCCGGGCGGAAAGACGGAGCTCGAGACGGCCATCACCCCCCACCTTGATGCGCTCGTTCGTCGCGGAACGAGTGGCTCGAGCGTGCCGGTGCTGCCGGGGATCACCCCCGGCTCCGGTCCTGGTCACCTCGGCCTGTTCGGCTACGACCCGCTCGAGTTCAGGATCGGCCGTGGCGCCCTCGAGGCGACCGGCATCGGCTTCGAGCTCGGCCCGGAAGACGTCGCCGCCCGGGGCAACTTCTGCACGCTCGACTCGGCCGGTCTGATCAGCGACCGCCGTGCCGGACGGATCCCGTCAGAGGAGAGCTTCAAGGTGGTCGAGCGACTCCAGGGGGTGAAGATCCCCGGCGTCGAGACGTTTGTGAAGCCTGTCAAGGAACACCGCTTCGTCGTCGTCTTCCGGGGCAAGGGGCTCGACGGGGCCGTGGCCGACACCGATCCGCAGGCCACGGGCGTTGCCCCCCTCGATCCTCAAGCCCACACCCCCGCCGCCGCGCGGACGGCGGAGGTGGCCAAGGAGTTTGTCGTCCAGGCCCGGCGGATCCTCGCCGATGAGCCGAAGGCCAACGGCATGGTGCTCCGCGGATTCGCGGCCAAGCCGAAGCTCCCGAGCTACGAGGAGCTCTACCGGCTCCGCGCGGCGGCGATCGCCGTCTACCCGATGTACAAGGGGCTCGCCCGGCTCGTCGGCATGACGCTCGTCGGCTCGCCCCACACCCTCGACGAGCAGGTCGACACCCTTGCCGCCTGCTGGCAGGACTACGACTTCTTCTTCCTCCACTTCAAGTACACCGACTCCACCGGCGAGGACGGCGCGTTCGCGCAGAAGGTGAAGCGCGTCGAGGAACTCGACCGGGTGATCCCCCGCATCGAGGCCCTCCGCCCCGATGTCCTCATCGTCACCGGCGACCACAGCACGCCGAGCCTTCTCAAGAGCCATTCCTGGCATCCGGTGCCGACGGTCCTTGCCGCCGACACCTGCCGGCCGGACGGGCTGGAGAAGTTCTCGGAGCGGGAATGCCTCCGCGGCGGCTTCGGGATCTTCCCGGCCAAGCACTTGATGCTCCTGGCGATGGCCCACGCCCAGCGCCTCGGCAAGTACGGGGCCTGACGTTTCCGCGGGAAAACAGGCTCCCGGGCATCCCGGCGGGATGTGAAGTAGATTCGTCGTATCGAACCCGCCCCCCCCGGTCGCACCCATGGCCCGCATCGACGACGAAGACCTATTCCAGAATTCGACGATGACCTTCGGGGAGCACCTGGAGGAACTCCGGGCGTGCCTCATCAAGGCCACGATGGGGCTCCTGGTTGCCGTGCTCATCGGCTTCGCCATCGCCCGGCCGTTCGTCCATCTCATCGAGCAGCCGCTCAAGCGAGCCCTGGCCAACTACTACTCCAATCGGGCCGTCGAGACGTTCGACACGTGGACGCCCCGGGTCGAAGGGGGCCCCGCCCTCCCCTACTCTCGGCGGGAGGTGATCGATGCCGTCGAGAACCACGGCATGTCGTTTGAGCTCCGGGAGGTCCACGCCGACCGGTTGGCCCGCGTCCTCGGAACGGCGCCTGCCGCCGCGGCCGCAAGTGTCGAGGACGAAAAGGCTGGATTCGGCATGGATGACCTCGTGCCAGTGCTCCTCTGGCAGCCGATGGTGAAGGATTCACGCGTCAGCATCACCACCTTGAGCGCCCAGGAGGCGTTCGGGATGTATGTGAAGGCGGCGCTTTTGGTGGGGGTCGTCCTGGCGAGCCCGTGGATCTTCTACCAGCTCTGGACGTTTGTCGCCGCCGGCCTCTTCCCGCACGAGAAGCGGTATGTCCACGTCTTTCTCCCGATGAGTATCGGGCTGTTTTTGGCCGGCGTGTTCCTCGCCTTCTTCTTCGTCTTCGACTTCGTCCTCGATTACCTCCTCCAATTCAACGCCTGGCTCGGCCTCGATCCCGATCCGCGGATCAGCGAGTGGATGGGGTTTGTTCTCATCCTCCCGATCGGCTTCGGCATCGGCTTCCAGTTGCCGCTGGTGATGCTGTTCCTGGAGCGGATCGGGATTGTCGATGTCGAAACCTATGCCTCCCAGTGGCGGATGGCGATCGTGATCATCTTCGTCGTCTCGGCGATCCTCACGCCGGCCGATCCTTACAGCCTCCTGTTCCTCGCGATCCCGCTGTGCCTCCTCTACTTCGGCGGCTTGGCGATCTGCCGCTGGCTGCCGCCCGTGGGCGCCAGGCACGCCTGACCAGCGGGCAGCCTGGTCTGGGGCTGAACTGCTCAGCGGGCGACGAACGCGAGCCAGTAGAAGACGGTCCCGGTGATCGCCGTGAGGACGAGATCGATCGCGGCCAGCCTGGCCATGACACGATGACGGGGAGAGTGGGCATTCGGCCCGGGAGGAGACGGGAAGCGCTTGACGGCCTCCCACACGACCCACACCCAGAGGACGAGGGTGGAGATGGCAAAGACGAGGTGGATCCCCAGCGCCGAGAGGACGCCCGAGGGCCAGAACGGGCTCGGCGCGGCCCGCAGCTTCCAATCGGAGATCAGCCGGACGTCGATTTCGAAGACGACGATCGCCGTGGCAAGGGCGGCCGCGATGAAGAGCTGCAGCTTCCGGTGAGCGGCGAAGTCTCGTCGCCGGGCGACGAGATAGATGCTCCAGGCCAGGAGCGGAAGGGTCGCGAGCAGCCCAACGAGCACCACATCCATGCCGAAGCTCGCCCGCGTGCCGAGGAAGCCATCAATCCCGGCGGGAACCGCGACATCGGCAAGCAGGATAGTTGGGAACAGACCGGTGGCGGTGGTGGGCTCCAAAGCAACCTCGAAGAGGGATAGCCGAGTCTGGCTGGGGGTAGGACGGGCGTGACGGGGAGAGACGGGGCAGGATGGACCCAGGCAAGTCCTCCAGTGTAGCGACGAAGCCGATTGCCCGGCGGCCGTGCCGGCCGCTACGATCGCGGGGGCTCCAGGCCGAGTGGCGAAATAGGCAGACGCACGGGACTTAAAATCCTGTGGAGAGCAATCTCCGTGCGGGTTCGATTCCCGCCTCGGCCACTGTTGCTTCATTCCGCGATTTCCGAGAGCGGATCTCCCTTGCCCCGGCAGGCCCGCGGCAGGTATTCAGCCAAGCTCAGACGGGCGGTGGCGTGCTGGGACTTGCCAGCCGGCTTGCGCCCGACGACGCCAGACGCTTTTCGGGAGCCGCCCACCGTGCCGACGCCATCACCCCAGCGACGACTCCCGGCCGGTGCCCTCATCCCGGGCGGAGCCCGCGTGGGGGGAGGGCGAATCTGGATTCCGTGGCTGTTGGCCCCGCTGTTTGCGCTCGCGCCGATCGCGGGATGTGCGCTCGCTGGCAAGGTGCGGCAGTCGGCCCTCAATTTCCCCGCCGCCGGCCCCGCCGAACCGCTCACGGCGCCGAACGTGACGTTTGCCCAGCCGGAGGCCCCGGTCTCCTCTGGGGAGACAACGCCGATCGTGCCGGTCGTGCCGGCCGGGAACTGACGGAGCCGTTGGCAGAGTCGCTTCGGAACGGATCCCCGGCCATGTTCCTCGTTCATTCGCTCTCTCCCGGTGGCATCAGGGGCGAAAGCGGACTAGGTTTCAGCGGGGCGTTCCTTCCACCGTGGCTCCGGTGGGGACAGGCTCCGGGAGAACCCGTGCATGCCGCTGTGGTCCAAAATCGCCCTCTCGGCCCTCTCGCTCGTCCTGGCCGCCGTCGGGATGACGTCGACGTTGCAGGTCTTTGCCGCCAGGCGGGCCATCCTCGAGCAGGCCCGTGCCGGCGCGCATGGGGTGGCGGAGGTGTTGGCCAAGGCGGCCGCGTTCGCCGAGGAAGTGCCTCCGGCCGTGGAGGCCGAGATCGGTGAGCAGATGGTCACGCAGGCGAGGCTGCTGGCCCAACTCGTGGCCGTGGCCGAGGGTGCCGGAGTGCCCCGCGAGGATCTCCTTGCCAGGCTCCGCGGGATCGCGGGCCCAGGGCAGACCGAGTTCCTGGCCACCGACGACGGCGGGGTGGCCATCTATGAGACCGACCCGGCCGGCGAGGGATTTCGGTTCACCCCGGATGCCTCGACCCAACCCCAGGCTCATGTCTTCCACAGGCTCCTCGCTGGCGAGACGCCGAGCGTGATCCAGGAGTCGCGCCGGCGGGAGCTCGACGATCGGGTCTTCAAGTATGTCGGCGTGCCGGGAGTCGATGGATCCCGGATCATCCAGGTGGGGATGCCGGCGACGTTCCTCGAGCGGCTCGACACGGCCCTCGGCCTCCGCCGCCTCGTGGGAGAGGTGGTCGTCGGTGATGTCCGCGAGGTGCGGATCCTCGACGCCCGCTCGAGTCCCTTGGTGATGCGGATTGTCGATGCGAATGGGAATCCGACGGAGTCGGCGCCGCCCCTCGATCAGGACGACGCCCGGATCGTGCGCGAATCGATCGCCAGCGGGCGACCGGCCGGCCGGGTGGAGGGGGCGATGGTCCGTGTGGCCGCACCGGTGCTCCGGGCCGACGGCGCCACCGGCGGAGCGGTGCTTGTCGGGCTGGCCACTCGGGCCGGTGCCGATCTGTGGCAATGGGAGCTGCTCGCTGGGCTGCTCTCATCGCTCCTCATCGGCCTCCCAGCGATCCTCGTGGGACGCTGGCTGGCGCGATCGACGACCGAGTCGGTGCGGCTGTCGACCGCGGTGGCCGAATCGATCGCCGCCGGCGATCTGAGTGGAACGGTGCCACGGGGCGGGGATGACGAGGCGGGGCGTCTCCTCGACGGGGTGGGGCGGATGTCGGCCGCGCTCCGGGAGACCGTCAGCCGGCTCCAGGCCGCCGGTATGCGGGTCACGGAAGTCGAGAGCGACGTCTCGGTGGCGCTGGCCCGGCAGGAACGGATCGTGCGGGGATTCAGCGGGTCGGTCGCCGATGTTTCCGGGTCCGCGTCCCAGATTTCGTCAAACGCCGAGCAGTTGCTCGATGCCACGGGGACGGTCACCCTTGCGGCCCGCGAGGCCGCGAGAGTGGCCGACGACGGGCGCCACGGCCTGGAGCGGATGTCGGAGTCGATGCGCCAACTCGACGAAGTGATGAACGCCTTCACGAGGAAGCTCGCGACGATCCGCCAGCGGGCCGGAGGGATCAACGCCGTGGTGACCACGATCGCGAAGGTGGCCGACCAGACGAATCTCCTTTCGGTCAACGCCACCATCGAAGCGGAGAAGGCGGGGGAGGCCGGCCGTGGCTTCCGGATCGTGGCCCAGGAAATCCGCCGCCTCGCCGATCAGACGGCGCTGGCCACGAAGGACATCGAGCGGATGGTGCGCGACATGCAGTCGGCCGTCGCCAGCGGCACGATGGAAATGGACCGCTTCCGGAACGAGGTCAGCATGCGGATCAAGCAGGTTACCGAGGTGAGCCGGCAACTGGCGGGGATCGTAGCCCCGGTGCAGTCGGTGACGCAGGCCCTCGATCAGGTCCACGACGGCATGGAAAACCAAAACTCGGGGGCCCGGCAGATCCGAGACTCCCTCGATCGGCTCCGAGCCGGCGCGGGGCAATCGGCCTCAGCCATCGAGGCCTTCGTGGCCGGTATGAATCAACTCCGCGCTTCGGTCACCGACCTCAACGACGAACTGACGAAGCTGCGCACCGATCCCGCCCATTCCAAGGAATGACGGCCCGCCGCATCCGGCGGCGGGCACTTTGCCCACAGGCTGCTAGCAGGCTGTGGATAAAGTGCTGGCCCGACCGCACGAGGCGGTCGCGAGTGCGTAGCACTCGAGAAAACCGGAGGTTTTCCAAGTGGACTGGCTCCACCGGCTGCCCCGCAGCCGGTTCGGTCATGGATGACTTTTTCCACGGGCAGCTAGCGGCGCGGGGCGGTCTCGCCGAAGCGCGACGCCTGACGGGCGGCGAGGAAACGCCGCAGGCCATGGACGATCCGCGCCGGGGGTTGGGCGCCTGACTGGCTGAACAGCGGGGTTTGGCCGTCGTCGGTGACGATCAACTCGACCGCGTCCGGGGCCAGTTCCACGCCACCGAGGAGGTTTTCCATCGAATCGGCCTCCTGCGTGCCACTGGAGGCCGTCGGGGGGACATGAGCAACGATGAAGTTCTCTTGGACGAACGGGGCGAACTCCGGATCGGAAATCAGCGAATCGGAGTGGCTCCGGGCAGCCTTGTCGCCGGGCCGGGCGACGACGAGGAGGATCGGACGCTTCGCCCCCCGGGCCGTTTCGATCGCCTTATCGAGCGAATTGAGGACGGAAGTCGGGGTCGGGGTCGGGGCGGAGGTGACCGGTGGTGCCGTCGCGGCGACGGCGGTCGGGGCGGGCCGTTCCGGGAGCGAGTTGGTCATGTCGGCGATCCAGGCGGCGGGCGACTGCCCCTGATAGCCACGTTTCTCGGCGAGTTTCGCGCCGTCCGGACTGATGAGGAGGACGGCCGGGAAGTTCCGCACCCCGTATTTGATGCACACCTTCGAGCGTTCTACCCGGACGGCCTCCGTGATCCCGTGCTGAGGGAGGTCGATCATCAGCAGGACGACGTTCCGCTCGGCCCATGCCTGGAACGCACCCGTTTCGAGGACGTTCTTCTCGAGCGTCTTGCAATGCGGGCACCAGTCGCTGCCGGTGAATACCGTCAGGACCGGCCGGCCGGTCCGTTCGGCGTCGGCCATCGCAGCTTCGTAGCTCGTGTGCCAGGAACGGGCGGCCACTTCGGTGGCGGTGGCCGCCGAGGGGACGGCTAGGCCGGGGAGTGTCCCGAGGGAGGGGAGCGCCGCCAACGTCACCCCGGCGACGACACCACGGACGGCCGCTCCGAGGTCGATCCTTCGCCCGCGCTGCCGGCTGCTGCCAGCCTGATACCGGGGGCGGTCCACCCATCCTTGACCGGTCGCTGCTCGCCTGATGCGCATCGTGGCACTCCTCCGTGAATCCGCTACCCCAATTTCAATCGGGTGTAGGCGGCTTGCTCCAAGAGTTTCTGGCTCCAAAACCAACGCAGCAGGCTAACAGTGGCGGAATGTGATGTAAATCACTCAACTTGACGTAGATTTCCTATATTGCCTGTCTTGCCTGGATTCGTGTCCGTGTAGGGACTTACGGCGAGTCGGCAGCCTGCGAACTCGAGGGAGAAACGACTCGGAGACGGATACAATCCCGTCTGAAATCTTCTGGGGGAGAGGGTGGATTGCCGGGAACGCAGGGGGAAACGACCGATGATGACCACCCGTCTACGCCGCCTGAGCCGCCGCCTGCCGATCCCCGCCGCCGTCGCTTGGCTGTGGATCTCGATCGTTGCCGGTGGGGCTTGGGCCGACGACGTCGACCCCGGTGCCGACAAGCCGGTGACGGTGCCGGAGGTGTTCCGGCAACCGGAGCGGGGTCTGGATGGAGTTGGGTGGTATCGCTGTAGCGTCGTCGTGCCGGCGACGTGGGCAGGACGGTCGCTGGAACTGTTCGTCGAGCCGTTCGACGCGGCGGTCGAGGTCATCGCCAACGGCCAGCCCGTCGGGGGCGCGGGGGAGTTTCCTCCCCGGTTCCGCAGCGGCTTGGGGGGGCCCGACCGGTTCCGGATCCCTGCCGGGCTCCTGCCGGCCGGACAGCCGGCTGAGATCGTCGTCAAAACCTGCCTGCGGGACGGACGGACCGGGTTCAACGTGGCGGCTCCGGTGCTCTTCGCGGGGGATGAAGCCCTCCGCCTCACCGGCCGGTGGATGTTCCGGGGGGGGCGAATCGTTCCCGGCCAGCCTCCGGCGCTCCTCGAACCGGGCATCGAACCGTCGGCTGAAGTCGAGGCGACGCTCCGCCGGATCGACGATGCGGGGCCACTTTCCGCCGCCGACGAGCGGGGGAGGTTTCGGGTGGCGGAGGATCTCCGTGTCGATCTGGTCCTCGCCGAACCGGACATCCGGCAGCCGTTGTCGGTGAAATGGGATGCCCGTGGCCGGATCTGGGTGGCCGAGTTCATCCAGTACCCGGAGCCGGCGGGGCTGACGATGGTCAGCCGCGACGCCTTCTTGAGGAGCGTCTACGACAAGGTGCCGGCCCCGCCCCCGCACCACGACCGCGGTCTCGACCGGATTTCGTTCCACGAGGACGTCGACGGCGACGGGATCGTGGAAAAACACGGTGTTTTCGTCGATGGCTTGAGCCTCGTCTCGAGCTTCGCCTTCGGCGCCGCCGGTTTGTGGGTCCTCCAACCGCCCTACCTGCTTTTTTTTCCCGACGCCGACCGGAACGATCAGCCCGACGGCGATCCGGTCGTCCATCTGGAGGGCTTCGGCATCGAGGATTCCCACTCGATTGCCAACAATCTCCGCTGGGGGCCCGATGGTTGGCTCTACGCCGCCCAGGGGAGCACGGTCAGCAGTCGCGTCCGCCGCCCCGGGGCCGCGACCCCGCCGGTGCTGTCGACCGGCCAATGCATCTGGCGCTACCACCCGCCGACAGGACGCTACGAGATCTTCGCCGAAGGGGGAGGGAATGCCTTCGGGGTTGAGTTCGACGCTTCCGGCCGGCTGCTCTCGGGCCACAACGGCGGCGACACCCGTGGCTTCCACTATGTGCAGGGGGGCTTGTCGCGGAAGGGGTTTGAAAAGCACGGCGAGCTGTCGAACCCGTTCGCCTTCGGCTTCTTCGAGCCGATCAGCCACCACAGCGCCCCGCGTTTCACCCATGCGCTCGCCGTCAACGACGCCCCGATGCTCGGCGAAAACTACGCCGGGAGCCTGTTCGGCGTGGCCCCGCTCCAGGGGCAGGTGGTCCGCAGTGCCATTCGCCCCGATCGCTCGAGCCTCGCCACCCAAGATCTCGACATTCCCCTGGCCTGCGATGACAGCTGGTTTCGTCCGGTCGACATCCAACTCGGTCCCGATGGAGCCCTCTACGTCTGCGACTTCTACGAGCAGCGCATCGACCATGCAAGCCACTATCAGGGGCGGATCGACCGGGATCGGGGACGCGTGTGGAGGCTCGCGGCTGCGGGTGCCCCCCCTGCCCGGCTCCCCGACCTCGCCCGCGACGACGGGGCGGCCCTCGTGGAGCGGCTTTCCGATCCCAATCGCTGGATTCGTCAGACGGCGCTCCTCGAATTGGCCCACCGACAGCCGGCAGGGGCCCGCGACCGGGTCGCGCGCCGGCTGTTCGGCCCGACGCCCGGGCCAGCCCGCTTCCCGCTCGACCTTGCCTGGGCGCTGATCCGCCTCGGGGCCCCGAGCGAGCAGGAATGGATCGCCCTTCTCGGGCACTCCGATCCGTGGGTGAGGGCGTGGGCCGTCCGGCTGGCTTGCGACGACGGCCGCGTGCCGCCCTCCGTGCTCGCCCGCCTCGAGGCGGCGGCAAGCGCCGAGGATGACCTCCGGGTGCGCAGCCAGTTGGCTGCCTCGGCCCGCCGTCTCCCCCCGGATCAGTCGCTCCCCCTCGTCGCCGCGTTTCTCGCCCGCGATCCGGAGGCGATCCCTGCCGACGGCGACGACATCCACATTCCGCTGCTGGTCTGGTGGGCCGTCGAGCGGCTTCTCACCGAGGACCGGCCGGCGACCCTCGCGCGACTCGTCCGGGACGACGGGCCGCTCTGGCATTCCCGGCTCGGCCGCGACGTGCTCCAGTCGCGCGTGGCCCGCAGGCTCGCCCTCGGGACGCGTGCCGATCAGCTGGCCTCGGCCGGGCTCGTCGATGCGGCGCCTGAGGCGACGCACCGGGAGCGTCTCCTCGAGGGCTGCGAGCAGGCGTTTGCCGGCCGGTCGCTCTCCGCGGTGCCGGCCGAGCTCCTCGCCGCGATCAGCCGGGCGGGCGGTGGCTCGCGGGCCCTGCGGCTGCGGCTGGCCGACGGGGCGACCGTGGCCGACGCGCTCTCGGTGGTCGAAAGCGCCAATGCCAAGCCGGAGGATCGGCTCGCCGACCTCGCGATCCTCGGCGAGACGCTCGCGCCGGCGGCCGAGCCGGTGTTGCTCGCGGTCGCTTCTGCTCCGGGGGACGAGCGGGTGAGGGCCGCGGCCCTGGCGGCCCTCGAAGGATGGAGCGATCCGACGATCGCCACCGCTGCCATCGGCCTGCTGCCCGGGGCCCCGCCGGCGGTGGTCGCCGCGGCGCTCGAGCTCCTCGCCGGGAGGCCGGCCTGGACGATCGCGCTGCTCGAGGCGATCGATGACGGCCGTGTCGATCCCGCCTCGGTGCCGGAGACGGTCGTCCGCCGCCTTCGTCTCCACCGCGAGCCGGCCGTCGTGGAAGGGGTGGCGCAGAGATTTGGCGCGGGCCCCGAGCCGGGGAGCGAGGAGGCAGCCGCCGCTGCCGACCAGACGCGGATCAGCGCCGTGCTGGCCGAAGGTTCCGGGAGCCCGATCCTCGGCCGGACGGTGTTTCGCACTACCTGTGCCTCCTGCCACATGCTCTTCGGCGAGGGGGGGCAGATCGGCCCCGATCTCACGAGCCACGACCGCGGCGACCCGCGGGCGCTCCTCGTCCATGTCGTGAACCCCAGCGCCACGATCCGCGAGGGCTACGAGACGACGGTCATCGTCACCGACGAGGGGCGGACGCTGTCGGGCTTTGTCGTGGAAGAGGATCCGGGGCTCGTCCTCCTCCGCACGGCCGACGGCCGAACGGTGAGCGTGCCGCGCGACTCGATCGACGATCTCCACCGCAGCCCGGTGTCGATCATGCCAGCGGGCCTGCTCCGGCCCCTCGACGACCAGCAGGTCCGCGACCTGTTTGCCTACCTGCGGTCGACGCAGCCGCTGGCGACGAAGTGAGCCCCGCCGCTACGGGGCCACTCGACCCACGGCGGCAATGATCCCCCGGCCTCGGGCGCCGCAGCGCGCCCCGCATGAACGCGGGGCGGGGGACGATGGAAGGCTGAGGATCAAGTGCCCCGCCGCTGGATGCGGCGGTCGGCATCCCCGAAAAACCTCTGCTGTTTCGGGGATGTCTGAGGTGGAAAAAGGTCACGGATGACTTCTTCCACGGACATTTAGACGTTTCGGCCCCGCGTTGGCAGCTTCTCGAAGCCACTTCGCTGCTCGGCCGCGTGCCGCAATGCCTCCCCGACCAACGCCTTGGCCATGTGCAAATACACCTCCTCGGGGCCGGTGTCATTTGCGACATACTGGACCGATGCCACGGTGAACGAGGACTTGAACTCGTGATTGCCCTCCGCGACGCCGGCGAGCACAGCGGCCAGGACTTCGGCGCGGTCGAGCGGTTGGTGCACGCAACCGCCTTGCGGTGGCAACTCGATGATCTGGGGCTCGGGCGACTTGCCCTCGACCGCGAACGTGACGGCAACATAGTTGTGGTGCGGGCCGGTGATGCGCGTGGCGGAGTGCCTCGCTCCGTAGTGCTGAAAGTGCATACGCCCTCCGTCGCCTAACGACCCAAGATCAGCGACCCGGCCCGCGAGACGCCACGATTGCAAAAGTGACGCGATGGTCGCGTTTGCTGCAGCGCATGGTTAGGCCGCGTCTTCATCGTCCAACAATCTCTCCAAACTTGTCGTCCACGTTGCAGATGACCTCGCAATCACAGTAGCCGCCATACTCGCGAAGCCACGGAACGACACGCTCAACGTCGAGTGCTCGCTTCTGGAGAAACTCATACGTCTCTCGCAGCGTGTGGTCACACGGCGGTGCGCCCTCGCGGTCAAGATGGTCGAATAGGCCTCGCAAATCCTGGTGCGGCATCGGAATCGAAGCGACAAGCTTCTGCTCATCCTGCTGCTTCCAAGCCTTCTTCAGCTCTTCTTTGCGTGGATCTTTGCTCATGGCGTGTGAAGGGCCTAACGGGTTGCCGTTGAGCGGCCGCGGCGGCACCCGCGCGACGTCAGGCCGCAAGACGAGTATACCGCCACAGCGGGCCGCTCCAGCGGCGGGTTATCTCGCGGTCGGGAGGCGAGCGAAGTGCCGCCGGCCAAAGGGCAACAGCGCGCCGCCCGATTCCAGAACCTCGAACTCGCCGAGCGGCAGGCAACGCAATTCCACCAACACATTGAACGGCCCGTAGCGGTGTCCCGCGCTGACGATTAACACCAGCGTTCCGGGGTGCTCGCACTCCCACCGACCTTCAATGTGCTCGCCGTCAGTCGCGATTTGCAAAATCCCATCGGCACGAAAGTCGAGGACGGTGTCCCGGCTCAAGTCAGCCTCATAGCCAGCGTTCTCGCTCCAACGCCCGATGATATGCGAGCGGTCGGGTACCATTGGACTCTCCGCTAGAACGACCGCCTTCAGCAGATCGCGGCCAACAGATTCTCAACTCCGCGAGACGTCGTCGCGATTCTGCTGCAAGGCTTGGTTCGCTACCTTCGGGTGCCATAAGGGGCGGCCCTCTCGAATCTGGCGCTGCCGCGCATCCTCCGAAATACGACGAATATCTCCCTCGAATCGCTTTGCGATCTCGCGACGGGCTTGGTGGATTTCCTCGATAATCGGATCAGTTCTTTGGATCATCGCCATACTCCTCAAGCATGTCTCGCGGGGTGCAGATCACGGGAAAAGGTAGCCCGAAATCATCCAAGGTACGAAACACGCGAGGCAGGATCATGGGGTTTGCGATGTGGGAGCAATTCCACGTCAATAAGAAGTCTACGCGGCTCACTGCGGCAGTAGCAATGTGAAGGGCATCGACGATAGCATCCTTCGGGAGTATTGTCCTCGCCATGATTTGGGCGGCAAGGTCGTCGATTTCGCTGCTGATCGCGACCAGCGGGATGCCGGCCAGATATCGGACACGCTCCTGTGGTCGGGCTGGATTGCCTATGTTGGCTTCGTCAACCACATACTGGGACTTCACCAACTCGTAGCGCTGGCGATCGCGATTCCACCACCTTCGGGTAATGAGTTGCCGCTCAACCGACTCGGGCGAGGCGGATGGATTCTCGCGGAGAAAGCTGACGACGGAGGTCTCGATGGAGATGGATGGCATCAGATTCCTTCATCGACGAACGGGAAAGAGCAATCGCTCGCGACTATGGCTACCCATCAATCAAGACGTTGCCCGCGAGTCCATTGCATCGCGTGGTTCCGTGTTCTTTTTGACCGGTCCCGACACGATCTTTCTGCCGGAGGCTTTTAGCCTCTCACGCAGACGTCGCCGAAACTCAGCGATGTCACCGCCGCTGGCTTCCAGAAGGCGTCGGCGCGCCTCGTGAATCTCCGCAACCACGGGATCTGCGTAGAGCGATTCAACCAGCATCGGAAAACTCCTCGGGCGTGACGATCAGCGGCGGTGCAAAGCCCTCGGCCCTGAGTGTCGTGTACAGGGCTGGCAGCAAATCCGCATTTGCGATGTGCTTGCAGTTCCACGTCAGCAAGTAGTCTACGCCAGCCGTTGCAGCCAGGGCGACGTGTTGCGCATCTGCGGCTGCTTTTGCGGGCAGCAGATGGCGGGCGATGAGGAGGTCGGCAAGCCGGTCCGCTTCCGCCGATTCGCCAAGAAGCGGCAAGCCGTCCAGCAGGAGAAGACGGTCGGCAGCTGCCGTGGGATCGCCCGCCCCAGCCTCATCGAGCACCAGTTGGCTGATATAGAGGTCAAATCCGTCGCGTCGCTGCTTCCACCAACGACGCGTCAACTCTTGGCGAGCTTGGAACACCACGTCAGACGCCGATCGCGCGGTCAGGTAGCCGATAATCGAGGTTTCGACGTAGATCGCACTCATAACGCGTCACTTATTTCACGGAACGGCAAAGATCAAAGGCTCACGGCCCTTTGGCAAGCGATCACCCACGACGATGCCCGCGAGGCCTTAGCATCGGGTGGTTATGCCACGTTCGTCGAATCGGGTTTCGTTGTGTCTGGTTTGGTAGTTGCCGCTCGTTCAAGGACGAGGAACCAAATCATCAAAGCTGGCGCAATCGCACACACAAGAACAGTCGGCCAAGTCGATAAGGGGCCAGTTCATAGCGGCAAGAGCAGCAGGCGACCCATTCGACGAAACAACCATGAAAACGAGCGGAATCGCAACTGCCAGCAATCCAAGTAGGCCCATCATCGCGGGAAACGGATAGATGCGCTTCCGACGTGCCCAGAGCAATAGCGAAGCAAACAGCACGATCGCACAACCGACAGCCGGAACCATCGCTAGTGTCGGTTGATCATGGAGAGCCAAAAAGCATGAGGTGACAATCATCCAAGCCGAGCTACCGAGGGACGAGCCAAACCATCCACCAGCGTTCCACTGGAAGTGTCCGGGCCCGACGAGCGGACTGCTGGACATGGTCATTGTGTTTCGCCCTTTCGTACAGTGGACGCTGGATGTTTCTGGCATAACTTGTATTTGTACGGTCTGTGTAACCACCCATCCCTGCGAGTTAACACACCCGGCGGCAACGGCGAGTCTGGTCGCAAACCCCATTTGGGCCATGGGTTACGGCGTCTTAGCCCCCCGATCGCCGGCTCGTTAACAGGCGATGTCTGCAGTCTATCCGCCCGGGCCGCGCGTATCGCCAGTGGGGGAGGCCCCTGGCACGGACTTTTCTGGCCCTTCAGATGAGGGGCGGATTCGGTAGACCGCACGCTGGGTGCCCCGCGGGCAAAGGGTTGTGGCCCAAAGGCCCGAAAGGGGCCTAACGCTGCGGGAGCTTGTGATCGGGGTCGAGGTGGCGGTCGAGGAAGTCGTAGGTCCCACGGCCGTTGATGGCGTGGGGCCCGTCGAACCATTCGATCTCGGCGTCGCCGCCGGCGCCGAGCTTGACGTAGTGCCGCTTCGTCTTGGCAAACTCCGCCGCCACCCACTCGTCGGGGGCGACGCCGTCGTCATGCCCGCGCTCGACCATGAACGGCCGCGGCCAGATCAGCCACGACAGCTCGGCGTAATTGGCGAGCCTCCCCATGTTCCACTCGAAGATCTCGTACTCCGGCGTGAAGACATAGCTGTAGGGGACATGGTCGACGGCATTTTTCCGCACCCACTCGTTGTAGTCGGCCGAGCAGATCGAGAGCTTGTAGCGCGGCTCGAACGGTGGCACGCGCATCGCCGTCTTGCCGCCGTAGGAGAGGCCGTAGAAGCCGATCCGCTCGCCGTCGACTTCCGGGAGCGAGGCGATGAAGTCGATGATCCGGCCGTGCTGGGGGATGATCGTGCTGAAGAGTGTGAGGCCGAGGGGATTTCCCTTCCGCTGGAGCGTGCGGAAGCGGTCGTGGCCGCGGTAGGGATTTTGGGGAGCGAAGGTGACGTAGCCCCGCCGCGCCAGTTCGGCGGCAAAGGCCTTGTAGATCGGAAACGACGGCCCCTCGGCCGTGATGACATCCATCGGCACCCCTTCGAGGCCGTGCTGACAGACGACCGCGGGGCGCTTCTCCCCGGCAGGAATCCCCTTCGGCACGAGGAGGATCCCGCCGGCGATCACGTCTGGGAAGACGTCGATCGTCACCTCCCAGCCGGTGAAGGCCGGGTCGTCGAGGATCTGCCGCGAGTTGGCGGCGAAGGGAAGGAGCTCATCGGGGATGATGCCGATCAGGTCGCGGCGGACGCGCTCGCGATGGGCATCGACCGCAGCGGCGGCCTTGGGGGCATCCTTGGCTTGGGCGGCGGCGATTACGTCGTGCCAATCCTTGGCCCGGACGGCAGCCGAGCGCTCGAGCAAGCGTTGCGTGTACCGGGAGAGCTCCTCCACCTGGCGCCGCATCCGGTCGCGGGCCGTCTCAGCGACGGCGTCGGCATCGAGGATCGCTTCGGCCTTGGGGAGCGGGCCGGGGCGAACGTCGATGCCGAGCGAGCGGAGGAAGGGCTTCAGGGCCTCCGCTCCGCCGGCGGGCTCGGGAGCCTCAGGGTTGCCGGCCCTTTCGAGGCGCTCGTCGGCGTCGATGAGCTTCGCGTAGGCGCGGGCCGTGGCAAACTCATCCTCGAAGTCGGCTGCCGGGATCTGCCCGATCGTTCCTGGCGCGGCGCCACCGCTGCGCCCCTCGCGGGGCTTGGCCGGCCCGGCAAACTCCGCCACGTGGGCTGCTTCGAGGACGAGCGGTCGCGGGAGCACGAGCGCCGCCACCTCGGCATCGGAGGCGGTGGCGAGGAGCCGCCACACGTTGCGGTCGATCGGCTCTTGCCAGGTGGCCTCGCGCGGGCCGAAGGCGCCGCAGACGAGCGTGGCATCGATCCGCTCGTCGCACGCCGCAGCCAACAGCGCGATCCTCCCCCCTTCCCCGACGCCGCAGACGCCGATCGGCGGCACGGCGGCGTTGGCCGCGCCGGCGCCGGCCTCGATCCGGTCGATCGCCGCGAGCACCTTCTCGATCTCGTAGCCGAGCGGGTGGCGGCCGAGTTCGAAGGCGGGGCGGTAGACGTATTCCCGGTGGGGCTGGTTCGTGAACCGGACTGCCGGGTTGCCGGCAAACTCGTCGTTGCGATCGAGGATCGTGGGAATGAAGACGGCGCAGCCGGCGGCCACGAGCGCTCTCGGCAGCCGGCTCGCCTCCCCGGCCGCTCCCCCTTCGCCGAGGAGCCCCACGAAGGCCTCGGGCGTCCACGCGGCGTCGCCGATGGCGACCACCCAGGCCCGTGGGTCGCGGAGCGGCGGGAGGAGGACGATCCCCTCGGCCGTGGCGTCGTCGAGGGCCTCAAACGTGACGCGCAGCACCGTCCAATCCTTCGTGGCGGCGATCTGGATCGGGGCCCCGGCCGT
>Ga0164295_10000992_pt1 | contig 23514 bp, 8 predicted proteins | sample GEODES006metaG_FD_111798 | JGI IMG/M metagenome (GOLD analysis project Ga0164295, IMG submission 111798) | Oligotrophic lake water microbial communities from Sparkling Lake, Wisconsin, USA - GEODES006 metaG | ecosystem: Environmental > Aquatic > Freshwater > Lake | place: USA: Sparkling Lake... | reverse complement strand
CGTCGAGCGGCTGCGCGTCGACGGTCGCCGCGTCGAGGTCAAGCGCAGGGTCGCCGCCCGCGTCGACGAGGGCGGCGTCCGGTGCGCCGAGCAAGGTGAGCGGTCCAGCGCCGAGCCCGAGCTGAACACCGAGGGCGTCAAAGGCCGTCGCGACGAGGGTCAGACGCGCCGCGGCCTCGCGCGTCAGGTCGAGCGGCACGTCGAGCATCTGCGGAGCATCCACGTTCAATCGGGCTTCGGCGTCGGCCTCGGCGGCGACGCGCCCCTCATCCAGATCGATCGCGGCGACGTGAACGCGCTCGACCCACATCGGCGCTGCGGGCCACGGCGCGCTGAGCGTGACTTGTACAGGGACAGGCGTGGCGCGGTCTGCGCGGTCGGGGGCGACGCCGACCTCCAACCGCGCAGCCGGGCCGCTGCTTGCACGCTCGAACCCGAGGGTGCGCTCGGCCAAAAGCAGACCGTCGGCGTCGACAATGCGGGCGAACGCTTGGAACGTGCCCGTGACGGCCGAAACATCGACAGCGCGGCGCACATCCTCTCGGCGCGGCGCGTCGAGTGTCCCGAGCACGACGCCGTCCACGCCCAGCTCGAGCCGCGCGCCGCCGGCCCCACTCGCCTCGAGCTGGACAGGCTCGCCCGGGAGCGCGAGGCGCGGCGTCACCCCGAGCGTGACCCAGGGCGCATTTTCTTCGGGCGTTGAGCGCTCGCCGCAGCGGGCGTCAAGCGGCGGCAGCGTGAACTCGACCGACTGCGCGGTCAGGGTTTGTGCCGTCCACCCGTCACCGCGGGCGCGGTCCTCGTCGCTCGGCCACCACGTCGCGCGCCCGTCGTCGTCGAGACGAACCCGCGCGACCTCACCGAGCGCGTGCGTCAGCGTGACCTCGGCGGCGCCTGCGGGGACCAGAGAGAGGTGCACGCCAACAGCCTCGCACCGCGCGGCGGCCGCCTCGTCGACCGCGACCGTTAAGTCAGAGCGCGGCGCGGCCGTAGCGACATGAACGAGCGTGTCGAGGGCGTTGTCGTCTCGACGCGCCTCGTCGAGCGCGTCCTCAGGGTCAACCATGAGCGAGACAGATGCCTGACCGCTCGAGGTGGGGGTCCAGGGCAGGCGCGCCTGCGCGACCTCACCCGGCGTTGCGTCCAGCGAGATACGGCCGAGCGATGCACCGTCGACGCGGACGACCGCGACTGCTTGGCGGACGGGGACGCCCCCGGTATTCTCGACCGAGACTGTGAGCCAGCCGGGCACGCCGGCTTGCGGGGTCTCGGCGTCGAGGTGCGTGGCGGTCAGGTTCAGGGGGGCACCCATGCGCGCGACGTAGACGTTGTTGTCCTCGTTCGTCTCGGGGACCACACCGTCGGGGTCGACGCGCACGGTCATGACCTGCGGTCGGTCCGCAGCGGACACCTCAAAGGTGAAGGCCGCGGGCCGCCCCGCGTCCAGACGACTCAGGTGCGCGTCGAAGAGCGGCGGCCCGTCGGGAGATTCGCCGGCGCGCACGGTCACGCCGAAGCCCCGAGCGCGGCGTGCGCCCGCGTTTTCGACGGTGAAGTGAACCTGGACGCGCTCCCCCGCTTGCGGCGAGGCGGGCGTCGCACGCCAAGCGGCCACGCGCAGGTCGGGTCGGTGCGCCGATGACCACAACATCGGGGCGAACTCGGCGCCCTGGTCGCCAATGGCCTGAAAGACCGCGACGGGCCCTTCGCTCTGGACAATCAGGCGCCGTCGGTCGAGGCGGGGCGTCAAGAGCGCGGCGTCGAGCAGGTCGATCGCGCCGCCACGCTGCAGCGTGGTCGAGATCAGGGTCTCGCCGGTGTCGGGCGACGTCACGGTGACCTGAGTCCCGTCGTAGAACCCCAAGACGGCGAGCGTATCGTCCGCGCCCGCGTTGGGCGTCACAGGCACGACGAAGGCCGTGTCGATCATGCGGCCCGAGGCGCCCGGGATGTAGAGCGCGTGCACGTAGCCGTAGGCGACGTCGGCCGTGAGGGACATGTTCAGCGCGGTCACGTCGCCGCTCGCGCGCACTTCGAGCGGGATGGGGGCGCGCCCGGCGCCGTGGGGGAATGGCACGCTGGCGAGCCCGAAGCGCGGGAGCAGGCCAACGAAGACCCGCTCGCCCGAGTCGCGGCGAATGACCTCGACGCGATTCTCGTCTGCGTAGGACGCGATGACGACCTCTTCGAGCTGGGCGCGGGCGAGCGCGGAGGAGCGGCCGACAAAGCCCACGAGCCGCGTACCTGCTGCGCGCCCGTCCGCGCCGACGAAGGGGAAGCCCAGGTCCGCATAGCTCCAAGCCGCGATGGGGGCCGTCGACTCCAAGCGCAAGAGTCCTGTCGCGCGGGGCGCACCCGCGGCGTCGACGAGCGTGTGCGGGTTCAACGCGACAAGCGCGTCGGCGGAAATGTCACGGCGCAGCACCTCGAGGCCGCTGGGCTGCCAGCTCGCCCCGACGCGGCGCTGGTCCTCGACCGCTGTCAGGACAGCGTCCTGTGCAGGCGCCCAAACGAAGAGAGAGGGGAACTCGGCGGCGACAGCGGCGTTGAACGCTGCGTTCGGCAGAGGTACGTCGACCGTCGCGCGGGTCACGACAGCGGCGTCGTCGCAGTCACGCGCCAGGGACGAGGTCACGGCCTGCGTCGGGCCAACCAGGGCGACGACGGGACGGTCTGTCGACAAGGTAAAGGGCCCGCGGACGAGCGGCAGGTCGGCCACGGCGCCCGCGCGGAGCGTGCCGGTGCTCACTGCAGCGGGCGCCCCCCATCGGACGACATAGCGCGTCTCAGGCGCGCAGGGCATGAGCGTCAGACCTTCGGGCGAGTAGCCCTCGGTGCGAAACGCGAGGTCTGCGGCGACCGCGCGCGAGGCTTGGTTGTTGTCCTCGACCAGCTCGGCGACTGCCCGAGACGGATCGACGTTGACACACAGCACGCCACTCTCGACGTCGACGCTCCACGGCAGCACAGCGACGGCGATGTCGTCGCCTGGGACGTCGACGCGGGCTGAGGCGAGGCGGCGCGCCTGCACGCCACAGCGCTGCGGCGCGACCTCGAGCGCGACCTCGACGCCATCGACCGCCGCGCTGCCGCTGTTCTGCACCGGGATGACGACGGCGAGGGTGTCGCCCACCTGCCACTCGTCTTCGCTGAGGGCGAACGCGCCGCCCTCGATCGAGAGGTCGATCCGGGGCGTGTCGACGCGAACCAGCGGCGACGATGGGCCCGGTTCTCCCGCGACATCCCACGGGACGAGCGCGTAGTCCGAAGGCCCGGGCAGCGGCGCTGCGTCCACGAGTGGGCGCGGCGCCGCGCAGGTCTCCGCCTCGATCGCGGCGACGCTCAGGTGCCCGCTCTCCGCAACGCGGTCGATCCTGAGCCGCAGGCGGGCACCGGCGACCCGCGGCGAGCGCGGCAGGTCGATCGACCAGCGCGCCGCGACGTTGCCGCGCACCTCGGTGACGACACGCCACGTCGATGGCGGCTCGAGGACGAGCAGGGAGAAGTCCACGGCGCGCGTGTCCTCTCGGCCGAAGTCCACGATAAAGCGGTCGACGATGAGGCCCGTCGGCGACGGTCCAACCAGGTCGAGGGCGAACGGCGGCGCCTCGCCCCGAGAACGCCAGACGCCCCGGTCGAGGTCGAGCGTTTCGCCCTGCCCCGCGGGCGCTTCGACTGTATAGGCGGCGCGCTCCATCGCGCACAGACGCTCTCCGCCGCGCGTTAGCCAGTAGCCCGAGTGGCCGCCGAGGCGGACTGCGGGCTCGGCGGTGGCGAAGCCCAGCGTGCCCGCGGCTGATAGGCCCGTCGAACGCAGTGTCAGCGCGGTCGCAGGCGGCACATCCAAGCGCGCCGTGACCCATGCCGAGGCGTTGCCGGTCGCGTCAACGCTGCGTACGCGCACGTCGTAGCGGCGCACCCCGCGGCGCCAGGGAACCACGAGGAAGGTCGCGCCTGCTGGGGCCTCAAGCAGGGTCGGTTCGCCGTTGACTTCGACCTCGAAGCGCGCCAAGTCCGCGACGTTCAGCGGCGACCAGCGCACCCGAAACGACGCGTCCGAGGTGACAGGCCACTGCGCCACGGGCAGGAGCGCGGGCGCGGGCGGCGGGCCATCATCGCCGATAATGAAGGTCGCGGACGGTGACAAGTGGCCCGCGGTCGCCGCGGCGCCGAAGCGGGGCTGAACCTCGAGTCGATGGGCCCCGGCGCGCCCCTCGGTGAAGACAAACGGTGGGCTGAGGGGTGTGCCCACGACGACACCATCGACCGACACGGCGTAGCTGTGCACGGCGGGCTGGCCCGCAGCCGGGACGACAGGCGCCCAAGTCGCCGTGACACGCACACCTGCGACCGCCGCGGCCACCTGCGTGACCTCGGGCCACGCCTGACCGAGCGCCCATGCCGCGTCCGTCGGCGGTCCCCGGTTACCCGCGGCGTCGAGTGGCACCAAGCGAAAGCGCCACAGCCCCTGGCCGCGGCTCGAAGGCGTCGAGAAGCGACGAGACGACGCCGCGACCATCGTGGGCGTCAGGTCGTCGACCGCGACTTCGACCCGCTCGTGTACCGCGGCGGGCGCCCACGTGACGACGACGCTCCCTGCACCTGCAGGGTCATAAGACACCGCGACGTGATCAAGTGCTGGCGGTCCATCGACGACCTCGACGACGACGTCAGACTCGACCCCCCTGCGGCCCTCGGCGTCCACGGGCGTGAGCGTGACGACGTGGGCCCCGAGGGCCAGAGCGCGGGTCCAGTCGAGGGTCGCGCCGTCGAGCTGCAGCTGCCCCGAGGCGCGGGCCGTCAGCGAACGCGCCGGGTCCGGCCCCTCACCTGGCAAGAAGTACCGAAGCGCGCGGTGCCAGCCAGGCGCGAACACGGTGTCATCCGCTCCGAAAGCCTGCCACGCCTCAATGGGCGCGGGCGCGTGAGCAACATCGACCCAGCGCGTGCCAGGGAACCTGAGCCAAACCTCTCGCGCAGGCGTTACGCTCCTCAGGCTCCACTCGGCGGGCAAGACACGGGGCTCGGCGCCCACGCCCAGGCTTGAGTCGCTGAGCGCCCCGCCGAGGTCATCGCTCGACAGGGGTGTCCCGTCCACCTCGATCCGCCAGCCCGCCACGCGCGGGTCGGCGTCCGCGACGAAGCGGGCAAGCGTGCCTTCGACCGTCGCGCGGACTTCGTAGGGGCCAAGGGCTGCCTCGACCAGCGCTGATGCACTCGACGGCCCCAGAAGCTCGCCCGCTGCGGCTGTCACGGTGTAGCGGGCCGGCCCTGCGCCGACCGTCTCATCGACGAACGGCGACGCCACGCCCGCGGGGCCGAGCAGGTCAATCTGCGTCGGCCGGAGTGAGCCGCGGTCCCCGAGGCTGCTCGATGCGTAGACCCACCGCACACGATCGACCTGCGCGGGCTCAAAGGCACGCCGAATAACACCTACCCATGGATCTGACTCAGCGAAGAGAACGCGCCAGCGCCCCTCCGCGCGGCCAAGGAGTCGCACGCCGTGCGTCACCCCTGCAGAGCCCCCAAGGGCCAGCGTGGCACCCGCAACCCACCTCGGCGGCCCGAGCGCGATCTCCCGCACTGAGCCCACGGGCGCAACACCCACGTCGGCAGCTGCGAGTCCCCCGACCACCGCGCTCACCGGGCCAAGGGGGCGCCCGTCGCGCTCGATGTACGCGCGGTCTTCACCCACGTTCGCCGGCCAAGACACCTCGACGCCGCCCTCGACGGGCACGGCAGACACCCGCGGCGCCGCAAGCGCATCCGTGCGCACGACGACCGGCCAGAGCGTTGGCGCGGCTTCGCCTTCGAGCTGAACGGCGACCTGAACGACGCCCGCCTCGAGGGGTCGCCACGAGAACATCGCCGGTGCGTTCGGCCCCGCGGCACGGGTCAGACGGTCAAAGGTCACCTGCGTCGGGGCGTCGACGTAGACGTCTAGGCGCGCCTCGCGCCCGCGAAGGGGGTCCACATCGGCCTCCTGCGCGCGCCCTAAAACTCGAAGAACGCGCGCCTCGCCGCCGATCTGAACCCGCCGCTCGACGCGATTGTTCGCCTGCGTGGGATCGACGAGCCCATTCGGCTCCTCGCCCTCGACCGTGGCGACCCAGACCGACTCGCCACGCGCGTCGGGTCCGCGCCAGGGAAACGAGACCCACGTCCCAGGCGCTGGCTGACCGAAGAAGACCGACCGGCCGTCCACGTGCACGCGAAGCCGAGCGAAGCCGCGGGCGAACTCGGGTCGAGTCGACCGTGCACGCGCGACCACGACGGTATCAGGTGAGATGACCTCGGGTACATCGAGCTCCACGCCGTAGTCGGGGGCAGCGGCTGCCTCGACTCGAGCGGTCACGCAGTTGTCCTGCTCGTTCGTCTCCGCAAGGACGCCGGTGGCGTCTACGCAGAGCGTGAACGTGTGTGGCCCCGGCGCGAGGCCCTCGAGTCGAAACCGGACACCGCACTGGACCTGAACGAACCCGGTCGCGGGTGCGCCGGAGATCGCTGGGCAGGTGGCTTGGCCGAGCGAGCGACCCTCGACGCCGTCGAGGGTCGCGCGCACCTGCACACTCGGGACCGCGCGCGCTGAAGTGCTGCGGACATTCGTAAAGAGCGACCACTCGCCCGCAGAAGGCAGGTTCGCGACGCGCGGGTCCGCGAAGGGCTGCGCGCTCAAGTTCCAAGCGTCGCCCCGAAGCCGCGCAGCCCCGACGTTGTCGACCTCGTCCCGCTCGACGACCAGGTCCTCCGGGTCGACCTCGATGAAGTACGTGTAGGCGCGCTCTTCATCAGGCGTCACCCAGAGCGTGACCTGCGTCACCTCGCCCGGGTTGAGTGGTGGCAGCGTGACGACATCGAGGGCCGGGCCGCCCGTATCTGAGACAGAGACGTGCGTCTCGACCGAAGCCTCGCCCCCTGCGTTCTCGACGGCGACCTGGAGTTCGACGGGGTCGCCCACCGCGACGATGGCCGACGGGACGATGCGCACGCCCCCTTGCACCACGCGCAGGTCAGCCCCGCCGACCACTCTCAGACTGCGTGCCGCGCGGTCGTTCGTGCGGAAGCCGTCGCGCCCGATGCGCTCGGGATCCACGCGCACGTGGAGCACGCCTCGGATCGGCCGCTCGAAAGCAGCCAATGGCAGCGCGACCTCGACCTCGTCGTGAGGCGCGATGGGACCGACAGCGCCCCGCGCCAAAAACGCGCCGCCCGCCTCAGGGGCGCCCAAGTGGGCGTCAAGGTCGACCGCGTCCGAGACCTCGTCACCCCGATTTCGCACCCGTACGCGCAGCGTCATCGGCTGACCGACCTCGGCCGGCCAGGGCGAAAGCGCGAGCGCCTCGGCGCGGAGCTCCAAGTCCGGTGGCGCCCGAGTCGACACGCCAACCCGCAACGTCACCGCATTGTCCGCCTCGTCGCGCTCGTCCACGCGCGTTTCTGTGTCGATGCGCGCCTCGAGTCGCCACGACTGCGGCGCCGGCGGCGCATTGAGACCGGCGTTGACCACGACCCGCTCACCCGGCGCGAGCGGCCCGACATGGAGCGCGGTCAGGCGCTCGCCCGTCTCGGCATCCTCGAGGTCGAGGGTCGTCGCCGGGAGCTGCTCGAGCCCGTCGTTGACCACGGTGACCTGCACGTGAACACGCCCTCCGGCCACCACCTCGGCGGCGTCCAGAGCGGCGTCCCGGAGAGCCCAGTTAGGGCGAGCAGCCGCGAGCGTTCGTATCGCCGCGGCCGTGCCCTGCACATCGCCCCACAGCCCAGGCGCGCTCTGGAGCGACACGAGCGCGGCCACTCCCTCGACGCTCAGACGACCCGCTGCAGCGCGCGCGTCCATCGCGAGAGCGACGCGCAGAGCCGTGGGTGCTTCAAGTTGAGCGCGTGCGTCGAGCCACGCGAGGGCGGCGTCTCGCCCCGCCCCCCACTCAACCACATCGCGCACGGCCGAGAGCGCACGGACGGCGAGCGCGGTCGTCGGCAAATCGGACGCCCCGCCCGTCGCCGAGAAGCCGCCGTCGGGTCTTTGCAGCGCGAGGAGCGCGAGCGCGGGCGCGCGCATCGCCCACCGGGGCATTGCGTCGAGCGCAGAGAGCGTCAGCAGGGCGTCTGCCGTCTCGGGCGCGCTCGCTCTGTGCCCTGGGCCCGCGCCAAAGCCGCCTCCGAGGGCTTGATCGGCGAGCAGCGCGGCCGACGCAGCCGAATCCGGCCAAGCCGCGAGCGACCAGGCGAGCGCCCTCGCCGAGGGGTCAGCGCCTGGTCTCTGCGAGTGTGCATTCGGCGCCTGTGGCGTGTTCGTTGCGGCGAGCGCACGCGCACGCTCAGCCTCGAGTCGCAGGCTTAACGGACCCGCGCGTTGCAAGCGCTCGACCGCAGCCCGAAGCGCCAGAGGGTCCGCACGCCCCCTCAGTGGCGCGACCAGTGCGAAGAGCACCCAAGCGGCCGCCCAGAGGCGAGCGCGCGCCCACACCGTTGCCGAGCCTCGTCGATTCTCCCGCACGCAGCCCCCTCGGGTGAGCATATTCTCACACGAAAGCAGCCGCTACATTTTGGGCCGTGTCCGCGATGCGCGCATCAGCGGGCCGTGACGTCCTCGCCAGGGTGCACCCAGAACGTACCGCCGTCGCTCCGGCCCCACAGCTCGGGCGCGTACATCGCCTCGGCGCGCGCGGGCTTGAGCACGAACGTTCCCGAGGTCGTCGCCCGGGCCAGATAGCTAAAGTCATGCACACCGGGTGGCAGGTGGTTCGCGAAGAGCATCACCCGGTCATCCCGCAGCTCGACCCGGTCGAAGACTGAATACCAAGCGCGCGACCACGGGCTCGATGGGGGGGCTCCACCCCCTTGACCCTCACCCTCAACGAAGGCGGTCGGTTCACGCGCGCCGCCCTTGTGTGCAGACGTCTCGAGCGTCGTGTCGACGGGCTCGAGGCCGCTCGGCAGCGGGTCCTCAAGCGCCACGTAGTGCCTCTGACGAGGCGCCGCGAGCCGCACGTGCACGCGGACCAGCGCGCCCTCACGGACGGAGCGCACCTGCGCCGCATCGGGTGCGGGGCGCGTCCCCTCAGGCTCCAGCGTGTACCACCGCTGCACAACGAGGCCCGCGTCGACCGGCGTCGTCGGCACAGCGGTCGGCACGTATGCCAAGCGAGCGCCGTAGTAGAGGCTGCCCTTGCCTTGGACAGTCAGGGTCAGCGGCGCGATCGGGCCTGCGCCCGTCAGGAGCTCAAGGCCGAAGCGCTGCAGGCGCGCGTCCAAGGACTTGCCCTCGAAGCGTGTCTGCGCGAGCGTCTGCGCGCCGAGGTTGACGGTCGCATCAAACGCGGGCGCTTCGTTCTCTCGGATTTGCGCGTAGTCTTGCAGCGCAAGCAACGCGAACGCCGCCTCCTGCGTCGTGGCGTAGCGCCCCCCTTGCCGCGCGCTCGTGAGGTAACGCGCGACCTTGTCCGCGAGCGGGTGGTCGGGGCGCACGCGCATCATCGCCTGCAGCACCATCGCGGTCGTGCGCACATTGGTCGAGAAGGTCGCCGCGTAGGCATCCGAATCGACCTCAGCAAAGTAGACGGTCCCAGCATCAAGCTTCGCGCTCTGCATGACCTCGTCGAGCACCCCGCGCGCTGCGGTCAGGTCCGCCTCGGTGCCGGAGAGCGCCAACGCCTGCGCCAAGAGCGCACGGCCAAAGAGGGCAAGGTCCGCGCGCTTTTCGAAGAGTTGGCGGGCCCACTCGCGCTGCGGCGCATCCTGTCGGGCGAGCACAGCGAGCGCGACCGCGCGCTCCTCACCCGTGCGGGCCGTCGACCACTCGCACGCGCTCACCGACTCGTATCGCCGGACCAAGTAGTTTCGAGCGCGGTCGAGCACGCCCGTGTCAATCTGGTAGCCGGCGCGCTGTGCCTCACCGAGCGCGAGCGTCGCGTAGGCAGTCCCGAAGTAGTGCGCGCAGCTTGCACCCGGCCAGTACCCGAACCCACCCTCGCCCGTCTGCATCTCGGTGATCGCACGGGCAGCGGTCGCCACGACCTCACGCGGGTCGCGGTCGCCGAGCCATCCCTTGCCGTGGGTATCGAGGAGCGCGCGCAGCGCCACGAGCGGCATCAGGCGACTCGACTGCTGCTCAAGGCAGCCATAGGGGTAGTCGATCAGGTCCTTGGCGTCGTCCGCGAGCCCCGCCAGCGCAGACGAAGCGAGGCTGAGCGACAGCCCCCCCTCCCCCTCGACAAACGTCCCCGTCGCAGGCGGTCGAAGCGCTTCGGTCGCCGTTGCCTGCGTCACGCCGTAGGCTGCGACCACCTCGGACGTGTTGGGCCGCGTCACCGGGACCTCAATCTCGACTTCATCCGACGCACCGCCCTCGCGCGCCTTGACGCTGAAGCGCACACGAGCGCTCCCGGGCGCCATGGCTCGAAATGCAAAGCGGATTTCGCGGGCGCGGTCACCTTCGAGTCGAATGCGGCGTGGACCCCGCTCGAGCAGCTCGAGCCCGCCCGTAACGACCTTGGCGTCAATGTCGACCTCACCGGCCCCCTTGCCTCGCAGGTGGACGACCACGCCGGCGGCAAACTTGTCGCCCACCCGCGCGGCCCGTGGCAAAGCGGGGCGCGCCATGAGCGGCTGATTGACCACGACCTTCGATTCGCCTCGACCCCCTCGGTCGGACTCGTTGACCGCAACGGCCATCAACCGAAAGGTCGTCAGGTTGTCGGGCAGCTTGCCCTCGACGCGCACGCGCCCATCGCGCCCGGTCACGGCGTCGCCGATGAAGAGGGGGGTCGTGACGAACTTGGAGCGCAGCTCCTCCGCCCCCATACCTGCGCCGCCGTCGCCACCGGCGTCCTTGCCCTTCTCGCCGTATGCGAGCTGCGGCACCAAGTGGGAGACATTCGTCCCCTGCTTCACGCTCAAGCCCCGGCGCAGGAAGAGCGAGTCGAGCGGGTCGGGCGGCGTGTAGCCGGTGAGCCGCAGCACGCCCTCGTCCACTGCCCAAACCGCGACCTCGGCCTGCACGCCCCGCCCGCGACGGTCTGCGACGAAGACATCGACGCCCACGGTCGCGCCCGGCGGCTTCTCGGCAGCGTCGGGCTTCAAGGACACACTCAAGCGCTTCTCGTCCGGCACCACACGGAGCTCACGGTAACCCGCACGAAACGAGGGTCGCCCTGGATCGGCCCCGCGCTCGCTCTTGCCGGGCGCCACGACGCGGCCGCGCGCGAGCACGACCCCGACGTAAACGTTCGGGATCATCGACTCATCGATCTTGACCTTGATGGGTGTCGCCGTGCCGCGAAGTCGCAGGCGTTGGTGGCTGAGTACGCCCTCGCGCTCGACCGTGATCCACGCCTCGGCCTCGGGGTAAGGGCTCTGAACGAGCAACGTCGCGGTGTCGCCCACGTCATACGTCGCCCGGTCGGCGACGATCTCGACCTTGGCGTCGTCGTCCTGCAACCACGAGGCGTACCCCTCGCCCCCCACCCAGACGGTGTCGCTGGTCACTGTCTTGCGGCCCGCGGCGTCCGTACTCTCCGCCACGACGGTGTGGTAGCCCGGCGCGTCGCTCTTGAACGTGCAGCTCACGGGCTTCGCCGCTGTCGTAACGTCGCACGTCCCGACAACGACCTCTGCCTCTTCGCTGACCGTCTCGAAGGCACCGCCGACCGTCTGCTTCTGCACCGTGTGCCAATCGGTGCGTCGGAGCGTCACGCGAGCGGCCTTACCTGCGAGTCGGGTCTTCTTGAGCGCGTCCACCGCGACGACCTGCACATTGAAGGGCACGCCCGCCGTCCCGAAGCCGCCGGGGCCCAAGAGGCCCACATAATGCGCCGCCGGATGCGCCACGAAAGCGCTTCGCCCGCTGACGCGCTGCCGATTGACGTCGACGACGGTGGCCTCGAGCGTGACCGTCACCGGGCTGTCCAGCGACGCATTGACCGCGCCGCTCTCGACGACGAGCTCCCCCTGCGCGTCCAACTCTCCCACGCCACTCGCCGAGTTTCGGGGCATCGAGGACACCGAATTGCCACCGCGCCAGCCGTCGTACCAGCCCGACCGGCGCCCGAAGACGAAACCGTCGGGCGCGTCGAGCGTGAAGGTCGCAGGCTCAGCCGTGCGAGACCACTCGACGCGCGCGCCGCGCATCGCGGACCCAAAGAGATAGCGGCCCTCAACGACGCCGCGCGCGAGGTCGCCGTGGAAGAGGGCCGCCTCGGGCGAACGCACGTCGACCTGAAACTCCGGCGCCCGATACTCTGCGACGCGGAGCCAAGTCATCCACTCGCCCCGAGTGTTCGGGTCGATCGCGCGCACAGCGTAGTCACCGAGCGGCGCCGCCTTGGGCACCTCCAAGCGCGCGTCGAAGCCACCGAACGCCGACAGGGTCCGCAGCTCGGTCTTGACGACCTCGCCCTGCGGGTTATGCAGCTCGACAGAGACGCTGCGACCGACAGGCGTGCTCAACCTGCCCAGCGCGCGCTCGCGCAGGAACCCCTTGACGTAGACCGGGTCACCGGGCCGGTAGATGCCGCGGTCTACGAAGACGAAGCCCTCCGATGTGGGGCGACGCCCTTCCCAAGCCGCCTCAGCGCCCAAGTTCCACGGGCTGAGGGACCAGTTGTCATCGCCTCCCGAAGACGCCGCGACGTCGTCCCCAAGCCGCGCGCGGACCGCGAGGTTCTCGACCTCTCGTCCATAGGTTTCCTCTTGAGGCTGACCCATCGGGTAGATCGGCAGCTCCGCGACGCCGGGCAGAGCGACGACGCCCTGCGCGTCCGTCACGCCCTGAGCGAGGACGCGGCCGTCGACCCCGACGAGCTCGACCGCGGCCCCGGGAGCGCCCGCTCCGGTCGAGAGTCGCCAGACGAAGACCTCGCTGCGCGTCGGCCCGAGCTTGTGATGCACCGCAAGGTCTGTGACCTGCACAACAATCCGCTCCCGACGCCGCTCCTTGCCGTTGCCCTGCGAGACCTCGACGAGCGCGAAGCGCCCGTCACCCGGCGCCTTGAACGTCTCGGCCAAGTCCAGAGGGCTGCGACCCCACTGGTTGCGGGCCGTCGTCGGGTTCAGGTTGGAGCGACTCAACGTGATCGGTCGTTTATCGTCCCACGGGTTCTGAAGCCACGGCAGGACGCTGGTCGCGTCGAGGCGCGCGACGCCGACGTCGAGCTGTGCCGTGTTGACGTGGGTCACAGGCAGCGCCTCGCGCAGGCCGCGTTCGAGCAGCGCGCGGTCGCCACGGACCGAGAAATGCGGCGCGAAGGCGCCGGTCTTGAACTCACTGGTGAACGGCCGCCCCAACGCTTGTCCGAAGGCATCCGCGAGCGTGGGCGCCAGGCGCACGGTATAGGTCGTCTCCGGCTTGAAGGCGCCGTCGAGCCAAATCGAGGGCGAGCCGTGCTCGGACTCTTCGCTGGTCGGCCAGCTCAGGCGGACCGGGGGTTCGATCGTGAGCGCCTCGCGGAGCGCCTTGCGCGTCACTGAGTTGCTGAACTCGAAGCTCAGCGGGCCCTGTGGACAGCCAGCCCCCCAGCGGGAGCAGCCGACTGAGCTCACGGTCAGGTCACCGTAGGTGCGGAACCCCCAGCGCGTCTCGACCGGATAGGTGCGCGGCCCCTCCGCGCTCTGGAGCGTCGGCTTGATGACGAGCTGGTACGCGGTGGCGAGCGCCAGCGGGCGCGCAGGCTGCATGCGGACGACGAACTGCTCGCTCTCGCGCCGATACTCGCAGAACTCCCCGCCGCTCTCGCGACCCTGCGCCTCGCGGACGCACGCGTCGTAGGCCGACTCAAGGCTCAAGAGTGTGAGCGGGATCGCGGCGCCTTTGCCGTCGGCCGGCTCCACTGAGATCGACTCGACGAGAGACGCTTGAACGGGCTTCTGCGTCAGGCCGAGCTCGAAGACCTGGTCGGGCTTGGCCCAGACGAAGTGGTCGTATCCGCTGACCGGCGAGCCGTACTCGACGCTGATCGGCATCGTCGAGAACGTCCAAGCGTACTCGTTCGCGAGCACGCCGCCGTCTACAGCGCGCAGGCCCGCCGGGACGGACGCGATGAAGTGCGTCGAGCCGGGCCATCGGTCGTCCGGGACGAACTCGGCGGCGCTACTGCCCATCCAGCGCCAACGACCGGGGATCGACGGTGAGAGCGTGAACGGCGGCGGACTCGTCTGTTCGAGTGTGCCGAGCGCGACGACGGGCCGCGAGAACGTGACGACGACCTGCACCCCGTAGCGCGACTCGCCGCTCGGCCACGCCCCGAGCACCGTCAAGGGCGCGGCGTTCGGGTCGGCTGGGATCGTGGGGAGCGCGGGGGGCGGCGTCCCCTCGCCCGGTGCGGGCGCGCCTGGTTCGATGACCGGGACACTTTGCCCTCCGCCTTCTTCGGGCGGTTTGCCTGCGTCGATCGCACCACACCCGGCGATGACGAGCGCCCAGGAGAGCGCCCGCATTCTCAGCCTAGTCCCCATGGTTTTGCCCTCGCGAGGCGCCGATGCCCCGCGCATCGGATTGCCGAAAGTGGGCGACCGGGTCAAGTCAATGTGAGAACCGCAGCGCGCCCCCGTAGACGTCGGGCGGGAATCCGTCGTCGCGATAGACCGGTCGCCCGAGCAGGAGTGTCATCACAGGCGCGCCCACGAGGGTCCAGCCTGCGAAGGGCGTCCAGCCGCAACGGGAGTGCATGTCGATGTCGCGCATCAGTCGCGGGCGGCGGCGGTCGACGAGGACGAGGTCGGCGTCCGCGCCGACGGCGAGACGTCCCTTGTTCGGGAGGCCCCAGACGCGTGCAGGGCCCTCGCAGAGCCAGCGCACGACCTGGGGCAGCGTGCAGTGACCAAGGTGTGCCGCGTGTAGCATGAGCGGCAGCAGGGTCTGCACGCCCGGCATCCCGCTGGGCGCCTGGCCATACGGCAGCGCCTTCTCAGCGAGCGTGTGCGGCGCATGGTCGGTCGCCATGCAATCGATCACGCCGTCTCGCAGGCCCTTCCACAGCGCCGCGCCATGGCGCGCGTCCCGCACCGGCGGGTTCATTTGAACGCGCGTGCCGAGGCGCTCGTAGTCCCGCTCGTCGAGCCAAAGATACTGCGGCAGCGTCTCGCTCGTGACAAGGCCGTCGCGGGGTCGACCCGCGAGCAGCTCGACCTCCTCGGCCGTGCTCAGGTGCAAGATGTGCAAACGACGCTGGTAGCGTTCGGCCAGCGCCACAGCGCGTCGGGTCGCGCGCACGGCCGCCTCGGGGTCTCGCAGCCGCGGGTGGTCACGCACGTCGAGCGGCCCCTGTGCGCCCAACTCCGCCGCGAGCGCGCGCAGCCGCGCCTCGTCCTCGGCGTGCACCGCGATGGGCAGCCGCGAGCCGCTCGCGAAGTGCGCCTCGAGTGCTTCGTCGGAGTCGACGAGCAGCGTGCCCGTCGAGGACCCCATGAAGACCTTGACCCCGCACGCGAGGTCCTCGACGTCGCGCGCCACGAGCGCGTTTTCGGGCGTCGCGCCGAAGAAGAAGCCCCAATGGGCCCGGCAGCGGCCTTCGGCGCGGGCGTGCTTGTCGAGCAGCGCCGCGCGCGTGACGGTCGGTGGCTTGGTATTGGGCATCTCAAGCAGGCTGGTCACGCCGCCGGCTGCTGCCGCGCGACCACCGGATTCTAGGTCTTCTTTGTGCTCCGCGCCCGGCTCTCGAAAGTGCACCTGCGGGTCGATCACGCCGGGCATGAGCGTCAAGCCCCGCCCGTCGACCACCTCGCCGATGGGTGCGTCGACGACGCCGATTTGCGTGATGATGCCGTCTTCGACCCGCAGGTCGCCCACGGAAAGACGCGCGTCGTCACTCAACCCCGGCAGGGCGAGCTCGACCTCTCGGAACGTGATGTTGCCTCGCATGAGCACTGATTGCGGTATCGCGCGCGCGCGGTCAAGCGATAGCATGCGCGGCATGAACTCGATGGTCGGCACCCAAATCGGGCACTACCGCCTCAACCGCCTGCTCGATGCGGGTGGTATGGCCGCAGTCCTCGAGGGAACGCATGTCGTCTCGGGTCAAGCCGTTGCCGTCAAGGTGCTGCTCAGAGACCAGCGAGACCGGATTGATCCGATCGCGCGCCTTGTCCAAGAAGGTCGCATCATCTGCTCCATCCTCCACGAGCACGTCGTCCGCGTCCTCGACTACGGGACCGCAGACGAGTCGATCGCCTTCATCGTAATGGAGCTCCTGATCGGTCGTCCGCTCGCACACCTGCTCGACACCGAGCGCATCCTCGAGCCGCGGCGCGCGGCGTTCATCGCCCGGCAAGTCTGCGATGGCCTCCACGCGGCCCATGCGCGCGGGATCATCCACCGCGACATCAAGCCATCGAACGTCTTTCTCGTCGACGGCCAGCGCCACAAGGACTTCGTCAAGGTCGTCGACTTTGGCATCGCCAAGCTCGACTCGAACGACCCGAGCAAGCTCACGGCGACGGACGCCGGAATGACCCTGGGCACGCCGGACTACATGAGCCCGGAGCAGGCCACTGCCGATGAGCTCGACGCGCGCAGCGACGTCTACCAAGTCGGGGTGCTGCTCTTCGAGATGCTCACGGGGCAGCTGCCGTTCCAGTCGTCGAGCCCGTTCGCGGTCATGAGAGCGCACCTCTCGACGCCTCCCCCCGATGTGCGCACGCTCAATCCGGATGTGCCGGTCGCCCTCGCCGAGGTGGTTGCTCGCTGCCTGAGCAAGGCCCCCGATTTGCGATACCCCGACGCGCGTGTGCTCGCCCGGGTGCTTGAGCAGCTCGCGGAGCAAGACAGCGGCACCCGCGTGACATCGTCCACCCGCGATGACATCACAGCGACGGTCGCGAATATGCTGCGGATCCCCGCGCTGGGTAACCGCGGTGACTTTAAGCGGTACGCACGGAGCCTCGACGAGGGCGTCCGCACGCTCTGGCCCGATGGCCTTGTGCCAAACGACGTCCGCGCGATCTTGGAGACGGCGGACCGCCTGCGCGCTGCATCGGGTGAGCTCGAGCTCGAGGTCGCTGCGCGCCGAGGCGATGCCGATGTCTTTGCCCGCACGCTCGAGGCCCGGCGCGCGCCCATTGAGCGCGCGATCACGGCGCTTGAGTCAGACCGAGGCGCGGCGCAGGCGGCGCTGAACGAGACGCTCGAGCAGGCGCGACGGCTTGAAGAGCGCGTCCGAGTGCTCGATGCCGAGTACGCTGAAGTCTACGCACGCGTGGAGCACCAACAGTACGCGTTGCATGAGGCCACCCATTCGGCCCAGTTGACGGACGGCTTTCGCGACCTCTATCGCGAGGGCATCGACACGGACATGGCGCGCCTCTCGGAGCTGCACGCGCGCCGCGCGGCTCAAGCTGAGCCCCTCGAGCATGCGCGCGTCGACTCCCTGCGAGTGATGCGCGCGATCACAGACCTGCAGGCGCAAATCACGCAGCTTGAGATGAGCCGCCTCGCGCTCGAGGCAGAGCGCACCACGCAGCTCGCTGAGCGGGAACTCTTGGCGCGTGACGCCGAGCTCCGATGCCAGGCTATCGAGCGCGCGCTTGAGCACCAGCACTTGGAGTTGGGCCTCGCGCTGCGCCATGCGGTCGCCGCGCGCATGGAGCGCTGAAGGCCTCTACTGCGCGAAGCGGTCGAGCGCGCTCGCGAGGGCGATATCGAGCGTCGTCACGCCCCCCGCGTCATGCGTCGTGAGACGGACGTCGACGACACCGTAGTTGTGGGTCCACTCCGGGTGGTGCCCGAGGCGCTCGGCCTCAAGCGCGGCCCGCGTCATGAAGGCGAACGCCGCGCTGAAGTCCTCAAAGACAAAGCGGCGTCGCAGGGCGACCTCCCCCTCGGCTGCCCACGCGGAGTCCAGGCGCGCTAGAGCGTCGGCGGTCGCGACTCGGGTGGGGGCACTCACGGTCGCCCCGCCGCGTCTTCGTGGGCGATGCGGCTCTGCAACCAGAAGATATCGAGCTCAGTGCCTGTGAGTTTTTGCGGGGCCCCATCGAGCCGCCAGCCAAAGAAACCCGAGAGGGACGCGACAAGCAGCGCCCCTGCGGCCACACCGAAGAGCGGCGTCACGCGGCGTCGACCGGGGAGGCCGAGCGGCGGTGGCATCAGCCAGACGAGGCCGACACCCGCGAGCAGTCCACCGATGTGCGCGCCGTGTGCGATGCGGCCGCCCGCGGCGAAGCCGAAGGCGAAGGAGAAAACGAGCGCGTAGATGATCCAGCGCTGCACCGTGACGTGAACGGCGCGTGTCTGCATGTCAGCCGCGCCCCGAGATGCGAGCCACGCCATGCCCATGAGCCCGAAGAGCGCGCCCGACGCGCCGACCGTCGGCGCCAAGCCACCGAAGCCGAAAAGCGGCGGCACGATGACACCGAGCGCGCCCGTCACGAGAAAGCCGAGCAGCGTGCGCGCGCTACCAAAGTGACCCTCGATCAGCGGGCCGACCTGCAAAAGATTGATGCAGTTCATCAGCAGGTGCAGCGCCCCGCCATGCAAGAACTGATAGGTCACGGCCCGCCACGGCTGCTCGCCGAGGGTGAGCGGGGGCGACGCCGCGCCGAGGTCCAGCAGATAGCCCGCGTAGGGGACCGGCGAGAAGAGACCGCCGCCTCCCGCCCGCATCTGCATCACGTAGCCCAGGCCAATCAGCGTCAGGAGCAGGTGGGTCGCGGGTGAGGTGCTCGGCATCAAATCTGCGCCCGCGCGCCCGACCACCCTCACCCAGAACGGCATCAGCGCGCGGCGGCCGCAGCTTGAGCAGGCTCGGTCTCCCCTGACCATGAGCTGACCGCACACACAGCGATAGCGCGGATCGAGGAGCCCGCTCTCGGAGGCCGGACGCGGACGCGCGGCGCTGTCCCGCAACCGATCGAGCCGCCACTGCGTCTGTGTCGGTGACAAGCCGAGCGCGTAGCGGTACCACAGGCGCCGCGCGCGCTGGCCGAGCGACTCGTGGGGGTCGTCTGGCGAAGGCATGACCCGACGAGTGTGTACACGAAAGCGCCTATGTCCAACGAATCCGAGTTTCACGAGCCGCACGTCACGATCAACCGCGTCTACACCCGCCACGGCGACCATGGCGAGACGCGCCTCGTCGGTGGACAAGAGGTGCCCAAGGACGACGCGCGCATCGAGGCGTACGGCACCGTCGATGAGCTGAACGCGCACGTCGGCGGCGCGGCGGTCGCGTGCGGCGAGCTCGGCCTGACCGACCTCGCCGAGGCGCTTCTGCGCGTCCAGCACGCGCTGTTCAACCTGGGCTCGCTGCTCGCGACGCTCCCCGAGGACCTGCACCCTCAGCAGCCGCGCGTTCGACAGGCGGACATCGACTGGCTCGAGGCGGACATGGACCGGCGGAACGCGACGCTCCCCACGCTCCGGAGCTTCGTGCTGCCCGGCGGGCACCGCGCGAACGTCGACCTTCACCTGTGCCGAACGGTGTGTCGCAGAGCGGAGCGGCTCTGCGTGACCCTCGCGCGGACGCAAGGCGTCGACCCGATGTGCGTGCCCTACCTCAACCGCCTGAGCGACGCCTTCTTCGTGTGGAGCCGCTTCGCGCTGCACGCGACCGGGCGGCCCGAGGTGCTGTGGCGACCCAACGAAGCCTGATGACGGTCAGCGGTCGGTGACCCAGCTCTCGACCATGCTGCAACGGGCCTCGAAGCCGAACTTGCTGTAGCACGCCATGGCCGCCACGTTATCCGCCTGCACATTGAGCGCGGCGAGCCCCACACGCTCGAACAGCGCTTGAAGCAGCCGCCCGACACAGCGCGAGGCTAGACCGCGGCCGCGGTGGTCGGAGTGGGTCACGATGTTGCCGATGACGGCGACATCGTTCGCCTCGCTGAACACATGCACGCCTGCAACGCTCAACAGTTCGCCGCCTTCGCGGTAGCCGAAGTAGAGGCCCGTCTCCAGCTGCGCAGGCTCAAAGAAGTTATCCGGGTAGTGGCGATAGAGCGCCATGATCTGACCGGTTTCGCGATGCGTGAGCACCTCGACGCCCTCGAAATCCACGCCGTCGATGCCACGCGCTGCGCCCCGCTCAAGGCCCATGCGCACCATGTCCGTCCATGCGCGCGGCGCGTAACTCGCCTCGATGGCCTCGCGGTGGTCGGCGCGGACGTGACAGTAGAAGCGGCGCGGGAGATGGCCGCGCGTGTGCTGCACCAGCGCGTCGATGGCCGCCGTTGCCCCGGCCGTGAGCACCGCGGGCATGCTCAACCCGCTGTAAAAGAGCAAAAGCCCCTCGAGCGGCCCACCCTCGACCGCGCTCGCTCCAAACCAGCGCGCGTGCTCCGCGTAGGGCAAGTCGAGGTCACCGAGCAGATATGCGCCCGAGACGCGGTCACGCACCAGCAGGTCGCGGATGCGCGGGCTCTCATCGAGCGTGAGCTCGCGGCAGACGAGCGGCGCCCGCGCCAGCGAGGGCGGACCCACCCGCACAGCTTCAGGGCTCCGAAGCACCGGCAAGTCCAGGTGCTCCGCCGGCGGCTCCGCGCGAGGCGCCGCGCTCGCGGACCAGCCGGGCGGCATCAAGCCCGGCAAGGTCGCGCCCTTGGCGACGACGTTGACCGATGGCGTGGGCGCAACGGCCGCGACCGCGCGTGGGGGCGATGACAGTGGCGGCGTCGCGGGCGCTTGAGGCGGGGTCGCCGGCGGCGCCTCGTGCTCAAGCTGGACCTGAGTGCCGCCCGTCTTTTCGATCAGGGTGATGCCGTCGATCACCATGCTGCGGTCCACGGCCTTGAGCATGTCGTAAATCGTCAGACCGGCCACGGAAACGGCCGTGAGCGCCTCCATCTCGACGCCCGTACGGTCGATGTTCTCGACCTCAGCGTAGATCTCGACGGTGTGGCCCTCGGGGCGGGTCACGAAGTCGACCTGGACCCCCGCGAGCGGGATGTTGTGGCAAAGCGGGATAATCTCGCTCGTTCGCTTCGCCGCCATGATGCCGGCGACGCGCGCCACGCTCAGGACATCCCCCTTAGGCCCGCCGTTCAGCATCGCCGCGAAGGCCTCAGCGGTCATTCGCACCGCGCCACGCGCAACGGCTCGCCGATTCGTGCGCGGCTTGCCGCCGACATTCACCATGCGCGCCGCGCCGTTCTCGTCGAGGTGCGTGAGCTTGCTCATGGCCGCCTCATACCCGCCGACGACGCAGGCCGAGACCAACGACGACGCAGAGGAAGAGGCTCAGCGCCTCGACGCCACGCTGACCATGGCTCTGCGCGCATCCGCCGCCGCCGCCGCCGTCTGCGCCCGCGCCGCTCGAACCGCCCGTGGGGAGGCCGCCATCGGGCGTCTCCGCCCCCGGCCGCGTGCCCGTGCACACGAACGACGGTGAGTCCGCCGCGCCCGCCTTGCACTGCCCGAACGCGGGCGTCAGTTCAACGCACCCGTACCCCTCGGGGCAGCAGGTGTCTGCCTTGCAGTTCTGCGTGCAGGTGCCGCGCTCGACGACCTCTTGGTTCTCGAGACGGCTGCCGGTGCACACGAGCCCCTCGCCGCACGTCGGGGGGTCGAACGGCCGCTCGGGGTTGACCCAGCACGAATCACCGATGCGCCGCTGCCCCGGGGACGGGATCTTTTGACACGCTTGGCTATCCGGCGGCAGGTCAATGCATCGATAACCGTCTGGGCAGGCCTGGTCGGGGCAGTCCGTAGTACAGTAGGGCACGACCTCACCCGTGGCCTCATCGATCGCCACGGGGTCGTACAGGCAGAAGAGGCCGCGCTCGCAGAGACCGCGCTCATCACACGGCTGCCCTTGTCGACCGCCGCCCTCGCCCGGTCCTTCTCCGCGCGCGCAGACATCGCCACCGCCCTGGAGTGGAGCGCAGAAGAAGTCGCTCGGGCACGTGCCGTCGAGACACGGACCCGTGCAGTAGAAGGCGTTGTTGTCGTTCACGCAGGTCAGGCCCTGCGCGCAGCCACGCTCCTGGCCACACTCGTCGCCAAAGTTGCCCAGGTTCTGACCCGGATCGTCGCCGCGGGCGCACGCGCCGCCACCGCCCGCGAGGGGCGTGCAGTAGTAGCCCGCGCCGCACTCATCGCTGCCCGGCTGGCAAGTCCGCGAGCAATACTGTGACCGGCCGTCACTCACGCAAAACAGGCCGTCGAGGCACAACGCCATGGCGCAGTCGCCGCCGAAGCCCACGTCGCCCATCGCCGGGGGCGGTTCCTCGCCGGGGTCGGGAATATCGCCGCCGGAGGGGTAGACTTCGCACGAGCCGCGGATATCGTCCGCCGCCAGTGAGCGGCCGGAGATGTCGCCCGGGCCGGTGCTGGGCCACATGGTGGCGCCTTGCTCCGCCGAGTGCCCCAGACCGAGCGCGTGGCCCACCTCGTGCGCGCTCACGCTCGCGATGTCGGTCCGACCGTCGAAGCCGGGGGCGTCTCCAAAGCGCGCCCACGCGTGGTCGACGCCGTTGTACTTGATGTCGGCGTCCTGGATGTTGCCCTGAAAGTTCGTGATGGTGCTCGTGATGCCCAGCACGACCGAGGGCTGGTCCCAGCCGGATTCGCGCCACGAGGAGATGTTCACACCGTCGTCGACCCCCCACGCGGTGTTGGGCGTGCGGCCCGTGAACTCCCACCGCATATAGCTGCATGGCAGCGCGGTCCAGACATTGTAGCCGTCTTGGATCGCGGCCAAGCACTCACGGTCGGGCACGTCCTCGGACAGGTCATTCGAGACCTGAAAGCCCACGGGCATCTCGTTGCGCGCCCACTTGCCACCCTGCCAGTCGTAGGCGCTTGCCGCCACAGGGACCAAAGCACCGAGCGATACCGAAGCTGCGAGACGCACGGCACAACGGCTCATCGCGCACCTCCCGTCGGCAGCGTCCGCATGGCCGCTCCGCGGACCACCTTGGGCGCGACCGGTCGCGGCGTTCGTCCCGCGACCAGGTCCTCGAGCTGGTCGAGCGTCATCCGGTCGTCCGACTCAGGCGCTCCCAGGAAATAGCGGTCTGGCTTGCGATGTCGCCCCACGACGAAGAGGTCGTCCGCTGCGCGCGAGACGATGACCTGCCCGTCGGCGCGACGGTCGACCGTGTACTTGCCACGCGACAAGCTCGATACGACCAAGCGGCCCGTGTCCGTGCGCTCGAGGAAGACCACGGCCTCCTCACCGACCCGCCACACAGGCATGCCATGAATCGTCTGCGTGATCCGACGCTCGCCCTCGCCCGCGGTCCCGCCGAGCTCAGCCAGCGTGACCGTTGTCGGTGTAGCCGCGCCCTTGAGTGTCCGCACGACCTCAAGCACCGTCGTCGTCACGACGCGCGCGCCCTTGACCACGACGCCTTGCTCGCGCGTGGTATCGACTCGGTCCGAGCGAACGCTGACCACGCGCGCGAGGACGACCCGCTCCGACCGGGCCGCCATCGCGGGCACACGCACCTCAAGCAATGAGGTCGCGTGCGCCCCAACGCTCGAGAGCGTGACCGCTCCGACCACCAACGCCGCGCCCATCAGGCGTCGCCAAGACAGCGTCCACTCTTTCGTCTTCAACACCGGGCCCCTCTCGTTGCTTG
>Ga0164295_10000991_pt1 | contig 23514 bp, 18 predicted proteins | sample GEODES006metaG_FD_111798 | JGI IMG/M metagenome (GOLD analysis project Ga0164295, IMG submission 111798) | Oligotrophic lake water microbial communities from Sparkling Lake, Wisconsin, USA - GEODES006 metaG | ecosystem: Environmental > Aquatic > Freshwater > Lake | place: USA: Sparkling Lake... | reverse complement strand
GGAGTCGATCAGGCGACGTTGGTGCCGGGGGCGTTCTTCTGGTTCTTCGTGATCGGCGGTCTGACCGTGGTGATGGCCGGCGGTATCAGCCCGCGGCCCAAAGCGATGGTCACGTCGTCAGAACCCGAGCCAGTCGTTGTCGACGATCAGTCCGAGCCGATGACTGAACCCCTTGACCTGCAGTCCGGCATCGGGGACGAGTCCGGATCAGATGGTGGTGACGAATCCGGCGACCAGGGTGTGGTCGATGAACGTGAGTCCCACGAACTCGAGCCCGATGAACTCCTGCCTGAAGCCCAACTTGAGTCTGAGCCGGGGCCCCCGCCGCCACCGGTCAAGCCGGCGCCCGATGTCGAAGATGTCGAGGACCTGATGTTCGTCGACGCCGACATCGAGGTCGACGGCGATCAACCGCCCGGCCGCTGATCCAGGGGGCGTGGCTCCTCCTCGCGCCCGCGCATCGTCGCCCCGCTGGGGGGATGGGGCGGGGTTCCTCCTCGCGCTCCGCGCGCATCGTCGCCCCGCTGGGTTGATGGGGCGGGGTTCCTCCTCGCGCCCGCGCATCGTGGCCCCGCTGGGTTGATGGGGCGGGGTTCCTCCTCGCGCTCCGCGCGCATCGTCGCCCCGCTGACTCCGATCTGCGTGGCTCCTCCTCGCGCCCGCGCATCGTCGCCCCGCTAGGCTCATCGCCGTGCCAGAACCGATCCGCGTGCCGCCCAGCGCGCCGGCGCGACTGGTCGTGCTGGCGTCGGGGACCGGGTCTTTGCTGCAATCGCTGCTCGCCGCCGCGGTCGGGGACTATCCGGCGCGGGTTGTCGCAGTCGGAGTGGATCGGGACTGCCAGGCTCAGCGCATTGCTGCCGATTCGGCCATTCCGTCCTATCGCGTCCGGTTGGGCGACTATCCGGACCGCGCGGCTTGGGATGGCGCGATCGCCGAGGCTACGGCTGCACACACACCCGACCTGATTGTGTCGGCAGGCTTCATGAAAATACTTGGACCGGCGTTCCTTTCGAGGTTTCTCGGCCGCGTCGTCAACACACATCCGGCATTGCTACCGGCATTCCCCGGTGCACACGCGGTGCCTGAGGCGCTCGACTACGGGGTCAGGGTCACCGGCTGCACTGTTCATCTCGTCGATGCCGGTGTGGACACCGGGCCGATCCTGGCCCAACAGGCCGTCGAGGTGTTCGACGTCGATGACGAAGAGACTCTGCACGAGCGCATCAAGGTCGTCGAGCGACGACTTCTGGTGGATGTGCTGGCCGAGGTGGCAACACGTGGTGTGACCTGGAACGGACGAAAGGCGACCCTGGGAATGGTGGAAGCATGACGGCGCAGACTTTGATCGGGCGCAAGCCGATCCGGCGTGCACTGATCAGTGTGTACGACAAGAGCGGACTGATCCCGCTCGCCCAGGGTTTACACGATGCCGGGGTCGACATCGTCTCCACAGGGTCGACCGCCAAAACGATTGCGGACAAAGGTATCCCGGTGACGCCGGTCGAGTTTGTCACGGGCTTTCCCGAAATCTTGGATGGCCGGGTAAAGACGCTGCACCCTCACATTCACGCCGGGCTGCTTGCCGACACTCGCAATCCAGAACACGTCGCTGCCCTCGAGAAGCTCAAGATCGAACCTTTCGACCTCGTTGTGGTCAACCTTTATCCGTTCAGTGAAACGGTGGATTCCGGCGCCGAGATCGACGAGTGCGTTGAGCAGATAGATATCGGTGGCCCATCGATGGTGCGCGCCGCGGCCAAGAACCACGCCAGCGTTGCGGTGGTGGTGGAACCCATGGGTTATGACGGGGTGCTCGCCGCAGTACGGGGTGGTGGATTCACGCTAGAGGAGCGGAAGAAGCTGGCGTCGTTGGCCTTTCGCCACACTGCTACCTACGACGTTGCGGTAGCGAGTTGGATGGAATTCACCCTGGCGCCCGAGGACGGTGATGTGCCGCAGTTCTTGCCACCCTGGTTCGGTCGCGCGTGGCGGCGAACCTCAGTACTCCGGTACGGCGAGAACCCCCACCAGCAGGCCGCTCTCTACAGCGATGACGTCGGCTGGCCCGGCCTCGCTCAAGCCGAGCAGCTGCACGGAAAAGAGATGAGCTACAACAACTTCACCGATGCTGATGCGGCGTGGCGGGCGGCTTTCGATAACCAGGAGATCTGCGTGGCGATCATCAAGCACGCCAATCCGTGCGGGATCGCGATCTCCTCGGATTCGGTGGCCGACGCCCATCGAAAGGCGCATGCGTGTGATCCGCTCAGCGCGTTCGGCGGGGTGATTGCGGCTAACACCGAGGTGACCGTCCAGATGGCCGAGCAGGTTTCGGAGATTTTCACTGAAGTGATCATTGCGCCGGCCTACGAAGAGGGCGCGGTGGCCGTTCTCGCCGGAAAGAAGAACATCCGGGTGCTTGTTGCCGGTGAGCCGACAGTCGGTGGGGTGGAGATCCGCCAGATCGGCGGTGGCCTGCTCATGCAGGAGCGTGACGCGATCGACGCTCCGGGCGACGATCCGGCCAATTGGACGCTGGCGGCCGGTGCGGCCGCCGACGAGGCCACACTGGCCGATCTGAGATTCGCCTGGCGCGCCTGCCGCGCGGTGAAGTCCAATGCGATTGTCATCGCCGCCGACGGTGCCACCGTCGGCATCGGAATGGGACAGGTCAACCGGGTCGACGCGGCAAGGCTGGCAGTGGAACGGGGAGGCGATCGGGTGCGCGGGGCGGTGGCGGCCTCGGATGCGTTCTTCCCGTTCCCCGACGGTCTGGAGACCTTGACCGCAGCGGGGGTGAAGGCCGTCGTCCACCCCGGTGGGTCGGTTCGCGATGACGAGGTCACCGCCGCCGCCGCGGCGGCCGGCATCACGCTCTACCTGACCGGGGCGCGTCACTTCGCGCACTAGATCAGCACCGGTCAGCGGGACTCGATCGAGATACCGTCGACGGCAGTCGTAGCGTAGGGGTTGTGACCCCACCCCGCACCGGCTCCGATGACCTTCCCCGCACCCTTGGCGAACTGCGGGCCTCCGGCCACCGCGAGCGCAGCGTCAAAGAGGAGATCCGCGAGAACCTGCTGGCAGGGCTGACTCAGGGTGCTGATCTGTGGCCTGGCATCTTCGGTTTTGAGGACACCGTGTTGCCCCAACTCGAGCGTGCGTTGATCGCCGGACACGACTTCGTTCTGCTCGGTGAACGCGGTCAGGGCAAGACCCGGCTGCTGCGCTCATTGGCCAGTCTGCTCGACGAGTGGACTCCGGTGATCGCCGGCGCCGAGCTCGGCGAGCACCCGTACACGCCGATCACACCGGAATCCATCCGGCGGGCTGCCGAGCTGGGCGACGAGTTGCCGGTGGCGTGGCGGCACCGCAGCGAGCGCTACACCGAAAAATTGGCCACCCCCGACACCAGCGTGGCCGACCTCGTCGGCGACATCGATCCGATCAAAGTGGCCGAAGGCCGGACTCTCGGCGACCCCGAGACCATCGCCTTCGGGCTGATTCCGCGCGCGCACCGCGGCATCATCGCGGTCAATGAGCTTCCCGACCTCGCTGAGCGCATCCAGGTCTCCATGCTCAATGTCATGGAAGAGCGGGATATCCAGGTTCGGGGATACACCTTGCGGCTGCCCTTGGATGTGCTGGTCGTCGCGAGTGCCAACCCGGAGGACTACACCAACCGGGGCCGAATCATCACCCCGCTCAAGGATCGCTTCGGCGCCGAGATTCGCACCCACTATCCGCGTGAGCTCGACGCCGAGGTTGGTGTCATCAGCCAGGAGGCCCACCTCACGGCGAGGGTGCCCGAATACCTTCTGCAGATCGTCGCCCGCTTCGCCCGCTATCTGCGCGAGTCCAACTCGGTGGATCAGCGCTCCGGTGTGTCGGCGCGCTTCGCCATCGCGGCAGCCGAGACGGTGGCCGCGTCAGCGCGACATCGTGGCGCGCTGCTCGGCGAGGATGAGCCGGTGGCGCGGGTTGTCGACCTGGGCACCGTGATTGACGTGCTGCGCGGGAAGTTGGAGTTCGAGTCCGGCGAGGAGGGCCGCGAACTGGCCGTGCTGGAACACCTGTTGCGTCGCGCCACTGCCGATACCGCACAGAAGGCGCTGGGCGGTATCGATGTCGGGCCGCTGCTGGCCGCCGTTGAGGGGGGCTCCGCGGTAACGACAGGCGAGCAGGTGCCGGCCAAAGACGTCCTGGCCGCACTGCCCGGACTGCCGGTGGTCGACAAGATCGCCGAACGGCTCAACGCCACCACCGACGGTGAGCGTGCGGCCGCGCTGGAGTTGGCGCTCGAAGCGCTGTACCTGGCGAAGAAGATCGACAAAAACACTGCTGAGGGCGAAACCGTCTATGGCTAAACGCCCGCACGCACACGACGCCCGGTACTCGGCATACACCGGGGGTCCGGATCCGTTGGCGCCGCCGGTGGATCTGCGCGAGGCACTCGAACAGATCGGCCAGGACGTCATGGAGGGCACCTCTCCGCGTCGGGCGCTCGCCGAGTTGCTGCGCCGGGGCACTAAGAACATGAAGGGCGCTGACCGCCTGGCCGCAGAGGCCAATCGGAAACGGCGTGAAATTTTGGCGCGCAATAACCTCGACGGCACGCTGCAGGAGATCAAGAAACTACTCGACGAGGCTGTGCTCGCCGAGCGCAAGGAGTTGGCCCGAGCACTCGATGACGACGCTCGATTCCAGGAGCTGCAGATCGAATCTCTGCCGCCCTCGCCGGCCAAAGCCGTGCAGGAGCTCTCGGAATACCAGTGGCGCAGCGACGAAGCGAAACAAAAGTACGAACAAATCAAGGATCTTCTCGGCCGCGAGATGCTCGACCAACGCTTCGCCGGGATGAAACAGGCGTTGGAGAACGCCAGTGATGAGGACCGCCAGGCGGTCAACGAGATGCTCGACGACCTCAACGATCTGCTGGACAAGCACGCCAGCGGTGAAGACACTCAGGAAGACTTCGAGAATTTCATGGCCAAGCACGGTCAGTACTTCCCGGAGAATCCGCGCAATGTCGACGAGTTACTGGACTCGTTGGCAAAGCGAGCAGCGGCCGCGCAGAGATTCCGCAACAGCCTTTCCCCCGAGCAGCGCGCCGAACTTGATGCGCTGGCCCAGCAGGCGTTCGGCTCACCGCAGTTGATGAACGCGCTGAGCCGACTTGACGGCCATCTGCAGGCGGCCCGTCCGGGGGAGGACTGGAACGGTAGCTCGGAGTTCTCCGGCGACAACCCGCTGGGCATGGGCCAGGGCGCCCAAGCACTGGCCGATATCGGTGAACTCGAGCAGTTGGCCGAACAGCTTTCCCAGAGCTATTCCGGGGCGACGATGGATGATGTCGACCTCGATGCGCTGGCGCGCCAGCTCGGCGATGAAGCCGCCGTCGATGCCCGCACGTTGGCCGACTTAGAACGCGCGCTGATGAATCAGGGATTCCTCGACCGCGGCTCTGACGGGCAATGGCGGCTGTCCCCGAAGGCGATGCGGCAACTCGGTCAGGCGGCGCTTCGCGATGTGGCCCAGCAGCTCTCGGGTCGGCACGGCGAACGCGAAACCCGTCGGGCCGGGGCGGCTGGCGAGCTGACCGGGGCGACCCGTCCATGGGCATTCGGAGATACCGAGCCCTGGAATGTCACCCGCACCATCACCAACGCGGTCCTGCGCCGCGCCGGAACTGATCGGCGCGACGGTCCGGTTCGGATCGCCGTCGACGATGTCGAGGTCTCTGAGACCGAGACCCGCAGCCAGGCGGTGGTGGCGCTGCTCGTCGACACCTCGTTCTCGATGGTGATGGAGAACCGGTGGCTACCGATGAAGCGGACCGCTTTGGCGGTCAGTCACCTGGTGAGCACCCGATTCCGCTCGGATGCTCTGCAGATCATCGCGTTCGGTCGCCATGCCCGCACGGTGAGCGCTGCTGAACTGACTGGGTTGGAGGGTGTCTACGAGCAGGGCACCAACCTGCATCACGCGCTGGCTCTGGCGGGCCGTCATCTGCGGCGCCATCCCAACGCCCAACCGGTCGTGCTCGTCGTCACCGATGGTGAACCGACCGCGCACCTGGAGAATTATGGGAGCGATGGGACCTCGGTGTTCTTCGACTACCCGCCGCACCCCCGGACAATCGCGCATACGGTGCGCGGCTTCGACGAGGTGGCCCGATTGGGCGCGCAGGTGACGATCTTCCGGTTGGGGGATGACCCGGGGCTGGCACGGTTCATCGATCAGGTGGCCCGTCGGGTGGAGGGCCGTGTCGTGGTACCCGACCTTGACGGCTTGGGCGCGGCCGTGGTCGGCGACTATCTGCGCGCACGCCGCCGGCGACGGTGACGGATCCAACCGAGCAACGACCTGCCCGGGGTGTGCCCGCGGGGTGTCGCTAAGACTGGGGCGGCGCAGACCCAATACGGATCTCGGAGGCAGTCCGGAATCGCGAGATGGGGGCGATATTGACGATGAGAACCGCAGGCTGGTTGCCCGGCTGTCGTGACCTGACCGTTATGCCATGCTCACGATGAATTTCGACGTAAATCACAGTTTGCTGGCCCCCGTCCCTTCGCAGCCCTGTTTCACTTTCGGCCAAAGCCGGTCGCGGATCTCTGGCAAACATTTCCGCCGGGAGCTAACCCTGAGAGCAAACTGAGAATCAGGTTAACGTCAGCTGGTAGGCGATAATCAGCAACTCTGCTGTCCCAGGTTGGTGACTATTCGCAGGCTGGTGGGAAGGCCAAGGGATCGGTCGGGGGTGGCGGATTTATCCGTTCCGTTTGCCGGATGGCAAACTTGCCCGTACCATTGGGGCGTCCACCCACGACGGGTGTCAGCAAACCACTGAGTTCGCTGCGACCAGCGCGGACCGCACAGATAAAGGGGAACCAGCACCATGGCGACTCAGACCCTCCCGTTCTTCAAGACTGGAGCTGCGCTCGCGAGTGCGGCCGCAATCGCCGTCGCCTCGCCGGCGATCGCGCCGAACCTGACCCCCACTCCGAACGCCCTGTCCACGGCGCAGGTGGAGTTGACCACGATCTCCGATCTCATGTCGATCCCGGCGTATGAGTGGTCCAACGTGCTGTTCGGCCAGGATCCGTATGGCGGTGCCATCAGCACCAGCCAGTACAGCGGACTGATCATCGAGCCTTACGCCAGCTCTTGCACCGGTTCGGATGGTGCCGGCGTGTGCACGGTCGGCGGCGTATCCGGCGTCGCCTACCTGGCGCTTGATGCACTCATCAACGGTAACGGCGCAGGCTGGGACAATATCAACGGGATTCTGGAAAATCCGGATGAGCCCTATCAGCCGGACCCGGATCAGCCGAACTACAACCCGTACACCACCCCGCCGTGGAGTGTCTCGGCCGTCAACTATCTGTTCGAGCCGCAGTACTACATCCAGCTTGGCAACGGCTCCGTCTTCTCATTTCAGTCCGTTGAGGCTGGGCTTAGCGCCGCCACCCAGTACGTGCTGCAGGCCACCCTCGGCACCGCATTCCCTGCGTTGAGTCCGGTGATCTCGGCGCTCTTCTACGGTCCGTACCTGGTCACCATCGCCTACACCACTGCGCTCAACGCAGTCGCTGACGCAGTCGTCAACGTGCCTCTCGTTGGTCCGTACGTTTCCGACAGCATTCTCGCCTATCTCGGTCGGCTCGCCACCGAATCCGGCGCGCTGTACATCGAGGGCCTGTCCGGGGTGCTGCAGTTGTGGAGCAACTGGCTAACTGGGGCAGAACCATTGCCGACCGCTGCCACGGCGACGACGGCAGCCTCGCTGGCGCCGGCGGCAAGAGCCACTTCGCTCGCCACCTCGGTGGCGGCTGCGACGTCAACCGCCGCCGATTCGGCTACATCTGCAGTAGAGGCATCCGAGGTTGAGGTGACGGAAGTTGAGGCTTCCGAAGCAGAGTCGTCTGAGGTTGAGGCGCCAAAGGCAGGGGACACCACCGCGGCTGAGACGTCCTCGACGGACGACGGTTCGTCGTCTGAGAACTCCTCGGCCGAGTCGGTTTCGGAGGTCACCGCGGAGGAGACAACCGTTGCCACCACGTCGGTGGTGGACAGCCCGTCGGACGTGGTGGCAGCCACCACGGTCGACTCCGCTCCGACCGCGACCGGTCCGGCAGAGGCTTCGACCAAGGCCGGCAAGCGGTCGGCGCGCGGTGCGGCCGCGCGGGTGGCCACGAAGGTCGCGTCCGCTATCGGTGCAGTGAAGGCCGGTGTAGCGAAAGCCGGCGCTTCACAGAGCGCCAACGGCAGGTAGTCGGCTACAAGCATTGTCGTAACAAACACTGCGGCCCCCACCTAATCGGGTGGGGGCCGCAGTGTTTGTGTATCAGCGTTTTTCCGAGGAATTGCGTTTGCGGCGCTTGATGCCGACCCCGCCCCACAGTGAGAATCCGCGGATCGTGATCTTCGGCGCGCCCGGCGTTCCCGAGCCCTCGACATTCTGATCGAATCCACCCATCACGCCTACTCCATGCACCTCGACGTTGACCTCAGGCGGCAACAGGATGGTCTGTCCTCCGAGTATCGAGTAGGCGTGGATCTCGACATCGGACGAGGTGAAGTCGGCGTAGCGAAGATCGATCACGCCGCCGCCGAAAAGGGTGAATGTCGTCATCCGGCCGGGGACATACCAGCGGCCGCGACGTTCGAATCCACTCAGGATGGCCATCAACATGGTCGACGGTGCGGGTTTGCTCTTACCGCGGCGATATTCCATCGCCTCCGGCAGGTCGTCGGTGAGGCGTTCGAGTTCGTCGTAACCGACAGCGCCGTAGGCCTTCGTCAGCCGCGCCTCGTACTCATCGAGGGTCAGCCGACCGTGTGACGCGGCCTCGGAGAGCAACTGAGCGACCTGAATCCGGTCGTCATCAGAGGCGCCCGACGAGGTGTCGCGCGGAGTCGGATTGCTCATCACCGTGAGAGCCTACGACCCGTCAATGCCCCCGCGAAAGGTCGTTCACCGAACCGTCACAACGGGGGTGCCCACCGCGGTGGCCGTTTCTCCAGGAATGCCAGCATCCCCTCGCGTGCCTCGTCGGAGTCGAAGAGTTGGGCTGACTGCTCGGCAAAGCGGGTGGCATCGCGGTCGAACCCGGCCAAGACGGCTTCGGTGGTATAGGCCTTGGAGGCAGTCAAACCTTGTGGCGAACCCTTGGCAAGGGCGGAGGTGACTGCGTCCACGGCGGTGGCGATGTCATCGGTAGCCTCGGTGATCAGTCCGATCTCGGCGGCCTGCCGGGCGGTGAAGGTTTCACCCGTGAGGTAATAGCGGGCGGCTGCCCGCGGTGTCATCTTGGGCAGCAGGGTCAGTGAGATCACCGCCGGCGCCACCCCGATTCGGACCTCGGTGAGCGCGAAGGTGCTGCGCGTGCCGGCGATCGCGATATCGCACGCTCCCACCAGGCCCATACCGCCGGCTCGGACGTGACCGTCAACCGCGGCGATGACGGGCACGGGGCATTCCACAATCGCGCGGAGCAACCCGGCCAACTCAGTGGTTCGGTCTTTCATGGCCGTGCGGGGGTCGGCATTGGTCGCTTCGGAGAGGTCGGCGCCTGCGCAGAATGTGCCGCCGGTGTGGCCCAGAACGATTGCCCGCACTGCTGGATCGTCGGCTGCGCGGCGGAGTCCGGCGCGCAACTGCGCTACCAGATCCGACGACAATGCGTTGCGGTTGTGTGGCGAGTTCAGAGTCAGTCGGGCAACGGCGCCGTCGGCGCGGTAGGAAACCAGATCAGCCATGTCAGTACGACCTCGGGAGGCCAAGTGACGTCTGGGCGATGAAGTTGAGCACCATCTCGCGGCTGACCGGCGCGATCCGCGACAGTCGGGAGGCCACCAGCATGGAGGCCATCCCGTACTCCTGAGACAGGCCGTTACCGCCCATCGACTGCACCGCCTGATCGACTGCCTTGGTCGAGGCTTCTCCGGCCGCGTACTTGGCCATGTTCGCTGCCTCGGCTGCGCCCATATCGTCACCGGCGTCGTAGAGGGTTGCGGCCTTCTGCATCATCAGCCGGGCGAGTTCCAGCTCGATATGGTTCTGCGCCAAAGGATGTGCGATGCCCTGGTGCGCGCCGATTGGGGTCTTCCACACCTGCCGGACCTTGACGTAATCGCAGGCCTTCTGCAGAGCGAAGCGACCCATTCCGATCGCGCTGGCGGCGCCCATGATCCGCTCGGGGTTCAGGCCAGCGAAGAGCTGGGCGATCGCAGCGTCCTCCGCGCCCACCAACGCATCAGCGGGCAACCGGACCTCGTCGATGAAGACCTGGAACTGACTTTCGGGGGCGACGAGTTCCATCGGGATCTTGGTGAAGGTGAATCCCGGTGCATCGGTAGGAACGATGAACAGCGCAGGACGAAGGTTGCCGGTCTTGGCTTCCTCGGTGCGGGCCACGACCAGCACAGCCTGTGATTGATCGAGACCAGAGATCCATACCTTCTGCCCGGACAGGATCCAGTCCCCGCCGTCGCGGCGAGCGGTGGTGGTGATGCGATGCGAGTTGGACCCCGCGTCGGGTTCGGTGATGGCGAAAGCCATTGTGATCGAGCCGTCTGCGATGCCGGGAACCCAACGCTTCTTCTGTTCGTCGGTGCCGAACTTCGCGATGATCGTGCCATTGATGGCGGGGGAGACCACCGTCATCAGCAGCGGACAGCCACCCGCGGATAGTTCCTCCATCACCATCGCCAGCTCGTACATGCCGGCGCCACCGCCGCCGTATTCCTCGGGAAGATTTACCCCGATGAAGCCGAGTTGGCTTGCCTCGCGCCATAATTCGTCGGTGTGGCCGCCGTTGCGGGCTTTCTCAAGGAAATACTCCTGCCCGTAATTCGCGGCGAGTGCAGCAACGGACTTACGGAGCGCCTGTCGCTCCGGGCTCTCGATGAAGCTGGTGTCACTCATTGTTGTTCTCCTCCACAATTGCCGAGTCGGGCATCTCGACTCGGGCCAGAACTGCGCCGACTTCCACCTGCTGACCGACGACGACGGGGAGTTGGGTCAACACACCGTCAGCTGGGGCGGTGATGGTGTGTTCCATCTTCATCGCCTCCAGCCATACCAGTGGCTGCCCGGAGGTCACTGTGTCGCCCAGTTCTGCGCCCAGTCTGATCACCGAACCGGGCATGGGGGCCAGTAGGGATCCCTGTGCCACCGCCGAGTCGGGTTCCGGGAAGCGGGGCACCACGGTGAACGCGACGGCACCGCGCGGGGAGTCGACGTACACCTGATCGCCATAGCGATTCACCCGGTATGGGGTGGAGACACCGGCGTCGACCAGCACCACCTGGTCCGGGGTCGCGGACAGCAGTTCGACGTCCCGATCATCGGGCAGGTTGAGCCCGGCGCGGTCGAATTGGTATGCGACCCGGTGCTCGCCTCCGTCGGCGTCACGGAAAGCCTTGTGCTGATGGCCCGAAGTGAGGTTGCGCCATCCGCTTGGGAGTCCGCCCAGTACCGGTGCGGCCGCGCGGTTGGTGGCGGCGTCGGCCATGGTGGCCGCAATCGCCGAAAGTCGCACGGCACGGTCATCAGCGAGTGGAGTGGATAGCTCCGCAAGGCCGTGGGTATCGAAGAAGGCGGTATCGGTGTCGCCGGCCAGGAATGCCGGGTGGCGTAAAACGTTGACCAGCAGATCCCGATTGGTGGCGACCCCATGAAGACGGGTGCGGGCCAGTGCATCGGCAAGGACTGCGGCTGCCCGGGCACGGGTTGGTGCGTAGGAGATCACCTTGGCCAGCATTGGGTCGTAGTGCGTCGATACCACCGAGCCGTCCACGATGCCGGAGTCCAGCCGGATACCAGTCTGGGATAGCGGGCCGAACTGCGTTGCGGTGTCGGGAACGTCGAAGTGGTGAATCTGACCGGCCTGCGGCTGCCAGCCCCGCGCGGGGTCCTCGGCGTATAGCCGGGCCTCGATGGAGTGCCCGGCCGTGACCGGTGCTTCGGCCGGCAACGCCTCTCCATCGGCGACCGCCAGTTGAAGTTCGACGAGATCGAGATTGGTGGTGAGCTCAGTCACCGGATGTTCCACCTGCAGGCGGGTGTTCATCTCCAAGAAGAAGAACTCACCGTCGTCGTCGGCGAGGAACTCCACGGTGCCGGCCCCGGTGTATCCGATGGCGGCTGCAGCCAGCCGGGCCGCCTCGAACAATCGTTCCCGCATGGCGGGAATACGTTGAACCAGAGGTGACGGTGCCTCTTCGATGATCTTCTGATGGCGGCGCTGGATCGAGCATTCCCGCTCGCCCACGGCCCACACGGTGCCGTGCTGATCAGCCATTACCTGCACCTCAATGTGGCGACCCCGCGGAAGATAGCGCTCACAGAACACGGTCGGATCGCCGAACGCGGACTGCGCTTCGCGCCGTGCGGCGCCCACCTGTTCGGCGAGTTCGGCCAGGGTGCTCACCACCCGCATACCGCGACCGCCGCCGCCTGCCGATGCCTTGACCAGTACTGGCAGCAGATCCTGCGCGATGTTTGTGGGGTCGAGTTCTGCCAGCACTGGGACCCCTGCTGCGGCCATCATCTTCTTGGCTTGGATCTTCGAACCCATGGCCTCGACGGCCGCGGCCGGCGGTCCAATCCATCGCAGCCCGGCATCGTTGACGGAACGGGCGAAGTCAGCGTTCTCCGAGAGGAATCCGTAGCCGGGGTGGACGGCGTCAGCGCCTGTCACGCGCGCCGCTGTCACAAGTTCCGCGCCGTCGAGATAACTGTCGATCAGGATGCGTGCGTCGGCTTCCGCGACATGAGGGGAGCGGGCGTCGTGGACGGTGTAGACGGCGACAGTGCTGATACCGAGACGGCGGCAGGTCGCGAAAACCCGGCGCGCTATTTCGCCCCGGTTGGCGACCAGGACTCGTGTGATCATGCGACCTGCTCTCTGCTCTTCGCGCAAGCGGTCATCGGGGTCGTCTGCTCTTCGCGCAAGCGCTCATCGGGGTCGTCTGCTCTTCGCGCAAGCGCTCATCGCTACATCCGGAAGACGCCGAATTTCGACGCCCCCTCAATCGGGCCGTTGGCGATGGCAGACAGGCATATTCCCAGTACGGTGCGGGTGTCTCGGGGGTCGATTACCCCGTCGTCGTAGAGCCGGCCCGACAGAAACATGGGTAGGGACTCGGCCTCGATCTGGGCCTCTACCGCGGCTCGCATGGCCTCATCCGCGGCTTCATCGACCTGTTGCCCCCGTGCCTCGGTCGCGGCGCGATTGACGATCGACAGGACGCCGGCCAACTGTGCTCCGCCCATCACCGCCGATTTCGCACTCGGCCAGGCGAATACGAAACGGGGGTCGTAGGCGCGTCCGCACATTCCATAGTGGCCTGCCCCATAGGAGGCACCGATCAGCAGCGTGATGTGCGGAACCGTCGAGTTCGACACCGCATTGATCATCATTGCGCCGTGCTTGATCATGCCGCCTTCCTCGTAGTCCTTGCCCACCATGTAGCCGGTGGTGTTGTGCAGGAACACCAACGGAGTGTTGGACCGATTGGCCAGTTGGATGAACTGTGTTGCCTTCTGCGACTCCTCGGAGAAGAGCACGCCGCGGGCGTTGGCCAGAATGCCGATCGGGAATCCGTGCAGGTTCGCCCATCCGGTGACCAGGGAGCCGCCGTAGAGGGGTTTGAATTCATCGAAATCTGAACCGTCAACGATGCGAGCGATCACGTCGCTCGGATCGAACGGAATCCGCAAGTCCGGTGGCACGATCCCGAGAAGCTCCCCTGCGTCGGCCAAAGGTTCGGTGGCGGGCCTTGGGCTGGGTCCTTGTTTCACCCAGTTCAGCCGGGACACGATGCGCCGTCCGATACGGAGAGCGTCGAGTTCGTCGGTGGCGAAGTAGTCGGCCAGACCGGAGATCCGCGCGTGCATCTCCGCCCCGCCGAGCGACTCATCATCGGACTCCTCGCCGGTAGCCATCTTGACCAAGGGTGGGCCGGCCAGGAAAACCTTCGAGCGTTCCTTGATCATCACCACGTAATCCGACATACCTGGGATGTAGGCGCCGCCGGCGGTGGAGTTGCCGAACACCAGCGCGATAGTGGGAATGCCGACCGCCGACAACCGGGTCAGATCGCGGAACATCCGCCCGCCGGGGATAAAGATCTCCTTCTGTGTGGGTAAATCCGCTCCGCCGGACTCCACCAGAGAAATGACCGGCAGTCTGTTCTCCAAGGCAATCTGGTTGGCACGCAGGACCTTTTTCAGTGTCCACGGGTTGGATGTTCCGCCCTTGACGGTGGGATCGTGGGCGACCAGCATGCACTCCACGCCCTCGACAACTCCGATCCCGGTCACCACGCTGGCCCCGATGTGAAAGTCGGTGCCATAGGCGGCCAGGGCGCAGAGCTCGAGGAACGGAGAGTCCGCATCGACCAGAAGTTCGATACGTTCGCGGGCCGTCATCTTGCCGCGGGCATGATGGCGCTCGACATATTTCGTTCCGCCGCCCGCCAACGCCTTGGCTAGTTCTGCATCGAGCTCGACCAGTTTGGCCGTCATCGCCGCGGCGGCGTCGAGGTACGCCGGCGACGATGGGTCGATGGTGGTTCGCAGCGCGGTCATGCCTGATACCCCAGCGATTTCGCGGCAAGACCGGTGAGGATCTCGGTGGTGCCGCCGCCGATCCCGAGGATCCGCATATCTCGGTACTGGCGTTCGATCTCCGACTCCGCCATGTAGCCCATGCCGCCGAAAAGTTGTACAGCCTGACTGGCAACCCATTCGCCGGTTTCCACCGCGGTGTTCTTGGCAAAGCAGCATGCGGCGATCAGATTGTCATCCCCGGCGAGTTGCCGCTCGATCACGTTGCGGGAGTAGACCCTCGCGACGTCGATGCGCCGGGCCATCTCCGTCAGCGTGTTCTGCACTGCCTGACGGGCGATCAGCGGCTTACCGAAAGTCTCGCGATCGCGGCACCACTGCACGGTGATGTCCAGGCACCGCTGCGCGCTGGCGTACGCCTGGACCGCGAGGCCGATCCGTTCGGAGACGAAGGCTTGCGCGATCTGGAGAAAGCCGCTGTTCTCCGCGCCCACCAGGTTCTCCACCGGGACCCGGGCGTCTGTGAAGGACAACTCCGCGGTGTCGGAGGATCGCCAGCCCATTTTCTCCAGCTTGCGGCTGACTTCGAAGCCTGGTGTGCCTTTCTCGATGACGAGAAGGGAAACTCCGCCGGCGCCCGGACCACCCGTGCGCACAGCTGTCACCACGAAGTCGCCGCGCACCGCGGAGGTGATGTAAGTCTTGGATCCATTAACGACGTAGTGATCGTCGTCGCGAACAGCCGTGGTTCGTAGGTGACCGACGTCGGATCCGCCGCCGGGTTCGGTGATGGCCAGCGAACCGATCAGTTCACCGCGCAACGTGGGGCGGACGAATTTCTCGATCAGCCGCTCATCACCGGAGGTGATCATGTGTGGCACCGCGATGCCGACGGTGAACAGCGAGGCGAATACTCCGCCAGGGGCGCCGGCTTCATGCAGCTCCTCGCAGACGATCGCGACATCGGCAGCATCTCCGCCCTCGCCCCCGAACTCCTCGTCGAATCCGATACCGAGCAGGCCGGCCTCACCCGCACTGCGGCTCAGATCGCGGGGAAGTTCGCCGATCTGCTCCCACTCGTCGATGTGCGGCAGGATTTCGCGCTCAGTGAAGCCGCGCACCGTCTTACGCAGCTGCTGGCGTTCGGGCGTATTCCACATACTCATGTAGCCCACATGCTCATCTAGAGAATCTCCTCGGGAATATCGACGTGACGACTGCGCAGCCACTCGCCTAGGCCTTTGGCCTGAGGATCGAACCGGGCCTGGTAGGCGACACCCTTGCCGAGGATGCCGTCGATGACGAAATTGACCGCGCGGATTGCGGGGAACAGTTGCCGGGAGATCGGGAGATCCTTTGCCTCCGGAAGCAATTCCCGCACCAGTTCGACAGTGAGGGCGTTGGCCAGCCAGCGCCAGTGGGCATCGGTGCGCGCCCACACGCCGATGTTGGCACCACCGCCCTTGTCGCCACTGCGTGCCCCGGCGATCGTTCCGAGTGGCAGGCGGCGCGTCGGGCCGGCAGGCAACGGTGCGGGTAGCGGCGGGGCATCGACATCGGCAAGCAGGAGTGTTTCGGGCGCCGGTGGGACTGCCACTCGCGTCCCGTCGGCGTGTACCGCGATGTGATCCACTTCGGTTGCGGGCACGTATCCGGCGGTGAATACCCCGTACACCGCACCATCAGACGGTGGTGCGGTGGTGTGGAATCCTGGATAGCTGTCGAGGGCGAGTTCGATTGCAGCAGAGGAGAATCGGCGCCCGACCTTATCGGGATCCGGATCACGTACTGTGCAGGTGAGAAGCGCGCTGGCGGCCTGCTCGGTATCGGCATCGGGACGGTCGACCCGCGCTAGGTTCCACTGCAGTTCAGCCGGCTCGACGGTGAGTCCAGCCGCCAGTTGCCGGCGCAGAAGATCGGCCTTGGCATCGATATCCAGTCCGGTCAGCACGAATGTCGCCGAGTTGCGGAAGCCGCCGATGCTATTGAGCGAGACCTTCAGAGTCGGCGGGGGCGGTTCGCCGACCACTCCGCTGATGCGCACCCGGTCTGGTCCGTCATCGCTGAGCGTGACGGTATCGAACCGGGCGGTCGCGTCCGGATTGGCGTAGCGGGCTCCAGTGATTTCGTAAAGCAGTTGTGCGGTGACCGTGCCGATGCTGACCTGCCCGCCGGTACCGGGGTGTTTGGTGATCACCGAAGAACCGTCGTCGAAGACCTCGGCCAACGGAAAGCCGGCGTGGCCGAGATCCGCGATCTCAGTGAAGAAGGAGTAGTTGCCACCGGTGGCCTGGGTTCCGCATTCGATGACATGCCCTGCCACTACGGCGCCGGCCAGGCGGTCGTAGTCGTCGCGGCCCCAGCCGAAGTGTGCGGCGGCAGGTCCGACCACGACTGAGGCGTCGGTGACTCTGCCGGTGACCACGATGTCGGCCCCGGAGTTCAGGCAGTCGACGATGCCCCAGGCGCCCAGGTAGGCGTTCGCGGTCAGTGGCGACCCCAGAGCCAGGTCGGCTGCCCTGGCCAGTAGGTCGTCGCCCTCGACATGCGCGACCGTCACCGGGATGCCCAGGGCGTCGGCCAGTTCGCGGACAGCACGGGCCAGTCCGGCCGGGTTCAGACCGCCGGCGTTGACGACGATCCGGACGCCGCGATCGGTTGCGGTACCCAGGCATTGTTCAAGCTGCGTGAGGAAAGTCTTGGCGTAGCCGCGGTCGGGGTTCTTCATCCGGTCCCGGCCCAGGATGAGCATGGTCAATTCGGCCAGGTAATCGCCGGTCAGATAGTCCAGATCGCCCCCGGTGAGCATCTCCTGCATGGCAGCAAGCCGGTCGCCGTAGAACCCTGAGCAGTTGCCGATCCGCACCGGGCGGCCGTTCGGCCCGGGGGCATCCGCCACAGTCGTCCCCTGTTCCTCGTCGGCGAACCGCAGAATTCGCCCAACCAACCGGTAGGTTAGTCTGGCGGCTCGGGCCGCTGTCAACCCCGGCCCACTTTGTCAAAGGGCGCGGTCGAAGGCTATCCTTTCAGCATTGTCCGGCGCCGGATTGTCTGCGCGGCAGCACTCACAAGGAGACTTTTCGTCATGGCCGTTCCCAAACGCCGGATGTCGCGTTCAAACACCCGCAGCCGGCGCTCGCAGTGGAAAGCGACCGCGACCGGCCTCGTCACGGTGTCCGTCGGCGGTCGGCAACACAAGGTTCCGCGTCGGCTGCTCAAGGCCGCTCGCCTCGGCCTGATCGATCTCGACAAGCGCTGACCCATTCAGCCGCGAGTGAATTGGCTGTTCGCGCGGCGCGTCTCTCAGACGAATCTAAGTAGATTGGTTGACACTGGTCTCCGTGCGCATACTTGTGGTCGATGACGACCGAGCGGTGCGGGAGTCGCTACGGCGTTCCCTGTCCTTCAATGGCTACACCGTCGATCTCGCCGAGGACGGCGTCGAGGCGTTGGAAGCGATCAATAACGAACGGCCCGACGCGCTCGTCCTCGATGTGATGATGCCCCGGCTGGACGGCCTGGAGGTTTGCCGTCAGTTGCGCAGCACCGGCGACGACTTGCCGATTCTGGTGCTCACGGCTCGCGATTCGGTCTCTGAACGGGTGTCGGGCCTCGACGCCGGCGCCGACGATTACCTGCCCAAGCCCTTCGCCCTCGAGGAACTGCTGGCCAGGCTGCGCGCGCTGCTGCGTCGCACGGGGCCGGAGGATGCCTCTGAAGGCGCGGTCATGACGTTCGCCGATCTGACGCTGGACCCCTCGACTCGCGAAGTGCACCGCGGCAACCGGTCGATCAGTCTGACCCGGACCGAGTTCTCGCTGCTGGAGATGCTCATCGCCAACCCGCGTCGGGTGCTGACCCGCAGCCGGATCCTCGAGGAGGTCTGGGGCTTTGACTTCCCGACTTCCGGCAACGCGCTCGAGGTGTATGTCGGCTACTTGCGGCGCAAGACCGAATCAGAAGGAGAACCGCGGCTGATTCATACCGTTCGAGGTGTGGGTTATGTGCTGCGTGAGACACCACCCTGATGTTTCGACTGAAGCGGCGCGCGCGGGCCAAAGGGGCGTCGGAGAAAGCCACCACATCGTTGTCCCTGCGATGGCGGGTGATGCTGCTGGCCATGTCAATGGTGGCGATGGTCGTGGTCCTCATGGCCGTCGCGGTGTACGCCGTGGTGTCAGCGGCGCTCTACACAGACATCGACAACCAGTTGCAAAGCCGGGCGCAGTTGCTGATCGCCAGTGGCTCGCTTGCCGCCGATCCGGCCAAGGCGATCGAGGGAACGGCCTACTCCGACGTCAACGCCATGCTGGTGAACCCGGGCCGGTCCATCTACACCGCTAACCAGCAGGGCCAGACGCTTCCGGTCGGACAGCCGGAAAAGGCGGTGATCCGCGGCGAGTTGTTCATGTCGCGGCGGACCGTCGGCGATCAGCGCGTGTTGGCGATCCATCTGCCCAACGGCAGTTCGCTGCTGATCTCCAAAAGTTTGCAACCCACCAACGCGGTGATGAACAAACTCAAATGGGTGCTACTTGCGGTCGGAGGCATCGGGGTGGTGATCGCCGCCGTGGCCGGCGGCATGGTCGCTCGAACCGGATTGCGGCCGGTGGGCCAACTCACCGAGGCCGCTGAACGGGTCGCTCGTACCGATGACCTGAGACCAATCCCGGTGTTCGGCAGTGACGAACTGGCCCGGCTCACCGAGGCCTTCAACGCGATGCTGCGGGCCCTGGCTGAGTCCCGCGACCGGCAGGCCCGTCTTGTTGCAGACGCCGGCCACGAACTCAAGACACCGTTGACGTCGTTGCGCACCAATGTCGAGTTATTGATGGCCTCCAGCACACCGGGTGCGCCCCCGATTCCCGAGAGTGAGCTGTCGGAGCTTCGTTCCGATGTCATCGGTCAGATCGAGGAACTGTCTACTCTGGTAGGCGATTTGGTGGATCTCACCCGAGAAGACAACGCCCACGGCACGGTGCTGGAGGATGTCGAGATGACCGAGGTCGTTGAGCGCAGTCTTGAGCGCGTTCGGCGTCGGCGCAACGACATTCACTTCGATGTCGACATCATCGGGTGGCAGGTTCACGGTGATGCCGCCGGCTTAAGCCGCGCCATACTCAACCTTCTGGACAATGCCGCGAAGTGGAGCCCGCCAGGAGGGACAGTCGGCGTTCGGCTGAGTCGGGTTGACGCTGCACACGCCGAACTGGCTGTCTCCGATGAGGGCCCCGGTATCTCGCCCGAAGAGCGCGGGTTGGTTTTCGAGCGGTTCTATCGGTCGACGTCGGCGCGAGCCATGCCCGGCTCAGGTTTGGGTCTGGCGATCGTTAAACAGGTCGTCGTCAAACACGGCGGGATGATCCGGATCGGTGAGACCATCGCCGGTGGAGAGCCTCCCGGCACCACGTTCCATGTTCTGTTTCCAGGGCAGCCAACCACGGCGAGATACCGGCCGGAGTCTGCCCACAGCGAAATCCCGTCACGAAACAGCGATTTCGGCGTTGGTGAAGGTAACGCATCGTCCATACCGAGTGTCATCTCAGTCGATTCTTAAAAGCACACGGCAAGCTGGATCCAACAGAACGACGTTTTCGTGCATCTCTAACGAGAAAGAGCAAACAAGCGATCATGACAGAGGACCCGCGCTACTCGTCGCCGCAACAGTCCGGCCAACGAGCGCCGAACCAACAAGCGGCACCGGGCTATCACCAAGCCGGCTATCAGCAGCCCTACGACTGGCGTTACGCGAACACCCAGCCGCAGTATGGCCAGGCGCATGATCCCTATCACGGTGCCCGGCAGGGTGTTACCGGTGCGATGCTGCCCCCGGTCCGGAAACGGTTCCGCCCAATCGCTTTGACCGCCGGCGCGTTGGCAATCGCTGCTGTCTCGGCGGGCATGGGCGGCATGGTCGCACTCACGACACGTCCCGACAGTCGGCCGGCAACGACGATTTCCGCCCCCGCGCCGGGTGGACGCAGTGTTCCCACTGCCAACGCTCCGATCGGCTCGGTCGAGCAGGTCGCTGCCAAGGTTGTTCCCAGCGTCGTCAAGCTGGAAACGAAGTTGGGCCGGGCATCTGAGGAGGGTTCGGGCATCGTTTTGTCCGAGGATGGTCTGATCCTGACCAACAACCATGTGGTGGCCGTTGTCAAGGATGCAGCGGCCGGTCTGCCCGGTGCGCCCGGCGCTCCGGGAGCTCCCGGTGCCCCCGGAGGCCCCGGCGGCCAGGGCGGCAGGGGCGGCCAAGGCGGTCAGGGTGGACCGGGCGGAATCCCCGGCGCCGCAATGACTTCCACGGTCACATTCGCTGACGGCCGCACCGCACCGTTCACTGTCGTCGGCACCGACCCGGCCAGTGACATCGCGGTAGTGCGGGCGGAGGGCGTGTCCGGTCTGACGCCGATCAGCCTGGGTTCTTCGGCCAACTTGCGGGTCGGCCAGGACGTGGTGGCAATCGGGTCGCCGCTCGGCCTCGAGGGCACTGTGACGACCGGGATCATCAGCGCATTGAATCGACCGGTCTCTGCTGGTGGCGACGCCAACAACCAGAACACAGTGTTGGACGCCATCCAGACCGACGCCGCGATCAATCCGGGTAACTCCGGAGGTGCTTTGGTAAATATGAGCGGCGAACTTGTGGGAGTGAACTCGGCAATCGCGACCCTCGGCGGTGACTCGCCCGATGCCCAGAGCGGCTCCATCGGACTTGGTTTCGCCATCCCAGTCGATCAGGCCAAACGAATCGCCGACGAGCTGATCAGTACCGGAACCGCGTCGCACGCATCGTTGGGCGTGCAGGTCAGTAACGACGTGACGTCCAACGGTGCCAAGATCGTCGAGGTGGTCAAAGGCGGACCGGCCTCGCTGGCCGGCTTACCCAGTGGCGTCGTGGTGACGAAAGTCGACGACCGGGTCGTCGCCACCGCGAATGCCTTGGTGGCGGCCGTCCGGTCGCGAGCGCCGGGGGACAAGCTGACCCTGACCTACGTTGACCCCGCGGGTGCCAAGCAGACGGTTCAGGTGACTTTGGGTAAGGCCGAACAGTGACCGGGCTTCTCAATGGCGTCGGCGGGCGGGTTGAGCACCCGCAGCAGACATGAACGAGCGTCCGCTGACTGCGGTTCGCGACTCCTCGCCACCGTCGTTGGACAGCGATACGGTGTCATCCATGGAACAGCCTGATGGGTTGACCGGCCGTGCCCTCGTCGTTGTCGTTGACGACCGCAGAGCCCGGGGTGTCGAACGGGACAGCAGTGGACCGTTGGTCACTGAGTTGCTCGCGGAGGCCGGATTCCTGGTCGACGGCGTCGTAGTGGTCGCGGCCGATGAGGTCGAGATCCGCAACGCGCTAAACACGGCGGTTATTGGCGGTGTCGACCTGGTGATATCGGTCGGCGGCACCGGCGTGACCCCGCGCGACGTCACCCCGGAGGCCACCGGGGCGGTCCTCGATCGCGAGTTGCCGGGCATCGCCGAGGCTCTGCGCGCATCGGGCGTGGCTGCGGGGAGCACGGAGGCCGGGTTGTCCCGGGGCCTTGCGGGCATCTCGGGCAGCACACTGGTGGTGAACCTCGCCGACTCCCGCGCCGCAGTTCGGGACGGCATGGCAACCCTGGGCCCGTTGGCGGCCCACGTGATTGCCGAACTCTCCAACGTCGATACCTGACCTGTAAACGTCGTGTTTCGGGGCTGTGACGAGCGCAAACGTCGGCAATGTGACCTTGATCACAATATCGGTGACTTCTGGTGAGCGATCAGCGTCCGGATAGTGACGCAGTTAATAAAATTTTTGGTGATGAGCTGCCCCGGACGTCATCCGACGAACGCGATATTGATACCGCCGCCGAGGAGGGGTCACGGGAGCAGTGGTTGCGGGATAACGTTCCGCCGCACAACGTTTGAGGCATTGTCGTGGGAATTCGTCGCCGCCAGGCCATCTCGGTGTGGCTCCGGTCGACGCCGCACCGGGCCACGTTCGCCGGTCTCGGCACGGTCCTGTCCGGACGGCACCAACCGGTAGTCAGCTAAGTGCAGGCCGCCCGAGTTGGCCGAAATTCACTGCCCGGATCACCCTGCTCGCGTTGCTCACACCGTTGCAGTACCGATATCTTCCTCGTGACATTGAAATGCAGTCGTCGCCGCAACCATGACGCAATGGTGACTTCTGCAGACGCCGGTGAGACTCTCGGGTATCGCCGCCGACATCTAGGGAGACCATGAAGGCTATCGGTCGTGTTCTGGTGGCATGGGTTGCCGCGTTCTCGGCGTTGTTCGTCGGTGCGGGCACTGCGCAGGCGGGGATGGATGACCAGATGAGTCTGGTGGACGGCCAGGGCCGGACCATGACCATTCAGCAGTGGGACACCGTGCTCAACGGGGTGTTCCCCCTGGACCGCAACCGGTTGACGCGGGAGTGGTTCCATTCCGGTCGGGCGATGTATGCGGTGGCCGGTCCGGGTGCGGAGGAGTTCGCGGGCACCTTGGAGCTGGGATACCAGATCGGCTTCCCGTGGTCGCTGCAGGTGGGGATCAACTTCAGCTACACCACGCCCAACATCTTGCTCGATGACGTGAGCATCTCCCCGCTGGGCTTCAACCCGCTGGGCTCGGTGATCACCCCGAACCTGTTCCCCGGTGTGTCGATCAGCTCCGATCTCGGTAACGGCCCCGGTATCCAGGAGGTCGCCACGTTCTCGGTGGATGTGGAGGGCTCAGAGGGCTCGGTGGCGGTGGCCAACGCCCACGGCACGGTGACCGGCGCGGCCGGCGGTGTGCTCCTTCGTCCGTTCGCCCGGTTGATCTCCAAGACCGGCGACAGCGTCACCACCTACAGCGCACCCTGGAACATGAACTGACAACAGATCAGACGCGATGATGGCCCCCGGCACACGCCGGGGGCCATCATCATCTCTGAGGCGCTTACTCGC
>Ga0164295_10000989_pt1 | contig 23535 bp, 17 predicted proteins | sample GEODES006metaG_FD_111798 | JGI IMG/M metagenome (GOLD analysis project Ga0164295, IMG submission 111798) | Oligotrophic lake water microbial communities from Sparkling Lake, Wisconsin, USA - GEODES006 metaG | ecosystem: Environmental > Aquatic > Freshwater > Lake | place: USA: Sparkling Lake... | reverse complement strand
CTAGCCCCCCGGATCTCCCTTCCTCCGGCACGACCGGCTCAAGTTGCCGAGCCATTCCATCCGATGCAACCGGTAAGGAGAACCGCGCCGGAAGCGCGGCCGGACCGCCATGGCATCATCCCCCACCGATCTCGCCCCTCAAGGCCCCCTGCCGACCCCGGCGGGTGGCGTGGCCGACTGGCTTGCAGGGCTGATCGCCACCCTCGGCGCGATCGTCCTCGACCATGTCGTCGGCATCGGCGATGTCACGCTGTTCGCGCTGCGGACCATCGGCTGGATCTTCGTCCGACGGCAGCGTCGGGATGTCCTTCTCCCCGCCTTCTACCAGATCGGCGTTCTTTCGCTCCCGGTCGTCGCCCTCACCGGGCTGTTCATCGGGATGGTTCTCGCCGTCCAGAGCTATGCCCAGTTCAAGGCCCTCGGCCTCGAGACGCGTCTGGGCTCCGTGATCAACCTCTCGCTCGTCCGTGAGCTCGGGCCGGTGCTTGCCGCCACGATGCTCGCCGGGCGCGTGGGGAGCGCCATGGCCGCGGAGCTCGGCACGATGCGAGTCACCGAGCAGATCGACGCGCTGGAGAGCATGGGAGCGAACCCGCTCTACTACCTCGTCGTCCCCCGGTTTCTCGGCTGCCTGATCCTCATCCCCACCCTCACGGTGATGGCCGACTTCATGGGGGTGCTCGGCGGCTATCTCTACTCGAACCTCGTCCTTAACATCGATTACCACCACTACTGGAACAACTCCCGCGAGTACGTCGACGCCTTCGACTTCCTCACGGGGATCTTCAAGAGCCTGTTCTTCGGCGCGGCGATCGCGCTGGTGAGCTGTCACCACGGCTTCCACAGCGAGCCGGGCGCCGAAGGGGTCGGCCGCGCCGCCACGAATGCCTTCGTCCACTCGTTCGTCCTGATCCTCGTCCTCGACCTCTTCATGGGGATGTGGCTCAACAACGTCCACGACTTCTTCCGGCCGGAGGGGCCGCGACGCCTCCTCTGATCACCTCAGCCACGTCAGGCCGACTCCCCCCGACTACCCCAACATCCGTTCCATGCCCTCCCCTGTCGCCACCGCCACCGCCGCCACCGACCGCGCCACCGGCCCGATGCTGGAGGTCGATCGTGTCTCGGTGCGGTTCGGCAGCCAACAGGTGCTCCGCGACATCACCCTCTCGATCGGGGCCGCGGAGACGGTCGTCATCCTCGGCGAGAGCGGCTGTGGCAAGACGGTCCTCCTCAAGACGCTCATCGGCCTGGTCAAGCCCTCCGCCGGGGAGATCCGCTTCGAGGGCAAGTCGCTTTCCCGTCTCAGCGACCGTCAGCTCGCTCACCTCCGCACCCGCTACGGCTTCGTTTTCCAGGGAGCCGCGCTGTTCGACAGCCTCTCGATCTTCGAAAACATCGCCTTCCCGCTCCGCGAACACACGCGGATCGCTGAATCGCAGGTCTCCGCGATCGTCGACGACCTCCTCGCCGAGGTGGGCCTTCCCCGTTCGGCGGCGGCGAAGAAGCCGGTGCAGCTTTCCGGCGGGATGCGAAAACGGGCCGGCCTCGCCAGGGCCCTGGCCCTCGAGCCCCCTGTCGTCCTCTATGACGAGCCGACCACCGGTCTCGATCCGATCATGAGCGACGTCATCAACGAGTTGATCCTCCGCGTCAGCCACCGCGGCGGGGTGACGAGCGTCGTCGTCACCCACGACATGCACACCGCCCGGAAGGTGGCCGACCGGATCGTCATGCTCTACCCGCTCTTCCGGCTCGGCCCCACCGATTCGCAGATCGTGTTCGAGGGGACGCCCGCCGAGCTCGACCGCTGCCGGGATCCAAAGATCCGTCAGTTCGTCGAGGGCCGCGCCGGCAACCGGCTCACGGAGCTCCGCGACGAACAGGAACGGGCTGCCGCGCCGGGCACCGCAGCGGCCACCGACGGGGACGAGGCGGAAGCGCCCGGAGACGAATCATGAGCGACCGTGTCATGCAGTTTCGCGTCGGCGTGATGGTGCTCGCCACGGCGATCATCGCCGGCATCCTCATCGTCCTCTTCGGCGACCTCCCGTCGCTCGTCCAGCGCACCTATCCGCTGCGGATGAACTTCTCCGACGCCCGCGGTGTGACGCCCGGCACGCCCGTCCGCAAGAACGGCATCCTCGTGGGACGGGTGACCAACGTCGCCCTCGACGAGAAGGGGGGTGTGAACGTCGTCGCCGACATCGACGCCGCCGTCCCCATCTACAAGGACGAGGAAGCGAGGATCTCCGGGTCGATCCTTGGCGACGCCGAGATCTCGCTCATCCCGGGCATCATCCAGCCTCAGCGGGAGAAGGTGGGGCAGAACGACATTCTCCGCGGCGCCGCGGCCCGAAATCCTTTCGATGTCTTCGCGTCGCTCGAGCCGAAGCTCGGCCTGGCACTCGAGTCGCTCGTCCAGGCGAGTGAATCGGTCAACCGCCTCTCGGCGAACCTCGACCGCACGCTCCTCAATCCCGAAAGCGGCGACCGCTTCCAACAGCTCGTGAAGAAGACCGAGGCAACGCTCGACCAATTCTCCCTAGCGATGACCAACATCAACGCCGTCGTCGGCAACGCCGCCGCCCGTGAGGAGATCCTCGACACGATCAGCTCCCTGCCGGAAGTGATCGGCGAGCTGAAGAGCACCGTGAAGGGGATCGGCGCCACCGTCGAGACCGCCGACCGCAACCTCCGCAACCTCGAGGGGCTCACCAAGCCGCTCGGCGAGCGCGGCGGGGAGATGGTCGCCCAGATCGACAAGACGATCGGCCGGCTCGATGCCGTCCTTCAGGAGATCGCCTCGTTCGCGAAGGCCCTCGGCGACTCGCAGGGAACCCTCGGCAAGCTCGTCAACGATCCGAAGGTCTACGACGAACTGGCGCTGGCGGTGTCCAACGTCAATCACCTCACGCTCGAGCTGCGGCCGATTGTCGACGACGTCCGCGTGTTCACCGACAAAATCGCGCGGCACCCCGAGCAACTCGGCGTCCGCGGCGCCCTCGACCGCCGGCCGGCAGGCATCAAGTGATCCGTCCGGCTTCGCCGCCGGTATTCGTATGCCAAGCCGGCGACGACCTCACGGCCGGGAACGGGCGTCGATCGACAGGTCGATCGCTTCGTAGGTCCAGTGGCCCACCTCGCGTTCGACTCCGGCGATGTGGATGGCCAACCCTGGACTGTCGATGGTCATTTCAAGGACCTTCGATCCCACGATGTCGATCCGCTCGATGAGGGACGAGCTGCCGAATCGCTCGACGGCGTCACAGGCCAACGCCAGTTCGGCTGCCGTCGGCTGATACGCCTCGAACTCGGCATGATCCGCGTTAGCGATGTATTCGCCGGCGTGGAGCCGCTTGACGATCGCGTAGCGATACTTCTTCGCAAAGAAAAACAGGCACCGCTCCCCGTCGGCGATCTCAGGCAGATACTCCTGGAGGAGATACTCCTGACCGGGCTCGAGGGCCTCCCGCACGCGATCCACAGAGTTGGGAAGCTTGAGCACCCCCAGGCCACTGAAGCCGACGATCGGCTTGATGATCACGGTCTCTCCGAATCCTGCCAAGAGCGTCGGAATGTCGCTGGAATCGGTGAGGAGCACCGTACGCGGAAACGGCATGTCGGCGCGCTCGAGGAGATAGCGCTTGTCGACGAAATCGAGAAACGTCTGTGCCGTGGGCAACACAACGAGGTCTCGAGCCACCATCGACCGTAGCATCTCCTGCGACCGGGGGAAGTTGGCCCGGATCGTCCCCGGCCATGGTGCCAAGAGGATCATCAGCGCGTCGCATGCCCCGAAATCGGCCGCCGTCCACACCCCACGGCGGATGTCCCAGGCATGCTGCGACTCGAGATCCAGGTCGAGATCCTCCCAATGGACCATCAGGAAGTCGTCGTCCCGGGCGGCCAGCATCGATTCGATCTGCCGACGGTCGACGGAAAACTCGTAGTCGAACTCCGTTCGCTCGAAGTAACCGATGCACCCGATCGTGCGCTTCTTCATGCGTCCCTCCACTCCACCAGAATTGCCCGTCACCCCGCGCAGCTCGGCGCCCGCGGCCGCGATGGCCATGTCGATGGCCTCGTACGTCCACCCGCCGACTTCCCTCTCGACGCCGCAGGGGCTGATCTGCAGGGCGGGGCACTCGATCGTCATCTCGATGATCTTCCCCCCGCAGAGATCGACTCTCTCGATCAACGACGGGCTGCCGAACCGCGCCACCGCATCACGGGCGAGCGCGAGCTCATCCTCGGTGGGGTGATGGCGATCGGCCACCGAGTGTTCCCAGTTGCAGCGGAACTCATCACCGACAGGCCGCTTGATGGCGGCGTAACGGAACTGCTTGGCGAAGAAATAAAGCGATCGCTCCCCTGCGGTGATCGCGGGGAGGTATTCCTGCACGAGATACTCCCGCCCCGGCTCCAGGGCCGCCCGCACGAGTCCGGCATCAGCGGCCATCCGCACGACGCCATCCCCTCCGGCACCGATCAGCGGCTTGACGACGACCACCTCTCCGAGATCCCGAATCGCCGCGTCGATGTCGGAGGCGGCCGTCACTAGGCGGGTGGCGGGAAAGGGCATGTCGGGGCGATCGACGAGGTAGCGCTTGTCGGGGTAGTCGAGGAACGTGCGTGGGGAATTGACCGCCGGGATTCCACGCCGAAGGATCTCTCGCATCGCGGCGTCGGCGCGATCGAAATCCGCGGAGATCGAGCCGGGGGCAGGGGCCTCGAGGATCAGCAGGGCCGCCGCTGCAGCCAGATCGACGTTCCCCCATGCGCTGTTCCGCAGGTCGTAGGCATGGGTCGAGCGGAGCGAGGCGTCGAGATCCTCCCAGTGAACCATGCGGATGTCGTCGTCGCGCGTGGCGAGCATCGACTCCACCTGGAGGCGATCCCCCTCGCAATCGAACTCGAAGGGGTCGCGGCCGATGTAGCCGACGCACACCACCAGACGTCTCATGCCTGCTCCACGCCTTTCTCGACGAGGACGGGAATCAATCCCCCGCCCTTCGAAATGTTGACGATGTCGCCCTGCGGCGCGTACCGCGACAGGTAACCGCTCACCCGGCAGGAGAGCAGCCGCTGGCTACGGAGATCGTAATTGTAATTGACATGGGCCGCCACGTCATACGACACCACCCCCTCAAATCCCATCAGGCTCTTGACGCGCGTCTGATTCATGGCGATGCGCTCCTGGAGGATGTAATCCCCGCGATGGTCCTGCGGCAGATCCACCGGCGACATCCACACTCCCTCCCCGCCATGCTCGTGCTTCCGCTTCAGGACCATCCTGGAGGTGTCGGCTCCGGGGGGGAGGGCTTCGAGGTCGATCGTGCGGGGAAGATAGGCGCCGGCGGCAGGATCGATCCGCTCCAGGAAACGCAGATCCTTGTCCTCGACGAGAACAAGCGACCAGTGGTCGTAGCAGAAGGCGCCGCTCGAGAGGAAGAACCGGCACCAGTCGGCCTCGGCGCGCATCGAATTCTGCCAGGTCAGCTCGCGCGGATAAATCGCGTCGATCTTCCGGCCGCGGAACATGAGTGCCGAGCCGTCGCTGGTGAACTCCGGCCACTCGGCACGCGGCACGATGATCATCTCCACCGGCCTGACTCCTTCAGCGATGATCACCCGATCGAGCCACGAGCCATAAAACTCCCGGTCATTGTCCTTCGTGAGCAGGGCAATCGTGCCGATCCCCTGCTGCAGCAGCTGCTCGCGGAAGGCGTGCGTGGGATGGAGGAGGCGATAACGCTCGGCGAGTCCCGGTACGAGGTCGATCAAGGCCCGCGTCGCCTGGAGCGAGTGCCCCACCGTGCCCACGCCGACGAAGTTCATTTCCACGAGGCGGATGTCATCGCCGCGTTCGAGGAAGTCGAAGCGGGCGTTGCCCGAGATCACGTCTTGGCGAAGCGGGAAGCCCTGCACGAGCTGCTGGAGGGAGTCGCCGGTGAACAACGCCGGGTCGCGGCGTCCGACAAAGGCTTCGAGTGCCGCGCTGCACAGGCACTCCGCGGCGCGCTCGTAGGCGGCATGCCGCTCTCGGCTGATGACGAGCGGCAGGATCGACGCATCGCAGGGATCCCGTTCATCCCAGTAGAGCAGTTCGCGAAGCCGCGCTTCGTAGCGTCGCATGTCGAGGGGGGAGATCTGCCGATCGATCTCCTCGTCGAGGCGGCGGAAAACACGCTCGCTCATGGTCCATCCTCCCGTTCGGAGAGCACCGGCACGATGCCGCCACCGGTGCAGAGGTTGACGCGCAAACCCTCCCGCGAAAACCGCGAGAAATACCCGGCCACCTCGGCGGTGATCACCCTCCGGGAAGGGACGTCGTACCGGTAGGAGACATGGACGGCGAGATCGGTGATGGCGGCCCCCCTGTGCCCGTGGACGGTGGCGATCGGGAAGCGATTGGCCTCGAGTCGCTCTTGGAGGATCGCGCCGGGGTCGTCGCCATGGCGCTCCAGATCGCAGGCCTCGAAGAACACCCCCTCCCCGGAATGGCGGTCACGGAGCTTGAGCACCCACTGCGCCGCATCCGCGCCGACGGCCCCGCGTGCCGGTCGCATCCGTGGCACCACCTCGGCAAGCCCCGGATCCCGATCGACGAGGAACGACAGATCCTTGTCTTCGGCGAGCAGGAGGAGGGGATGATCGAGGAAGATCACGTCCGACTCCAAAAGCAGAGCCAGCGTCTCGCGGTTGAGCCGGGCATGGGGCCCGGAGAAGGCGGCCGGTCCGTCGAGGGCGCGGAGGTAGACCGCGTCGATCGGCAGCTCGCCGAGATGGACCTTGCCGTCGCGGCAGGAAAGGGCGCCATACTCCCGCTCGGAGAGCACCACCGACTCGATCGGCCGCAGCACCTCGCGGATCAGCTCCCAATCATTCTCGGCGTACGGGGTGTGGGCCTCCTTGACGAGCATGACGAGCGTCCGCACGCCGAGTTCGTCGAGGCGGCGTTTCATCCCCAAGCACGGACGCTCCACTTCGAAAGACTCCCCGAGCGCGGGCACGGTGTCGAGCAGCGCGGCCGCTGCCTGCGGAGCGTAGTCGACGGCGCTGAGGTTCACCCATCCGGCTTCAAGGAGCTTGAGTTCATCCCCCTGCGGAAGGAAATCGAATCGCACGTTGCCGACGAGTTGCCGCGGCAGACGGCCTACCCGCCCGGCGATCCAGGCGAGGGAGAATCCGTCGTCCTTCGCGGGCAGGGTTCCCCGGGCATCGAGCGCCGCGTCGATCGAAGCCTTGACGAGCCGCTCGACGAGCGGCCCGAGCCACCGCCGCCGCGCCGCGCTCATCACCCGCGGCACCAACGAGATGTCACACGGCTCCGGATCGCGGGGCTCGTAGGCCCGGCGCCGGATGGCGTGCGCGAGAAAGTCGGCCCGGAGACCGGCGTTCTCCTCCGACAGCCACGCCACCCGCGTGTCGGCCGGCTCGTGGAACGTCATCGCTTCGCTACTTCCTGACGGGCGACAGCCGGAAGGAGTTTTGGACCGCCTTGACGAGTTGCTCGGCCTGGAAGTTGAGCGTCCGACCGTCGCGTCCGAGCACGGGGCGGTAGGTGTAGACCTTGCAGATCTCGTCGGAAGTCCGCAGCAGGTGCGTTCCTTCCACCGGGATTTCGCCGGTGATCAACACCTCGTCGTACGACTCGGTGTCGGCGAGCCGCTGGGCGGGGCCGAGGTATCGCAGCTCATCGCGTTCGAAGATGTAGCGGCCGGGCTCGATCGAAGCCTCGACCACCACGTCTTCACCCATGATGTTGTGCAGGCACATTTGGGAGACGTTGAGGGGATCCCCACGGCGGTTGTATTCCGCCACGAACTCATCATCGAGGTAGACGTCGGGCAGATGAGGCACGAGATGGAAGAAGCTCACCGGAATCTTCCCCATCTCCTGCTGGCGATCGGCAACCAGCGCCGTGGTGCCGAGGAAGCGGGGATTGATCTCCGTGAAGTACACATTCTCGCCGTCAGAGATGTAGTCGACCCCGAAGATGCTGTGGAAGCCCTTCTGCGTGCCCACCCGCAGCTCGCCGAGCCACTCCCCGATCCGCGTCTGCATGTCGCGCATCTGCTCGACCTCATGGTCGGTCAGATGGGAGCCCGAAAAGTCATTTCCGCACCAACCGAAGCTGAGATTCGTCAGGCTCTTCTGGCCGATGACCTGGAGGGACGGCTCACCGAGGATGACGTAATCCTGCGTCCGCACGCCGGTCAGGCTCATGCTCTTGCCGTCGATGTACTGCATCACCGAGGCCGGAGCGCCCAGGTTGGCGGCGGCCATCGCCCGGAATTGCGACTCGCTCTCGATGAGATGGACTCCCGAGCCGGCAGCCGACTGATCGAGACTGACCACCAACGGCATGCCGTAGCGGTCGACGAGATCGCGGAACAGGTCTGGGGAGAGGAGCACCTCATCGCCTGGAATCACGGGGACCCCGAGCGCCTTCAGCTTCCGGCGCACCCAGGTCTTGCGGTTGAGAAGCTCCGACATCGCCGCCGGGGGATTCATCATCCGGATACTCGGATACCGCCGCGCCAAGTGTTCGAGTTGCCGGGACGACTGATAGCAGAGCACGTAGGACTCGGGGAAGTTCTCGTGGAGGAGGCCGATGCTCTCCTCGAGAAACGGCTGGAGTTCGTCCATGCTCGAATCGGTCCGGACCCTCGTCGACTTCTCCGAGGAGAAGAACGAGTCAAACGACGCTTCCGCCCGAGCTGGCTCTTTCCCGTATCGAGTCATCGCCATCACGTTGATGTGCGACCCGAGGAAATCTCCGGCGATCCAGTCGAGCATTCGCAGCGAGTAACACCCCAAGCCGCGCTCGAGAAGCGCTGGATTGCGGTGAAAGTTTTCGAAAATCACATCCGCGCGCATGTCGAACTTGCTCATGCAGCACCTTCGATCGTTGCGCGGGCGACCGACAGGGAAAAGCAGGACGCTTGAATGTCCATGAACAGAAACCGGCTCACTTCATTTCGCCCAACCGCGGACGCGTGCGGGGGCCAGGGACTCGACTCTGCCTCGCCCGTCGGACGTTCCGAGGGGCTGATGCTGACGACAGGACAACACCGGGAGTAAAGGGAGTGCGCGTCGCACAACCCCGTGGCACCCGATGGGTCACAGGGGCCGGTGCGCCAAAAAGGCGCACCAGCCGGGGTCATCGACATCATGGCGGGCCGTGGTCCACCGCCACTGCGAAAGAGACACCGATCGCAAACGTAGGTGTTGCGGTGCGGCGTAGAGTCGAGAGGGAACTTTTAACGACCGAAAACCAACCGGCCAAAGTGGCCATGGATCGAATGAATCCCACACCGTGAGTTCGCTTTGCACCGCCGCACGCCACACGGACGCGCGTTCGCTTGCGGTACCCGATCCCCACGGCACCATGATTCGAACACCGACTTGAAAAACCCCAAAATCCCGGTGAAAGCGATCAGACCATCACCAGACCAGGGTGGCTCCGTCACCATCGTGACTGAAACCAGCCTCCAGATTCTACGACCTGACGGAACGAGTGCAAACTGCCTCCGGCGTTCCCCGAAGGAGCATTTCCCGTGCCATCCGTTCCCTGCTCCACGCTCCCTCCCGTCGGTCCCATGCGTTCCCGGAGAAAGCGATGATTTCGGTCGCTCCGCGTGGGCTCTCCACCCCGGGCCGGGCCCGCGCCGCCTGGTAAAAGGTTCACGCATCCTGCGGAGGGTTGGGGAGGGGAAATGAAAATACTTCATTTTTTCCCTCCTTCTTCCGACGCCCCGGCACTGTCACGGCGGTCGCTGCTTTGGCCGAACTGCGGCTGGCGTACAATGCCCGTCCGGTCGTTCCCGTCCTCCCCTGCCTCCGGTCGCCGGTTTCCTTTCGGGCTCACCGGGCTTGCGCTGATGCCTGCGGGGCCATCCGACACCCTCCCGCATTCATCGTCCTCCCCACTCCATGGCATCCCGCCCTCCTCTCCCCGCCCCCACCGATTCGTCAGCCGGCGTAACCGGCACTCCCTGGGGAAGCGCCTTCGTCCTCGGCACGGGGGAGTCGGTCATCGCCACGGCGACGTTCGACCTCGACGCTTCGATGCGGTTTACCGAGGGTTTCCTCTGCCTTACCGACCGCCGGATCATTGCCGATCCACCGGCTTCACTGGAGCCTGATCCAGTTTCCCCAGCCCCGTCGTCGGGACCGGTCTGGTGGCACCTCGACGACACCTCGAGTCTCGACCTCCGGATTCGTGGGGGCGTCGGGAGGATCGAGTTGTTGGCCGCGGGACGGGTGGTGGCACGCTGGATGTTCTCCCTCGCGCAGGCGAAGGGGATGCACGCCCTCAAGGACGCCTTCGAGCAGCGCCCTTCGCGGCAGCGCCAACAGACACCGCGGCCGGCGGCCGCCCCCCTCTCCACCGGCAATGATGAGGGCGACGGGAGCGAACCCGACGAGGGGGGCGAGGTCACTCACCCTGAGCCCCATGCCATCCATCGCCGCGACCAGGCCGGGGATGACGATGCAGACGATCTCCCCACCACAGGAACTCCATCCTGGCGGATGCTCGTCCGCCTGGCGCCGTTTGCCCGCCCCTATCTGGGGCCGGCCCTGATCGGCCTGGGGCTTTCGCTCGCCGGGACCGTGGCGGTCCTGGTGCCCCCCTACCTCACCATGCCACTGGTCGACCGCGTGCTGATTCCGCGCCAGGCCGGCGAGGCGGTGCCGTTTTCGCTCGTCTGGTGGTATCTCGGGGGCCTGGTGATCTCGGCGGTCGTGGCCTGGATCCTCTCCTGGGCGCAGCTGTGGGTGCTGGCGTGGGTGAGCGAGCGAGTGGCAGCGGAGCTGCGCGTGAAGACATATGCCCACATGCAGTCTCTGTCGCTCGATTTCTTTGCCGGCAAACGAACCGGCGACCTGATCTCGCGGATCAGTAACGACACCGACCAGATCAACAACTTCCTCTCGATCAACCTTATCGGATTCCTCTCCGACTGCCTGCTGGTGCTCCTCACCGCCGGAGTGCTCGTCTGGCTCAATCCCGTGCTCGCGCTGGTCACGCTTGTCCCCTTTCCGCTCGTCGTGTGGCTCGTCTATTTGGTGCGGGGCCGACTCCAGCGGGGTTTCAGCCGCTCCAACATCGCCTGGGCCGAGGTGGCGAGCGTGTTGGCCGACACGATCCCGGGCATCCGCGTCGTCAAGGCGTTTGCCCAAGAGCGGAGGGAGATCGACCGTTTCCGTTCGGCCAATGATCACGTGCTCCACGCCAACGATCGCGTTAATACGGTATGGGCATTCTTCGGCCCGATGGTGAGCCTGTTCAGCGAAGTGGGATTGCTCGTCGTGTGGGCGGCAGGGGCATGGATGGTGTTCCAGGGGTCGGTGACCGTCGGCGGCCTGACGGCGTTTCTCGCCTACATCGCCCGCTTCTACTCGCGGGTGGAATCGATGGTGCGGATGGTGCCCGCCGCCCAGCGGGCCTCGGCGAGTGCGCAGCGGCTGTTCGAGATCATCGACTGCCGGCCGACGGTCGCCGAGGATCCTCGCCCCGTCCGCCCCGGCCGGGTGCGTGGAAGGATCGAATTGTCGGGCGTCCACTTCCGCTACGGCACGCGCGAAATCCTCCGGGGCATCGACCTCGTCATCGAGCCCGGCGAGATGATCGGGCTGGTGGGTTCGAGCGGCTCCGGGAAGTCGACGCTGGCCAACCTCGTCTGCCGGTTCTTCGATCCCTCGAGCGGCACCGTCAGCGCCGACGGCACCGACCTGCGCCGGATGGCGGTGACCGATTACCGTCGTAATCTCGGCTGCGTGCTTCAGGAACCGCTCCTCTTCTTCGGGAGCGTGGCGGAGAACATCGCCTACGGCTGCCCCGACGCCGGGACGGAGCGGGTGGTGGCCGCCGCACGAGCCGCCGGCGCCCACGAGTTCATCCTTTCCCTCCCCAACGGCTACGACTCGCGTGTCGGGGAGCGTGGCGGGTCGCTCTCCGGCGGCGAGCGGCAGCGCGTCTCCATCGCCCGCGCGCTGCTGGTCGATCCCGCGATCCTGATTCTCGATGAGGCGACCTCGGCGGTCGATGCGGAGACCGAGGTGGTGATCCAATCGGCGATCGACCGTCTCGTGAAGGGGCGGACCACGATCGCCATCGCGCATCGGCTGTCGACCCTGCGGCGGGCCGATCGCCTGGTCGTCCTCGATGCCGGACGGATCGTGGAGATCGGCACGCATGACGAACTCCTCTCCCGTGACGGCGCCTACGCACGCCTCTACAACGCCCAGTCGCAGGCGGCCGCCGAGGCCACCGCCGGGCCCTGACTTCTCCCGAGATGCCGAGGCCCACGATGCCCTCCCCCGACCCCGCCCACCGCCCCCCCGCGTCTGACTCGGCCTCCGGCCCCCTGGCACCGGCGTTGGGGTGGCGCCTCGTCCGCCGCCCGCACGGTCATGTCGATTTCGTCGACGGCGCAGGCAAGGTGTTCTCCGATGTCGATGTCCTCCGCGCCTTCCCCGTGACGGCCCCCCAGGGCCCGGTGGCGATCGTTTCCGCCGACGGCGATGAACTGGCCTGGCTCGATTCCCTCGAGAATCTTCCCGAGGCCCTTCAAAGCAGCCTCGTCGCGGAGCTGGCGACCCGGGAGTTTCTCCCGCTCATCGAGCGGATCGAGGCCATCAGCGACGACGATCCCCAGGTATGGAGCGTGGTCACCGATCGCGGCCAACGCCGATTCATCCTCGCCAGCATCGACGACATTGATCGGCTCCCCGACGGCAGCGCCTTCGTGGTGGACGCCACGGGTGTCCGCTACCGGATCGCCGCCGTCGCCGCCCTCGACCCCACCAGCCTGCGGCTCCTGGAAAAGACGATGGAGTGAGGCCGCGGGGCCCCCGCGAGTCTTCCGATCTCCCCCCGCCTGCCCCGCCTCCGGCCGCCCCCTTGCCCGCGGCCGTAAGCTGGAACGATTACACCGTTGGTGCCGGCTTGAGGGCCCTTTTTTTCGGGAATTTCCCGGAAAAAAAGTGAACAAACCGCTTGAAGGCCGCGTTCACGGAATTAGTCTCGGGAGTGCGCTTTCCCAGAGGAGATCCGATGGTCGTCACCATGCTCAATTCGTCTCGAGTCGCGGAGCCCACTTCGTCTGTTCCGGCCGTCCGGCCGGCGCGGCGCCGGCGTGACACCCTTGGCGCCATGCTCGTGGCCCTCTCGCAACTCATGCCGCTCCCGCTCCTCCATCCGGTGGCCGACGCCGCCTGCTGCGGGGAATCGGTCAGGGCCTCGGCGCCGGTCGCCAGCCAGACCTACCGGCTCGACTTCCAGACCGTGTACGACGAGCGGCAGATGGAGGCCGTCCGCGTCACCTACGAGACGGTCTACGACACGAAGACCTACACCGTTGCCAAGCCGGTGTGGGAAACACAGACAACGCAGCGTCGCACCACCGTCCAGCGCCCCGTGTGGGAGACGCAGACGCGTGAGGAGCGGACCACCGTCATGAAGCCGGTGTGGGAAACCGTCGTCGAAGACCGCAGCTACGACCAGGTGCGCGACGTCGTCGAGACCTCGACGCGCGAGGAGCAGTTCACCGTCATGAAGCCGGTCGCCGAGACCGTCATGCAGCAGCAGGTGAGCACGGTCCGCAAGCCGGTCTACGAGACGGCCATGCAGCAGCAGGTGAGCACCGTCCGCAAGCCGGTCACCGAAACGGTCATGCAGCAGCAGGTGAGCACTGTCCGCAAGCCGGTCGCCGAGACGGTCATGCAGCAGCAGGTGAGCACCGTCCGCAAGCCGGTCTACGAGACGGCAGAGCGTGAGGAGGCCTACACCGTCGCGGAGCCGGTCACCACCTACAAGACCGCGTACGCCGACCGCGGCGGGTATGTCGATCAGGTGACGCCGATGGTCGCTCAGGGTGGCACACAGCTCGGCTGGGTGCAGGGCAGCTGGGCGGTCAACCCGTACACAGGGCTTGCCAATTGGCAGCCGGGGGGCTACGCCTGGACGATGACGCCGAACGTGGTCATGAATCAGGTCAACCGCGTCTACCAGCCGAACGTCGTGGCGATGCAGGTTCCGGAGACGAGCGTCGTCAACCGGGTCGTCACCCGGAAGGTGCCGGTGCAGACCATGAGGTACGTCGACGAGCAGGTCGTTCAGCAGGTGCCCGTTCAAACCCTGAAGTACGTCGACGAGCAGGTCGTCCAGCAGGTGCCGGTCCAGACCTTGAAGTATGTCGATGAGCAGGTCGTCCAGCAGGTGCCCGTCCAGACCGTCCGCTATGTCGACGAGCAGGTCGTCCAGCAGGTGCCCGTTCAGGTCACGAAGATGGTGGCCGAGACGCAGGTCCGTCAGGTGCCGGTTCAGACCGTGCGCAAGGTTGTCGAACGGGTGGAGAACAAGGTGCCGGTTCAGGTCTGCAAGTACGTGGCCGAGGAGCAGGTCCGCAAGGTGCCGGTTCAGGTCTACAAGCTCGTCACCGAAGAGAAGGTCGAGCCGGTGACGGTGCAGGTCTGCAAGATGGTAAACGAGGAACGCACCGCCCAGGTCCCGCGCGTGGTCGAGAAGCGAACCCCCTACAGCTACACCGTCCGCTCGCCGCGAACGGTCGTCCTTCGCGTGCCGCTCGATCCGTGCGGCAATCCGATCCCGACAGCCCAGGCAGCGGCCGTCTCCGCAGCGGCCCCGCGGAGTGCGGCGACCACCAGCGGTGTCGTGCCGGCAACGGCCATAGCCCCGCTGCCGTCGGCGAAGCCGGCTTCACCGGCTCCCGCGGCGACCACCGCACCGGCCCTGACGCCGGCCGAGGCAGCCCCCCTCAAGACATACCGCGACGTCGCCCCGGCTGAAGCCGCCAAGCCGGCTGCCGAGGGGTGGGGCCCGTCGCCGTTGACGCATGCCGATCCCGCCGTGGGCTCGCCCGCTTCGTCGGGCGCCCCGACCGTCGTTGAGAAGCCCGTCATCGTCGGCGACTCGTCCGCCCTGCCACTGCAGAAGATTGAGGTCATTCCCCTCCCCGCCGCCAAGGCTCCGGCCACGACCGCCCCGACAGAGGCTGCCAAGGGCGTGACGGCCGAGGATTCGTCGCTCGAGTTCGGGACACCGAAGGATCAACCCACCGCGCCAACCGGCCCGTCGGTCTCCCCGGCGCCTCCCGCGACCGACAGCCGCGACCTCCCCACCGCAGGGACCAGCACCCGCCCCTCGCGGTACGTCGCCCCCTTCGGTGACCGTTCCACCTGACGCGAACGCACGTCGACGTTCATCGACGCTCATTGCCACTGATCGCCAGATCCATCGGCCCCGGACGCGTCCTCAAGCGCGCGTCCGGGGCCGATTTCGTTTTCTGTAGGTCGCATTGCGCTTCGCGCTCGCCGACATGATCGCGCTATGAGTTGCCACGTTTTGCCCAACGGGGTAGCTTCACCACACGTTTGGCGATCTTCGGTGTGCTCCGTCCCACCGGTAGGGTGATGGGGGCGAAGATCGAGGAGGGGTGGCACATCCCCCCGTCCCCCAAGTTCCCTGGAGAAGCGCGTGAGCAAGCCTGGCAAGATCAAGGTCGTCGGCCCGGTCGTTGAACTCGATGGCGACGAGATGACTCGCATCATCTGGCAGTTCATCAAGGATCAACTCATTCTCCCCTACCTCGACGTCGATCTGAGGTATTACGACCTCTCGATCGAGCACCGCGAGGCGACGGGCGACCAGGTGACGATCGACGCCGCCCACGCGATCCTCGAGCATGGCGTCGGCGTGAAGTGCGCCACGATCACGCCGGATGAGGCACGCGTGAAGGAATTCGCGCTGTCGAAGATGTGGAAGAGCCCCAACGGCACGATCCGCAACATCCTTGGCGGCGTGATCTTCCGGGAGCCGATCATCATCGGCAACATTCCGCGTCTTGTCCCCGGTTGGACGAAGCCGATCGTCGTCGGCCGCCACGCCTTTGGCGATCAGTATCGGGCCACCGACGTGAAGATCCCCGGCGCCGGGAAGCTCACGCTCACCTACACCCCAGCCGACGGCTCGAAGCCGATGGAGATGCAGGTCTACGACTTCCCGTCGGCGGGCGTGGCGATGGCGATGTACAACCTCGACGATTCGATCCGCGACTTCGCCCGGGCGAGTTTCCGTTACGGCTTGGCACGAAACTTTCCGGTGTATCTCTCGACGAAGAACACCATCCTCAAGGCCTACGACGGCCGCTTCAAGGACATCTTTCAGGAGGTGTTCGATGCCGAGTTTAAGGCCGACTTTGCGGCCCAGGGGCTGACGTACGAGCACCGTCTCATCGACGACATGGTCGCCTCGGCCCTGAAGTGGGAAGGTGGCTACGTCTGGTCGTGCAAGAACTACGACGGCGACGTCCAGAGCGACATCGTCGCGCAGGGCTTCGGCTCGCTCGGACTGATGACGAGCGTGCTGATGACGCCGGACGGAAAGACGGTCGAGGCCGAGGCGGCCCACGGTACGGTGACCAGGCACTACCGCCAGCACCAGCAGGGCAAGCCGACCTCGACAAACCCGATTGCCTCGATCTTCGCCTGGACCGGCGGGCTCGCCCACCGTGGCAAACTCGACGGCACACCGGCGCTGACCCACTTCGCCGACACGCTCGAGCGGGTCTGCATCGAGACGGTCGAGTCGGGAAAGATGACGAAGGATCTCGCCGTCCTCGTCGGGCCGAGCCAGCCCCACCTCGACACCCAGGCGTTTCTGGCAGCAATCGATACGAATCTGCGGACGGCCGTGGCGGCCAGTCGGGCCTGAGCCCGGTGGCCGGTGGCGCTGTCAGTGGGCGCTGTCAGTGGGCAGTGGATCAGGGGGATGGAGCGGAGTGGAAACCGGAGGGATCCGATGATACGTCGTGCGTGGATGGTTGCGTGGGCCGTGGTAGGGCTGCTTGCCGCGCCGGGTGCGGGAGCTGCCGAGCCGATGCGGGCCCTGATCGTCGATGGTCAAAACAACCACGGAAACTGGCCGACGACGACGAAGATGATGAAGTCGGCCCTCGAGGAGACGGGCCTGTTCACCGTCGACGTCGTCACCCATGCACCGCAGGGGCCAGACCCCTCCTTTCGCCCGGACTTCTCCCGATACGCCGTGGTCGTGAGCAACTTCGGGCACGGCGCCGCCGATTGGTCGGAGGAGACCAGGAAAGCCTTCGAGGCGTACGTCGCTGGCGGTGGGGGCTTCGTGGCGGTTCACGCCGCCGACAACTCGTTCCCCTCGTGGCCGGCCTACAACGAGATGATCGGCCTCGGTGGCTGGGGGAGTCGCGACGAACGCAGCGGCCCCTACGTCTACCTCGACGACGAGGGCCGAACGGTGCGCGACGATTCCCCCGGCCCTGGCGGAAATCATGGCGCTCAGTGGGCCTTCCCGGTGATCGTGCGTGACGCAGGGCATCCGATCACGGCGGGGATGCCGCCGGTCTGGCTGCACGTGAAGGACGAGCTCTACGACAAGCTCCGTGGCCCCGCCCGGAACATGCAGATCCTCGCCACGTCCCGCTCCGATGTCACCCATCGCCACGAACCGATGCTGATCGTCGTTGACCATGGCAAAGGGCGCGTGTTCCACACGCCGATGGGCCATGCCGACGAGTCGCAGGAGTGCGTCGGCTTCATCACGGTTTTCCAGCGCGGCACGGAATGGGCAGCCACCGGCAAGGTGACCCAGAAGCTCCCCGATGACTTTCCCTCCGCCGAGAGGACGAGCAGCCGGCCCTTTGCTGGCCGTTAGACCGTGATCCCGACCCAACGCCAATTCGACGCGATCATCGACGGCGACAGCTCCGCGCTGGCGGGCGTCCGTGGCCATCACACCGTGGCGATGATGGCGGTGGTGCTCGAGATCCCCGTGACTGCGATCCGTCACTGGGTTCGCGGCGGTCTCCTGCGGCCGATCCGCCAGCATGCCGGGATCGACTGGTTCGACTTCGGCGAGCTCGTCGTGGGCCGCCGCCTGGCGAGGCTGCTGCGGGCAGGCTTCGGCCTCCGTGAGCTCGACACCCGCCTCGCAGCCCTCCATCCAGGCGGAGCGGCCGGGGCAGCCCGAGACCTCGAGCGAATCGTCGTCGACGGCAGGCGGCTGAGCCTACGCTGCGGCAGCACTTTGCTCAGCGCCGGCGGGCAAAGGCAACTCTGCTTTTACTCCCCCGACCTGACCGCGGAGGAAGTCCCCCCGGTCGCCGTGATCCCGTGGTCGGCGCCGGTCAACCACACCACCACCAGCGTGATCCTCGACGGGAAAGCCCCTCCGGCGGAGGCCGAACTTTTGGCGATGGCGGCCGATCTCGAGGCGGCCGGGGAACTCGAGCCCGCCACCGAAGCCCTCCGCGCACTCCTCCAGGCCGGGGGGCCGAATGCCCAGGTGACGTTCATGCTCGCGGAGTTGCTCTACCGCGTCGGCGATCTGACGGCGTCACGGGAGCGGTACTACGCGGCGATCGAGCTCGATCCTGACCATCTCGAGGCCCGGACCGGGCTCGGCTGCGTGCTTGCCGAACTCGGCGACCACGAGCTCGCCGAAGCTGCTCTTGACGGAGTCTTGCGGCAACAACCCGACTACGCCGATGCCCACTGGCATATGGCCGGCGTCCTCGACGGAGTTGGGCGGGCGTTCGATGCCACGCGACACCTCCGCACCTTCGTGGCACTCGCCCCCGACAGCCCCTGGGCGCGGACGGCGATCGAACGCCTCGCCGACCGCGGTTGAGTGCACCGCGTCATCGACCGGCGGATCGTCCTCCGCGCCCGCCTCGCTCCGCGCCATTCACAGCGGTCCAGGTGGTCACCACGGTCCGCGGACACTGTGAACACCGAATTGGACGGTGTCGCTGGGCCAGTAGGGAGTGGGCAGCATGCCAGCCCCCTGTCCGGGAACGGCCCCAGGCCCCGGGTAGGGACGCTGGTACTGGTGATAGAGCGGCATCACCCGCGAACTCGGCACCCCCCAGGCGTACTCGGAGGTGAACTCCGCCGTCGGCGGCACGACCAGCGCCATCGGTCGCCCGATCGACGGGTCATACCAGACGCTGTGCCAGCTCTTCCCCTTGGCACGGAGGAAGTAGCGTTTCTCGGTCGCCTTGTCCCCGGCGCGGGCCACCGTCGCCACACCGGCGAGGAGGGTCGCGACGAGACCGACAAGGATCACGGTGCGGGCCAGAGCATCCGGCCGGGGGGACAGAGGCAGTTTCATGGACAGATCCTGCAGGAAGAAGTCGAGAGGGGAGAAGAACTTTTCGATCGGCCGCGATGGTGGGGCTCACCACCAGACCGCGCGGACCTCGGTGCGGAGACCGGTGGCACCGGCGGGCCGGACATACTTGCGATGGTGCTTGTAGAGGAACTCGTGCGGCATAAACGGCGGGTACGTGTACCAGGTGTGGCCGACGCGCGGCGGCACCGGCCGCGGCGCGACGTAGAGTTGCGCGCCGAATCCCGGCGAGGCACCGGCCGGCACCGGCGGAACCCAGTAGTTGTGGAAGACGTCCGGCGTGGGGGCGTCGATGCCGTGATTGATGGGGGCCGCGTGAAGTGCGGAAGATCCGCAGACGCCGGCCGCCACCACGAGCAAGGCCGGCAGCACGCGCCGCCAGGAAGCAGAGAGAGTCATCGCATCACCTCCGAGACGTCGATTGGTGCACCGGCATTCACCGGCCCATAGGGGGTTTCGGCTGGTGACGAATCGACGAATCAGTCGCGTCACGACACCTGTGACGCCTCTTCCCAGGAGGCAAGGTCCCCGGTCCCCGGAGGGTCGCCCTGGCCGGAGAACTGCCCCCCGCAAAGCCGCTATACTCTGCCCATCTTCCCAGGCGACGACGCCGCTGTTCCCGGCGCGACAGCAGGGCTTCCGGCCCTCTTTCCCAAGCTCTTTCCCACGTTTTTCACCAAGCCATGGCCAAGCAGCCCCCGTCCCGATCCGCCACATCCACTGCCGTCGCGGCGGTGAAGAAAGCCACGGTCCAAGCCACGGCGACCCTGAAGGATCATCCCGCTGCGGCGCCAGCGGCACCGCTCGACACGCCCTCTTCCACGCCCCCTCCCACGCCGGCGAAGCGACGGGCCACCGCCCAGACGCTCGCGGCCGGCCAGCGCGACATCTCGGTGAGCGAGTTCTTCGCCAAGAACCGCCACCTGCTCGGGTTTGATTCGCCCCGCAAGGCGCTCCTCACGAGCGTCAAGGAAGCGGTCGACAACTCGCTCGACGCCTGCGAGGAGGCGGGCATCCTCCCCGAGATCTGGGTCCATATCGAGGCGGTGAGCGACTCGACCTCGCGCTTCCGAATGGGGGTGCAGGACAACGGCCCGGGGATCGTGCGCAAGCAGATCCCGTTGATTTTCGGCAAGCTCCTCTACGGCTCGAAGTTCCACCGCCTGCGGATGAGTCGCGGCCAGCAGGGGATCGGGATCTCGGCCGCCGGGATGTACGGCGTGCTCACGACCGGCAAGCCGGTGAAGATCATCTCGAAGATCTCCGCCAAGGAAGCGGCCCACTACTACGAACTGCGGATCGACACGAAGACAAACGAGCCGCAGATCCTCAATGGCAAGGGGGAGGGAATCGATCTTCCTCCCGGCAAGGCGGCAGCCGACTTGATGGCCAAGCATGGCATCGAGTGGGTGGCCGTCAACGATCTCGGCCATGCGATCGATCACGGCACGCGCGTGACGATTGAGATGGAGGCGAAGTTTCAGCGTGGCCGCGGGAGCGTCGAGGAGTATCTCGAGCAGACGGCGATCGCCAATCCCCATTGCCGCATTCATTTCCAGGGGCCTGACGGACCGGAGCGGATCCTCGAGCGATCAACGCACGATCTGCCGCCGGAGCCGAAGGAGATCAAGCCGCATCCCTATGGCGTCGAGCTCGGTCGCCTCGTGACGATGCTCCAGGAACACGCCAAGCTGACGCTGGCCCAGTTCCTCACCAGCTCCTTCTCGCGCGTCTCCCCCGGGATCGCCCGAAAGCTCTGCGACACGGCGAAGCTCTCGTCGCGGGCCAGCTGCGCGAAGCTCGGCCGCGGCGAGGCCGATGCCCTCTACAAGGCGATCCAGGAAACGAAGATCCCGCCGCCGGCTACCGACTGCGTCGTGCCGATCGGTGAGCCGCGCTTGCTCGCGGGACTGCGGCAGGTCGTGCCAGGAGAGTTCTTCACCGCCGCCACCCGGCCGCCGGGCGTCTACCGGGGCAACCCGTTCGTGATCGAGGCGTCGCTGGCCTACGGCGGCGGCCCCGGCGCGCAGAAAGTGTCGCTCGAGGCGCTCACGGAGATCGCCGGCGAGAGCGACGCCCGCAGCCTGCGGCAATTCCTCACCACGACGTTTTCTGGAATGAGTGGAGAGGCGGCCGACAAGATCCTCGACGAGGCGAAGCTCACCAGCCGCCAGTCCCCCTCGAAGCTCAAGAAGGACGCCCTGGCAACGCTCCACTCTGCGATGCAACATGTCAACGTGGATGAGGGCTCGAACATGTCGGTGCTGCGCTTCGCCAACCGCGTGCCGCTCCAGTTCCAGCACTCCGCCTGCGCCGTCACCCAGACAATCCTCGCCACGAACTGGCGCTCCTACGGCCTCTCCCAGTCGCGCGGCAGCCTCCCCTCAGGCCCGGTGACGGTGATGGTCCATGTGGCGAGCGTCTGGGTGCCGTTCACGAGTGAATCGAAGGAGGCGATCGCCTCCTACCCTGAGATCCAGAAGGAGATCCGCCTCGCCCTCCAGGCCGTGGGGCGCAACCTCGGCATGTACTTGCGCCGCCGCCTCCGCGTCGCCCAGGAGGGACAGCGCCGCAGCATCTTCCTCCGCTACCTCGGCGAGGTGGCCCAGGCCGTCTCGACGATCAACGGCACTGACGCCAAGAAGCTCTACGAGGATCTCCTGGCGCTGGCCAAGAAGAAGACCTCGCAGGCCGACGTCCGCTACGACGACCGGGGCCGCCCGATCGTGGAAGAAGAGGAGCTCGATCTCGGTAAGCACTGCATCATCGTCGCGCCGGGCGAGGTCGGCCTCACCCAGGCCGCTGCCGATTTGGTCGATGACGACATCTCCGCCGGGCGGAAGCCGCCGACGAAGGAAGCAGGGAAGAAGAAGCGTGGAAAGATCGCCACCGTCGAAGGCGAAGCCGACGACGACGCGGACGACGAGCCGAAGGCGAAGCCCGCGAAGGGAGACGTGAAGAAGCCCGGGAAGGGGAAGAAGGGAAAGTAAGAGCCCCGCCCCGCCAACCGTCCCGTCATCGGACGGGGCGATTGCGTCTCAGGACAGACCGCTCCTGCCACCGGAGCACGAGGATCGCGACACGCGTCGCCAAGAGAGTCACGGATTCCTTCGTCAGCAAACTCCTCCGCGAGTTGCCCGAGCACCGGCGCGTAGTCCTGGGCGAGCGGGCAGGTGGGATGGAGGAAGGCAAAGCAGACCGCCCGGCCATCGGCCCCGAGAAGATCGGCAAAGGGTACGCGTTCCCCACTGAGGGCCTGGAGTTCGAGCCGTTCGACGGCAATCGGCTCGCCTTCCCGAGAGTCAAGCGTCCCCACCGGCGGATCAGCAGCCAGCAGCGCGGCGCTTCCCAGCGCCGACAGCAGACACAAAAGCCAAACGAATCGCATCGCGGAACTCACCTCAACGTCTTTCCCTGACAGGAAGCGGATCAATACTCCAACTCAAACCCCGCCGCTTGGAGTGCCGCCAGACTGCGGCGGATGCCGTCGCTGGTGTCGTGGAGCGGTTCGTATTCCACCAGAAACGTGCCATTGTAGCCGGTGCGGGGGAGGAGATCGGCCCAGTCGATGCCGTCGGCGACGTCGCCCACGGCGGCGGCCCGCCAGCACTCGCCGTCCCGGGCCCAGTCCTTCAGGTGGCAATAAGTAATCCGGCCAAGGAGGAGATCGACTCCACAGGAACGGTCGGCCGGATCGGCCGCGCGGAGATTGCCGGGGTCGAAGTTGAAGCCGATCCTCGCCGGGAGATCGCCGAGGAGCCGGCGGAGCCCGGCGGGGTGGGTCGTGACGGTGTGGGTGTGGAGGGCGGAGCCGTCGGGGCGGTGATCGATCGCGCCGTGGGTCTCGATCGCCATCGTGAGCCCGAGGCGCTCGAGCTCCCGGTCGCACGCGATCAGCGCGTCGACCATCCGGGCATAGCGGGCGTCGTCCATGGCAGCCCACGGCGTGAAGCCAGCGAAATAGCGGACCTGCCTGGCGCCACACTCGGCCGCTGCCCGCGACTGCCGGATCGCCTTCACGACCGCCGCAGCCACCTCTTCGGGCCCGCCCGCGGAGAAATCGTTCTCGATGCAGCAGCCTGGCGTCGCGATGCCGCTGGATGCGACCAGCCCCCGGAACGCGGCGATGTCGGCCGCAGAGGGCATTTCGGGCAGGCGGCCCGTCTGGCCACCGCCGATCCCGAACTCGAGTTCACGGAATCCGAACTCCTCGGCAATCCGAAAGTGATCGGCCATCGGCAGCGCGCGGAAGCCCCACTCCCCGCAGCCGACGCGGAGACGGCGGTGAGGCAGCGGAGGCGCGGATGGCAGCGGAGGCGCGGATGGCAGCGGAGGCG
>Ga0164295_10000988_pt1 | contig 23540 bp, 24 predicted proteins | sample GEODES006metaG_FD_111798 | JGI IMG/M metagenome (GOLD analysis project Ga0164295, IMG submission 111798) | Oligotrophic lake water microbial communities from Sparkling Lake, Wisconsin, USA - GEODES006 metaG | ecosystem: Environmental > Aquatic > Freshwater > Lake | place: USA: Sparkling Lake... | reverse complement strand
TTCAGTGGCTCCGCCTTTTGATGGAAGGTCTTTGGTATATCGTTTGGGCGATCAGCGCTATGAAAAAGATTTTTATAACGTCTATTCTGCAATTCCTGCAGAAATGATTGCTAGTGCTGAACGTCAATGGTTTAATCAGGCCAATATTTTTTCCCTAACGATGGGTGAGGGAAATAGCTTCTTCCCTTTTTATTCACTCCAAACAACCATTAATGATTTTTATGGCGATTATCGTGTGCGTCCAGAAGCAGTGGTGTCAATTGAGTTTGTACTAGCTGTTGCTAACGCTGGTAAAGGTAATCCCATTATTGGTGTAAATCGCTATTCGAGGCGGATCGCTCTTAAAGACAATACGCCTGAGGCGCTTGTATTAGGTCAGCAGCAAGCGCTTGCCGAGATCTTTAAGGAATATGAGGCGCAGCTTTATCAATATGCAGGAAATTTACCAAAGCCTTTAGGACGGTAACATGATGGCAAATGAGTATCTATGGGTTAATGTCTATGGGCCAGAGGTTTTTTCTAAAGAAATTAAAGTGGAGTTCTCAGTTTATAAAGAGTTAGTAGCAAAGCAAACATGACAACTAGATGAAACATAAATAGGCGGGGGATATATGGATTTAGGTATCAAGGGTAAAGTTGCTTTAGTGATGGCTTCAAGCCGCGGCCTTGGACAGGCAATGGCAGTCTCACTGGCTAAGGAGGGGGTAAAGGTTGCTGTTACTGGACGAAACCCTGAGGGATTAAAGAAATCTGTTGAGCTCATTGAGGCGCTTGGTGGTGTTGCCATTGCTCTCAATTGGGATTTATCCGATCACTCTGTCATTGACGGCTTAGTTTCGAGAGTAGAGCAAGAGCTTGGTCCAATTGATATCTTGATTAACAATACTGGTGGACCGCCTCCAACTTCGGCGACCGGACAAGATCCAGCTTTATGGCAAAAAAGTTTTAACGATATGGTGCTCTCATTAATTGCCATTACGGATCGTGTATTACCTGGCATGCGTGAACGCAAGTGGGGACGCATTATTACCAGTACGACTTCAGGTGCGATTGCTCCAATTAAAAACTTAGCGATTTCTAATACACTTCGCGCAGCTTTATCGGCGTGGTCTAAAACCTTGGCATCTGAAGTGGCTGCAGAAGGTATTACTGTCAATATCATCATGCCTGGACGCGTTGCTACAGAGCGTTTGCGTCAACTTGATGAAGCTCGAGCTAAGCGAGAATCTATTGCTTATGAAGAAGTAGTGAAATCGAGTTTGCGTTTAATTCCAATGGGGCGCTATGGAGATCCTACTGAATACGGTGATGCAGCTGCATTCTTAGCCAGCCAAAATGCTTCCTATATTACGGGTACTGTCATGCGGGTAGATGGCGGTCAGACACAAGCAGTTTGAGCGGATTTTTATCTCGCCTTTTTAAGGGCTTAAGCCAAGAACTACGATCAACTGAACTAGTTTGGTTGATCGTAGCTTTAACGCTATCCGTTACAGCTCTATCGAGCGTTAGTTTCTTAGCTGACCGTATGCAAAGAACTTTTGCATTTGATGCGCGCCAACTACTTGCCTCTGACTTATTACTTGCCTCTGATCAGCCCTTACCTGGGCGCTTTATACAAGAGGCTCAAAACAGACGTCTTCGTATAGCTGATACGTTGGTATTTCCCTCAATGGCAAGCTCAGGGGATCACAGTAAGCTTGCTTCACTAAAAGCGGTCAGTGATCAGTATCCTTTGCGCGGTGCTTTGCGAGTAGAGCCAGTGAAGCAACAATCTGCTCTTTCAGGGCCGCCACCGGGAAGCGTTTGGGTTGATGCGGCAATGCTTGCAACTCTGAAAGCTTCAGTAGGCGATCAATTGAAGTTAGGAAATACTCAATTTGTGATTGACGGCGTTTTAACTCAGGAGCTAGATCGTGGTGCTGGCTTTATGAATTTTGCTCCTAGAGTCATGATGGCTTTGAGCGATTTACCAAAAACAGGTTTAGTTGGTTTAGGTAGCAGAGTAACTTATCGACTATTACTGGCGGGTACTGATTCTGATATACGAGCCTATGAACAGTGGGCAACCACTGAAATAGATAAGCAAGGCTTGAGGGGGGTCAGGTTAGAGTCTCTGGAAAATGCTCAGCCTATGATGCGCAAAACCTTGGACCGTGCAGAGCGTTTTTTATCACTCATCGCTTTGTTAACAGCAATGGTTTCGGCTGTGGCAATTGCCCTATCTTCTCGCCGCTATGTCCTCAAGCAAGCGGATTCCTGTGCGGTGCTGAAGTGCCTAGGCGCAAGTTCTTCCAATATCTTTAAAAAACAATTACTAACACTATTGAGACTAGGTCTGATTGCAGCCGTTTTGGGGTCTGCTTTAGGATTTTTAATACAGCAGCTACTTCTATTGGCGCTGGGTAATTTAGTCATGGGTAATTTACAGTCTGTTTCATTCTGGCCTGTGCTGTGGAGCGCCACCTTATCTTGGTTTCTACTAATGGGTTTTGCACTTCCACCACTATTGGGATTAGTGAAGGTTTCACCCGTTCGATTAATTAGAAAAGAGTATGCGGGATTACCAAGTGCGGCAATTTGGATTGCACTTTTTGGACTTGGCGCTTGTCTAGCGCTGATTGGTGTTGCGGCACGTGATTGGAAGCTGGCTCTATGGACTGCCCTGAGCTTTGGTACTGCTGTTGCGCTTTTTTCTCTGTTGTCTTGGTTAGTTCTTTGGCTGCTATGTCGGATTCGTACACAAAATTTCGTATTACGTTTTGTCTTGGTGGCACAAGGTAGGAGTGTGACTTATGCCATCGTACAAATTACTGCCTTAGGGATTGCGATCATGGCTTTACTCTTGATCCTGTTATTACGCCAAGATCTGCTCAGTGCATGGCAAGGTAATACCCCCATAAATGCACCCAATCGCTTCATGATTAATGTTCAAGAAAATCAAAAACAAGGTATTGATCAGTTATTAATTGCTGCAGGGGTTGGTAAGCCAGATTTTTATCCAATGGTACGGGGACGATTGATTGATATTAATCAGCAGACCATTTCACCAAATGCCTATCAGGATGAGAATGCGCGCCGTTTAGTTGATCGTGAATTCAATCTTTCCTATACCAATGAATTACCAAGCGGCAATAGAATACTTTCTGGAAAATGGTTTGAGGGCGATGAACCTCAGGTCTCGATTGAGATCGGAATTGCTAAAACCTTAAAATTAAAACTGGGTGATCGGCTCACTTTTGAAGTGGCTGGAGAAAAAGTAACTGCCCCAATTACTTCTTTTCGAAAGCTAGATTGGGGATCTATGCGGGTCAACTTTTTTGTGATTATGCCGCCTAGCTCATTAAATCAGTTGCCACAATCATGGATTACCTCTTATTACCAAGACTCAAATCGTAATAATCTGGATTTTCGTTTAAGTCAAACCTATCCGAATCTGACTGTGGTGGATGTCACGGCATCTTTACAACAGATTCAAGAGGTTTTAAACAGACTAACGGCAGCATTAAGCTTGTTGTTTGCATTTACAGTGTTGGCAGCAGTCTTAGTTTTAATCGCTGCTATATCAGCTACTCAAGATGAACGCTTTAGAAATGCAGCGCTACTTAAGGCGCTGGGCGCGTCACGTCAGGTATTGGCACGCATCGCTACTACCGAGTTGATATTGATTGGCGCAATCGCGGGTACGCTCGCTGGCATAGCTGCTGGAATGGCAGCTTGGGCTCTAGGGCGTTATGTTTTAGAGATTGAGTTTCATTCATTTTTTCAATCGCTCATAATGGGCCTTGTATTTGGTGTTTCGTCCTGCTTATTAGCTGGATACCACTTTCAGAAAAGAATACAAAAGGCTACTGCAGTTGAATGCCTGCGCGCTATTTGAGTGTTACCAGATTTTTGGGAAGCTCGACTAAGCGGGTGCCTGCAAATCGATCAGGTAATCCTTGGCGTAATGCCTTATCCTTGCGATCAAAAAAGATGGATAACGGCCAAAGAAAAAGGGCAACTGCAAATAACATCTCAATGATGAGCCACTTTTCCAGATGAAAAATAGCTTGTAACGCAACACAAGGAAAAATCCACAGAGAGCCAAACATATAACGCCAAGAGGCCTGGCGTCGATTCAAGGTGTGACCATCTTTGCCAATGATTCTGATTCGCCAAGTTTGCATGGCTAAGGTTTGTCCAGACTTAGTCCAATACCAAACGAAATAGATGCCAAGCACAATATATAGGTAGAGAAAAGTAAGCCAACTGGGTAGTGCGATTCCAAAGAGGACACCTAAGCCCAGATTGGGCAATAGAAAGGTAAGGGCAATGACACCTAGCAACACTAATTGCTCATATAGGCCACAGAAGACTCGTCGCCAAAAGCTGGGTGAAGGTAAAGCTTTTAATTCAGCAGGTGTCATATAGCTGCTTAGTCATCATTAGTGAATAAGGGTTAGTTATTACTGCTACTACCCTCAGAACTACTACTTGGTGTGGGAGATTCTGCTGGTGGACTAGCTAAGATAATAGGCTTTTGCCTGTTAGGATGCTGTTGTAAAGTAGGGGCGCTTGTAGCAGTAGGTTTTTTCTTGGCCTCAGATTCTGCTAATTTCTTTTTTTGTTCATCGCTTAACTTTTGATACGCGCTCCAAGCCTCAGCCTTTTTATCAGCAGGAAATTTGAGACTACTCAGATAGTTGTCACGCGCAAGACGGCGATCTTTCTGTGAGAGGTTAGACCAGCTCGCCATTCGAGACTGAAGGCGCTCTTGATCTTGCCGACTCATTTTTGGGTAGATATTAGACACCTGTATCCATTTTTTGCGGCTATCAGGCAGCATGTAGTCCCAGTCGCTTTCAAGTGGCGCCAGAATTTTTTGTTGACTGGGTTTTAAACTTTCCCAAGTGCCGTCTGGTTTTTTTTCTGGAATACCGCTCGCTCTACTATGGGCACTGCTGACGCTGCTTGTCGTCTGTGCTAGAGCAAGATTTGATGTAATGGGAACCAAAGCAATAGCTAGGCAAACGCTAGCAAAAAAAGACTTTAGGTGAAAAGACATTCGACTGAACTCTTTAATTATTTACTTTGTATTGAATCAGTCGAGTCACTATTTGAGTCAGAAAGCGGGCCATTTTTTAAGAAGGCCATAAAGCCTCTGTCCGCATAAGCGTCAGGCGGCACTTCATCACTTAAAAGTGCAGCATCGACTTCAGCAATATCTTTTATTCTTGAATCACCTTGCCATTCTGCAATACCAATGAGGCCAAAAACTAAAACCACGAGAGGCGCAAGCCAGCCAATGGTGTCCCATATCGGATTAGAAGATCCAGAACTCCAGTTCCCACTGGAACTTGCCAAAGCATGTTTACGAACCCGAAGTTTTTCAGGTTTTTTAAGAGAAATAGCCTTCATACGGGCTGCATAAAGACGGTCTTTGATTTCTTTTGGCAGGGTGCCACTGCGTAGCAAGGCAGCACTAGCCAGGCCAAATTGGTCGTCTTGCTGCTGGCTTAGTTGATCTTCGGAGTGTTTCACAGCGTAATTCCTTTTAATTTCAATGCTTTAGCTAGGGCTTGGGTTGCCCTAGAACAATGCGTTTTGACGCTGCCTTCACTACAACTCATTGCTTTGGCAGTTTCAGAAATGCTGAGCTCATCCCAATAACGCATTAGGAAGGCTTCTCGTTGACGTACAGGTAATTTTGATATTTCTGACTCCAAGGCCTGTAAAAGCTGACTTTGCTCTAGTTTTTGAGCAGCATCTTGGTGAATTAAGCTATCGTCAGGCGCCGAAAGCGACTCTAGGGGGTCAAAATCATCATTTTCATCAGATTTATTGCCCATATTTGAAAATAGAGTAACCCAGGTATTTCTGACCTTTTGACGTCTGAACCAGTCATGAATCCGATTTTGCAGGATTCGAGTGAACACCAATGGGAGCTCAGCAGCCGGTCGATCACCATATTTTTCAGCTAACTTAATCATGGCATCCTGAACGATATCGAGGGCAGCGTCATCATCACGGACAGCGTAGACCGCTTGCTTAAAGGCGCGCTGCTCAATGCTGCTCAGAAAGTCAGATAGTTCTTGGGCTGATGCCATGCAATCGATTAGACCTGAATCGGTATGAAATGGTCTATTTTAGGGGATTGCTATAGAATATAGGGCTTACTACCTAGATTCTCATTTACGAAGTGGTTTTTTCAGGTAACAGCGCCGTTCGAACTCGGGCCATAAGCAAGAGACAGAACAGACCAATCAATTTTTTGCCGAAAATTGCAAAGGACGAAAGAAAATGAATACAAGCAGCGCCGAATTTTTAGCTACTAAAGCTAACAAAGACTCAGTAAATCCAAATACCGCAGAAGCACCTGTAGAAATGATCGGTGCTGATATGCTGGTGAAAGCATTGCATAAAGAAGGGGTTGAATACGTTTGGGGTTACCCAGGCGGCTCAGTGCTCTTTATATATGATGAAATTTTCAAGCAGGATAAGTTCGAGCATATTTTAGTTCGCCATGAACAGGCAGCAGTTCATGCGGCTGATGGTTACGCACGCGCAACAGGAAAAGTTGGCGTTGCCTTAGTAACATCTGGCCCCGGAGTAACCAATGCCGTAACTGGTATTGCTACTGCTTATACCGATTCCATTCCAATGGTGATCATTAGCGGAAATGTTCCAACATATGCTATCGGTGAAGATGCTTTCCAAGAAGCAGATACCGTTGGTATTACGCGACCAGTTGTGAAACATAATTTTCTGGTTAAGGATGTGAAAGATCTGCCATTGGTTTTGAAAAAGGCCTTTCATATTGCACAGACAGGACGTCCTGGCCCAGTATTGATTGATATCCCTAAAGATGTCTCAGCGGCTAAGGGTCTGTTTGTTTACCCAGAAACTTTAGAGATGCGTTCTTACAACCCCGTAGTGAAGGGTCATAGCGGGCAAATCCGTAAAGCAATTTCTTTGCTCCAAGAAGCGCAGCGTCCCTACATCTATACCGGTGGCGGTGTGATTCTGGCTGATGCAGCTCCAGAGCTGAAAGAATTTGCTGAATTACTGGGCTATCCTGTAACCAATACCTTGATGGGTCTTGGTGGTTTTCCGGGTTCCAGTCCGCAGTTTGTTGGAATGCTAGGAATGCATGGAACCTATGAGGCCAATATGGCCATGCAACATAGCGACGTATTGATTGCGATTGGAGCTCGTTTTGACGACCGCGTGATCGGCAATACAGTTCACTTTGCAAGTCATCCACGCAAAATTATTCATATTGATATTGACCCTTCCGTGATTTCTAAACGCGTGAAGGTAGATGTTCCGATTGTTGGCAATCTCAAAGAAGTACTACAAGAGATGACTGCGCAACTCAAAGCTGCCGGCCCCCGTAAAAACGGTGAGAAAGTTGCCGCATGGTGGGAGCAGATTAATGAATGGCGTAAAAAAGATTGCTTAAAGTACGACGAAGCTTCCCAAATTGTGAAGCCGCAATATGTTGTTCAAAAGTTATATGAACTAACAGGTGGTGATGCTTTTATTACGTCTGATGTAGGTCAACACCAAATGTGGGCTGCCCAGTTTTATAAGTTTGATAAGCCACGTCGTTGGATCAACTCTGGTGGTCTTGGCACAATGGGAGTAGGTTTACCTTATGCCATGGGAATCAAAAAGGCATTCCCTGATAAAGATGTTTTTGCGATCACTGGTGAAGGCTCTATTCAGATGTGTATTCAAGAGCTGTCTACTTGCAAGCAATACAACACCCCAGTCAAGATCGTGTCTTTAAACAACCGCTACTTAGGTATGGTGCGTCAATGGCAGGAGCTTACTTATAACAAGCGCTATTCCAGTTCATATATGGATTCTTTGCCTGATTTTGTAAAGTTAGCTGAAGCATATGGCCATGTTGGGATGCTGATCGAGAAAAAGTCAGATGTTGAAGGGGCGCTCAAAGAGGCTATTCGCCTAAAAGATCGCACTGTATTTATGGACTTTCAAACTGATCCAGAAGAAAACGTTTGGCCTATGGTTCAAGCGGGTAAAGGTATTACCGAAATGCTGTTGGGTAGTGAGGATCTCTAATGCGACACATCATTTCTATTTTGATTGAGAATGAACCGGGTGCTTTATCTCGGGTGGTGGGTCTTTTCTCTGCGCGTGGTTACAACATTGAAACCTTGAGTGTTGCGCCGACTGAAGATCCTTCTCTATCTCGTATGACAATTGTTACTGTCGGATCTGATGATGTGATTGAGCAAATCACAAAGCATTTAAATCGCTTAGTTGAGGTTGTCAAAGTATTTGATTTGACTGAGGGCCCTCACATTGAGCGTGAACTCATGATGATTAAAGTTCGCGCTGTAGGAAAAGAGCGTGAGGAATTAAAACGTACCACTGATATCTTCCGCGGCCGCATTATTGATGTGACTGATAAAAGCTACACCATTGAACTAACTGGTGATAGCGCCAAAATAGATGCTTTTATTGATTCTATTGATCGCGCATCAATCCTAGAAACTGTTCGCTCGGGTGGTTCTGGTATTGGGCGTGGCGAACGAATTTTGAAGGTCTAATTTTTTTAACTGATTTATTAAGCAACAAAACATATTTTCAATACAAGGAAAGAGCATGAAAGTTTTTTACGATAAAGATGCGGATTTGTCCCTCATTAAGGGTAAAAAAGTGACTATCATTGGCTATGGTTCACAGGGTCACGCACACGCATTGAACCTTAAAGACTCTGGCGTTAATGTCACTGTGGGTTTACGTAAGGACGGCGCTTCTTGGAGCAAAGCTACCAATGCAGGGTTGGCAGTAAAAGAAGTGGCTGAAGCAGTTAAGGATGCTGATGTTGTGATGATGCTCTTACCTGATGAGCAAATCGGTGATGTGTACAAGCAAGAAGTGCACAGCAATATTAAGCAAGGCGCTGCCTTAGCTTTTGCCCACGGTTTTAATGTTCACTATGGTCAAGTTCAGCCACGTGCTGACTTAGATGTAATCATGATTGCGCCTAAAGCACCCGGACATACAGTGCGCGGCACTTATTCTCAGGGCGGGGGCGTTCCTCATTTGATCGCTGTATATCAAGATAAATCTGGTTCAGCTCGCGATGTTGCTTTGTCTTACGCCACTGCTAACGGCGGTGGTCGGGCCGGAATTATCGAAACAAATTTCCGTGAAGAGACTGAAACTGATTTATTCGGTGAGCAAGCTGTTCTTTGTGGTGGCGCTGTTGAATTGATTAAAGCCGGCTATGAGACTTTAGTTGAAGCGGGCTACTCCCCTGAGATGGCCTACTTTGAGTGCTTGCATGAGCTCAAGTTAATCGTTGACTTGATCTATGAAGGTGGTATCGCGAATATGAACTACTCCATCTCTAATAATGCAGAGTATGGTGAGTATGTGACTGGTCCGAAAATTGTTACGGAAGATACGAAGAACGCCATGCGTCAGTGTTTGAAAGATATTCAGACTGGTGAGTATGCTAAGAGCTTCATCTTGGAAAACAAAGCAGGTGCTCCTACATTGATTTCACGTCGTCGCTTAAATGCGGAGCATGAGATTGAAGTGGTTGGTGCTAAATTGCGTGCCATGATGCCTTGGATTGCAAAGAACAAATTAGTTGACCAGACCAAGAACTAAGTAGTACATCAATCGCATTACATAAAAGGCTCAGAACAGAATGATGTATCCACACCCCATTATTGCAAAAGAAGGCTGGCCGTATTTAGCGCTAGTGGGGATCATTGCTTTATTGGTTCACTATCTAGGTGGATTAGTTTGGTCTTGGCCGCTTTGGATTATTTTTATTTTTGTTCTGCAGTTCTTTCGTGATCCGCAGCGAATTCCAGCCTTAGGTCGCGATTTAGTTTTATCTCCAGCTGATGGACGGATTGTTGTGGTTGCAAAAGCGACTGATCCTTATGCTGGTCGTGAAGCGCTCAAAATTAGCGTGTTCATGAATGTATTTAATGTGCATTCGAACCGAAGTGCAGTTAATGGCTTGGTAAGAGAAATTCAGTATTTCCCAGGTAAGTTTGTTAACGCTGATCTAGATAAAGCTTCTACCGAAAATGAGCGTAATGCAGTCGTGATTGATGCCAATGGTCAAATCGTGACCTTGGTACAAGTGGCTGGGTTAATAGCGCGCCGAATTCTTTGCTATATCCATGTAGGTGATCGACTTAAAGCGGGAGAGCGTTATGGCTTTATTCGTTTTGGATCTAGAGTGGATGTTTATTTGCCGCTCACTGCAGAACCCATGGTAAGTGTTGGCGATAAAGTTTTTGCAACAAATACTGCCCTGGCTCGTTTGCCAGGCCTAGATTAATTAGATCTCACTTTTACTAGGACGATTTTGCCAACTTTTCGCCGTCGTGGCCGTATCGATCGTAGTCGCTTATCTCAATCTCGCTCAGATCGCCCATCAAGTGATTGGGCCGATGAAGTTGGGGACGGCGTTGATTACGAAGTAGAGGAGCTGCATCCGCAAAAGCCTCGCTTACGTAGCAAAGGAATTTACTTACTACCCAACGCTTTCACTACAGCAGCATTATTTTGTGGCTTCTTTGCCATTGTGAATGCAATGAACCATCAGTTTGAGGTTGCTGCGATTGCGATCTTTGCTTCTTTAGTCTTAGATGGTATGGATGGGCGTATAGCTCGCATGACAAATACCCAAAGTGCCTTCGGTGAACAATATGACTCGCTGGCAGATATGGTTTCTTTTGGTGTTGCTCCAGCATTGGTTGCTTACGAATGGGCGCTAAAAGATTTGGGCAAATGGGGTTGGTTAGCTGCCTTTACCTACTGCGCTGGTGCCGCCCTGAGATTGGCGCGCTTTAATGTGAATACCGGTGTTGTTGATAAGAAGTTCTTTCAAGGTTTACCAAGCCCAGCAGCCGGTGCCTTAATGGCTGGATTTATTTGGCTTGCTGATGACAATAAGATTCCTGTGCGTGACACCGCCATCCCTTGGATTACCTTCTTCATTGCTGTCTATGCTGGCCTGACCATGGTCTCAAATGCCCGCTTTTATAGCGGTAAAGCCCTCGATGTACGCTATCGTGTGCCATTTGGCGTGATGGTCTTGATGATTTTGACCTTTGTGCTGATTTCTTCAAATCCACCCTTAACCTTATTCGGTGTTTTTGTGGTCTATTCGATCTCAGGATATGTCATTTGGGCCTGGGAGCGCCTCAGCGGGAAGCGTTTTAGCTAATTTCGGAATTTTCGGGTATATTAATTCTATGTTGATGAACTTCTCACCTTTAACAGGTCTCCTTCTGCTAGCACTAAGCCTTAAGCTTGGGGCGGGTAAGGCCTGAGTTGATGAGATCTCAATAAATCATTAACCACCACATACCAGCCCCAGCAAATTGCTGGGGTTTTTGTTTTTTAAGACTGAAATTGTGCAACAAATGAATTAAGCATTAAAAATTGGAGAGTAGTGATGAGCGATAAAGTAATTATTTTTGACACCACCTTGCGCGATGGAGAGCAATCTCCCGGTGCGTCGATGACTAAAGATGAAAAAGTTCGCATTGCTCGTCAACTGGAGCGCTTGAAAGTCGATGTGATTGAAGCTGGCTTTGCAGCAAGCTCAGAGGGTGACTTCCAGGCCATTTCTGCGGTTGCTGCTGCAGTCAAGGATTCGATTGTGTGTTCCTTAGCGAGAGCGAATGATAAGGACATTACTCGAGCAGCAGATGCATTAAAGGCTGCAAAAGCTAAACGCATCCATGCATTTTTAGCAACCAGCCCCTTACATATGGCCGTGAAATTACGCATGTCTCCTGAGGAAGTATTAGAGCAAGCGAAGCGTTCTATTCGTTTTGCTCGAAATTTGGCTGATGATGTTGAATTTTCTGCTGAAGATGGTTATCGCTCAGAGATGGATTTTTTATGTCGCGTAGTAGAAGCAGTCATTAAAGAGGGTGCATCGACTATCAACATTCCCGATACTGTTGGTTATGCAACTCCAGAGTTATATGGTGATTTCATTAAGACTTTACGGACCCGTGTCCCTAATTCCGATAAGGTAGTTTGGTCAGTACATTGCCATAATGACTTGGGCATGGCAGTAGCAAACTCCTTAGCTGGCGTGAAGATAGGCGGGGCTCGGCAAATTGAGTGCACCATCAATGGCTTGGGTGAACGTGCTGGTAACACTGCGTTAGAAGAGATTGTGATGGCCTTACGAACTCGTAATGACTATTTCAATTTAATTTGCGATATTGATGCCAGTCAAATTGTTCCAGCCTCTAAGATGGTCTCGCACATCACTGGCTTTGTAGTGCAACCAAACAAAGCAGTTGTTGGTGCCAACGCATTTGCTCACACCTCTGGCATACATCAAGATGGTATTTTGAAAAATCGCGAAACCTATGAAATTATGCGTGCAGAAGATGTTGGTTGGGCTGCAAATAAAATTGTCTTAGGTAAATTGTCAGGCCGTAATGCCTTTAAACAACGTTTGCATGATCTCGGTATTGTGGTTGAGGCTGAAGCCGATATCAACGAGGCTTTCACGCGCTTCAAAACCTTAGCTGATCAAAAAACAGAAATTTTTGATGAAGATATTCTTGCCATCATGTCAGAAACTGCTTCAGCGGAGCAGGGTGAGTACTACAAATTCATTTCGATGAGCCAACATTCCGAAACCGGCGAACGTCCAAAATCACGCATTACCTTACGTATGGGCGATAAAGAAGTGAGTTCAGAAGCGGAGGGCAATGGGCCAGTTGATGCAAGTTTGAACGCGATTGAAGACGTCGCCAAAAGTGGCGCTGAGCAGTTGTTGTATTCAGTCAATGCCATTACCTCTGGTACCCAGTCTCAAGGCGAGGTTACTGTGAGATTGGCAAAGGGAGGTCGAATCGTTAACGGCGTTGGAACTGATCCAGACATCATTGCAGCTTCTGCAAAAGCCTACTTGGCTGCCTTAAATAAGCTGCACGATCCTAGCCAGGCGAAGCTCAATGCTCAGATGACACCCTAAAACCAGTGATAAGTGATTGTTTTTAAAGAAAAACCCTTAAAAACTCCTGAAAGACCCACTTTTTGACTGCTTTTAGCATTCATGCTGCGTAGGCGAGATCTGATACAATTCGAGGGCTTTGATTTATAAAGCTTTTTTTGTTTTATTTTGTTAATAACGCACGACACATTCAGGGTGAAAGCTCTTGTGTTCGCAAGTAAGGAGTATCAAAAATGGCAGTTGCTGATATCAAAACGGCGGAAATCGTCAAAGACAACGCGCGCAGCGCAAACGATACGGGTAGCCCTGAAGTTCAAGTTTCATTGCTAACAGCCCGCATCAATGAATTAACCCCCCATTTCAAGGCTAACGCTAAAGACCATCACAGCCGTAGAGGTTTGTTGAAAATGGTTTCACGTCGCCGTCGCCTCTTGGATTATCTCAAAGGCAAAGATTTGGATCGTTATCGCGCATTGATCGATAAATTAGGTCTCCGTAAGTAATTCTTATCAGTATTGCAATGCCATCTCACTTAAGCCTGTTTCTTTTTGGATGCAGCCTTAGGAAGGTGGCATGTTTTTTGAGCGGTTTTCGATTATTTGTGTAGGGGATCGTGTCATTCCAATGAGCTTCTGAGAGTAATTCAGAGTCTCCCTGGAATGGCATCCCTTTTGATCTTAAAGCGCTCCAGTGTTGTCGTGACACTGCTTTATCCCACGACAAGCGTACGACTCATGTGAGTTTTGCGTGAACAATTTGGAGAAGATCAATATGACTATGTTTAAAAAAGCAGTAAAAAGTTTTCAATGGGGTAATCATCAAGTTACGATGGAAACAGGTGAGATCGCTCGCCAATCTGGTGGTGCCGTCATCGTTAACGTAGATGACACCGTAGTAATGGGTACTGTGGTTGCCTCTAAGTCTGCAAAGCCAGGCCAATCCTTTTTTCCACTGACAGTTGATTACTTAGAAAAGACCTACGCAGCAGGCAAGATCCCTGGTGGCTTCTTTCGTCGTGAAGGCCGTCCATCTGAAGGTGAGACTTTGATCTCCCGTTTGATTGATCGCCCATTACGCCCATTATTCCCAGAAGGATTCTTGAACGAAGTTCAAGTAGTGATTCATGTCTTGTCTATCAATCCTGACGTTCCTGCGGATATCCCTGCATTAATCGCCGCCTCTGCAGCCTTGGCTATTTCCGGCATTCCTTTTGCTGGTCCTGTTGGTGCAGCTCGTGTTGGTTATGCAAATGGCCAATATCTATTGAATCCAACACGTACAGAACAAGCGACTAGTGAACTCGATTTGATTGTTGCTGGTACACAAGCTGCAGTATTGATGGTGGAGTCAGAAGCAAACCAACTCTCCGAAGAAGTCATGTTGGGTGCAGTTGTGTATGGTCATGACCAAATGCAAACTGCCATTAACGCAATTAATGAATTAGTGATTGAAGCAGGAAAACCAGATTGGGATTGGACTGCTGCTCCTAAGAATGAGCCATTTATCGCTAAGGTGAATGCATTAGCTGAAGCACCATTGCGTGAGGCTTATCAGATTCGTCAAAAGGGCGCTCGTTCAGACAAACTGAAAGAAATCTCTAAAGAAGTAATGGCTAAATTATCCGAAGAGGGTGATGTTGACGCCGTTGCCGTAAGTGACATTATGTTTGAAATCGAAGCAAAGATTGTTCGTAGCCAGATTTTGAATGGTGAGCCACGCATTGATGGTCGTGATACTCGCACTGTGCGCCCAATTGAAATTCGTAACGGTGTACTACCACGCACACACGGTTCTGCATTGTTTACTCGTGGCGAGACCCAAGCTCTCGTTATTGCTACTTTAGGTACTGCACGTGACGAGCAAATTATTGATGCGCTTGAAGGTGAATACCGTGATCGTTTTATGTTCCACTACAACATGCCTCCATTTGCCACTGGCGAAACTGGTCGTGTAGGTAGTCCAAAGCGTCGTGAAATTGGTCATGGTCGTTTAGCTAAACGCGCCCTAATTCCTGTATTACCTAGCCCAGAAGATTTCGCATACAGTATTCGTGTTGTTTCAGAAATTACTGAGTCAAATGGCTCATCTTCTATGGCTTCCGTTTGTGGCGGCTGCCTTGCAATGATGGATGCTGGCGTTCCTGTTAAGGCGCACGTTGCTGGTGTTGCAATGGGCTTGATTCTTGATGGCAACCGTTTTGCTGTGTTGACCGATATCTTGGGTGATGAAGATCACTTAGGCGATATGGACTTCAAAGTAGCTGGTACTGCTAATGGTATTACTGCACTCCAGATGGACATTAAGGTACAGGGTATTACCAAAGAAATTATGCAAGTAGCCTTAGCGCAAGCTAAAGAAGGTCGTTTGCACATCTTGAGCAAAATGCAAGAAGCCATGGGTTCAGTTCGTACAGAATTGTCAGCTCATGCCCCACGCATGGTGTCATTCAAGATTCATCCAGATAAGATTCGTGAAGTGATTGGTAAGGGCGGCGCAACGATTCAAGCTTTGACCAAGGAAACTGGTTGCAGCATCGATATCAAAGATGACGGTACCGTAACGATTGCTTCTACTAGTGCTGAGGGCATGGCAGAAGCAAAGGCGCGCATCGAAGGCATTACTGCAGAAGCTGAAGTAGGCAAGATCTACGAAGGCCCAGTAGTGAAGTTGCTTGAGTTCGGCGCTTTAGTCAATATTCTTCCTGGTAAAGACGGTCTCTTGCATATCTCTGAAATTTCGAATGAGCGTGTGAAAGAAGTAAAAGACTATTTGCAAGAAGGCCAAGTTGTACGCGTGAAATTGCTTGCCGCTGATGAGCGCGGTCGTCTACGTTTATCTCTCAAAGCTGCTATGGCAGAAGAGGGTGGCACGATTTCCCCTTTAGCCGGTGCTAGTGAGTCTGTAGCTGAAGTAGCCCCTGCTTCTGACGAAACAGCTTAAGTCAACTACCTCTACTACTGCGAGATGCCCTTATGCGCGTAATGGAAATTAAAGAATTTGGCGCACCAGAAATGTTGGTGCTTGCCACTCGTCCCGACCCAGCCGTTCCAACGGCTGGTTCAGGTGAGATATTAATTAAGGTTCTTGCAGCAGGCATTAATCGTCCTGATGTTTTGCAACGTAAAGGCTTTTACCCAGTGCCTGCTGGCGCATCTGATATTCCTGGTCTCGAGGTTGCCGGCGAAATCATTGGTGGTGATTTATCTCATGCAGATAATCAATTTGGTTTAATGATTGGTGATAAGGTCTGTGCCTTAGTTCAGGGTGGAGGATATTCTGAACTATGCACTGCGCCGATTGCGCAGTGCTTGCCTTATCCCAAAGGGTTTACAGATCAAGAAGCAGCTGCCTTACCTGAAACGTTCTATACAGTGTGGAGCAATGTTTTCATGCGGGGTCAGCTCTCTGCTGGCGAAACACTTTTAGTGCAAGGTGGCTCAAGTGGTATTGGTGTGGCCGCCATTTTGATCACCAAAGCTCTTGGGTTTAAAGTGTTTGTTACTGCTGGCACTGATGAGAAATGTGCTGCCTGTCTAAAGCTTGGTGCTGACCTAGCAGTGAATTACAAAACACAAGATTTTGTTGAAGAAGTCAAAAAGGCTACTAATGGCAAAGGTGTCAATGTCATTTTAGATATGGTCACAGGTGATTATGTTCAGCGTGAGATCGATTGTCTTGCAGATGATGGTCGCATTGTCATTATTGCTATTCAGGGTGGATCAAAAGCAGAAGTGAGTACCAATCAAATCTTACGTCGACGTCTTACTATTACTGGTTCTACTCTTCGTCCAAGACCAGTGGCATTTAAAAAACAAATTACTGAACAGCTTTACACCAATATTTGGCCATTGTTAAATAGCGGTCAATTGAAGCCCGTCATTTATAAAACATTTTCTCTTGATCAGGCTTCTGATGCACATCGCTTAATGGAGTCATCAGAACATGTTGGCAAGATTGTGTTGACGGTTTAATCTTTTCAAGAAAACTATGCGCCCACTGATTGTTATTGGCAACTGGAAAATGAACGGCAGTCTTGCAAGTAATCAAGATTGGATCAAGACCGTTGCTCGGGGAATGGAACGAGGTATGCCTTCTGGACGTCAGTTCGTTGTATGCCCACCTTTTCCCTTCCTGGCACAATGTGACGCTTTAATCAAAGAACATTCACTGGCTTTCTTAAGTCTTGGGGCGCAAGATGCTTCGGCATATGCCTCGGGTGCCTATACAGGTGAAGTTGCTGCCTCAATGTTGAAGGAAATGGGTTGCAGCTATGTCATTGTTGGCCACTCAGAACGTCGACAAATACACCATGAAGTTGACGAAGTCGTTGCATCTAAAGCCTTACAAATATTAGATAACGGCATGACTCCTGTGATTTGTGTTGGCGAGACAGCGGATGAGCGTAATTCTGGTAGGGCTAGAGAGGTTGTTTGTTCGCAAGTAGCAAAGCAAGTCAATGTACTCCAAGATCGTTTAGCGGATTGTTTAATTGCTTATGAGCCCGTTTGGGCAATTGGAACCGGAAAAGTAGCTAGCGCTCAAGTTGCGCAAGATATGCATCGTGCTATTCGTCTGCAATTGGCAGAATTTAATGAAGATGTCGCTTCACATGTGGGAATTTTGTATGGCGGTAGTGTCAAACCTGACAATGCTGTCGAATTGTTTGCTATGCCAGATATCGATGGTGGATTAGTGGGTGGAGCATCATCCAATCCTCAGGATTTTTTAGCTATTTGTCAGGCATAGTTTTTTATTTGGAGATACGCTGTGGAATTATTGAAGACATTGTTAATCGTATTGCAGGTAGTTTCAGCTTTGGCTGTAATTGTTTTGGTTTTATTGCAACAGGGCAAAGGGGCTGATATGGGGGCTGCTTTTGGGTCTGGATCTTCAGGTAGCTTGTTTGGCGCTAGCGGTTCTGCTAACTTTTTATCCCATACTACTGCCATTTTTGCGGCCCTCTTCTTTATCAGTACTCTAGGAATTACTTGGATTGGTAATAAGAAAGAAGTTAGCCCAGGGGTTCTTTCTGGAACTGTAGCTCCAGCTGCAGCACCTGCCGCTCCTGCTGCCCCAGTTCAAGATCCAACGAAACCTGCAGTTCCTAAGTAAAAAGTAGGATTTTACAGATTTACCCGTCCCAAATTAGGGGTTTTGAAGTGGTGCAATGCGGTAGAATTGACAGGTTTTGCAAGATGCCGACGTGGTGGAATTGGTAGACACGCTATCTTGAGGGGGTAGTGGCTTAGGCTGTGCGAGTTCGAGTCTCGCCGTCGGCACCAGAACAAAGAATGGATATGTATTTTTGCTTCACCAGACGATCGAATTAGGACTATTTTGAATCTCGCTAATTACTTTCCTGTTTTGTTATTTATCCTAGTGGGCATAGGTGTAGGACTAGCCCCTATGTTGCTTGGCAAAATTGCGGCCCCTTCAAAGCCCAACGCCGAGAAATTATCCCCATATGAGTGTGGTTTTGAGGCATTTGAAGATGCTCGTATGAAGTTTGACGTGCGTTATTACCTGATTGCCATTCTTTTTATCTTGTTTGATCTTGAAACTGCATTCCTGTTTCCATGGGGTGTGGCGCTTCGTGATATTGGTTGGTATGGCTACGCCTCCATGGTGATTTTCCTTTTGGTATTCATTGTTGGATTTGTTTATATCTGGAAAAAGGGCGCTCTCGACTGGGAGTGATCGATATGGCGTTAGAAGGCGTTCTAAAAGAAGGATTTGTTACCACTACTGCGGATCAGTTAATCAACTGGACGCGAAGCGGTTCTTTGTGGCCCATGACCTTTGGTCTGGCTTGCTGTGCTGTTGAGATGATGCATGCAGGCGCATCTCGTTATGATTTAGACCGATTTGGCGTTGTATTTCGTCCATCACCCCGTCAATCTGACTTGATGATTGTGGCCGGCACACTTTGCAATAAGATGGCCCCAGCCTTACGCAAGGTTTACGATCAAATGCCAGAACCTCGTTGGGTGATTTCAATGGGCTCTTGCGCTAATGGTGGTGGTTACTACCATAACTCTTATTCAGTTGTACGCGGTTGCGATCGCATTGTGCCAGTTGATATTTATGTTCCTGGCTGCCCTCCGACTGCAGAAGCATTGATCTATGGAATTATTCAGTTGCAATCTAAGATCGCTCGAACTAGCACGATTGCACGGAAGGCTTAATCATGTCAGATCGCTTAATTCAGCTAGTCGCGAATCTAGAAAAAGTACTTGGTACCCGCGCACAATCGATCCATACCGCCTTAGGCGAGGTTACAGTAGTTGTTAATGCTGAGACTTATTTTGAGTCTGCGATGCTTTTGCGTGATGATCCTACTTTAGCGTTTGAACAGCTCATCGATTTGTGTGGTGTTGACTATCAAGAATTCCGTGATGGTAGGTGGAATGGTCAACGTTTTGCTGTTGTAAGTCACTTGCTTTCTATAGAGCACAACTGGCGTTTGCGCGTTCGTGTATTCGCACCAGATGATAGCTACCCTTTGGTTTCCTCAATTACGCCCGTATGGAATTGTGCTAACTGGTTTGAGCGTGAAGCATTTGACCTCTATGGCATTATTTTTGATGGTCATGAGGACTTGCGTCGCATCTTGACCGATTACGGTTTTATTGGCCATCCATTCAGAAAAGATTTCCCAATCAGTGGTCATGTAGAAATGCGCTATGACCCAGAGTTAAAGCGTGTTGTCTATCAGCCTGTCACAATCGAAGCACGCGAGATTACGCCCCGTATAGTGCGCGAAGAGCAGTACGGAGGTCCGGTTTAAGTCATGGCTCAGATTAAGAACTACACCCTCAATTTTGGCCCTCAGCATCCCGCTGCTCATGGTGTATTACGTCTTGTACTTGAGCTTGATGGTGAAGTGATTCAACGCGCTGACCCACACATTGGTTTATTGCATCGTGCTACCGAAAAATTAGCTGAAACACGTACCTGGATTCAAAACGTGCCTTATATGGATCGCTTGGACTATGTATCCATGATGGCCAATGAGCATGCCTATGTATTGGCTATTGAAAAGTTATTACAGGTAGACGTGCCCTTACGTGCTCAATATATTCGCGTGATGTATGACGAGTTAACGCGTTTATTGAATCATTTGCTGTGGATTGGTTGTCATGGCCTTGACGTTGGTGCAATGGCTGTATTCCTCTACGCGTTCCGTGATCGTGAAGATATCTTTGATATGTATGAAGCGGTGTCAGGGGCTCGAATGCATGCTGCTTACTATCGACCTGGTGGTGTCTATCGTGATTTACCAGATCAAATGGCTCAATTTAGTCAGTCTAAGGTACGTAGCACTTCTGCTGTAAAACGCTTAAATGAAAACCGCAGTGGTTCACTGCTTGATTTTATTGACCAATTTACGCACGGCTTTGATGCTAACGTTGATGAGTATTGCAATCTGCTAACTGATAATCGTATCTGGAAGCAGCGCCTAGTCAATATTGGTATTGTGACCCCAGAGCGTGCTTTACAACTAGGCTTTACTGGCCCGATGTTGCGGGGATCTGGAATTGAATGGGATTTACGCAAGAAGCAACCATACGAAACTTACGATAAATTAAATTTTGATATTCCAGTGGGCGTCAATGGCGACTCTTATGATCGTTACTTGGTACGCATGGAAGAAATGCGTCAGTCCAATCGCATCATCAAGCAATGTGTTACTTGGTTGAAGTCCAATTCAGGTCCTGTAATGAGCGATAACCATAAAGTTTCACCACCAAAGCGTGTGGATATGAAGACTAATATGGAAGAATTGATTCATCACTTTAAGCTCTTTACTGAAGGTATGCATGTACCTGATGGTGAAGCCTATTCAGCGGTTGAGCATCCAAAAGGTGAGTTTGGTATTTATTTAATTTCAGATGGCGCTAATAAACCATATCGCCTGAAAATTCGTGCACCAGGTTTTGTGCACTTATCGGCAATGGATGAAATGTCACGTGGTCATATGTTGGCTGATGCGGTCACCATTATTGGTACTCAAGATATTGTGTTTGGGGAGATTGACCGCTAATAGCGTTCTATAGATTATTTAATGTCAACAGCTCTTCAACTATCCGATAAGACACTGGCAGAAATTGCCCATAATGTCGCGAAATATCCCCCAGAGCACAAGCAGTCCGCTGTAATGGCTGCTTTGATTGCGATCCAAACCGAATTGGGTTGGGTTTCATCTGAGGCGATTGCAACCGTTGCGCAAATTCTTGAGATGCCTACGATAGCGGTTGAGGAAGTAGCTACTTTTTATAATATGTACAACACCAAACAGATTGGTAAATACAAATTAGTCATCTGCACAAACTTGCCTTGTCAGTTAACCCATGGTGAAACAGCTGCGAACTATTTAAAAGAGATATTGGGTATCACTTATAACGAAACTACGCCCTGTGGCACATTTACCCTAAAAGAGGGTGAGTGCATGGGCGCCTGCGGTGATTCGCCAGTGATGTTGGTGAATGACAAGCGGATGTGTAGCTTTATGAGTAAAGAGAAGATCGATACTCTATTAAATGAGCTTCGTGCAGAAGGAAAGTCGGCATGACCAGCCTACACGATCGCCACATTAAACCTCTGATTCTTGCTGGGTTGAATGGAAATAACTGGCGTTTAAAAGATTATGAAAGCCGTGGCGGATACCAGCAGTTACGTCGTCTACTGAATGATAAAGTTGCTCCCGAAGCCATCATTGCAGAATTAAGGGCTTCATCACTTCGTGGCCGCGGCGGTGCAGGTTTCCCAACAGGATTGAAGTGGAGTTTTATGCCCCGCCAATTCCCTGGGCAAAAATATTTAGTTTGTAACAGTGACGAAGGTGAGCCTGGCACTTTTAAAGATCGTGACATCATGCGCTATAACCCGCATGCTTTGATCGAAGGCATGATCATTGGCGCTTACACCATGGGTATTGGCACTGGATATAACTATATTCATGGTGAAATCTGGGAAGTGTATTCACGCTTTGAGGAGGCCTTAGAAGAGGCCCGTGCAGCTGGATATCTAGGCGATAAGATTTTAGGTAGCGATTTTTCTTTTCAGTTACACGCTACACCAGGTTGGGGTGCTTATATTTGCGGCGAAGAAACTGCTTTATTAGAATCCCTAGAGGGTAAAAAAGGGCAGCCTCGCTTCAAGCCACCATTTCCAGCAAGCTTTGGTTTGTATGGCAAGCCAACCACGATTAACAATACAGAAACCTTTGCCGCTGTACCGTTCGTATTGGCGATTGGTGGCCAAGCTTATCTTGACCTAGGCAAGCCCAATAATGGTGGTACGAAGATTTTCTCCGTTTCTGGTGATGTTGTACATCCTGGTAATTATGAAATTCCATTAGGTACACCATTTGCTGAGTTATTAAAGTTGGCTGGTGGCATGCGTGATGGGATAGCTCTCAAAGCAGTTATTCCTGGTGGATCTTCTGCGCCGGTTGTGCCGGGTGTGCAAATGATGGATATCACTATGGATTACGACGGTATTGCTAAAGCAGGCTCAATGTTGGGGTCTGGCGCTGTCATCGTGATGAATGAAACCCGTTGTATGGTCAGGGCCCTAGAGCGCTTATCGTATTTCTATCATGAAGAATCTTGCGGTCAATGCACGCCTTGTCGCGAAGGAACCGGCTGGTTATGGCGAATTGTGCATCGTATTGAGCACGGCCAAGGTCGTCCAGAGGATATGGATTTACTGAATGATGTTGCGGCTAATATTCAGGGCCGAACAATTTGCGCTTTAGGTGATGCTGCAGCAATGCCAGTGCGCGGCATGTTAAAGCATTACATGGATGAATTTGCATATCACGTAGAACATAAGCGCTGCTTAGATTCTACGCAACCTTTATAGAGTTATAGAGCACAGGACATCTTTAAGTGAGCATGGTTGAAATTGAATTAGATGGTAAGACAGTAGAAGTTCCGCAAGGTTCGATGGTGATGCACGCCGCGAATAAATTGGGTACCTATGTACCGCATTTTTGCTATCACAAGAAATTATCTATAGCTGCTAACTGCCGTATGTGTTTAGTTGAGGTTGAAAAGGCTCCGAAACCTTTGCCAGCTTGTGCTACTCCTGTTACTCAAGGCATGAAGGTATTTACGCATTCCGCTAAAGCAGTTGAAGCACAACGTTCCGTTATGGAATTTTTGCTGATTAATCATCCACTCGATTGTCCGATTTGTGATCAGGGTGGTGAGTGTCAATTACAAGACTTAGCTGTTGGTTATGGCAAGTCTAATTCGCGCTATGAAGAAGAAAAGCGCGTAGTATTTCACAAGAATGTAGGCCCGTTAATTTCAATGCAAGAAATGAGCCGCTGTATTCATTGCACCCGATGTGTCCGTTTTGGGCAAGAAGTGGCTGGAGTGATGGAGCTTGGAATGGTCAACCGTGGTGAACATTCTGAAATTACTACTTTTGTAGGTCAGACAGTTGACTCAGAGCTTTCTGGAAATATGATTGACTTGTGCCCAGTAGGTGCATTAACCAGTAAGCCATTTCGCTACGGAGCGCGTACTTGGGAATTGGGTCGCAAACGTTCAGTGAGTCCTCA
>Ga0164295_10000987_pt1 | contig 23551 bp, 20 predicted proteins | sample GEODES006metaG_FD_111798 | JGI IMG/M metagenome (GOLD analysis project Ga0164295, IMG submission 111798) | Oligotrophic lake water microbial communities from Sparkling Lake, Wisconsin, USA - GEODES006 metaG | ecosystem: Environmental > Aquatic > Freshwater > Lake | place: USA: Sparkling Lake... | reverse complement strand
CATGCGTTTAGACCATATCTCTTATGTGACTTCCCACGATCAACTAGCTGACACAGTTCAGCGACTAGGTTCACGAATCGGCAGCACATTTGTCGATGGCGGAATTCACCCACGCTTTGGAACGCGCAACTTCACAGCCCCTCTCGCAGGTGGCCAGTACATCGAAGTCGTCTGCCCACTTGATCACCCAGCAACGGAGGCAACTCCTTGGGGCAAGGCAGTTTCACAGAAGGCGCAAGAAGGTGGCGGATGGCTTACCTGGGTATTTAGTACAGAAGATATTGCACCGATCGAAGCAAAGTTCGGACGCGATGCCGTCGATGGTCACCGCACACGCCCTAACGGTTCTGACCTTAAGTGGAAGCAGATCGGCGTTAAAGAGATTACAGATTCACGCGAACTTCCATTCTTTATTCAATGGTTAACTTCAGATCACCCATCACAAGATGGCACTGCAGTATCAAAGATTGAAAAGATTGTTATCGCAGATAAAGATCCTCTGGCAGAATCTTGGTTTAAGTCAGAGATCCTCGGCGCGCTCGCCGAGGTCACCATTGACTGGGTCGATCCATCGACAAACGATGGTGACAATGGAATCGTTGCAGTGCATTTGAGCACTCCTAACGGTTCAGTCGTGCTGGATTAATCCATCGACCTTTTGGGTCTGAGCTCTAGCAGCATACTTGCAATTGATGGATTCTAGGTTTAAATCCCGAAGGCGGCTTTGGTCAACACACTTAGCATCGAAGTCTCCTATCTAAGCCAACTCCTTCTGCGAAGCCTAATTGCGAAGTGTGCGGCTGATTCTGGCAAAGCCTAGGACCAATTGGAGTAACACCACAGAAAGCAGCAAGAATATAACATTCTTACTGAATTGATTAAGTAGAACTCCTAACAAAGGACCATGTTTGGTAGGGAGCAATTCTAATATTGGTAAATTCATTGCAGCCAGTATCGCAAGTGGAAGTAGATTCCGGTACAGAAATTGATTAGTGGTTTGCAGAAACGGAATGCAGAGTAAAAGAAAGATCAATCTATAATCCCAATTGGAAGACACAACAAAAGTTCCGCAGTAGATTCCTGCGCCAGCCAGGAACATCCTCACCTCTAGGTCTTTGTAAATACTGGAATCTCGCGAAACCTGGAGGGCTTCATTGAGTCTCCTTCTTAGAACCCAAATGCAGGCAATGACCAGAACAAAAATTGCCAACAGTAAACCCACAATAATCATCTCGCTCAAATTGTTATACCGAGAAAAAGCGCGTTCCTGAAACTTTTCAAAAAATTGCATATTGGTCTTTAACCCATAAGATAAATATCCACCACCAGTATTCCCGCGAGAAATATTTCCGTACTGTGGAATCAAACTTGCTGTTGCTAAAAGAAAAAGGAACGTTGTTGCGATCCAACTCCTTTTACTCTGTGAAAAACTAAGGATTGAAAAAATTGGATATGCCTTCAAACCCACTGCAAAAAATATAATAAATGGCTGCCAAACCCTCGGCAAAACTAATGAGACAAAAACTAAAACAAAGACAAATAAATCGTTATTGCCCCGCTCAACGGCCAGTAAGGAGGACCCTGAAAAAAGTAGAAGCAATAACAAAAAACTGGGGTATCGCCTCAGTAATTCCGCGGTCGCGAGCAGAAAGCACACAATCATGACAAGACCAAAAACCAGAAAATGTGAATCATCAGAGAGACGGAGAATCTTTGCCAAATCCAACCAAACTAATGGGTAATTCATAATCCGATCCCAAGGATCACCTGGATTCATTTGTTGGGGGTTGAAACCGGCAGATTCCGAAGAAATCGCACCTTGAATTGTGCGAAGATCTGCAAAATATGGAACTAAGGAAGGGAGCCCCAATTTGCTCCAGGCGTCCAGCCAACCTCTAGATAAAATCAAGACAAGTACCGAACAAATTCCAGCACAATATGCATATAAAAGTAAGGCTTTTTTCAAATTACAATCACCTTGCAACGTATCCAATCGAGAAAAGTACTTCAATGAAAGACTCAATTCAGCTTGTCATAAATAAATCTAGGTATTAATGAAAGTATGGGCATGATAACTCTAAGCTTTCGAGGGGCGTAGATAATCCTTTGATTTCGAGAAATACCTTTAAGAGTAATTTCAGCGACCTTTGCCTTATTTATGCTGAATGGCGCAGGTTCAAAGTCCTTTGACATCTTAGTGAAAACAAAACCTGGCCTCAATATGAATATGCGTACATTTGATTTCATATACTTATTCAAGAGACCAATCGTAAAAAAATCAGCACACTTTTTTGCTGATCCGTATACAAAATTTTGAAGCCTAGGGCGGCAAGTTGCAACTGAAGATATATAGATAATATCACCACTAGCCTGACCTCTCATTTTCTCTACAAGGCATGAAAGGACTACAGGAACGGCTAGTGCATTTATTGTTATTGCTCTCTTTATTGAGGCCGATTGCAGATCACTATGCTCTTGTGGGAGAAATCCAAGGGCAACGATGGCAAGGTCAATCCCTCCTAAATTTTTGACGTCTGCTTCAAATCTTTCTAAATCCGCGTCGACTTCAAAGTCATATATTAAATGAACGCGTTGAGGTGACTCATCGACAAATTGATCAGGACTTGGGCTCCCTCTTCCAGCCAACATCAATAATGAATTGTGATCAAGGTTCAGCTTGTTAACAATTGAAATGCCTATTTCGCTTGTAGAGCCAACCAACAGAATATTCTTGTAATCAATAGCAACACGGGATTTTTTTAGCATAAATTAAGTCTTTTGCCTTGGTCTGACTGCCAATAGTTATCGGGGTCTATGCGCTTTTTGATTTCTTTCCATTCTTCAACCTGGGGGTACATTTGCACAAAATGTTCCTGCGCTAACCTGGCGTCCTTCGATAGATACACCTTTCCCCCGATCTTGCTGAGACTTTCATCAAGCTCTCTTAACCCAGACAGAAGTTGAGAATCCCTCAGCGGGATATCTATTGCAATAGTCCATCCCTCAGACGGGAAACTTAAATAGGGGCTATCAGAACTTCCGAATCTTTTTACGACGCCGAGAAATGAAGCCGCGTTTATTTCTTTCATTGTTGTAAAAATTTCCTTGAAAAAAGATTCTTCCCCGTAGGGAATTTGTACTTGGTATTGTAGAAATCCTTTTCTTCCATAGATTCTATTCCAGTCTTGTATCGAGTCAAGAGGGTGGAGAAACTTCTTGTAGTGCAAAATTCCTGTTTGCAATCGCTTTTTAAACCAAAGCTGGTTGAATACACGGACTGTAAATCTGTTGATAGTAAATGATGGAAAAATGTCTGGAACTTTTATTTGTCTCTTTTTTGAAAACTTTGATTTTACAGACTTCATATTTGAAGGAACTTCACTATTTCTTGCATGCCTACCACCGCTAACCAACCCACGACCTTTGAAGTCACCAGATAAGTCTATCCAAGCAACAGTATAAATATATTTAGCATCAAATTTCTGTAAAGTGCTAAGCAGATCATCTATAGAAGCGACACGTTGTTCTTCAACCACGAAGTATTCGTTTTCGATAGGAATTAGTCTGATTTTCGCTGAAAGAATCACGCCAGTTAATCCCATTCCTCCAAGCGTGGCCCAAAAGAGCTCGAAATTACTCTGCGGAGAAATCTTATGAGTAACTCCTTTTGAGTCAAGTAATAATATTTCAGTAACGTGGTCACCAAAGGCACCATAGTGATGGTGAGACTTCCCATGAACATTCGACGCGATCGCTCCACCGATAGTTACGAATTCAGTACCTGGGACGACAGGGGGGAACAACTTGTTTTCAGCTGCGGCGCGTTCTAGTTCACCCACAGTAACTCCTGAGCCGCAGTGGGCCTCCTGAGATGTCACGTCGATAAAAACTTCATTTCTGGACAAGCAAGACCAGGACAAACCTTGAGAGTTCAATGAACTATCTCCATAACTTCTGCCGAGACCCACAGCGAGTCCGGATTCCATGCTAGGCAAGTACTGCGTTTTATCAAACATCTCTATCGGAAGGGTTCTTGTCTTAATACGCGGGGTTCGCCCCCAACCAGTTCTCTGTTCCAGCGTCATCTGTAAAACACCAAGGTGAGACAAAAAATGGTCAACAGTGCGGAGCAAATGAAGGCTGGCGACTTAAAGAGTAGATCTTCTGGTTTTTGAGCATCTTCACTCTCGCTCTGCAGTGAATATAAGTAAAGGGCAGTTACAAATGGGAGTATCGATATTTGTGCAATTACCTTATTTGTCTGAATATCAAAAGCCCATAGTGCATACGTGATCGTGGTCACTGTTAGTGAAGTTGTGGTTATGGTTTGCAGATAGTTTGCTGAGTACGACTTTAAAACCTTGCGTGTAGTAATTCCCTCAGGGGACTTAAATTCGGCAAATCTTTTGGTGGAAACTACGAAAAGCGCACCAAAAAAGACACAAATCAGAAACCACCCTGTTGGTGATTTAGAAATTATTGTTGAGCCAGCAATGGCTCTGATCAAAAAACTGGTTGCAAGCCAAAGCATTTCAACGACGGGCTGGTGTTTGATAATTTTCGAATACAGTACGGTAACTACAATGTAGATCACTAGGATGACTGAGTATTCTTGCGGTAAAAAGTACGCGCTTGCGAAAGCACCTAGAGTACAGCCCAGCAAAATAGAGAGGAAAGACTTCAAACCAAGTTCACCGGAGGCGAACGGACGATTTTTTTTCGTCGCATGAAGCCTATCAAAACCACGATCAAGCCAATCGTTAATAACGTACCCAAGACTGGAGGCAAAAATAAACCCTAAAATTCCTAGGCTAACTTGATTGATGTTTTCCTGAATTTCTCCAGCTGCTAATGGGGCTGCGGCAACCAATAGATTCTTAATCCACTGCTTCGGTCGTAAAGCTCGAATGACACTTCTAATCACTTCGCGACCTCTCTAATTGTTTGCGCCCTAGATAGATTACCAGCCCCCCAGGATTTATATTTTTTCACACGCTCAGTTTTTGCATTTAACGTTGCGCTACTTGAACGTTTCTACTTGAACCATAGGTCAGAGAAAAGTTGCCCAACTCCTTAACACCTAAAGATTGTGTTTTATTGCCCAGGTAGATCAATCCACCAGATAGATGACCGAAAGCTTCCCTATTTCCAACTACTAGGAACTACTGAAGTAAAGAACTAAATTCGCATCAAAACTGCAGTGCCATTTCTTTCATTCGATGACCAAACAATTGAAAACAAGTTATCAAATTTTACTTCTTCAAGAATTCTTCTACACTTGCGAGTGTTGGTATCGTCTAATATAATCCATTTTGACACACGGTTTTGAAGTATTTTGTACTCGGCATAAGTTGAGAATTCTCCACCGTCGAGAATCAAAAGGTCTATCTTTAGAGGGATTGCACTCAGAACCAAGGGAGTACTCCCCAAGTCGCTGATATCTTGCAGAATCCATTCTTTCTCGTCCCCAGATAGCCCCGAAGTATCTAGTTGATCTGCCGTGACGATAGTCCCATGAATAACTTGATAGAAACTGTATTTTTTCAAGTTTGACTCAGCCTTAGTGAAAAGTCTGTGGTTGGCTTCTAGGCCTAGCACCTCAACTTTTTTTATACTCTCTCTGGATTTCACCCCAAGTGCAACCATTTTGCTGGTGCCTAAACCGTTCCAAGTGCCGATTTCCAGAATTGTTGATACTTCGTCTAAAGATGAGAGAAGCAGAATCCAGCGTCCCACTTCGTGTTTCTCCGAAACTTGACCTTGATCCGAGGTGAGGAGACTCCTCAACTTCGATACTAACTTTTGAAAAAGATTTACCAGCAACCTCTCCAGCCTCTCAGTCGTTTCTTGATTTTAGGCGCACTCAATACCTTCAGTGATCTTTACTGCTACACGAATTCTAGAATCAGTCAATTGATTCTGTACTCGCAACACTCAATCACAAAGACTATTTTAACTTCATGGCGAATTCAGAAACAGCTTCATCCCACATCTTTGCTATCTGTTTGTTTCTTAACTCAATATCTAGTAGCGAGAAATCAGCAGGAGGGAAGTTCAGTTCCTCAATTGAGTCGAATCGTGTGACATTTGGAAAGTAGAAAGGGTCATTCCAATCGGCTCGTTCTAGCCACCAATCTAGAAAGCCTTCCCACTTTGGATCCGCGGGAGTTTGTAAAAGCCATTCGGGACAATCCGCATCGAATACTTGTAGCCATGACAATTCCGACAAAACTCCGGGTAAAGATGCCCACTCTTTGAGCAGTCGGTCACTTGGTATCCTCACAGGGAACCCTGCTGCTGTTAGTTCGAATAACCGCATTGTGCTTATGTTGTAAGGGATCAGAATTACACCCGCATATTTTGAAAAAGCATCATGTGAGAAACCTAAAGGGAATGCAAACTCTTGAGTTACTGCGCTAGTAATCCGAGAGGCAATTTGATTTGACAACACTGGATTTCTTGAATGAATAATCCAGGGTAAATCATCCGGATTGTGTTTCGTTATATAGTCACAAAGGTTTGGGATATAGAAGCTATCGACCCCAGTCAAGAGCTTTAAGTAGTCTTTATCACCAAGATTATTTGAAACAATTGTCAGGCGACCAGATCGGTTGAGACGCTGGATGGATTCGTTAAGCGATAAATACTGCTCTTTTCTGAGGGTGTAGGGTGACTCATATCGCGTGGCATTAACCGCAAGAATAGGTTTATCGAGACCCTCAAAGATTTGTAAAAAAGAAAAAGTATATGAAACTAGGAATCCTGAATAGCGGTTTAGGGCAAGACGATATCGTTTGAGGAATCGCCTAATCACAGATTTATCAATTGTTCGCCAATTATCACCACGTATTTGGGACGTGCGAAGATTCGGTTCACCAAATAAATATGAACTCGCTGAAATTGTCCATCGATCTAAATTGATTCCGTGTGCGGATAACGGCGTGATTGTATCTCTACTGACAGAGGTATGAAGATCCAAACTCATCAAAGTTTTTATTTTTAGCTTTCTTCTAACAAAATATAGTAGAAAGCTTGTGCGAATTGAGTGGAGTAGGCTGTGAATTAAATCTTTACGCTTTAAAACTAAAACTTTACCTAGAGACGAGGGGCTAAGCATTTTAATTCATCGGTCCTGACTGAAGTAGTTTTGGTCTGTACACGAGTTTATGCAACCTCACTGGCCAGAACATTGCGCCAATAACTTAGTTTAAGCAGATTAAAATCATTATTGTTATTCTGAACCCTATGCCATTCACTTTCAAGAAACTTTTCACTACCTAGCTCGCTCCAATCATTTAGTTGGACCACGGGCAGAACTGCGAGAATATCTGATAGGTATTGAGTTTTTAGAACTATAGGAATTCCACCCATATACAAGGTTTCCCAGAGTCGATGAGTATCGACCCCATTTCCTTCAGGGCAAAGCACAAACGAATTTGATCGTAAAGAAGAAAGGTATTGGACCCGCCCACTTTCCGAGAAAATCATTTCTCCATACACGGTATTTTTGAGTTGCCTTACGAAACCTAAGGCTCGCGCTCTAACAGATTGATTATTAGAAGAAGTAAAATTTACGTAAATTGTCCCGTTATATGTTGACGTGAAATTTGTTGACTGATGCGCTCTCAGAATGTGACTGGTGTCTCCAAGAATCCTGTGTACTGGTGAATCATCACAGTCATTAGTTAAACCAAGTGGAAGGCTTGTACTGAAGCCAGCAATCGAAATGGTATTTGTACCAAAAACATGTTTTACACCCATCAGTTTTAGCCAACGAAGAGTTCTAGCAGTAGTCATGATGTCGGAATGGCCGGTCACAAGATTTCTACCAAAAAAACGCCAAGGCGCTATGGGAATACATTGAACTTTATTACCTCGCCATTCACCAGGCACAAAAAGAAAATCACGCTTGAGATAGTTTGTACTCAAATCTGCCGAAATCCTAAGGAACCGATCACCAGAAATGAAATCAGAGTTAGCTTGGATCTGATCTAGATCAACCCCTCGGTTCATCAATAATCACCCCTCTTTGCTCGCAATTAGTTCAGTAATATAACATCTAGTAAGAGATGTGAATAAGAATTAGAAAAGTTTACCGAGACATTTGCAATTCCGACGCTACAAAGTTTGAAGTTCAGCATCGATTAACTGATGAATGAGTGCTTCAAATGTGGTTGATGATTGCCAACCAAGCTGAGCCTTAGCCTTACTTGGATCTCCAACACTCCTATGAATGTCAGATAGCCTAAAGTTGCCTTGCTCAAATTCAACATGATTCTGCCAGTTTAAACCAAGGGCTTGAAATGTTGTTTCTACGAAGTCCTGCAGAGAGCTCCCAATTCCTGTGGCAACAACATAATTCTCGCAGATCTCCGCCGTATTTATAGCGTGCATCGCCTCTACAAAATCTGGAGCCCAACCCCAATCTCTCACACCATTCAATCGTCCCAAACTCAATTTTGAAATCTCACCTTTTTTGATTCTACAAGCACCACGAACAACTTTCTTGCTAAAAAAACTCTCTTGGCGAAGGGGTGATTCATGGTTGAATAAAATTCCACTTACAGCATTTAAACCGTAACTATTTCTGTAGAGGTCGGTTAGGTGTTGGGCCGCTAATTTAGCTACGGCGTAAGGACTCTTCGGATTTGTAGTTGAATTCTCTGAAGCTTGGCCAATGACATCACCGAATATTTCACTAGAACTCGCATTATAAAAACGAGATTTTGAGTTTACAAGCCGTAAAGCTTCCAAAATATTTAAAGTCGTGAGACAAATACTTTCAAGGGAACCCTGTGGATTCTCAAATGACTTAAGAACAGAACTCTGTGAGGCTAAACCATAAATATAGTCTGGCATAGTGGTTTCTATGGCCCTACGGACTTCAGCCAAATCTAATAAATCTAATTCAATGACCGTAACATCGTTAGCTATTTGCAACCTTTCTAGGTTCTTCATCTGTACATTAAGTTTTCGAGTTGTTCCAATAACTTCAAAGTCTCTTTCCAGAAGAAATTTAGCAAGGTAAGAGCCATCTTGGCCGTTAATTCCTGTTATTAAAGCTCTGGAGGTCAAAGTTCTTCCTCGATACTTTTCAAGGAGTCTAAAAAACTCTCACGTAAATTGCATCTCCTCGAATAAATCACGACACAACCTCCTTTGTAGAAGCACAAAACCAAATCACAAAAGGTCGCTTGTAACGGCCAAGGTGTAAAGACCTTTGTATTTTTGAAAACATCTGTCAATCATTTGAACTGCCTGCTCGGGAGTCGATTCTATCCAGCTTTCTACATCGCTGTTCCAATGGAACAGAAGTTTTCTATCTGTTTGATCTTTATAGCCCAATTCCCAGGCTTTCCTCGGCGTAAGATCCTTGAAGCGGCTATCCACAACCGAGTTTCTCACAAAGAAAGCGTTATTGTACTGAACGGAAACCAGGGAATATCCAAAGGGCTTCACGGTCATCGCAGCGGCATCTATTGAACATCCGTAGAAATGATCTCCCTGCCAAAAATGGTCTTCAGTAAAGTCTACTGAGAAATAAATCCCTGGAGGAATTTTTTCATTAATCTCCATTGAAATTACTTCTGGGAAGTATCCGTGATTCAACATGGCTTGGATCACTCCTAAATCGTATGAGTCAATATCTAGATTCAAAATTGTGAAATTGTGAGCGATCTCAAATGCTTCAAGAAGAGAAGCAATATTGATTGGCGTGACTCGATTTTTGGCTAACTTCACATTTGGAAACTTGGCGTAAAGATAGGAAAGCTTTGAAAATTTCTCAGGATCCATTTCAACAGCCAAGCCACTCCAGCCACTGCGATAGAACCCCAAAGTACTTGATTGCGTATATCCGTCGCTCGCGGCTATGTCGATGACCGATCCGATTTTTAGGTCCAACTTCGTAGTCAATTCTCGGAGATACAGATATTCGCCTGCAAATGAACCATCCGAGTTTGCTGCTAGAGATCTTAGACTTGCGAGAGGTAGTAATTCTCTTAGATGGGCAATTCGCGATTGAAGCGTCACTTTTCTCATAATTTGATGCTCCCCGTGAACAGTATTCCAAAGTAATTTGCTTAAGGTACAACCCAGCAAGTCAATCACAGCCTATTTCTAGTCAGTGTTAGGAAAATAGTTGCTTAAATTCTAATCATGACCATGACTGCAATCAATCGAACTAAAGATTTAGATCAGGATTGGAACTTAGACAATAAAACATCAAACGGTGAGCCTTTTTCGGGAATCTGTTTCCACTGATTGTGCCAATGGATTAAAGAATGTGGAACCACGCCTTCAAAGCCCTCATCAGAATCCAGATAAAGTACATACTCAGTCGTAGGATTCAGTGCTCGAAGACTTTCGAAATGTAATTTAGTAATGTCAGGAAGCTCACCTGACCAATATGACGTAATAATTAACAACCGAATCTCCAATTTTTTGCGAGTTCTTCAAGTAAACATCACTTATGGGGAAAAGAATTTGCTCCAAAATACGCTTTATGAATCTCCTAAGCCTTACCAAAATAGCGACTTTTGATACATTTTATTGAAGCACAGCCTACGTTAACTTTTACATTCGTGATCGAAATAAGCCCGCGAGTCACCCAACTTATTTGGATTATCACATTAAAATGTGTTCAAGAATCGCACCTGAACAGAACTAATCACTCCTAGATAGATCCGCCTCAAATCAAATTCATTGTAAAACAAGTTTAAGGAAGAATGAATGAAACTGTTAGTTACAGGAGGTGCCGGGTTTCTCGGTTCCTATCTAGTCGAGCGATTACTTGATGAAGGCCATGAGGTCATAGCCTTAGATAATTATTTCACTGGAAGTAAAGAGAATCTCATGCACCTAAGCGGGGACCCGAAGCTCGAAATTATTCAGCACGATGTAACTTCACCCATAAACCTCGAAGCTGATGGAATTTTTAATCTCGCATGTCCGGCTTCTCCAATTCACTATCAAAGTAATCCGGTTCAAACAATGAGAACTAATGTGCACGGTGCAATTAATGTTTTGGATTTGGCGTATGCAACAAATGCCAGAATTTTACAAGCAAGCACTTCCGAAATCTATGGTGACCCTAACGAGTCCCCTCAAACTGAGGCTTATTGGGGAAACGTTAACCCAATTGGAATTCGATCTTGCTACGATGAAGGCAAGAGAGCTGCTGAAACACTCTTCTTTGATTATCACCGTCAATACAAAGTCGATATTAAGGTGGCAAGAATTTTCAATACTTATGGCCCAAGAATGTCAGAGAATGATGGAAGAGTGGTCAGTAACTTCATTTATCAGGCGCTCAGGAATCAAGATATAACTATTTACGGTGATGGAAGCCAAACAAGATCCTTCTGTTTCGTTGATGACCTAATTGATGGGCTCGTAAAGTTGTTTTTTAGTGAAAACCTTACAGGCCCAGTAAATTTAGGGAATCCAGAACCAATAACTATTGCAGAACTTGCTACAGAAATAGTTCACCTAACGAATTCAAAGAGTGAAATCAGGTATAAACAGCTGCCTTCAGACGACCCAAAAACCCGAGAACCAGATATCTCTATTGCACGGGCTGAACTCGACTGGACCCCAAAAGTGCAGAGACAAGAGGGTCTGAAACAAACCATCGACTATTTTCAAGGACGCTTAATCGCTTAGATAGGAGAGTCAAAGATAAAGGGTAGATAACCCATACCTGAATGCAGATTGAGCGCCCCAAAAAATGAATGTTTTTTCTAGTACTAAGTCACTCTCCGGCACTAGGGTATTGTGGTTCTATGCAACGGCAAACCATTTGGCAAAAATTTAAGAGTTATGCTCTGAATCCGTTAATCAGTTACTGGAAGCAAACCAAAATTGGTATTTGTGCTGAGATTTTAAGCCGTTCGGACAAAAGAAAGACAGCGGCTGTAGCCGTAATACAAACCCTTCTTGGATCACTCGACTTAATTGGTGTCTCAATTGTTGGATTGTTGGGCGCAATAACGATTAATGGAGTCCAGTCGAAGTCCCCTGAAGGAACGATTCAGAAGATATTAGAACTCAGCAATCTGGATAACCTTAGTTTTCAATCGCAAGTTGTTGTCTTGGCGATCTTGGCCAGCACAATTCTTGCTGGACGAACTATCTTGTCAGCCTACCTAGTTAGAAAAACTTTGTTTTTCTTGAGTAGGCGTAGTGCCAGTATTACTAGTGATCTTTTACAGAAACTACTTTCTTCTTCAATTCTTACAATTCAAACAAAAACGACACAGAATCTGATCTATTCGCTAACAGGTGGAGTCTCAGCAATGACCGTGGGCGTTCTTGGATTTTCGGTCAATATGATTGCTGATATTGCCCTATTAATTGTTTTGACCACAGGATTATTCGTGATTAATCCAATTTCTGCCGCAGCCACAATTCTATTCTTTGGATTCATAGGTTTCATACTTTTTAAAGTGATGCAACAGCGAGCGCAGCAAATTGGTCAACTTATTTCTGACGTTGCGATAGATAGTAATGAGAGAATTCTGGAAGCACTTACTGCCTATCGAGAAATTCAAGTAAAAAGTAGACGACAGCATTACATCCAAATAATTTCCCGGCAGCGTTTTGAGCTATCAAACTTCGAAGCAGAACGAGCTTTCATGCCTAATGTGAGTAAATACGTGATGGAGATTGGAATTCTTGTTGGCGCCCTCTTGATGAGCGCGGCGCAATTTTTGACAACCGATGCGATTACTGCCATTTCCTCTCTTTTTATATTCCTAGCAGCCGGCATGAGGATAGCTCCAGCAGTTTTACGAGTTCAACAAGGCTTTCTTGGCATTCGTTTGAGTTTCGGTGCCGCAACCCCGGCTTTAGAATTAATTGCCCTACTCGGCGGTAAGCCGAAGTTAGAAGTAGGTCATCAAAGTCTCACAGTAGAACACACTGGTTTTCATGGTGAAATTGAGATTTCGAAGTTAACGTTCACTTTCCCTGATTCAGATAAAACAATTTTAAATTCGGTTTCTTTGTACGTACCGAATGGAACCAGTATGGCGGTTGTAGGGCCTTCGGGGGCTGGAAAAACTACACTCATCGATAATCTTCTGGGCGTCCTGGCGCCGCAATCAGGGAAAATACTCATTTCTGGCGAAACCCCATCGGAGGCGGCAAACCGCTGGCCAGGTGCCATTGCTTACGTACCACAAGACGTTTCAATCTTTAACGGAACCATTGCTGAGAATGTAGCCTTGGGTTTTGAACTGGATGAGATCAAACCAGATTTGATTTGGGATGCTTTGAGAACCGCCCAACTAGACGAGTTTGTGAAATCTCTCCCGCAAGGCATCGATTCATCCATCGGGGAAAAAGGTTCGAATCTAAGTGGTGGCCAGCGCCAGAGATTAGGCATAGCAAGGGCTTTGTATACCAAACCAAGACTACTTGTCCTTGATGAAGCAACAAGTGCTCTCGACGGTGAAGTAGAGGAAAGCATAACAGGAGCGCTAACTAAATTGAGAGGCTCTGTCACGATTGTCCTGATTGCCCATAGGCTTTCGACCGTACGAAATTCTGACCAAGTGATCTATCTGGAGGATGGAATTGTTCTCTCAAAAGGAAATTTCGATCAAGTCAGGAAAGAGGTACCAAATTTTGATCGCCAAGCATCACTAATGGGCCAATGATTTTGAGTAACGTGAGCGCCTGCGGTAACTTCTTACCTAAAGTTGAGAAAATTGATCAAACAGACACCAAGGACATAATTCATTTGCCGGATGATCACATTCAGCCGGATTTTCCCTGAAATTATGATCTTTTTCGGGACGTATCCTCGAGAATCTCGTCAATAGAAACTCCTTTAAATACATTTTAACGATTAAAGCAAATGGCAATTTTATTGTTGGTAGCTTGAGAGACCTTGATAGTAACTGTCGTTCTTGATACCCAGAGAAAGAGCGAATATTTGAAATACCATCTGTCATTTGCGCTACCAATTTGCCAAGCACTAAACCTGGTTCACCAAACTCTATAACCGCACGCGAGATCCAGTCATAATCGCCGGCAATCTTGTATTTTTCGTCGAAAAAACCAACGGCCCGATAAACTTCATGTGTTGCCGAAAGTCCCTGATGGGGAAGCCAATAAATAATCGGATGCATATATTCCCTACCGGTGCCCAAATTAATTTTTGGCCTACTAACTTGTGGACGTTTTGCTGGATCCAGCATTACTGCCTCACCAACAGATATCTTAGACTTATCATTTGCCATAGTAAGTTTTTCAAGAGCTAGCTTGTCAATGAAAAAATCACCTGCGTTTAGAAAAACTACTGAGCAAGAACGAAGAGAACAACTTGCGGAAAGCTCTTTTAGCCCCTCGTTCATTGCATTATATATCCCTCTCGGTTCGCGTATCATCAAAGTAATATTTAATTCCTTGAAACTATTTAGAATCGGTTTGGGAGATATTGCTGAATCGCCGTCTATTACCGTTACTGAAAGCTCCACTCGCGAGCAATCTTGAAACTTTATTGAATTGAGGGTTCGAACAAGACCTTCAATATCATCTCTAACAATGGTTAAAATGTGTATTTTCAACACCATCGCCCCCTCTAATACCCATTAATTTTGTCGTATATTCTCGAGTAATTAATCTGGATTTGTTGGCAAAGTTTTGCGACCCCAGATTGGGCAGGAGATGTAATCGAGGAATTATTGCGGATTGTCCAGATTGGAAATTTCCTCGCCTCATCATCCCACTCTGGTGCGAACCACGTCTCATCAGCCAACATGGCGAAATTCGATTTTTTCCACAGGATAGACAGAATGGATTGGTCATGGCGATGGGCAACGAAGTTCGAAGATTGGAAACTTGCCTGGCTAGGATCTCTAAGGAAAAAATAATCCTCTTTAGTAGACCAATTCATCCAATTCGTCACAACATCGATAGATTCTCGAGTCAAAATTAGACAACCGGCAAGTATTTGATTTGTTTTTAGAACCTCCCCTTTTGCATCTAAAGCTTTATGTAACTCGTGCTTACCCCAAGCTTCTTCAGAAAAATCATCGATACCCGATTGCCCATCCTTATGGGCGAAGGCAAATCCGCCACTCAAATCTGCTAGCTCTAAGTATCGGTCAAATCGCTCTCTCGCGTGAACTGTTCTCAAAGAAAATTGAGATCCGGCATCCAAGTAGAAAACTCGATGATAATCCCCAAAAGTTCCCAAAAGAGCATGTTTAATAATTAATGGCTTCCAAACCCACAACCCAAAGCCCTGTTTTGTTTGAGTCATCCAGTTCTGGTGCAGATCCCACTCAGCTCCAATCAACCTTGACCCTGAATCGCTGTCCAGAAGCATGTGATCCGAATTCCAGCCAGAATCCGACACTTCTCGGCATAAGCGTCGACCTGCGTATTTAAAGCCTTGTCTTCCGTCCCCAAAACTCAGAAATAGATTTTTACTCATTCTGCCTCAATTTAGGAACCTTAATTGAGCTCGGCGAGCCACTTTGCTTTATATAAGAGCGTCTAACACGAATCATTTTGAACTTTTTATCCCAAGCCAACGCGGAATACAAACCATCAGCTGTTAAAAAGGCTGGCTGATTAAGAGATAGAAGTATTTGAGCGAGGTTTCTCGAGACAATATAAGCATGCGCGCCAGATCGGATATCGTCTGGAATAAAACGGGAAGGAACCCCTTGAACTCTGACAATCCTCAGCCTAGATGTAAAATTTCGTTTTCTAAATAGTGGTAAGTGCGCAAGGTCGCTAAGTAGTCGAAATATGCTTGTCTCCAAGTCAGTGAGAATTCTAGAAACTCGATCACGAAATCCGGTGTTTAGAAATCCAATCTGGATAAAATCCCAATCGCATAACGTGACTTGTCCGAGTGAGTCAAGCACGCCAGATATAGATGTTACAAGAAAGTCATCCTCTAAAACTAGACAATGTTGCATTTCGGTACCCAAAAAAATTCTCAATGCTTTTTTGTGCGATTCCCAACATGCAGTAGCACTTGGAGTTAGTAAAGATTCTCCTAAATTTGGTGAATTTGCTTCAACAGCGTCTACACGGACGAGATTTAACTTTAATTTCCTTGCTTCCTCAATTGCTGAAGTCATCCGATCTGGACGCTGTTCAAGATTGATCAAAAAAGAAGTCATTGCAGAGAGAATCTGCTGGGAGTTTTTTGACTGCATTGTATGATTATAGAGTGTAAATCAGTCAATCGGGTTTTAGGGTATCTACACTTAACGATCTTTTGAGATAGCAATGTAGGTGTCAGTTTCGGGGGGGATAAGAAATTGAGAAAAATACTATATTTCTTGCGTCAGGTTGGTCTAGATCCCTTGCGTTTCGTAAGAGGGCTTAGCAATTTTCCGCATTTTTTGTTCGACTTGATACGATTTCTCAGATTAGGACCGATTAAAACTCGATTCAGATTATCTCCAGTTCTTAATGACTTCAAAGAAAGCGCGGGAAGCGCAGACGGCCATTATTTTTGGCAAGATTTAATAACTGCTCAGTGGATTTATTCAAATGGTCACGGTTCCCATTTAGATGTCGGCTCACGTATCGATGGATTCATTGCCCACCTCTTGACATTTAGACCAGTAACACTTCTTGACATTCGACCAATGCCTGTTGAAATTGCAAACCTAACCATTATTTTAGGCGACGCCCAAAATAATTTAACAGAAAGTGTAGGGAAGTTCAGTTCAGTATCGAGTTTGCATTCTATCGAGCACTTTGGCCTTGGACGATACAGTGATCAGTTAGATCGTGATGGGCACCTTAAAGGCTTGATAGAAATTTCCAATTGTGTTGAAGAAGAAGGATCCTTGTTTGTGAGCTTTCCAATTGGAGAAGAGTCAATTGAATTTAATGAGCAACGAATAATTGATCCAGAGTGGCCGATTAAAGTTTTAGACCAATTTAAAATTGAAAAATTTGTTTTAATTCCCTGGAAGGGATCTCCGATATTTGGGAGTAATCCCGACGACGTAGATAAGTCTAAGAGTGGACAGGCAGGACTTTATTGGTTCAAGAAGAAACCCAGAATTTAAAGTACTATGGATAAAGAGCCTATCAACAATGCGGTGGTGAGTATTGTAGTGCCGGTCAGTCAGATGGCAGGAAGTTTAGACAACTTTAAAAAATGGACTAGTGATTTAGACCAAAATTACCAACTAATTGTCGTCCACGATATACGGGACCTAATCACAGGTGCTGAATTACAGGAACACCTAAGCACAAAAGTCTTTTGCCCTTATGTTTTCATTGAAGACCGATACGGATCCCCGGGCGCTGCTCGCAACGCTGGAAAACAATTGGCTCAAGGTAAATGGATTGTTTTTTGGGATAGTGATGACATTGCTTATGTTGAAGCTATCGATCGATGGCTCGGGCAAAATACCGGAGACACCAATAAGCCAGAGCTAGACCTTATAGTATTTAGATTTACTAGATTTGATCTCGTCAAAAATAATGTCCACGAGCAGCAAATATGGAAAGAAGACGCATCAAAAAATGAGCTTTCATGGTTAACGCAACCTGGAATATGGCGATGCCTATTTCGACGGGAAGTAACTAATGATCTATTATTTCCAAACGTACGTATGGGAGAAGATCAAATATTTTTGATTGATGTCCTGGAAAAAGGCATTCAGCCAATATTCTTAAATGATGTTGTTTACCAATACATAACAGGACGGGAAGGTCAGTCTACTAACAATAAAAGTCTGATTAGCGAAATGATTCTTTCGCGAGAAGAATTGAGATTGAGAAGAAATTCAAGGAAAAGAATCGCTCAAAGGGCAAGTGAAATCCTGTGGCTAAAAATTTCTCTTTCCTGCTTAGCAAAACTCCCATTTAGAAATAAAACAAGAATTATTCTAGAACTCGTTAGTGATGAAGTGTTTAAAGTAGCTTCATGGAAACTTTTAGCACAAATTATCAAAAGTGGGAGTAAGTTATGAGTAAGAAAAACAAACCGAAGATTCTTTTAGTCTTGGCTGGTGGACTAGGCAATCAAATGTTCCAATTGGCAGCTGCACTCAACCTCTCTGACGGGAATAGAATTCAGTTGGAGACAGGCGTAGGTCTCCCTCGCCGTAATAGCCTTGGAGAGGCAGAGATCCAGTCATTTGTGCTTCCTGAGGCTGTTGAGATCAAAAAACTCGTATTCCCAAATACTCTCATGAGAAAAAACGTGAATTTATTTCTTAGGATGAGCGCTTCAGAGCAGCATTTTCATAATTGGCCAGGCTATAGATTACTGACACTGTTTAGCTCACTAATTAACTCACTTTACTTTATGGAGTGGCGTAAGACTGTGGCGACTGATGCGTTGGGGGATTCAAATATTTTACTTCCTTCTGGCAATGTCATGCTGGTGGGATTGTTTCAATCACAAAAGTGGGTAACAGATGACAATGTGAAACAGGTAATGCAGACTTTGCAAGTCTTAAATCCATCTAACCAATTGTTAGAACTAGAAAATCTTTCATTAAAAGAGAATCCACTTGTCGTTCATGTTCGGCTTGGCGACTACATACAAGAGGAATCCTTTGGAATCCCGGACAAGACCTACTATGAAACAGCGATAACACGTGCTTTAAAGAATTCAAGTTATCAAGCAATTTGGCTCTTTTCCAACGATTTAGCAGCCGCAAAACAATTTCTCCCTAATGACTTGTCATTACCGATCCGCGAAATTGGAGACATTGGTTCATCGTCAGCTGAGGTACTTCAAGCTATGAGATTCGGGAAGGGTTATGTTATTGGAAATTCAACTTTTTCTTGGTGGGGTGCCTATTTAACCTTTAACCCGGATGCCGTGGTGTACTTTCCCTCTCCTTGGTTTAAGCGTACCCATTCCCCGATTAATTTAACTCCAAAAGAATGGAAACCTGTATCCGCATGGAATTAACTGACGGGTTTTTCTTTTTTGATTTGTTTGAAGTCCCGCGATTGTGAGTGCTGTAATATTCAAGAAACAGCCTTGATCCGTAATTCGAATCTTTGCATTGGATTCAGTAATGATGTCGTAAAAAATGGGTCTGTAGTTGAATCTGGAAAAAGATTTGAGGAACACAGAAGAAAGAATTCTGTGACTTACTTGTAATTCCAAAATTCGCAAAATTGCGGTTAGGTTGTTTGATTAATCTGTACCGCTGTTAAGTTTTCGCTACGAAGGGAAAATCGAGTGCGCTTGCGATAGTATGTGAGTGTGGATCATTCGCAAAACCAATCAATCAAGATTCGGGCTTTCGCCCAAACGATAGGGTTAAAGCAATGAATCAAGCAAACTGTGGTTTTAGAACACGAGAGCATTTATGTCCCAAGAAAGTTGGGCAGGATAATGAATATTTTCGATTTTAATCGAAAGTTATCAGTGATGCTTCCTAGAAAAAGAATCAGAGCAGTCCTAGCAAATTGCATAATTGTATTGACGTGGAGTGCAATGCTAGTTGCACTCACTTTTTATGTGAACGGAAATAATTTAGTAATCGACGACGCTGATATATTTTTCACTTATGCTCAAAATTTAGCCAATGGTGAAGGGTTAAGCTATTCAGCAGGCATTCCAAGAGTTGAAGGATATACGTCAACACTTTGGATGCTGATCAGTTTTGCAATGTTTAATGTTGGATTTACAGAAGTAGGCATTCTGTTTGTCTCGCTCGCCTTGTTTGTGCTAACCCATATGATTTCTTTCTCGATCTTGGAAAAGTCCCTACCGCGTGCCAGCTGGTTCTACGCTAAATCTACCTATCTCTTAATTATTTCGCTTTCATTCGGTTACTCAAGCTGGATGCTAGTTACTCTCATGGACACAACACTATGGGGTACTCTCCTATTGTCCATTATCTATTTTTTAATTTATCCACCAGAAAATAGAGCACAGGTCACTTTTAGGGCGTTCATTTTCTTCCTGACAGCAATTACTCGTCCAGAGTCAATGATCCTAATCCCCGCAGTTTATGTTCTAATTCTTTTCTTGCATCGGGGATTGATTTCCAAAGTACATTACCTTTATTTACTTATCTCTTTCTTTAGTGTGGCTTTATTGACAACCTTTCGATACTTGTATTTTGGCTATCCTTTTCCAAATACTTATTACGCAAAAGTTTCCGACTCAGTGGTTAGCAATCTTACTTCTGGTGGACAGTATGTTTATGAATTCTTTAGTTCCTCCCTAGTTGGTGTATTTGCGGTGCTTACATCGATAGTAGGTATTTTTTATTTCGCCTTTAAAAAGCTTTCTTCTGAACTGGCAGAAGCGGAACAATCCGAATTTTTAATAAAGCATAAATCTTTTATTTTCTTATCCTTGCTAACTTGCAGTTATCTAGTGGTTCTCGTCCTTGCGGGCGGAGATCACTTTAATCTTTTTCGTATGATGCAACCTATTTGGCCAATTATGGTTTTAGTCCTAATTCTAGGATTATTTAGAATTGGAGTGTTGCTTCCTAGTATTAGCAAACCTCTTTTCTCTGCTCTGCTTATTTTGTTTCTGATCTTGTCGGAATCGTTATCTTTTCGCGCCTCAACTTCCTGGATATCTGCTATGCAAAATAATGCAAGTCCGATTCTTCACGAATTCGAAATTTCGAAATCAGGTAGATTGTTGGGTCTAAGTCTAAATCAAACATTCGGCGAAATGAGCCGCCTACCAAATATCGGGTCAATTACAGCCGGTGGTATATCCCGAACATACGAAGGGACAATCTTTGATCTAATGGGATTGAATAATGCTGAAATGGCTCATGAATCAAATAGTAGGAATGGTTTCAGAAATCATGCAATTTTCGACAAAGAAATTTTTCTTGACTGGCCTGTAGATATACTTTTGTCTTCTCCACAGGGTTGGGGAATGGAAGTAGCCTTGAAAGGAATAGTTGGCGATGAACGTTTTGCCACCATGTTTGATTATGGATGCGTGTCGAATCAGAGTTTTCTAAAATCTGAAGTGTGTGGATTTTTTAGTAAAGAATTTCTTTTAAAAACTGCGGACTACCCAAAATTGCTATTCACGCGAGAGGAGTTGAAACAGTAGGAAACAAGCGCTCTCTTTGTGCTTGAGTAAGATTATCTTGGCCTGCGTCGACGTTGAGCGGAATTCGGGCGAGGCTTGCGAGTTCCACGATTAGGCCCCTTGTTCTCAACAATCGGGGCAACGTATGGAATACCTGAAGGCTCCTGTGCGCCGGTAATTCTCATCAAATCTGTGCTGAGTGAAGTAACCGATACGGACTTAGGTGTAACGCCAGCGCGAGAAGTAAGTCCTGAAACTGACTTCTGTTGCTTTGATGTTGTCAGAGTAACAACAGCACCTGATTCACCGGCACGAGCTGTACGGCCTGAACGGTGAAGGTAATCCTTGTGATCTTGTGGAACATCAACGTGCACAACAAGTGAGATTCCATCTACGTGGATACCACGTGCTGCAACGTCTGTTGCAACGAGAGCAGCATTTGCTGAATCCTTAAAGAGTGCAAGTGTGCGTGTTCGAACGGCCTGTGACTTACCGCCGTGAAGTGCTCCGACTGGAACTCCTGCATGAGCTAGCTTGTCGCAGAGACGATCTGCGCCGCGTTGTGTCTTAACGAAGAGAATTGTTTTTCCGTTACGGGCTGCAATCTGTGCAGTGATGTCATCCTTATCGCCTGGGTTCATTACAAGAATGTAATGCTCCATTGTTGATACAGAGGCACGATCGTTTTGTAGTGAGTGTGTCTTTGGGCTCTTGAGGTATTGCTTCACCAGTGAATCAACACCACGATCAAGAGTTGCTGAGAAGAGAAGACGCTGTCCATCAAGTTTTGCTTGATCGAGGATTTCTTTAACTACAGGAAGGAATCCCATATCTGCCATCTGATCTGCTTCATCAAGAACTGTGATCTGAAGTTGATCTAGTTGTACTTCACCCTTATCGAGAAGGTCAATAAGGCGTCCTGGAGTAGCAACCAAGATTGCTGTTGCTTTACGCATCGCAGTGATCTGCTTGGCATAAGGCATTCCACCTGCGATAACAACTGATTCGTGGCCGATAGCACGAGCTAGTGGGCGTAGAACTTCATCGATTTGTTGGGCTAGTTCACGGGTTGGTGTTAGAACAAGTGCTAATGGCTTATGTGGCTTTGCCTGTTGCCCGCTGATATTTGTAACCAGGGCAAGGCTAAATGCAAGCGTTTTGCCTGATCCGGTCTGTCCGCGACCAAGAATGTCGTGGCCAGCAAGTGCATCAGGAAGTGTTGCAATCTGGATTGGGAATGGATGTGTTATTCCTTGAATACTTAGAGCATTTGAAAGTGCTGGTGCGATACCAAGATCACGGAAGGTTGTTGTTACCTCTGTTAGCGGTGTTGCATCGATGAGGTTGGCATCTGCGAGGTTGGTTGAGATGTAGTTATCGTCTGCGCCGAAATCAACTGCAATGTTCGAGTGTGTCTTTGATGCACGACGATCATCACGAGCAAATGCTGGTGAATCATTGCGACGATCACGTGGTGGCTTCTGTGTCGAGCGTGGTTTTGAACCTGGGATGAACTTCTCACGCTTTTGTGGGATGAAGTTTGGGCGACCGTCGCTGCTGCGAGCTTCTTTTGCTTTTACAGCTTCACGACGTGTTGTTGGACGGCGATCTGATTCAACTGGACGCTCGTATTCACGAGTGGTGCGAGTATCGCGATCCTTTACAAACTTTTCTGCACGTGATGGCGGCTTTGAATCTGTGCGCTTTGCCGGGCGATCCGTACGTGTTGGACGCTCTGTCTTTGGTGAGCGTTCTGTGCGCTCTGGTCTTGCTGTGCGCTCTGAGCGTTCGGTGCGCTCTGACTTTTCAGTCTTTGGCTTTGGTGCAATTGTCTGCTGGAAACGTGAAGCGCGAAGCTTTGAACGCTCGAGGTTGCGAGCCTCCTTCTTCGAAACTGTTGCTGGATCAATATCTGTGTAGCGACGTGTTGGACGCTCTGACTTTGGCTTTGTGGTTACAGCAGCAGCTGGCTTTGTTGTGCCACGAGCTGGTGACTTTGGGGCATCGCTAGTTTTGCGAGCGGCTGCCTTCTGTGCTGTTGTGTGGCGAGGCTTGCCCTTAGCTGCGCGACGCGCTTTTCCAGGGGCAGTCGAACGTGTTTGTAGAGTAGACATGAAAAATGACACCAATCGAGACGACAAGCGCGTCTCGGGTATGACCACGAATGGGCCAGGGTCTTGATAAGACTCGCAAGTAAGTGGCCTATGTGGCTCACTTTGGGGGAAGTGCATCGATGCGGGGTGCGTCGATAGGTTAAGGATACCTTGGATGAGCGTGGGTTGTTTACCACTTTGGGAGTACTGTGCGAAATGTCCGTTTTGTCCTATCTCCGCTACAATCTAGGCTAGGATTCGTAGTAGGTAGTAGAGGCATCGACGGGTGTCACTGAAGTACCAAACCGGTTATGAAGGAAGTCCCAAAGTGGCATTTAAGAAGTCTGCAGCCTCTGCAGGTCCTCGCGTGTGGACCGTCGCAGAGCTCGGTGCTTTCTACACAGAGCACCGTTCAGAGCTTCTTGCCCACGCTAAT
>Ga0164295_10000986_pt1 | contig 23555 bp, 27 predicted proteins | sample GEODES006metaG_FD_111798 | JGI IMG/M metagenome (GOLD analysis project Ga0164295, IMG submission 111798) | Oligotrophic lake water microbial communities from Sparkling Lake, Wisconsin, USA - GEODES006 metaG | ecosystem: Environmental > Aquatic > Freshwater > Lake | place: USA: Sparkling Lake... | reverse complement strand
GCTGTTATTGACCGTTCTGCTTGACCGAATCAATTTTGTTTAAGTCTTGATTAAAGGTGAAAATCACTTCTAAATTATGGGTGTTTCCAATTAGTCGACCAATTCGGATCGCATCAGGTGGAGCATTTAGCGGTTCAACGCAGAAAACATCCTCATCTTTTGTGTAAATAGTCCACCAATCAACATTAGACTCAATCTCTATCGACGCGATCCCGGGCCAAGTGATTTTTGGCATCCCAATAAGGTTTGTAAACGTGTCATCCCATGGTCCTTCGCTTGCTGGAATCAATCCTCCACTGGGTATTCCGTCTGTTGAAAGCTCCAACATTTTGCTCGCACTAAAATCAATTATTGCCTTGGGGCTTGAGCCAATCCTCCAAGGAAACCATGTGTGCAATCCAAGCCAAGCAGGTAGTTCGCATGAATTCGCTTCATACTCTAATTTGTACCGCAAAGTATTTTCAATGATTTTGATTTGCTGGACAGCACTTGCTCCAGCAAAACTACCCTCAAACTCACAACTTGAAATACCTTCACCTTCATCTCGCCAAACTGTTGAGTGGCCAAATCCATGGATGGCATGTGGAGGCATTAAATCGGTTGGCAATCTGACGTTACTTTCAGGGCCAAGATATTCTCCCTTGTTGACTCTTCCAGCCCATGGGACCATCGGATACCAACCCCAATGAAGGACTTTCTGGTTGTTTGGAATAGCAAATTCGTAACCATGGAAATTTACAGAAGCAATTCTTCCACCATTTTTTAGGTCAACAATTACCTCAAGGTCATTCGAGTTTATAATCTGTATCATTTTTATTCATCCAAGAAACACGAAAGTATCATTTATGCCACTTCGAATATGAAACAAGAGGTCGAATCCATCGCTGCGACACTACTTGTTTATTATCCCTTTTTCTTTCAAATTCTGAATTTCAGAACTGCTCATACTTAACAACTCTACGAGAATCTCTTTGGTATTTGCACCCAAAACAGGTGCTGACTGCGCGCCTAAATTTGTTGCATTTGTGAATCGAATTGGGGATGAAACACTGGGAAGGTATCCGATACCTTGCTGATTAACGAGACTAAAAATTGGATTTCTGACTGAGGCACGGTAATCATTCTTTAGGAGTTCTTCAAAAGTTTGGTATTTCGACCAGCTAACATTGAAGGTTGAGAAAACTTCATTTAACTCAGATATTGATTTTTCTTTGATCATATCGGCTACTAATTCCGCAATTTCTCGCCTAAATCTGTACCTGTCCGATTCAAGATTCAAGTTAGCATTACACTCAATCTCTATTTTTGATAATGCATCATGAATCTGAAGCGCATCCTTTAGGGCACTCCATTGCCTCGGAGTCAGTCCCACAATCATGATTTGAACATTATCTTTTGTTACGAAATTTGATCCAAAAGCTCCATAAAGAAAATTTCCGTCAGCAGAAACCTTTTCCGTACCTACGTATGCTTGAGAAAGACGACCGAGTGCACCAACAACTGATAGTGCGACATCGGATAGGGCGATTTGTATGAATTCACCTTCTCCTGTCTCTCTGCGCTTTCTTTCGGCTACAAGAATTGCAATAGCTACCATGTTTCCAAGAAGTAAATCCCACGTTGGCAAGACCGCATTTACCGGCAATTCAGTGCCAGCAGAGCCTGTGATCAGCGGATAGCCAAATGCGGGATGAACTGTGTAGTCAACTTCGCTAGATCCGTCATAGTTCCCAGTTAGTGAGACCATTATTAAATCTGGCCTTTTTTCTTTAAGAGCTTCATATCTGAGTTCATCTTTCATAGGTAAATTAGTAAGAAAAATTCCGCCATCTCGACCCGGCGCTGTTATCAGGTCGGAGATAATTTCTCTCCCACGTGCTGACCTCATATCAATTTCAACTGATCTTTTTCCTCTATTCAGGCCAATCCAAAAAAGACTTTCATTATTCTCTGTAACGGGCCAACGGCGAAAATCTAAACCCCCATTTATTTGATCAAACCTAATAACATCGGCTCCCAGTTGGGCCAGAGTTAATCCACCCAGCGGAGCGGCAACAAATGCCGATCCTTCAATAATTCTTAACCCACTTAAAGGGGCAAGACTTTTCATCATATTTAATCTAGTCGACTTTCAATTGGCCCAGAAGCAGGAGTAGGAAAATAGTTTTGTCCAATCCCTGAACTTCTTTTGGGAATCATCACGCTTCTATTCCAAGTGACAATTTCAATTCCATCTTGATTTAGCCCCCGTGTGAACATAGAAATGATACCCATATCAGGTTTCGAAGATGATTCACGGACGCCTGTACAAATACTTTCTGCATATAAAGTATCACCCACATAGACAGGATGAGTGAGTTTAATATCTGTCCAACCTAGATTTGCGACAGCATTTTGGCTCATATCGATAACAGAAATTCCCAAGATCATTGCAACCGTCAAACCTGAATTGACAATTATCTTTCCATTTGAAACTGGATTTGAATTAGCTAGATGCGCATTGAAATGATTTTGATTAGTATTGCAAGTTAACTGTGTAAACCAAGTGCAATCAGTCTCGCTTATGGTCCTACCAAATGGATGCTCAAAAGTATCACCAACAGTAAAGTCTTCGTAGAAACGTCCTAGCACTGCCTTATGTTTAGCCATCTTATTCTCCTTGTATTGAAGGTGTCAGTCCACCAGCAATTCCTTTTAGATATATTCCTTCAGCCATTTTTCTTGAAGCTTCATCAATCATCTTGCCTTCAAAGAGAAAGGCCCCGCTTTGATTTTCCAAATTATCTTCTTGTTTAAAGTGGCTTATCACTTTGGCAGCATGGTCGAAAGATCGTTGACTTGGGGTGAACGCAGCGTTTACCGTTTCAATTTGTTCTGGGTGAATGACCCACTTTCCATCGTAACCAAGAGATGCCGAGAGTTCCGATCGGTTTTTGAGCCCTTCGATATTAGAAATATCAGAGTAAGGTCCATCAATTGCTAGGAGCCCATTCGCCCTTGCCGCAACCAAGATCGAAAACAATACATAGTGGTATGCATCAGTTCCTGGATAGTTAATTGGGTTTTCTCCAATATTAGCTACTTGCATGCCAAGACTTGCAGCAAAATCTCCAGGGCCAAATATCAGGGATGTAATGCGATCTGATGATGATGCAATACTTGTTATATTCGAAAGTCCCAGTGCTGATTCAATTTGAATTTGAATCTTGATTGAACCGAAAATCAAGTTTGCTGATTTTTCTAATTCAGACAATCTCTTAGCTAATTCAATAACTTGATCAGCACCTTCAACCTTGGGAATGATCAGAGAGTTAAAGTCTTTACCAGCCTGTAGGACGATATCTGAAACATCTTCAACGCCTACTTTTGTATTTTGTTCATTGACTCTGACAGCAATCAGTTTAGTTTTGAAGTTACCTTCTAATAAAGCTGCTATAACTTTACTCCGAGCAAGTGATTTTTCAGTTGGAGAGACGGAGTCCTCAAGGTCTAAGAATATTTCATCAACATCAATCATTCGAGCTTTTGTAATCATTTTTTCACTAGATCCAGGAACTGCAAGAACCGCTCTCTTTTGGCTCACTTCACTTCTTGGCATTCAACTCTTCAACAATCTCTTCTGTGTGTTCCCCAAGTTTAGGACCTACAGAGTTAATCTTCCCTGGTGTTTTCGACATTCGAGCTACTAAATTTTGCATCAAAATCCCATCAACCCGAGTAAAACTCTCACGCTCGATAAAATGTGGGTCTTCAACAACCTGTTGCATGCTGTAGACGGGAGCGATAGCGGCATCGGCCGCATTGATAGTCTCAATTACCTCCGTTGAGGGTCTTGAACCAATCCAATTTCGTGTCAATTCCTCTAGAGCTTCTCTGTTCTCAAATCTTGTTTGGAAGGACTTAAATCTTGGATCCTCACCACCACCTACAGTTTCAACTAACCTGCGAGCAACTGACTCTGCTGATGCGGAGAGGGCAACCCATACACCGTCAGAACATTGATAAGTACCTCGGGGAATTGAGTAGGGAATGCTTGAACCCAACCTTGGCTGCAGATAACCCAGCGAATCCCATGCCGCTGGTAACGGGCCCATGATTTGGAGTACTGAATTAACTAGATCTACTTCAACAACTTGACCTTGACCTGTTTGTTTTGCATGAAAGATTGCCATCATCGCAGAAAAGGAACCAACGAGCGCGGTCACTTCATCAGAAAGGGCAATTGGAGGCAGAAGTGGCCCCCCATCTGGTTCTCCCAACAAACCTGAAAGACCAGACAGAGCTTCAGCGATAGTTGCAAAACCAGGCTTTTGTGCATATGGCCCCGATTGTCCAAATCCGGAAACCCTTAGTACAACTAATTTCGGGTTTCGCTTAATCAATTCAACTGGATCTAATCCAAGTTGCTCCATTTTTCCTGGACGCATATTCTCAATCAGTAGGTCTGCAGAGTTTGTTAACTCCTTTAACACTTCTAAATCTGCATTTTGCTTTAAATCAAGTACGAGTGAACGCTTTCCACGATTAACAAGTTTCCACCACAGTGAGTCAGACTCACCTGGCTGAGTCCAACCCATAGATCTGGTTGAGTCTCCAGATGGTCTTTCAACTTTAATTACATCGGCACCATAATCCGCAAAATATTTTGCAACACCTGGCCCGGCGACTACTGTTGCCAAGTCAATTACCTTTAAACCAACGAGGGGTCCCTCATGCTTTTGATTGCTCATTAATTCAACTTTTTTAATGGGAGCATTACAGAGCGTTCAAAAGTGCAAACTACGTTTCCATGTTGGTTTGTACCCTTAGTTTTTACGGTCAGAATTCCCTGCGTAGGCTTACTCTTAGACACACGCTTATCAAGAATCTCGGTGCTCGCATAAATAGTGTCACCATGAAAAACGGGAAGTAAATGCTGCAACTCTTTGACGCCTAAACTTGCAATCGCTTTTCCAGAAATGTCATTAACGGACATACCAGTCAATAATGCGTAAATGAAAGTCCCAACGACTAGATTTTTACCTTCAGGCATTTCATTTTTTGCATAGTTGGAATCAATATGAAGAGGGCTACCAGCTAAAGTCAATAAACAGTACAAATGATCTTCAGATTCAGTAATGGTTTTACCTGGCCAATGGTTATAGATGTCGCCCACCTCAAACTCATCAAAAAAACGACCGTAGCGATGTGACCGTGCATCAAATTCACGCGCCATATAGAGTCCTATTCGCCAGGGAACTTTCCTATGGCACAAGATACATTTATAGCGGATTTTGGTCAATCGGTTGACTATGAGGATTCATCTGCTTTATATTGACTAGGTGTCCAACTCTAGAGTGGCTAAATTGAATGTAGCTACAATTGAAGCTGATTTACTCTCTCCCGTGGTATTCGGTGATTGGGTGATGCGCACTCGTGAATTTGCAGTAGTTAAAATCACTTTGGACTCCGGGATTGAGGGCTGGGCCTTTACTCTCAGTCGAGATGGCGCTGTTGTTGAACACATCAGAAAAACTTTGTGCGATATCTATCTCGGTACATTTACAAAGGATGTTGAGTCAACGTTTAGAATTGCACAGCGAAGAAGTTTGGCTTCACACTCTGCAGGTATAGGACTGCGTGCCCTTTCTTTAGTTGACTTAGCCCTTTGGGATGCCCGATCTAAAGAGGCTGGACAATCGATTTCACAATTCCTCAAAGGGGACAGACCTTTAATGCCTGCAACAGCGATTATTGGTTATCCGCCAGCCACAATGGGCCCCGAGGAAGTCTTTTCCCAGGTAAAGGATCTTTATTCACAAGGCTGGCGTAGATTCAAAGCTCCAGTTGGCAAGAACAACCACTTGACCTCCGAAAGACTAAAGGCCGCTAGAAAAGCAGCACCGGATGCATGGATTGGTTGTGATGCTGCCTGGATATTTAATGATGTTCCAGAGGCGATGGAGCTTTTGAATATGTTAGGTGACGTAAATCTTGGGTGGTTTGAAGATGTTTTCCCCCCAGGTAATGCACAAGTGGTTGCAGACTTAAGAGCCAGTACCAAAATCCCAATCGCGATGGGAGATGAGCAAGGAGGGAGTTACTACCCAGAGGCATTGATTTCCAAGTCCGCCGTAGATGTAATTCGGATTGATTTGACTTGTATGGGGGGGATAACCGGCGGTAGAAGAATCGTTGATGAATGTCTGAAAGCAGGAGTTAGTTTTGCACCTCACATGTTTGCGCATGTTCATAGCCAAGTATTTGGAGCTTGGGGATTTTCGGATGTTCCCATCGAATGGGGAGTGCCCGGTACTGGAGTGGACCCTTATGCCGATAGTTTAGAACAACCCAAAATAGGCATTAATGGTTTCATGGAGCCACTAAGCGAAAAACTTGGCTTCGGCGATCTCATTAACTTCGAGTGGGTTAAAGGTCAGAAATGTGTTGACCCTGATTCGATATTAATCAATGCTTAGATATCAAGATAAATCAAGGAGGTTAGGAAGATGAAACTTGCATGTGGAGATCACAGTTTTCCAATGCTTAACCATGAATCCACCATAGATCTAATAGCTGGAATGGGTTTTGAGGGTTTTGATTTGGCGCTCATGGGCAATCGTTCACACATACGTCCAGAACATATTCGCATTGACATTCCATCAGCAGCAGCAACAATTGGCAAGTCTATTCGGCGTCGAGGATTAGAGATAAGCGATGTCTTCTGTATTCCTTGGACAACCTTCGATGTTCTCTCGCCAAATCATCCTGATGCAGAAGAGCGAATTGCTTCCAGAAAATTGTTTGATGATCTGCTTGACTTTACGCTTCGCATTAAAGGTCCTGGAATAACGATGGTGCCCGGTATTGATTTTGAATCTCTTGGCCATGATGCATCTTTAGAATTAGCTGGGCAAGAGTTGCAATGGCGAGCAGCAAAAGCAGCTGCTGAAGGTTTGCGTTTTAGCGTTGAGTGCCATATGGGCTCGGTTGCGGCATCTCCAGATGATGTTCTAAAACTACTTGAGTATGCACCCGACCTCAAATTAACCTTGGATTACACTCACTTTATTGCACCTGGATATGAGCAAAAGGACATTGATCGACTTTCGCCCTACGCAGGACATGTTCAAGTCCGTGGTGGGCGAGTAGATGCTGGTCAGTGTTCAATGAAAGAAAACACAATCGATTATGAATCCGTAGTTTCTGTATTAGCTGACAACGGTTATCAAGATTTCCTTGCAGTTGAGTATGTGTGGATTGACTGGGGAGGAATGAATCGTTGCGACAATGTGTCTGAGACTATTTTGATGAGGGATCGATTACTCGCCAGCTTGGCTGGGGAGAAATGGGTTTATCCGGAGTCAACCACCTAGCTGAAACCTTGGACTACTTAATGTAAGGATGCATCAGCTTCGCCCATGGTCCAAGAGGTGAATTCACCGATTAAGTTTGGCCCAGTTGGAGCACAAAGGTATGGCCCGGCTTTCCAGGTTAAGTTCTGATCGATTGGAGCTACGCGAACCATCCGAAACTCTCCATCAGATTTTGCTCGAAAAGTGATGGCATTTCCATGTCGGCTTGCACGAATCGTTATCAGCTGTCCAAACCACTCTGGGACGGGAGCAGTTGACCAATCTGAGTTATTGATTGTTACAACAGCGCCTAATTGTGGGGCTCCATCTGATTGCTCAACTGCTGCTTTTATCCAATTCAGATCATTGGCAAACACAAAAATTCCGCACTGATCAAAGTCTTGTATGTAATTCAAGCGAAAAGTGACTTCCATAGAAGTGTTATCTTCAAAATCGCGCAGTAAGGCATGGCCATCGTTGTGCACAAAATTGTATGAAGTGTTTCTCCACCAATCGCTACCTTCGGCAGCCTTTGCGGAGAGAATTCCCGCTCGAGTATGCACAGAAATAGGATCCCGAGTCCAGGTTCCCGAATTCCATTCGATGAGATGTTGGTTCACGGATAGTCCTTTAAACAGTGCTCGTAATCTCGCTGCCAGACAATAGTCTTTCAGCGTGACCTTTTGTTGCCCAGGCATGACTTAAGAGTGAATTAAAATCTTTGTTGAATCGAATAGTTGGAGCAGACACAGTCAAAGCAGCAATCAAGTGCCCTGAAGCCAAAATTGGAACTGATAAACAAGAAACATCCTTCGCGTACTCTTCTAAGTCAGTTGCATAACCTCGGTTAAGTGTTGCTTTGAGCTCTTCTTGAAGTATGTCAGAGTTATCAATCGTGGCAGGTGTTATCTTTTCAAGCGGGTTGTTATACAAGTATTCTTCACGTAGTGCTGGTCGTGCATATGCAAGCATCACTTTTCCTGATGCCCTAGCGTGCGCGAAACTTTGTGAGCCATGTCCGAGTGGCGCAACGCGCACCGGAAGTGAGCTTGATACCGTGACAACGACCTCGATTTTGCCACTGCGCCAAGCTGTCATATATGTTGTTTCACCAGTGATTTTTGCTAACTCTCGAACCGCAGGTTCAAGAATTCTTAATGGTTCTCCCTGTTCCAAATATGAATCTGACAATGCCCCGATAGCTGGTCCTAATCGATAGCCTTCCTTATCCAATTTCACCAACACCCCAAGATCTTCCAATGTCTTCAATAGATGGTAGGTGGAAGGCAGCGGGGAGTTTGTTGCATGGGCCAGCTCTTTAGGAGTGATGGGGCCTGCCCAATCTGCGATTTTTGAAAGGGCTAAAAATGCTTTCTGGATTGATCCAAGTGAGGTCTCACGTGAGGGCATAATCCAAACTATAACCAGGTGGCAGCGTTTCTATCAATAGGCAATAGAAAGTAGCAATAATCTCTGTTAATTCTCATCCTCAGGAAACTCTTATCAAATAACCCTGCCGCGCATTGACTCAATCGTTTGAGCCCAATAGCCTATCGGGATAAATTTAGTTGGACTTTGGGGGTGCGACGGGCACCAGTTCAGAGTGAATGCGAGTTAGGGGTTCGTATCATGGGTGACCAGTTAAGTTCGAATAGCCAGAAGGGCCCAGATGTGGCAATTATTGCTGGATCTAGTTCTGGGGTGGGAGCAGCAACAGCGGCCAGGATGGTGAGTAGGGGCGTGCATGTTGTGGGAATTGATAGATCTGATGTCGTGCCGGCAATACCTCAAGGCGCCACCGGCAAGTACTCACATGTGACAGCTGATGCTGGAAGTGAAAAAGTCTGGCTAGAAGTATTAGAGAAATGTCGTTCTCTTTATGGTGCAGATCCTAACTCGGTGGTTTTTTGTGCTGCGGTTCTAGTTATTGGAAGCGTAGTGACACTTGAAGAAAAAGATTGGCAGAATATTTTTGAGACCAATGTGTTTGGCCCGGCCCGCGCACTCAAGCATGTAATACCACGTATGGCAGCGAGAGGTGGCGGAACAGTTGTTTTTGTAAACAGCAGTGTGGGTCATATGGCAGAGCAAAGTCTTGCAGCGTATTCGTCTTCAAAAGGTGCAGGACTCATGTTGATGAAGTCTGCAGCGGTTGATCATGCAAGACAAGGCATCCGGGTTAATGCAGTATGCCCAGGTTCAATCATGACTCCTTTTTTCATGCGTCACGTGGAAGCGGCACCAGACCCAGAAGGTTTTCTGGAAGTCAAAACTCAAAGGCACCCTGCGGGCAGATTATTACAGCCCGATGATGTCGCAGCGGTAGTGGATTTCTTAGCTAGCGCAGATTCGCTAGGTATGACAGGAGTTGCAGTTCCGGTTGATGGAGGACTAACTGCTGCCTATGATTTCTATGTAGATCAAGCTTTAGGGGAGGCTGAAGAATCTAAAAAGAGATTCCTTCTAACCGAGAAATAATGAATTTAGACTTTGCCGATCGTGTCATCATCCTTACTGGAGCAGGAGGAGGAATTGGATCGGCATCGGTAAAACTGCTTGTTGAATCCGGTGCGCATGTTGTTTGTGTTGATCAAAATGAAGCAGCTCTACAATCACTTTCAAAAGGTTTGCCACAAAACCAAATAACTCTTGTCCCCATCGCTGTTACTGATGCAGATTCAGTTTCAAAAGTAATTGAGCTCATAATGACTAAGCATTCACGCCTAGATGCTTTTATTCATATGGCTGCCGTTTTGGAGATTCTAGAGATCGACGATGTGACCGAAAAAGATTGGCAAAATCACATGGATTCAAATGTGAGTGCAACCTTTTTCTTCGCAAGGGCTGCTGCAAACATAATGAAAGAGCAGGGTAAAGGCGGAAGAATCATTCTGTTGTCATCAGGCGCTTGGTTATCGGGAGGCATGTCGGACCGATTGCCATATGCAACTACAAAGGGTGCAGTCACAACAATGTCTAAAGGTTTAGCAAAAGCCTATGGCCCTCATGGAATTACAGTGAATACGATTGCTCCAGGATTGATCGATACTGCCATGATGCGCAAAGGGCTCAGTGATTCAGCGAGAAGGCAGATGGAAGATGCGACTCCACTTCGGCGTTTTGGAAATCCAGAAGAGGTGGCAGCGGTAGTAGCTTTTCTAGCATCGGATGCTGCAAGTTTCATTTCGGGAGCAACAATTAATGTTTCGGGCGGATTTACCCTGTACTAATGTTTAACTCTCTTTTTTCATGATTCGGACTACAATTAGTGGGGCTTAGCCGAAGGCGGGGCAACAAAGGATTTGGGGTACAAATTGGCAACAGATAAAGACTTTGCAGTAGCAAAACCCCAAAGGGCCACAATTCGCGATGTAGCAAGACTTGCAAATGTTGATCCAAGTTTGGTTTCCAGAATTGTAAACAATGATCCAAAGGCAAGTGCTTCCGTAGCGACAAGGAAGCGAGTCTTAGACGTTGTAGAAGAGCTTGGTTATCGAGCTAACTCTGCTGCTCGAATGTTAAAGACTGCTCGGACGCAAATGATAGGTCTACTCTTACCTGACTTTTCAAATCCCATGTATTCAGCAATCATTTCGGGAGTTGAAAGACGATGCACAGAGTACGGTTATGGAGTTTTGCTTGGTGATCATGCGGAGGGAAACTCCGAAAAGACATTCACCAATTTGTTGGAAAGTGGCCAAGTTGATGGTCTTCTAATTGCCTCGGGTACTCTCTCGGACTCATTTTTGAAGAATCAGATCTTAAATCACCATGATTCAGTGGTGATGATAAATCGAAGAGTGAGGGGAGCTGCAGCCAGCGTTACGGCGAAAGATGAGTTAGGAGCTGAGTTAGCAGTACAACATTTATCTCAATATGGAACAAAGAGTATTGTGGGTCTTTTTGGTCCACAAAACATTGACACTGCTCAACGCCGCAAAAAAGGATTTGAATCTGCCGCTACAAAGCTTGGTTTGAAGCATCAAAGCATAGAGGTTTCGCCGTGGGGAATGGAAGGTGGAAGAACAGTAGGCGTTGAAATCTTAAAGAACAAAGTTCTACCAGATGCTGTATTTGCTTCAACAATAATGATGGGAATTGGGTTTTTGAGAGCGGCCCACGAGTTATCTATCAAAATCCCAGAGGATGTACGAGTTGTTGCCCTGCACGATAGTTCGATTGCTGATTACCTGACCCCATCTTTGACGACAGTTAATCTTCCAACAATTGAGATGGGCATGCAGGCTGTGGATTTACTGGTTCGAATCATGAATGGAGGCTCACCTACGCATTTAGTTGTAAATGACCTCCCAACACTGACAATTCGTGAATCTTCTCGCCTAGACCTATAATAAGAAAGATTTAGTCAATCGGTTGACTAAAGGCACCTCTTCCAATAACCTGCTCACACATTCGGCGGTTATTGCACCAAAAAGAGAGGGGCTTGTTTCTATGGCTCATGTAACGAAGGCGCACCACACCGGGATATCTGTACGTTCACTACAAAAGTCAACCAATTTTTATAAGGATCACCTCGGATTTGAAGAGGTTTTTTCTTGGAATCCCCAAGCTGAGTACATTGGCGTGCTAACCGGGTATCCGGAAGTGAATTTGAATGCAACTGTTTTGAAAATGCCAGGAGTGGATGTATTTCTGGAACTTCTCGAATATGGAAACGTTGAACTTAAAAACGTGGATCATGGAAATGCAAACCCAGGGATTGCCCACATTGCCTTTTTTGTAGATGACGTTGATGAATGGTACGAAATACTTACTGAAAAAGGCGTCGAGAGTGTTTCAAAACCAGTGACGCCAACGATGGGGCCTAATAAAGGAGGGCGCGCAATCTACATGATTGATCCAGATGGCGTCAGAGTGGAATTGATTCAAAGCTCGCAATCATTCGGTGAATACAAAGGCGAATGAAAATGGAGTTCATGGTTCACATAACCAATACTTTTCCTGCCGATGGCGATAAGGAATTGCTTTCGGTGTTAGCCAAGGCGGAGAGTGTTCGTGCCGCGGAACTAGCAGCTGAAGGTGTAATCAAGAAGATTTGGCGCAGAACGGGAAAAAAATCTAATGTTGGAATTTGGGTGGCCTCTGATGCAACCCAATTGCACTCCGCAATATCAAGTCTGCCTTTTTTCCCGTGGCTAGAGGTTGAAATTTGGCCACTAGCAGAACACCCAAATGACCCAAAGAAATATGGAGATCTGAAATGACAGTTATGCGCACGCGACAAGCAGTCATTCAAGCACTTTCAGACGAACTTGAAAGTGATCCAAGTGTTTTCTTGATGGGTGAAGATATTGGATCTGGCGGACCTTTCAAAGCTACAGAGGGTTTGATTGAAAAGTTTGGCGAAGACAGAGTGATTGATACCCCAATATCAGAGATGGCTTTTCTTGGAGCTGGCGTTGGTGCGGCAGCTATGGGAATGCGCCCAGTTGTCGAAATGATGTTCATTGAGTTTATTGGTGTCGCCCTCGATCAGTTAACTACACAAGGTGCCTTCTACCGTTATCTGTCACGTGGCGCATACCAAGTTCCTCTCACCATTCGTGCTGCTGCTGGCGCAGGCCTAGGTTTTGGCTGCCAGCATTCGCAGATATTGGATCAGTGGTTTAGAGGTAATGCTGGAATTAGTTTGGTAATTCCATCTACCCCTCAGTCAATGTATGGACTCTTAAGGAGTGCGATTAGAAGTAATGATCCAGTGGTTATCCTGGAGCATAAAGCGCTTTACGGTGAGCGTGGTGAAGTTGTGACTGGAGAAGCCGGAATTATTCCGATTGGTCAAGCCAGAGTTGTCACAGAGGGAAAAGACTTAACCATAGTTACAGTTGGTAGCACTGTGCATACTGCAACGGCAGCCATGGAATTACAGAGTGAATGGTCAGCTGACATTATTGATTTACAAACATTGATACCTTGGGATAAAACGACGGTGATTAAGAGTGTTGCCAAGACGGGTCGACTTGTGATTGTTGAAGAGAGTTCCTATTCAGGTGGCTGGGGTACTGAAATATCTTCAGAAGTTGTTTCCCAATTGTGGGGCAAGTTGAAAACACCTCCTCATAGGATTACTTCTCCAGATGCACCGATACCTTATGCCCAAGAATTAGAGAAACGCTATTTGCCAAACCCTGAGTATGTTGAATCTCAAATTAGCGAACTGCTTAAGACAGGTAAGTGTCCAGCACCATGGTGGGAAGGTATTAAGTCATGACTACATCACTCAAACGCCGAGAGAAGTTAAATACAGAAATCGGACGCCTTGAACGATTGCTTGAAATTCGAGCAGTTGAAGAAAGTATTCAAACCCTTTATAACGATGGCCATGTGCGCGGCAGTACCCACTTAGCAATTGGCCAGGAGGCAGTTTCGGTTGCAATTGCAAGCGTCTTGAGGCCAACCGATATTGTCACCTGTACTTACCGTGGGCATGCCACAGCCTTAGCTTTGGGAGTGTCTCCAGAAGGCGTTCTTGGAGAGATTTGTGGACGAGTGATTGGCTGTTCTGGTGGCATGGGTGGATCTATGCACTTGATGGATGCAAGTGTTGGGTTAATGCCAACTTTTGCAATTGTTGGAGCAGGTTTACCTGTCGCTGCAGGTGTAGCACTCGCTGCAAAGATTAAGAAAAACGACTCTGTAGCTCTCACTATCTTTGGCGACGGTTCCACAAACATCGGGGCATTTCACGAAACACTGAATATGGCAAGTATTTTAAAACTGCCAATTGTTTTTGTGATTGAAAACAATCTCTATGGAGAGTACACAAGAATTAACTTGAGTACTCCCATTAGTGATTTGGCAGACCGAGCAGACTCATATGCCATGCGAAAAGAGATCGTCGACGGACAGGATGTTGACGCTGTAATGAAATCAGTGTCAGCGGCAGTAGATTATGCGCGAGCAGGCAACGGTCCTTCTCTAATTGAAGCTAAAACTTACAGATATAGCGGTCATTCACGTTCCGATCCGGCAACATATCGCACCCCGGGTGAACTCGATGAGTGGAAGAAACGTGACCCTCTCGATATCGCTGCGGAAAAACTCATTAGTCAAGGAGTCTTAACGGCTAGTGAGTTACAGCAAATGAAGTCGGATACTTCATCACGAGTAACTCAAGCTATCGAAGTCGTACTTGCTAGCGAAGGGCCATCTTTAGAATCCCTTATGCAACATGTGAGTGAAAAAAGGAATTAGTTGATATGTCGAATTCTGGCGATGAGGTAGTTCCACCCGGTTATGCAAGCAACCTGTTTGACTTAAGGGGCCGGACAGCAGTAATTACCGGTGGTGGAAGTGGATTAGGCGCAGCAATTGCAATTGGCTACGCTCAAGTTGGCGTAAAGGTCGCCTTGATTGATGTGAATGTTGAAGGGATGGTGGCGACTCAAACTTCAATTTCATCCCAAGGGGGTATCGCAGAAATCTATTCATGTGACGTGACTTCAAAAGAGGCCCTTAAACAGACTTCGGAAAACATTCTCCAACAATTCACTCATGTAGACATATTGGTAAACAGTGCAGGTACTTCCTTTAGGTGTCCAGCAGAAGATTTTCCAGAAGATAAACTTGATTTCATTATTGATTTGAATTTAAAGGGCACTTTTTTAGCGGGCCAGATTTTTGGGAACATAATGCTAGAACAAGGGAAAGGTAGCATTATCAATATTGCATCGATTGGTGGCTTTAACGCTTACCCTCTTACAAGTGCTTACCTTGCTTCTAAAGGTGGAGTCGTTCAGTTGACCAAATCTTTTGCCCTCGAATGGGGAACAAGAGGGGTGAGAGTAAATGGCATCGGCCCAACTTTGATGGATTCCCCTCTTACTAAGAAGGGCGCTGTGACCTCTTTGATTACTTCAGACTTTATTAAGTCAAGAATGCTTCGAGATCGACTCGGTCTTCCACGTGAATTGATTGGTGCAGCAATTTTCTTAGCTAGCGACGCATCAGAACTCGTAAATGGTCACACAATTATGTGTGATGACGGATATCTGATTGCATAAATAATGAAGATAACTAATGTGCGGGTAGCAACAATTAACCATATTCTTCCAGTTCCAATTGTGTATGGAAATTGGATCATGGACCACCGGGAATTTGCCTTAGTCAGAGTAGATCTAGATGATGGAACTGCTGGATTTGCATATGGTTTAACGAGGGATGGCCCCGTAGCTTCGATTGTTCATCGCTCCATAGCGCCGTGCTATGTCGGGCGTGAAATCGATGACCCAAAACAATTGTATTTCGGGGCTTTATGGACAAATCACGCAGTACACGCTGCAGGAATCGGAATGCGCGCATTGTCTCTAGTAGATATTGCAAGTTGGGATGCCTTAGCAAGGCATCGCAAGCAATCTTTTCAAGAAGTTCTTGGCGGTGAGCTATGCGATCTTCCAGCAACCGCCATAGTTGGGTATCCGCCAACTATGTCACCCGATCAACTTGCTACTCAGATTGTAGATTTGAAAAAGAAAGGTTGGAATAGATTCAAAATTCCAATCTCTCCGGATTTGGATATGTCCGAAGCTAGACTCCGTGCCGCGCATGAGGCAGCGCAAGGTGACTGGGTAGGTTTTGATTTGAATATGGTTTTGAGAAGCAGTGATGCTGTAATTGAATTCGAAAAACGAGTAAGAGATTTAGATTTAGGATGGATAGAAGATGTAGTGCCACCTGGAGATGCCGCAATGGTGGCTCGTATTCGACAAGGAACAAGTACTCCAATTGCCATGGGTGATGAGCAAGGTGGTTCATATCATCCAGAGGCACTCCTTGCCGCCAAAGCTGTTGACTATATCCGAGTTGATGCAACGACTAATGGGGGAATTACTGGAATTCAAAAAGCACTTGATCAAGCGAGAAGTGCAAGTGTTAAAGTCTCTCCCCATATGTTTCCGCATTTCCATTCCAGACTTCTTCCAATTTTTGGCTTTAAGGATGTTCCCATCGAATGGGGGATACCAGGAACTGGTGTGCATCCAATGGACGATGGGCTTGAGCAACCAGTAATTATCGATGGAATGATGAAGCCACTCTCAACATCTATTGGCCTAGGGGCAATCATCGATTACGCGTGGGTGACACAGCAGCAGCTCACAGATGAACTCGGTGTTCTCAATGCGTTACCAGAAACTGCCATTTCCACCGCTCCAAGGGAGCATTAAAGGTAACGAAAATTTACCAAAAAGTACTAGAAATCAATGAGGTCAAACGCTTGACTTGTGTGTTCTTGGAACCTTAGTGTTTCGCCAATGGCTCGACCTGGGTCACTAATCAAATCCTTAAGGGGGAGATGATGTTCACGAGAAAGCAAATTAAACTTAAAGCACTGTTTGTAGTTGGGTGCCTAGGGGTTGCATCATTAGTTGGAATTGGCTTAGTGCCGACAGCAGCAAGTGCTGCCGATGTGAAGAATGCAAAAATTGCATTCTTACTTCCACAAAATGGCGTCCCACGTTTCGAACAACTGGACAAGCCATTTTTTGAAAAGCAAATAAAGAAGCTGTGTCCAACATGTACTGTTCTACATTACAACGCTCAGACTGAAGATGCCGCAAAGCAGCAACAGCAAGCTGAAGCAGCACTTGCAGCTGGAGCGAAGGTCCTAGTGATTTGCCCAGTTGACGGAAAAGCAGCAAAAATTATTGCTGATTTAGCCGCGAAAAAGGGCGTCCCTGTTGTTACATACGAACGCTTGATTACAGGATCAAAAAATGTGAAAGCTTTTGTAACTCATGATGGAGTTGAAATTGGAAGAATTCAAGCGACTACACTCATTGCAGCTTCAAAGGCACTTGGCATTAGCGATAAGCCAATTTTGATGGTTCATGGTTCTGTTACAACAAGCGATGCAGCACTGTTTAAGAAGGGTGCACAAGATGCATTCAAAGCTGCAGGCGTAAAGGTTCTGGAAGAGTTTGATACACCAGGTTGGGATCCTGCAAAGGCTCAAGCACAAATGGATCAGTGGATCACCAAATACGGCAAGGATGGCTTCGGTGCTGTTTATGCTGCAAATGATGGAACTGCTGGTGGTGTAATTGCATCAATGAAGGCTGCAGGAATTGACCCTTCAAAGCATCCAGTTTCGGGACAAGATGCAGATCAAGCTGCAACTCAACGAATTATCGCTGGCGAGCAGCAAATGTCAGTCTTTCGTCCGTTGAAGCAGGCAGCAACATTTGCTGCGACAGCTGCATGGGATGTATTGAACAAGAAGCCTTTGTCAAAGTCTGTCTATAAGGCAACAACTGACAATGGAGCTTGGAAGGTACCAACTCTGATCAATCCAACAACTGCAATCACAAAGACCAACCTAAAGAAGGTCATTATTGATGGCGGCTATGCAACTGCTGAGTCACTTTGTACTCCAGCATATGCAGCAGCGTGTAAGGCTGCTGGAATAACGAAGTAAAAGCTAGAAGAAATTCAACAATAGGTAGAGCTAATGCGTGCTTCAATTGGTACGCATTAGCTCTACTGTGAATTTAGGGGTTCATATGGCTGTTGGAAATAAAGTTCTCGAGTTAGATGGCATTACTAAAACCTTTGGTGCTGTAAACGCACTGTCCGAGATTCAACTATCAATTCTATCTGGAGAGGTTGTAGCCCTTGTTGGAGATAACGGTGCTGGTAAATCAACACTAGTAAAAATCGCAGCAGGAGTGATACCCCCCGATCAAGGCAAGATTAGGTTTAATGGGGAAGCAGTAAATTTTCGTGGCCCAATGGAGGCAACACAAGCTGGTGTCGCAGTTATTTATCAAGACCTTGCATTGTGTGACAACTTGTCCGTAGTTGCAAATCTCTTTTTAGGAAGAGAACTGCAAAGTGCAATTCCTCTCTCCCCACTTAACGAAGAACAGATGGAATCAAAAGTTCTAGAGTTACTAAAAGAATTAAACGTTGGACAGATTCGAGAAATTGACATTAAGGTTGGCAGTTTGTCTGGAGGACAGAGACAAACTATTGCTATTGCCAGATCACTTATTGGTGACCCAAAAGTTGTGCTTCTAGATGAACCCACTGCAGCACTGGGAGTCGCCCAGAAAGTAGAAGTTCTAAAGTTGATTCGTCGCTTGGCCGATCGAGGGATCGGTGTTCTGGTGATCAGCCACAACATTTCCGAAGTGCTTGAGGTTTCGGACCGAGTTGTCGTACTTCGACTGGGCAAGGTGGTCGCAAATTTTGAAACCAAAAAGATTTCCTCAGATGATGTCGTCGCAGCGATAACCGGAAGTAAAAGCTTTGCCTAGTCGTAACCATACATTTTAGAATAGTAAGATAGGAAAAATAATGGATAGCCAGATGAAAACCTACAAAGTATGGTTGCGCAGTCAATTAACGGCAGATTTTTCAGTACTACCGGTCGCAATTTCACTTGTATTTCTATCAATAGTGTTTCAATCACTGAACAATAGATTTTTATCGGGTGAGAACCTAGCTAATTTGATTTCTCAAAACGTTCCATTGGCGATGATTGCAACGGGCTCGGTTCTCATGCTTCTGATTGGAGAAATTGACTTATCAGTGGGTGTAGTAAGTGGGCTATGTGCTTCCATAGTAGTCAGTTTGAACGTGTCAAGTGGATGGTCAGCTCAAAGCGCTATTGCTGTGGGGATCGTAGTTGGCGCTGCAATTGGAATATCAAATGGTTTCTTTGTTACAAAGTTTGGTTTACCAAGTTTCGTTGTCACACTTGCGGGATTGCTAACTTGGCAAGGGGTTCAATTCACAGTTCTTCGATCAACGGGAACAATTAACCTCCCAAGTGGATTTTTAAGTTCGCTCATGTCTACTTATTTGTCACCAAATATGGGTTTCATAGTTGCATCTATTGCAATTTCGCTTTATGCATTGAGTATTGCAAACAATTTTAGAAAACGTAGAATTGCTGGATTAAAAGCTCGCTCATTAAGGGCAAGCATTCTAAAAATACTTATTCTGGCAGTACTTTTACTTGGCCTTGTGCGCCTTCTTAATTCCTCAAGAGGAGTCTCTACGGCAATGGTTTTCCTTTTGGCAGTCGTATGGTCACTTGACTATGTAACTAGGAGAACTCGATTCGGAAGAAATGTGTTTGCAATCGGTGGAAATTTAGAGGCAGCAAGTCGTGTAGGTATAAATGTCAAGCGAGTGAAAATCATTGTATTCATGCTCGGCGCGATACTTGGCTCAATCGGTGGCATTTTTGCCTGCTCACGACTACAAGCAGTTAGTACTCAAAGTGGCGGAAGTGATTTACTTTTGAATGCTATCGCTGCAGCAGTTATAGGTGGAACAAGCTTGTTTGGTGGACGAGGTTCTGTATGGGCTGCGATTTTAGGTGCTTTAGTTGTTGGTTTCATTTCAAACGGAATGGACTTAATGAGTTTTGATTCGGCAACAAAACTTATCGTTACAGGAATGGTTTTGCTTGCAGCGGTCAGTGTTGATTCCGTCCTTAGAACTAATTCGAGAAAACGGGGTTGATTCGCATGTCAGATGAATTTGTAGGAGATGTAGCCATTGTTACAGGAGGTGCTGCAGGAATTGGGCGTGAAATTTCTCTTGCACTTGCATCCGCTGGGGTAAAGGTTCTTGCGATAGATATAAATCTTGCTGGCCTTGAGGAAACTAAGATGCTATCAACTGTTCGAGGCGGTGAGTTACAAGTGTTTCAATGTGACGTCGCAGATAGCAAAAGCGTTAAATTGGCTTTTGAATATTCAGAAAAAGAGTTTGGGTATTGCACAATAATGGTCGCTGCTGCAGCAATTGCTTTGTATACAGATTATCTCTCCATGAATGAGAAAGATATGGATCGTACAATTGCGGTCAATCTAAAGGGACCATTGCTCTGTGCACAAGAGTCGTTACGTCAAATGGAAAAAGTTGGTAAGGGAAGCATTATTTTCATCTCTTCCGTGCAGGCGGTAATGAGCTTATTTGGATGCGTTGTCTATGCTGCAACGAAATCTGGATTGATTGCAGCCGCCCGGACATTAGCCCTTGAGACAGGAAAAATGGGAATTCGCGTGAATACTATTTCGCCTGGAACTATTGACACACCAATGCTTGATCGTGATTTAGCAAGCATGAACCGCGAAGAAGCAGCTACTTTCTTAGAAAAAGTTAGAGCGGCTAACGTGCTTGGACGCATCGGAACACCTGCTGAAATTGCAGATGCGGTTAAGTACTTGGCATCCTCAAAAGCTTCATACGTAACTGGAATCGATTTAAGAGTTGATGCTGGTTTTTCAGCACTGAAAAATTTTTAAATTGAATGTAAGGAGGAAGTGGTGAAGACAAGAGAAGAATTTGAAGAAAGACAGAAGTGGACAGCAATTCAATTAAGAGAGGCGGGATACCCTCTTACTGATGAAGAAGTTGAGCGAATAGAAGTTGCCGATTTCGGTTTAGGGGAAATTGATCACTTTGGGATTCAATTGATTACTTATGTCAATACCGAAAGAGTCTGTTCAAAAGATATAGTGATGAAGCCGTGGCAAATTTGCCCAGAACACTTGCACCCAAATGAAGGATCTGAATTAGGTAAAGAAGAAACTTTTCGCTGTAGGAAAGGACTAGTTTATGTTTATGTTGAGGGCGCTCCTACAAAATCTCCTTCCTACAAATTGCGTGAAGATGATCAAGGCCGAGTGAGTGTATTCCATGAAATTGTTTTGAGGCCTGGAGATCAGTACACGGTTATGCCAAATAGCTTGCATTGGTTCCAAGCTGGACATGAAGGCTGCATAGTCACAGAGTTTTCAACGAGAAGTACTGATGGCTCAGATATTTTTACTGATAAATCAATTATTCGCGCTCCAAGAATTCCAATCAACTAATCATTGAAATTTTCATTCTTAGAGGGGGTCGTAAAATGGAACACAAACTAAGCGAGGTAAAGAATCTTGCTTCAGGCATCGATCATTCCGAGGGCATTTGTTTAGGCCAGGACGGAAATTTGTATTTAGGTGGTGAAGCAGGGCAGATTTATAGACTTACTCTCGAAGGTGAGTTGAACCAAGTAGCACAGTTAGAAGACGGCGGGATTCTTTTGGGATTAACCGCCTGTTTGGATGGACGATTAATAGTTTGCGACCCAGGGAATAGGTGCCTGTGGAAGGTCAACCTAGAAAACAATTCTTGGGAGATTTTTGTTAAAAGTAGCCAATCTGTTGAACTGATAACACCAAACTGGAGCGTTTTTTTGCCAGATGGAAGTTTGGTGTTTTCTGATTCTGGAAATTGGAAGGGGGCAGATGGATTTTTGGTAAGACTGCTAATCAATGGAAAAATTGAAAAGTGGAGCAGTGGTTGCCCTAATTTTCCGAACGGAATGGCGCTTTCCGAAGACGGTAAAGGAGTTTATGTACTTGAAAGTACGCCCGGTTTACTGTCGTATGTTCCCATTTTAGAAGATGGTTCATCTGGAGCTAGGGTGGTTGTGTGTGAGATTCCTGGAGTCCCTGATGGAGTGACAGTTGCTAAGGACGGCAATTTGGTTATCAGCTGTTACAGACCAGACACAATTTATGTCTGGAATGAAGTTAAGGGTTTAGAAATACTCGTTGAAGACCCTGAAGGTACCGCAGTTGCTGCACCAACTAACACGGTGTTTGCGGGGCAAGGAAACCGATTCCTTGTCTGGCCAAACTTTGGTAGATGGAATGTGGCTATTTTAGAAACGCGCTATGAAGGAATTCCTAAACTTTCTTTTTAGATTATAAGTAAAGTGAGATGTGAGTCATTTTAGGTATCGCCTAAGTTGATTCTAAAAAGTGCTTGGGGACTTTTTAGTCGACTTAGCTATATCGATTCCTAGAAAAACTAGAGCGATCCAAATAAAAGCAAACCCCAGAACTTTTCCAGAGGACATATCCTCATTGAATAGGAACACACCCAGCAAAAAGAAAATAGTTGGAGTTATATACTGGAGCAATCCTAATGTAGATAGAGGTAGGCGAACAATCGCGCCATTGAAAAGTAACAACGGAATCACTGTTGCTGCACCAGCCAGGCAAAGCAATGTAGTGACAAGCAGACCATTTCCGAACTTTGCTGTTCCATTTCCTTCAATATAGAAAAGAAACAGCAGATTTGGGATGAAAGCGATTAATGTTTCGATGGCCAGGGATTCAAGGGCCCCAAGATCAATGAGTTTCTTAACCAAGCCATAAGTTCCCCACGAAAGTGCGAGAGAAAGTGAGATCCATGGGAAATGATGATACTCAATTGTAAGAATTAGCACGGATGTAGCCCCAAAAATTACTGCTAACCATTGTAAGGAACGAAGTGACTCTCTAAAAATTAGGATTCCGAATAACACATTAAGCAAAGGGGTAATGTAGTAACCCAACGCACTCTCAACGACGCGGCCAGCACCAACAGCCCAGATGAATACCCCCCAGTTTATTGTGAGCAGGCCAGAAGAAATAGCTAAAATAGAAAACATACGTTTAGATTTTATGATTAGAAATGTGCTTTTCAATTCTTTACGAAATGTAAGTAAAATTGCACAAACAACTAAAGACCAGATACCTCTATTTGCGAGGATCTCAAAAGAAGAAGCACTTTCAATGTGCTTCCAATAAATTGGCAGAAATCCCCAAACGAAATATGCACTTACGCCATATACGAGACCAAGCTTGTACTTACTCAATTATCTAAAGTTCGTGAATTGGACTGCGAAATCCCAGCCGCCATCTTTGACCATGGCCATTGTTGTCTGTAGGTCATCGCGGCTCTTAGAGGTCACACGCAGTTCATCGCCCTGGATCTGGGTCTTTACCGATTTTGGACCCTCGTCACGAATCATCTTTGCAATCTTCTTGGCATTCTCTGTTGAGATGCCCTCCTTCAACGGAGCGACAATTTTGTAAATCTTTCCTGATAGTTGTGGTTCGCCTGCATCAAGATGCTTCAATGAAACACCGCGCTTGATCATCTTGTCTTTAACAACATCTAGCGCTGCTTTTGCGCGCTCTTCTGTGCCTGCCTCGATTAAGACCTTGTCACCTTCAAGTTCAATCTTTGATCCGGTGTTCTTGAAATCAAAGCGTGTTTCAATCTCGCGAACTGCCTGATTAATGGCGTTGTCGAGCTCCATACGGTCGATCTTGGAGGTTACGTCGAAACTACTATCTGCTGCCATGTTGTGGACCTCTCTACCGGCGGAAAAGGCGGTTTGTGTGACTACGTGCCTAAGGTATCCTT
>Ga0164295_10000985_pt1 | contig 23572 bp, 21 predicted proteins | sample GEODES006metaG_FD_111798 | JGI IMG/M metagenome (GOLD analysis project Ga0164295, IMG submission 111798) | Oligotrophic lake water microbial communities from Sparkling Lake, Wisconsin, USA - GEODES006 metaG | ecosystem: Environmental > Aquatic > Freshwater > Lake | place: USA: Sparkling Lake... | reverse complement strand
CGAGCCAATAGTTCAGAAACGGTTTCTGTGTGGCCATTTTGCGCAGCAAACATCAAAGCTGTGAAACCATCAGATTTTCTTGCTTCGTTAACATCAGCTCCTCGTTCCAATAATTTAGCAACGGTTTCTGTGTGGCCATTTAGAGCGGCAAAAATCAAAGCCGTGCCATCATCAGATGCTCTTGCTTCAATATCAGCTCCTCGTTCCAATAATTTAGCAACGGTTTCTGTGTGGCCATTTAGAGCGGCAAAAATCAAAGCTGTGACACCATCAGATTTTCTTGCTTTGTTAACATCAGCTCCTCGTTCCAATAATTTAGCAACGATTTCTGTGTGGCCATTTTGAGCGGCAAAAATCAAAGCTGTGACACCATCAGATTTTCTTGCTTCGTTAACATCAGCTCCTCGTTCCAATAATTTAGCAACGGTTTCTGTGTGGCCATTTAGAGCGGCAAAAATCAAAGCTGTGACACCATCAGATTTTCTTGCTTCGTTAACATCAGCTCCTCGTTCCAATAATTTAGCAACGGTTTCTGTGTGGCCATTTTTAGCAGCGCGCATCAAAGCCGTGGATCCATCAGATGCTCTTGCTTCAGTATCAGCTCCTCGTTCCAATAATTTAGCAACGGTTTCTGTGTGGCCATTTTGAGCGGCAAAAATCAAAGCTGTGACACCATCAGATTTTCTTGCTTCGTTAACATCAGCTCCTCGTTCCAATAATTTAGCAACGGTTTCTGTGTGGCCATTTTCAGCAGCAAGCATCAAAACCGTGCAGTCATCAAAGGCTCTTGCGTTAGCATTAGCTCCTTGAATCAATAATCCACCAACGGTTTGGATTAAATTTTTATCATGAACTTCCCCCCGAGGATTTGTTGAGGCCTTGATTAGTAGTGAATCTAAGTGTTTTTTTAAGGCGGAAGAGCTAGGGGTAGATTTCATAAAGATCTAATAACGAAATTGAGTTAAACTGTAAGATTTACTATTTTTTTCGCGTGTCAGCAGCCAGTCTTAAAACCTTTTTGCTCCACTAATTCCAAATGAAGCAAATCGAAAAACAAAACACAAATATTATTTTTTACGAACCAGAAAGAGTATTTAGGAACACTCTTAGCAGCCCACAAATTTCTTGAAAAAGACTAAATTCTTATAGCTGTGAAGCTTTGTGAATACTAGGCTCAACTCACTTTTTCTTAAGAGATTATTCCGATTTTTTTTAAATATTCTTAAAAGAATATTTAGTGATTTTTAGAGATGGGTGGTGGGTTTTTCAGAGCGTCCTTAGCTATTTTTAAAGTTAAATTAACTCTAAGGCCGCCTCTAGAATTTGTTTTGTTTCAGCGGTTTTTGGCATTTGTGCCAAGACCAAAAAAATTATCGAATCACGCGCTTGTGAATGACAAAATAAAAAATGACCGACAGCGCGAACAAAGCAGGTAAAAGCCAAAGAAGAAGCTTATTTCTGTTGCTCGGTTTTGTCAGAATATTTTCACCAAATTCTTGTACTAATTCTGCCCTGATTTCCTCGTCACTTTTCCCGGATAAGATTTTTTGACGAATATTTTTACGCATCTCGAAAGAAAATTCAGTGTCAGAATTTTCGATTACTTGTCCGTTACAAATTAAGCAGCGCACCTCCAAAAACATTGCCATTGCTCGCTGTTCTTGAGTTTCATTTTTTAGTTTTTCTTCGGGAGAAAGCGCAAAGGAATGAAGAGAAAAAAGAAAAAGAGTTAAGAATATTTTTAACATTTTTGAGATTTTTTATTTTGTAACCTGGCGCAGTTCTTAAGTTTTTGCGCTGGAGAATTTCGTCGAGGGTCTAGTGAATATCCGCGAAGCATGGTCTCTGGAATAGCAAACTGAAGGTGAAGAAAAGCTAGGCTAAAAATTTTAAATCAATCTCGCCGTCAAAAATTTTTGTGTAACCACCAGTCATCACAATTGAATCGTTATTCCATTCAATTTCCAGATCGCCGCCTTTGAAGCGAATGGTGATTTTTTTTGACTGCACCAAATTTTTTTTGATCGCAGCAACTGCAACTGCGCAAGCGCCAGAACCGCATGCAAGAGTTTCGCCAGCGCCACGCTCCCAAACTCTGACCTCGATTAAGTTGTTAGAAATAATCTGCGCAAATTCGACATTGGTTTTGTTTGGAAAGATTTTGTCTAACTCAATTTTTGGCCCAACATCGTAAAATTTTTCATCAGAAATTTTTGCATCAAGAAAGGTCACGGCATGAGGATTGCCAACATCTACGCAAGAAAAATTAAATCCGTGCAGCGCAACATCTTCAGTGAATTTTGGTTCGCCCATGTTGACCGAAATTAAATCGTTAACTCTCCAGCATTTTAGAACTCCGGCAGCGGTTTTGATTTTTACTTCAGGTTTTTCAAGCAAAGAAGCGACACATCTCGTCGCGTTTCCGCATGTTCCAGACATTGATCCGTCAGAGTTGTAGATTTCCATTTCACAATCTGCTTCCGTAGAATTTTTTATCACGATCAGCTGATCGCAGCCGATATTTTTACGGTCAGAAATTTTTTTTATTTGCTCTGAAGTTAGAGAAATGGTGGTTTTGCGTGCATCAAAAATGACAAAATCATTTCCTGCGCCCGACATTTTTACGAAGGGAAGAGTCATTTTGAAGTAGAATTAAGATTAAGAAAAAAGCGCGCAGCCTTGATTTTATGGGTGCGGAAAGCTTCATTTATCCAGCAAATCTTTCTTTACTTTCGGCTTGTGAGGTTTTGGTAAAACCATTCTAGCTCTAAACTCGTCGAAAATATTATTTTTAAGAAATTAGTTTTTTGCTCTACTGACGTAAGAAAAATCTTCAGTGTTAACGATGATTTCTTCACCAGATGCAACAAAAGGTGGAACCATCACGCGAACGCCATTTTCCAGGATCGCCGGCTTGTAAGAAGAAGCGGCGGTTTGGCCTTTTACCACGGCATCAGCTTGTGCAATGATCGCATTTACATTTTCGGGAATGGCGATTGAGATTGGTTTGTCGTTACAATATTCAACGCGAAGATTCATGCCTTCTTGCAGAAATGGCAGGGCTTCACCGACTAATTTTTTAGCGAATTGCAGGGTTTCAAAATTTTCCATGTCCATCGCGACGAGCTCGTCTTGGTCGAAATATTGGAACTGATAATTTTTTTGTTCAACGTAAGCAACATCTACATCTTCGCTTGAGGCGTAGCGAGTATTTGTCTTGTTGCCAGTGACGATATTTTTCATCTCAACTTGAATGTAAGCGCCGCCTTTACCAGGCTTCACATGTTCGCGTTTTGCAACTTTCCAAAGTTGATTTTCGAATTCGATTACGTTGCCGACACGAAGAGAATTTGCGTTAGTTTTAGACATAAATTTTTAGTTAAGATTTTTAACGATTTGCTCGACGACTTTTTTGGCGTCACCAAAAATCATCATCGTATTGTCGTTGTAGAAAAGTTCATTATCCACGCCGGCATAGCCTGCAGCCATCGAACGCTTAATGAAGAAAACGCTTTGAGCGTGAGCGACATCAAGTATTGGCATGCCGTAGATTGGGCTGGTTTTATCGGTTTTAGCTGACGGATTGGTAACGTCATTGGCGCCAATTACGAAGGCAATATCGGTTGATTTGAATTCGCCGTTAATCTCTTCAAGCTCGAAAACTTTTTCGTAATCGATGTTAGCTTCGGCGAGCAACACGTTCATGTGGCCAGGCATTCTTCCGGCTACTGGATGGATGGCAAATTTTACCTTAACCCCAGCGTCTTCGAGAAGTTTAGTCATCTCTGCAACTGCATGCTGCGCGCCGGCAACGGCCATTCCGTAGCCCGGAACGATGATTACGGAAGATGAAGATTTCATCAAATAAGCCGCATCTTCAGCAGCGGCTTGCTTCACTGGTCTTTGCTCTTTGACCTCATTACTTGTCGCAACTTGATCGCCAAATCCCGAGAACATTACGTTGAAAATTGAGCGATTCATCGCTTTGCACATGATGTAGCTAAGTATCGCACCAGACGCGCCAATCAAGGCTCCGGAAATGATGAGAAGAGGATTGTTTAAAGTAAAACCAATGCCAGTTGCCGCCCAACCTGAATAAGAGTTTAACATTGAAACCACGACTGGCATGTCTGCACCACCTACTGGCGCGATCAACATGAAGCCAACGAAGAAAGAAAGCAGAACAAGAAGAATGAAAAAGAATTTTGAGCCAAAAGCGAAGAAGGCGATGAGCAAAACGGCCAGGCCGATTCCGACATATTGCGAATGTTTTTTCGGGTTCTTTTTAAAGATGATAAATTTTGAATTCATGTTGCCGTTTAACTTTGCGAAGGCAACGAGAGAGCCGGTGAAAGTGATCGCGCCGATGACAACGCCGATGCCCATTTCAATTAAGCTGGCGAGCTTGATGTGATTATCTTCGATGATGTGAAATGAGTTTGGCATCCAGAGGGCGGCGGCGGCGATCAAGACAGCGGCTAGTCCGACGAGAGAATGGAAGCCGGCGACGAGTTGTGGCATCGCGGTCATCTTAACTTTCTTAGCAACGAAGTAGCCGATTCCAGCGCCAATCGCGATCGCTAAAATGATCGCAAAAAGATTGTGAACTTGCGGCAAGCAAAGCGTAGTTAAAATCGCTAAAGCCATTCCGCCCATGCCAAAATAATTTCCGATGCGAGAAGTTTTTGGTGAGGAGAGGCCGTAAAGCGAGAGGATAAAAAGAACGGCAGAGATCAGGTAGAAAAAGGATGCGAACGAAGACATGTTTTTAAGTATTTAGGCTATTCCTGCGCGAAGGCAGTCATGAAGGTGCAAGATCCCGACGATTTTTTCTGCATCAAGAACAAATAGACTGGTGATGTTTTTCTTGTTCATTATGGCAATGGCTTCGGCGGCGAGTGTTGTTGGAGTTGTGGTGACTGGGTCTTTAGTCATGATTTCTTCGGCGCTGTGATCTAAAAAATCTCGGTCGATGTGACGACGCAAATCGCCGTCGGTGATGATTCCAAGTAGTTTGCCAGAATTGTTGGTGATGCCAGTGCAGCCAAGATGTTTGGAAGTCATTTCAAGTAAAACTTCTGACATTTTTTTATCTTTTTCGACGAGTGGAATATCTTTGTTAAGGCGCATCAAATCTTGCACCTTCAAGAAGTTAGAACCTAATTTTCCTCCAGGATGAAAGGTGCCGAATTGCTCAGAATTAAAGCCGCGCGCGTCGATTAAACTTACCGCCAAAGCATCGCCGATCGCGAGCATCATTGTGGTTGAAGTTGTTGGGGCATTGACCCCGTTGGCTTCTGGAATCGCCGGCAAAACTAGAGGCACGGTGCTGGCTTTGGTGAGTTCAGATTCTCTGCGACGAATAATTCCGATGATCGGCACTTCGAAACGTTTGCAGTAATAGATGATGTCGCGAAGTTCTTTCGTTTCGCCGGAATTAGAAAGTAAGATTACCACGTCGTTTGGCGAGATCATTCCTAGGTCGCCATGGCTTGCTTCGCCGGGGTGAATAAAGAAAGCGGAAGTTCCGGTTGAGGCGAAAGTTGCGGCGATTTTACCTCCGATGTGACCAGATTTTCCCATGCCACTGACCACAACTTTTCCTCGACAGTTCAAGATTAGATCAACTGCACGAATAAAATTTTCGTCGAAGAAAGTGAGTAAAGAATTTAAGCCATCTATTTCGGTTTTAATCGTTGCGATTGCGGAGGAGATGTATTTATTTTGCATATTTATTAATTTTTCTGGATCCTCGCCTTCGCGGTGATGGCTTCTAAAGTAATACACTTAACTGGTCGCTTCATTCCTAAAAAGGCGATGATTCAGAAAGTGATTTGATGGTTTTCATTTTTGAATTTGTTATGACTCTAAAACAACAAGAAATTTTGCAGGAATTTTCTAAGTCTGAAGCGATCCTTAAAGGTCATTTTATTCTTTCTTCAGGCCTTCATTCCGACACTTACATGCAATGTGCGCGAGTTTTAATGGAACCAAAAAGAGCGGAAAAACTTTGCGCTAAACTCGCTGAGAAAATTACTGATCGCCTCGGAGAAAATTTTGCCGACATCGTTGTCGCTCCGGCGATGGGAGGAGTTGTTGTTGGTTACGAACTTGCTCGTCAACTTGGTTTGCCATCGATTTTTTGCGAAAGAGTTAATGGTCAGTTTGAGTTACGACGTGGCTTCACGCTTGATTCATCGCTGCGTGTTTTAGTTGTTGAAGATGTGATCACGACTGGAAAATCGTCACTCGAAACTTATGATTTAATCAGAAAATTCGGCGCGAAAATTATCGCTGAAGCATCTTTAGTTGATCGTTCAAATGATAAAAATCTTGAAGCAAAAATGGGCGTTCCAGTAATTTCACTTTTGTCAGTCGATGTAAAAACTTTTGATGAAAATAATGTGCCGGAAGAGTTGAAAGATATTCCGGCGATTAAGCCGGGAAGTAGGTTTTTGAAAGTAATTTAATTAAATCTAAAGATTAAAAATATGTCGCTGTCAACCAAAGAGATAATTAAGCTTGTAGAAGCTGCGTGTAAAGTCGTTGCTAAAGTCAAATCCAATCAGGAGATATCTTCATTAGAATCATTAAAAAGAAAGCTAGGAGGTTTAGAAGTTGGTGAGGAGGCGAATAATCTAAAGAAAGAAATCGATGAGATAGAATCTAAGCTAGAAACGAAAACGACTGAGGGAGATTCGCAACAACCTCCAGATCAAGAATCAACAGGAGAAAGTGACGGTAAAAGCAATTCTTCAGATAGTAATTTTCAAGAAAACTTCGTAGAAAAATTTCGAGCCTCTCTTGATGAGGCTGGCATTCCTTACAGTATGAGTAGCAGGGGCGGTGTCGTTACTATAAGTTTCCGTACTTACGGTGATCATAACAAAGGTTTAGGAGATATTAAGAAGCGGTTTGGCGAAGAAGCATCTGATATCTTCGGTCAACTTTTTGACGCTGCTAAAGAAGGGTTAATAAAATTTGGGGCTCACAACGCCGATAAAGATAGAGAAGATAGTTTGGAAAAATCGAATAATCCGCTGCATATGGCAATCAGTGAAGTCAAGTCTAACGGAGTCCTGGATTCTTTAATAAATGCAACCGGAGATAAAGAGTGGTATGGTGATGAAAAGGTAATGGAAGCCGCCATAAATGGCGTAAATAATAAGGATAAGATTGAGGGATGTGGAGCGATTCCAATCGGCGGTCAACTTGATCCTGAAGAGCTATCTCGTCTTTTGAAAGATAGAATCGAATCCGCGAAAGTTGCGGCGAATGATGACAAAACTTGTTTGATGCCTTTTCAAATTGATGATAATCATTGGGTCGGAGGTGTTATGGCTAAGGATGGCCAGGGAAATATGTTATTCATTCACAACGATCCTCTTGGGAATGAGATACATCAAGGTTTAAAAAGAGAGATGGAAAATCAGGGGGTTAATGTAATCGATTTGCAGAAAAGTCAGCAGACAGATAATTACAACTGTGGTGCTCACACAGCTGATAATCTTAGTAATATTGCCAATAAAATCGAAGAAGCGCAAAGTAAAGGATTGGACATGAGAGAGTCGAAAGAGAGCTTATCTGAAGGTTTATCGAAAAAAAATGGTGATGAACTCAGGCAAGTTCAAAAAACAGAAAGTAACAAAGCAAAAAGCCCCACAACAGAAAGCGCAAAAACAGAAGCGAATAGTAACTCTAAAAAACAAGGAAGTGTTAGATAATCTCTTGATAAAAACTTACACAAACAATCTTGAATCCACCGTCCTAAATAATCGCAAGCTCAACATTTCTTTTGAGTTTTTTCCGCCAAAAACGGAAGAGATGGAAATGAAGTTGTGGGAGGTGATTTTGAAAATGGAAAATCTTAATCCGAGCTTTGTTTCAGTGACTTACGGCGCGGGTGGATCGACACGTGAACGAACTCACCAAGTCATCGAGAAGATTATTAAAGAAACTAGTCTGAAGCCAGCTTCGCACCTTACTTGCATTGGGGCTTCAAAAGATGAGATTGACGAAATTTTGCGAAATTATTGGGAGATTGGCGTGCGTCACATCGTGGCTTTGCGTGGCGATATGCCAGCTTCGAGTGCAAATTATCAACTTCGTTTTGATGGTTACAAATATGCGAATGAGCTTGTTTTGGGCATTAAGAAAATTGCTGATTTTGAAATTTCTGTCGCGGGCTATCCCGAAAAACATCCAGAGGCAAAAAGTTTTGAAGAGGATATAGATAATCTTAAGCGCAAAGTAGACGCGGGTGCAACACGCATCATCACCCAATTCTTTTTTGATGCGGATGTTTACCTTTCTTTCGTTGAAAAATGTCGGAAAGCAAAAATTGAAGTTCCCATCATTCCCGGAATTTTGCCGGTTACTAATGTTAAGCAGACAAAACATTTCGCGAAAATGTGTGGCGCAAAAATTCCAAAATGGATGGATAATCTTTTTGTTGGCCTCGATGAACGTCAAGAAAATCGCCAACTTGTCGCCGGAATTGTGGCGACAGAACTGTGTCGGATCTTACGTAACAGTGGCGTTGATGATTTTCACTTCTACACTTTAAATCGCTCCGATCTTACAGCGGCGATATGCCATGTTCTAGGGGTTAGAGAAGTCTAAAACTTGCAAATCAAGAATTTGGATTCTAAGTCGCGGCCTCTCATCCATTAAATTTTAACTTTTCTCAATGCCTAAAGAAGATCTCCTTTCCATGAATGGCGTCGTTTTGGAAGTATTTCCCAATACGATTTTTCGTGTCGAACTCGAAAATGGTCACTCAATTATTGCTCATGCCTCTGGCAAAATTCGCAAAAATAAAATTCGTATTTTGAAAGGCGATAAAGTTGAGATTGAGCTTAGCACCTACGACTTAAGTAAAGGCCGTATCGTTCGCAGAAATGTTTAATTTAGAGCACCTACTTAATGAAAAATTTACTCATCGTTGAATCTCCCGCCAAGGCAAAAACCATCGGCAAATATTTGGGTAGCGACTACAAGGTTTTAGCCTCCTTCGGTCACGTTCGCGATCTGCCAAGTAAAAATGGCTCGGTTGATCCGGATAATAATTTTGCCATGAATTATGAGGTTTCATCAAGATCATCAAAGCATGTTAAAGAAATTGTCGATGCCGCGAAGCTTTGCACTAAGTTGATTCTTGCGCCAGATCCCGATCGAGAAGGTGAATCAATCGCATGGCACGTTCTTGAAGTTTTAAAGGGAAAGAAGGCGATTAAAGCGGCAACGAAGATTGAGCGCGTAGTTTTCAACGCCATCACCAAAAATTCGATTTTAGAAGCGATTAAAAATCCGCGTGAGATTGACATGGATTTGGTCAATGCTCAGCAAGCTCGCCGCGCTTTGGACTATTTAGTTGGGTTTAATCTTTCGCCAGTTTTGTGGAGAAAGTTACCGGGAAGTAAATCAGCAGGACGTGTTCAGTCTGTGGCTCTTCGCTTGATTTGTGATCGCGAAGAAGAAATTGAAGCATTTAAAAGCGAAGAATATTGGGACATTAAATTAGATCTTGAGACCGCAAAAAAAACACAATTTCAAGCGACAGTTTTTGAACTTGAAGGCAAGAAGTTAGAAAAATTTACCGTCGTAAATGAGAAGCAAGCTGGCGACATTAAGAAGCTTTTAGACGCTAAGAAATATCAAGTTTTATCGATCACTAAAAAGCAGGCGAAACGCCGTCCGCAAGGGCCTTTCACTACTTCTTCTTTGCAACAAGAAGCGGCTCGTAAGTTAGGATTTGGCGCAAGTCGCACGATGATGACGGCGCAAAAACTTTACGAAGGAACAGAGATTGATGGCACTTCACAAGGTTTGATCACTTACATGAGAACTGACTCAGTTTCGATCACTCCAGAAGCTGTTACTGAACTGCGCGAAACTATTAACAAACTTTACGGAAAAAATTATCTGCCAGAGGCGGCGAATGTATTTAAGAGCAAAGTAAAAAATGCTCAGGAAGCGCATGAAGCAATTCGTCCGACTGATTTTTCTTTGACGCCAGACAAGGTAAAAAAATATTTAGATGAAGGCCAATTCGCACTTTACGATTTGGTTTGGAAAAGAACTTTAGCGTCGCAAATGGCTGACGTGATTTTTGATCAAGTAGTTGTAGAGATCGCCACAGCACCTATTTACGCCAAAGCTCGCGCTACTGGCTCAACAATTCGTTTTGATGGTTTTCACCGAGTTTATCATGAAGATCGTGATGAAGGCGAAAGTGAAGATGATGATGGAAAACAGGCGCTACCTGATCTCAAAGAAAAAGAATCTTTGGATTTGCTAGAAGTGAAGCCGCAACAACATTTTACCGAGCCTCTTCCGCGTTATTCTGAAGCGAGCTTAGTTAAAAAATTAGAAGAGCTGGGAATTGGTCGTCCTTCAACTTACGCGGCGATTATTTCTGTGCTGCAAGATCGCGGTTACGTTAAGTTGGATAAGCGCAGATTTTTTCCGGAAGAACGCGGCAGAATTGTCACAACTTTTCTCAAAGAATTTTTCTCGAAATATGTCGAGTTCGGCTACACTGCGGGCTTGGAAGATGAGTTAGATATTATTTCTAACGGCAAAATGGACTGGAAAAATTTCCTTAAAAAATTCTGGAAAGATTTTCACGGCAACACTTCTTCGGTAATGGATAAGCCATTTGGTGAAGTGCTGGAAGTTTTAAACCAAAAAGTTGGCACGCATATTTTAGGTCGTGACGAAGCAGGAAATTTAAAAGATTCTTGCCCTACTTGCGGCACCGGAAAACTTAGTTTACGTCTCAGTAAATTTGGTGCATTTATTGGCTGTTCAGGCTATCCAGAATGTAAATATACGATGCAGCTTTTCGACAAGGATGCTGATGTTGTAGGTGAGGATGGAGAAACTAAAAAGCCAAAATTTGAGCCTAGAAGTTTAGGTGTAGATCCAAAAACTGGTTACGAAGTAATGGTAAAATTAGGACCTTACGGCCCCTACTTGGAATTGGCGGGAAGTGAGCTTGCAGTTGAAGTAAAAGCCGAAGAAAAACCGGTAAAGAAATCAACCAAGAAGGAGAAGGTAGCAAAAAAACCAGCAAAAAAACCAAAAGTAAAAAAACCAAAACGTATTTCGATTCCAAAAAATCTTGATCCAAACACGATTGATTTAAATACGGCTACAGACTTGCTAACTTTGCCGCGTGAAGTTGGAATTCATCCAGAAACTGGAGAAAAAATTGTCGCTAATATTGGCCCATTCGGCCCTTATTTATTGCACGACAAGAAATTCACTTCGGTCAAAGAGGATAATATTTTAGAAATTGGTTTGAATCGCGCGGTTGATTTAATCGTTCAAGCGGCTCAGAAAAAAACTACCGGAAGAGCAAGATTTAGCCGAAAGAAAAAATGAATTTAGAACAAGATTCTTTACAATTTTTAAAAACAACTTTGGATGAGAAGCTAGAGGCAGCAATTTTGTGCGAGGCTGGAGATAAAAATCCTAACCACCTTTCTGTGCTTTACGCTAATCAAAAATTTTATGAAATTTTTGCGGTTAGTGCGAATAATCTGATTGGCAAAGGTTATGATTTTCTTTTTGATGATTTTAATCTCGATTATTCTTCTGAGGATAATATCGAATATGTTCGCTTGATTAAAGCTGTTAAAGATCGTCATCAATCTTCAGTTATTGTTAATATTTCTAATCGCAAGCCGAGCCCAAGTAAGCAAAGACTTAAGATTGATTTCGTGCCAAGTAGTTTTGGTGAGTTTAGTGATCATCAATATTCTGTTTTCACTTTCGAAAAAGTTCAAATTCCTAATCGAATTGAGACCAATTCAAACGAAGCTTTACTCAGAAATTTGCAGCGCAGATTGCTTGCTGAGAAATTATTGCGCGAGGTGGCAAATTTTATTATTTCTGATTTTCCGATCACGGAAATTGCACAAAATATTGCCGAGATTCTAACCGAGCATCTGAAGGTAAATAGATGCGTGATTCATGATTATCGAAACGGCGTAATTAATTTTGCAGTTGAGCACAGAGAAAATTCAAACAAGCCAGCTATTGATAGAAAGGCTTTAGAACAATATGCAAACTTTCAAAATCAATTTTATAAAAGATTTGGAAACAAGGTAAAAAAATCTTCAGTTACAGTGGTCGAAGATGTTGCTGTTGATAATAATTTCTTACCGATTGAAGAAATATGGCGCGAGTTTTCAATTCGTTCACAAGTGGCAGTGACCACAACTTTTAACGGCAAGATTAATGGTGGAATTTACGTCCTTCAATCTAGTCCTCGCATTTGGCTCGAAGATGAAATTGAGTTGATCGAAACTATTTCTGATCAATTTTCAATCGCACTAGATCGCTCTGATTCAATTGATCGCGTGATGATCAGTAATCAGGCTATGATTGAAAAGACTATTCAGTTAAGAGAGGCGCTCAAACATGAACAAGAGATGCGCAAAATGCAGAATGAGTTTGTTGCTTTGGTGTCTCATGAATTCAAAACTCCGCTACAAATAATTGACAGCACGCGCGAGTTGGTTGGGCGCAAAATTAGAAATCACAATATAATCGATGAGTCACTAAATAAATCCTTGGAGCGCATTAAAAGCGGGGTTCAACGCATGAATGGATTGATCAGTAGCGTTTTAAATTTAGCGAAAATTGAGAGCGGAGAAAGCACAATAAAGCTCGAGCGCAGCCCATTCAATTTTAAGAATCTTGTTAATGAAATTATTGAAAAAAATTCCACTTTAACGACTGGTAAAAATATCAAAATTATTTGCCGTATTGATGAGATTGATCGTGAATTTAATGGTGACTCAAAATTGATTGATCATTCGATTACTAACATCGTCGCCAATGCCATTAAATATTCGAAAAATAATTCAACGGTGAAGATTTTGGCTAAATCAAATGATAAGAAGGTTGCTTTGCGCGTGATTGATGAAGGTATCGGAATTACGCAAGAAGATGTTTCAAGCATTGGAAAGAAATTTTTTCGCGCTAAAAATGCTACTGCTGTCGCAGGTACTGGAATTGGAATTTATTTAACTAAGCATTTTGTTGAAATGCATGGCGGTGAAATTGTAATTGAAAGCAAGATCGATGTTGGCACTTCTGTAACCGTAATATTTCCCAAGGTTTAATTTATGAAAAAGCTCTTAGCGATTTTTTTGCTATTTCCTTACGCGCTTTATGCAGAAGCGCCCAAGCAATTCCCGAATGTTACCGGCGATGTTTTGATGCAGATGCAAGCTGATCGCGCGATTTCGACTAATAAAGAAGGGGTATCGCCAAATAATGGATTTATTTATATCGAGCCAAATATTTCATTAAATTTTAATCGAAATTGGTCGACAAAAACTCAGTGGCGCTTGCAGCCCAATAATGTTTTGACCACGCGCGATTCGACGAATCCGGAGAGGTATAGAACTCTTTTTCAATCAGATCGCGGCTTGTTAAACGTTCGTCAAGAAGCACTTTTGGTCGAAGAATTGAAGATCAATTTTGAGAATGAAGATATGCGATTTTTTGCTGGGAAATTCGATCCAACATTTGGAACGGCTTGGCGTAAATCAAAAAGAATCGGGGTTTTTGCTTCTCAATTTAACGAAGATTATAACCTAAGAGAAAAGCTTGGAGCCGGCATAACCGCATTGCTTGAAGGAAGTCAGATTACTTTCAATACATTCATGAATGACACTACTGGTTTAAGCAATAGCGCCATTAACAAGCGCGGCACTGCCAATGGCAGCAGCAAAGTTTCTGGTAATGGCGGGGCCATGTCTTCCTACTCACTTTCCATGGAAGGAAAAAATCTTTTTGGGATTGAAAATTGGTTTTATAATTTTGGTTATCGAAGCCTTGCGGTCGGTAAAGTCGAGGGTCACTCTCGTGAAATAGGTCGTGTCATTGGATCTGAATATCTTTATAAAATTAGTCGAGACACCTCTGTTATTCCTCTTATGGAAGTAGTTCAGATTGGAAATTTTGGGGGTGAGACTAGTCGCAATGGGCGCTACGTAACATTGGCGATAATTGGTAAATATAGCGCTTGGATCGCTTCCGCCTCCGTGGTTACTCGTGACATTAATCAGCCACAAAGATCTGATATTGCCGATCGTCAAATTCAATTTTCGATAGGTTATAAATTTACTGATAATTTTACCGTCGATATTAGTCGTGCCAACGTCAGAGAGGATGGAAAAAGCGGTGGGTTGATTGGAACTACTTTTAGCTATTTGTATAAATTTTAAAAAAAATACCTACCACTCTTTAAAAGAATGGTAGGTATTTTTATATGGCCCTAATCCTTGAATCCGTAGGATTTAAGGATATCAGAAGTTTAGCTTTTTAGCTATTTTTCAAAAATTCCTTGTAAGCAGCTTCGTCCATTGCTTCATCTAAATCAGCAAGGTTGCTCATTTTAACTTTAGCGATCCAGCCATCTGTGAAAGCTGAGTTATTAATCAATTCTGGTTGAGAGGTGAGGGTGTTATTCGCATCAACAACTTCACCAGTAACCGGAATGTAAACGTCGCTTGCAGATTTAGAAGATTCCACAACCGCGAAAGCATCACTTTTACTGTAAGTCTTTCCAACTTTTGGCAATTCTACGTAAACTAATTCTCCTAGAGCTTCAGCCGCGTAATCAGTGATTCCAATTGTAGCGACATCGCCTTCAACTTTAATCCATTCGTGATCTTTAGTAAATTTCATGTTTCTCCTATTTTTTAACTGATTTGGTTTTTGCTTCGACAAACACTGGCGAAGTTAGAATTGCCGGGATCTCACGATCTCTTACTACTGCAAATACAGCATCGCCAACTTTAGCTGAAGCTGTTTCGAAATAGCCTTGACCGATGGAAACTTTGAGGTTCGGCGAAAAGCCACCAGAGCTTAACACGCCAATTTTTTGACCATCTTTTCTAATCTCGGTGCCTTCGCGAGCGATACCGCGATCAAGCAACTTAACACCGATTCTTTTGCGTTTTGCGCCTTCGGTTTTTTCTTTAAGAACGCGAGTTGCGCCGATGAAATTTGTATTTGATTTGCTAACTACCCAGCCAATCGCAGCTTCAACTGGTGAAGTTGAATCGTCTAAATCATGACCGTAAAGTGGGTAGCCCATTTCTAAACGAAGTGAGTCGCGAGCGCCTAGACCGATTGGTTTAACTTCAGATTGAGCAGAAAGATCTAGCCAGAATTGTGCTACGGCAGAATTTTTGATCGAAACTTCAAAGCCATCTTCGCCAGTGTAACCAGTGCGACCGATGAAAACTTCTTCACCATTTTTGAATTGGTAAGTGCCCAGATTCATGTAAGGCAATTGTGCCAAATTCCCTGAAGCTAAAAATCTATTTAGAACCTCTTCAGCTTTTTCACCTTGAATAGCGATTAGAGCGCGATCGGACAATTCGGTGAAAGAAACTCCTCCCCATAAATTCTTGCGAATCCAAGCTATGTCTTTTTCTTTGCAACCGGCATTAAGCACGATGAAGAATTTTGTGTCGGTGATTTTGGTGATGATAAGATCATCAATAATCCCACCTTCTGGATTGGTAAGAACAGTGTATTTAGCTAGAGCTGGAGTGCTTAGAGAGAAGTCTGTTGGAGTGATGTAAGATAAGAATTTTACAACTTCTGCACCTTCAGCAATGAATTGTCCCATGTGCGAAACATCAAAAATTCCGACATTGCCAGAGCGCGTCCATTCATGTTCTTTCAACATTCCATCTGAATATTGAACTGGCATATCGTAGCCAGCAAATTCAACCATTTTTGCACCTTGCGCGCGATGAGTTGCATTAAGAGCTGTAACTTTCATTTTTTACTGAATTGGAGGAACCGTTGGAGTTGTTGCCGCCGCAGGAGTTGCGGTGGATTCTTGTTCTTGAATTACTTTTTCAAGATCATTTTTTAATGCGTTATTGGATGCATTGGAAAGAGAGGCCAGAATCAAACAGTTCAACATGAATAAAGCAGCCAAAATCATAGTGACTTTGCTTAGAGCATTTGCGGTTGCTTTGCTTGAAATCGCAGAGCCTAGACCGCCCGAACCACCACCTATTCCGCTTAAAGAGTCGCCGTCAGATTTTTGCAACAGAACTAAAAGAACCATTACAACAGCAATGATCACCTGCAAAACGAGTAAAAATAATTGAAGATTTTCCATTAAAAAAAGAGGTGATTTGAAGGGCGGCGCAACGTAGAAAGACAATTTTATCTCACAAGATTTTTGGAATGACAAAAACTCTCTTCGTTACTGACAAGGTAATTTGGCAAAATTGTCAGAAATTTTTCCCTGAAAATTTTCTGAAAGAACATGCAAAAAATTTATTCCTGGAAGATCCAAAGCCTGATGAAAAAAATCTTAGAATTATTGCTAAAGAGGTAAAAAATTGCGACTTCATTTTAGCTCTCGGAAGTGGCACTATCAATGATCTGTGTAAGTTTACTTCTGCTCAGAAAAAAATTCCCTACGCTGTTTTTGCATCAGCTCCTTCGATGAATGGCTATTTATCAAAAAATGCTTCAATCACGATCGATGGTCACAAAAAAACTTTACCTGCAACATTACCAGAAACAGTTTTTTATGATTTAAGAATTTTGAAATCTGCGCCCTTGAGGCTAATCAAGGCTGGCATCGGCGACTCTTTATGTTTTTATTCTTGTTGGTTTGATTGGTATTTGTCTCACAAGCTTTTAGGAACAAAATTTAGCGCAAAACCTTTCGAACTATTGCGCAAAAAAATGAAATTTTTTGTCAAAAATTTTCGTAAATTTTCTTTACAAGATGAAGAATTTTTACAGCTTTTGATGAATATTTTATTGCTCTCAGGGGAGGGGATGACAATGGCGAAAGGCTCTTATCCCGCTAGCCAGTCGGAACATTTAATTTCTCATACGATTGAAATGAAATACCCAGAAGTTGCCAAGAATAAATTGCATGGAGAGATGATTGCGGTGACTACTTTGACTAGCGCAAAGTTGCAAAAAGATTTTCTTTCTCGTTATTGCGAAGAGAGAAATGAGGCAGCAACCAAGATAGAAATGGATTGCCATTCTTCTTTGCGCAAGGCTCGCAATGAAAACTTAAAGAACGGTTTCTTTTCCAAGAAAATCACGAAGCAGTGCAAAATAGAATACGCGGCTAAAACGGCGTTAAAACTTAAGAAAATCAATTGGCCAAAACTTAAACAAGAGCTGCAAAAAATTCATCTCGACGAATCGCTTCTAAAAGAAATTTTTAAGCATTTTAAAATTAAAACTTCGGCGAGATCGCTAGGGCTTTCGAATAAGCAATATCAAGATTGTGTGGCTAATGCGAAATTTATCCGCAATCGGTTTACTTGTTTGGATATTGTCTCGTAATTAACTTGGGATTGATGTCTCGCCTAATTTTTCGCAATAACAAATTTGAATTTTGGATTCTAAGTGGTGGCTCAACTTCACATGGTAATCTTTAAAGCTGCGCAAATTGTTCAATCTTCTTTCCAAAAATATCTTTCTGGAGATTATTATTTGAGATGACCTCGCGACTTTCTAAAGGGCTTTACCACCTTTAGGTTTGTCCCTTTTCACGCCCTTTTTAGGTTGCTCTGCTAGAGGGTTCTCTACTTTGGTACCAGGACGATCTTGATCGGCGTGTCCGCATTTGCGTTTCCACATAAGTAAAGCAGCTGCCGCTACTACAAAAAAAGCTGTCGCAGCCATAGCAGTGATTGATGTGCTTGGAGCGCCTATTGAAGTGCCTACGATTAAGGAGTTTTGGGAAGCGGACCGATGTTGTTTAGTATCTACTTTTGCCTCATCCAAAGAAGGATTTGTTTTTTCGTAAATCCGATTTTTTTCAGCTGTGATTGATTCTCTTGGAGCGTCTATGATTGAGGAACTCAGTGAAGCTAACCGCTCTTTTTGAGTATTTACTACTCCTGGCCCATCCAAAGAAGCCTTTAGCATTTTATAAATCGGATCTTTTTCGCCTCTTTTCAAGACGTAACTAAGAGCTGTCATTCCATTATCGCCCGCAATACTAACATTAGCACCACCTGAGAGGAGTTTTTCGACTATATCAGCATTACCATTTCGCGAGGCTAATATAAGAGCTGTGTTTCCATCATTGTCCCTAAAATTAACATTCGCACCATGTTCTATTAACAACTCAACAGATTCTTTGCGATTCATTTCTGCGGCCAGTGCTAGAGCTGAGCTTCTAAAACCGTTCCTAGAATCAACATTCGCGCCACTCGAGATTAGTTTTTTAACTATATCTGTATAACCATTTAGCGAGGCGAAAATAAGAGATGTGGTTCCAGCATCGTTACTAAAATTAACATCGGCTCCACTTGAAATTAGTTTTTCAACTATACCAATATAACCATTGAAGGAGGCGTACATAAGAGGTGGGATTCCAGCATGGTTCTTAAAATTAATAACATCATTCGCCGCCCCATGATCTATTAATACATCAACAGACCGTTTGTGACCATGTTCTGAAGCAAAAGATAGCATTTCGGCAATTGTTTTTTTGTCGAGATTAAATTTTTTGTTGCCTGATGAGTCTTTCGCTAAAAAGTATTCTAGCATTCGTTCGGGATCCTTGCGATGTAAAGAGAGAGCAATGTCTCCTTCTTGATATTCCTTTATAGCTGCTGCTGAGAGCTTTGTTGCAAGAAGACCATCCTTCGGCAATCCTTCGCGGGTAAGAAATGAAGAAAATTTTTCAAATTCATTCTCTAAACGTTTCGACAATTCCGTGTCAACAGTTAGTGCTGTGTGTGAGCGACGAGCTGTGTGATTTGCTACTTCACCACCTATTTTTGGGTAGTAGGAAAAAGTTACTGTTTCTGGCGAGCGCAAACAACTATCGATAAAACTTTCGCGACCAGTTTCCGCTTTCGCAGTAATGATCTTGTCAAGGACTGTTTTGGTTAAGATATTAAAATTTTCATCAGCGTGACAGATGAGTGTAGAGCTTGCCCCCAGCTCTTTAACATCTTTAGCGGCGGCGCCACCGCGACATGACCAAAGGTTTACATTGGTAAGTGGCGTTTCTTCACCAACGATTTCCCGCAATTTTTTGAATAAATTCTTGGTTGGTGGAGTAATTTGTTTTGGCCCTGGTTGCCCTGATAGAAAGTGATGTTCTCCATTTTCGACATTACCATGTACCCAAATATCGAACCTGGTAACTCCATTTACTTGGCCGCGCAATCCTTCTAAAGTTTTTTCATCGTAGGTTGGAGATGCAATAATCAACAAATCGTCCCTTTCTCCCAGGCTTTTTTTTAACAATACGATCTCAAGTCCAGATTGCCCAATTGCGATAATTATACGTTTTTTAGGCGTTACTTGTTTCTCAGTTGCTGCTACTTTTTGTCTCATTTTATTTAAATTTAGATTAAGATGGCCCTAAGCATGAATCTACTTTCCTGCCTAGTGAGCGATCTAATTTTTGAGGCACAAGACCTTATGCAAAAAGGCTTTGCGACCAAGTCAGATGCAGAAAATATTTTAAAAATACCCTTTCGAAAGAATTGCCAATGTCAATTTTTTTTGCAAAACTCTTCGATGAGAAGCATAAAACGCTCGGCTTTATGGAATTCATCTTCACCCAGTATGGGAGTTTTTGATAGAAAAATTAAATCAATCCCGATCCATCATTGAAAAAATTTCTTCATAAAAACTCCTCTCGTAAAGGTTTAAAAATAGAGCTGTAAAGACCGAGTCTGTAAATGATTGAGAGCCCCTTCGCAGCCGACTCATAGTCAATTTTTAGCACCAAAATTAGAATTCTTTTTGAGTTCTTTTATAAAGCTAAAAGGATGAATTGGCCGAGTTGGAAAGTTGCTGAATTCTCTTAGATTGTGTGTTTTAGGCATAAAAAAGCCCCCGAGAATTGCTTCTCGAGGGCTTTTTAAATAAGGTTTTTGGCCTTAATTACATATTTTCAGAAATGTATTTTGTTGCGCTGCCCACAGTTGTGATTTTTTCAGCGGCTTCATCAGGAATTTCAATTCCGAATTCTTCTTCAAAGGCCATTACGAGTTCAACTTGATCAAGGCTATCTGCGCCAAGATCGTCAATAAAGCTTGCTACTTCAGTTACTTTTACTTCTTCAACGCCTAAGTGGTTGATGATGATTTTTTTTACTCTGTCAAAAATCTCGTTGTTATTGGTCATAAAATGATTGGTTGTTAGGGAAAAAATTAAACTTGAGTTAAACTGCCTTCCATCCTAGAAAACAAAGGGGCCGAGGCAAGCTAATTATCGAAAATTAAATAGCAAATTTAAAACTGCCGACTGCCTCGACGGCCTAAATTACTGCATCACCGCCATTAATTTATGTTGTGAATTTTTGCTTTGCGTTCCGTTAAAAAATGGAATAAGTCCAAAGAAGCGATCAAGAATTTTATTTTCCTTCTCTATGATTTCTATTTTGTGAACTGGCAATTTTTTGGTGTCGATCTTCTTAGTTTCTAAATAAGTTAAAGCTGAATCTTTACTGCCGATTTCATCAATTAATCCGACGGCTAAAGCTTGTCTGCCAGTAAATACTCTTCCGTCTAAAGATTCGTTAATAAATTTTGGATTAAGGCGATCTCCCCTTCTTTCTTTCACTAATCCCGAGAAAAATTGATAAGAGTCTGAAATTGAGTCTCTAATAACTCTATCTACTGCTGGGGATGATTTTTCAAACATCGAGGGAGCCCCCTTGAGGGGAGAAGATTTGTATGTGTTAAATTTCACCCCGAGTTTTTGAGCTAAATCAGTGACTTCTGGCGATTCCATTAATACTCCGACTGATCCAGTTAACGTGCCATTGTAAGCTATAATATGGTCAGAGGCAATTGCGGCCATGTATCCACCAGAGGCGGCGAGCGATTCCATTACGACAACAATTGGTTTCTTTGTGGCGATTGCGCGCAGTTCGTTAAACAACATTTCGCTGCCAACTATTCCACCACCGGGGCTGTTAATATTTACAATAACCGCCTTCACCGACTTGTCTGCAGCTAATTCCGCGAGCACCTCGCTTCTGAATTCATTCTCAAAAATAATACCTTCGATTTTGATATCGGCGATGTAATCGCTTTCAATCGCATTGCTTGTTAAGTTGTTACCGAAGATTGCTTTGAACAAAACGATCAGAGCAAAAACCCCAAACAGAAGGGCAAGGTTTTTCCATTTGTGAACCTTGTTTTTGAGATAAATCAGAGCGACGAGGTGATCGTTGTTAGACATGAACTAGCTCTTAATCAGTTGTTTTAAGTGATCCCAAAACATCACCGGCGAGTGAGCCGATTGTTGTTCCGCTACTACCATCTTCTGAGTAAAGATGAGCTTCTTGCTCTTCATCTTCCATGTCTTTAATGGATAGAAGAAGCTTGCCGTTAGCCTGATTGAAGAGCATAACTTTCGCTTCGACGCGATCGCCAACTTCAAACTTATCAGTTTTTTGGTTTTGCTTATTTCTTGAGAGGTCAAGTCTTTTGACGATTGCTTTGAGGCCAATATCAAGCTCAACTTCAACGAAGTCTTTTTTCACGCCAATTACGACGCAAGAAACGATCGCGCCTTCATGAATTTTTTGCAATTCGGCTATGAAGTTTGAATTATCGAGCTGTTTGTGACCAAGAGAAATGCGTTCTTTTTCGTAGTTGCTACCAAGAATAACGACTTTGATCAGGCTGTCTTTTTTAAATTGTTTTACATTCTCTTCTGCAGTTCCTGAACCGCCGATGTCAGAGATGTGAACTAGACCTTCAACTCCACTATCGAAGCCAACAAATAAGCCAAATTCGGTGTAATTTTTTACAACGCCTTCAACTACATCGCCAACATTATGCTTCTCAGAGAATGCCTGCCAAGGATTCTTCTCGCACTGCTTCATGCCAAGAGAGATGCGATGATTTTCTGAATTCACATCCAAAACCATTACATCAACTTCTTGTCCGGCAACTATTGCCTTGTTTGAAGAGGAGTTATTTTTGAGCCAGCTCATTTCAGAAACGTGAACTAGACCTTCAATGCCAGGTTCAATTTCAACGAAGGCGCCGTAAGTGGTAATGTTGGTAACTTTACCTTTCAGAGTTGCGCCAACTTGATATCTTTGTGCAATCGAAGACCAAGGATTTTCTTGAAGCTGCTTCATGCCTAGAGACACGCGCTTAGTTGCTTCATCATATTTAATGACTTGAACTTTAACTTGCTGACCAACTTTAAGAGCTTCCGAAGGATGTTTAACGCGACACCAAGAGATGTCTGTTAAGTGAAGAAGACCATCGAATGAACCGAAATCAACGAACGCACCGTAATCGGTAATATTTTTAACCATGCCGTCTAGAGCGTCTCCAACTCTGATCGTAGAAAGAACCTTATCTTTTTCGACGTTACGTTGTCCTTCAAGAACCGCGCGACGAGAAACAACAACGTTTCCACGAAGTTCATCGATTTTAAGAACGTATAATTTTTCAACTTTGTTGATAAGAAAATTATCATCAGAAAGAAGGACGGTATCAACTTGACTGCGTGGTAAGAAACAAATGATGCCATTAATGTCAGCAGCGTAGCCACCTTTAACGCGACCGATGATTGTGCCTTCAACGATAACTTTATCTTCGAGACAGTTTTTCAAGAAATGCCAATTAATGTAGCGGCGAGCATTGTCGCGGCTGATGATTAGTTCACCTCTTCTGTTTTCGATGCGTTCTAAGAAGATGTCGACAACGTCTCCTTCATTTATTTCGCCATCGCGCTTGAATTCCATGATGTCGATAAATCCGACTGATTTGGCTCCGATATCAACGGCAACACCTTTATCGGTAATGCCAACGATTACGCCTTTTACAACAGTGCCTTCAACAAGTTTTTGACTGTCTTGTTCGTATTCTTCGAAAAGTTCAGCAAAATTTTCTTGGGCAAAAGGAAGATCCTGATGCTCTTTAGCATGTATTTTATTTGTCATTGTGAGAGATATTTGAAGCTTTTGTGGCCCCCGCGATATTCTGGGGAGTTGGCTGAAGAGTTGGGATGCCAGCTTCGGTTAGAAAGTTAGTAAAGTAAGAATTTTTCTAGACGAAAAACAGGTGGCGGAAACTAGGAATCAACTTTTTAAATGCAACCAAAGCTATCGAAACCTCGATCCTTCGTTTAAGCTAAGTAGAAATTTCTAAAATCTTATTCGAGCTTCTCAACTTCCCTCAACCAAAGAGCGCTGCCTAGATTTTAGTAAACTTCAACCAACCCACGATCGAGTAAAACCTGATTCAAATATTCCCCACTCTCTGCCACTTCCTCAACGCTTCCTTTCCCAAAGAAAATATCAGCAACGTAACGCCCGTAAATGTCGGTTTTATTTGTTCTCACAATTAAGAATGAAGAGTCTTTTAAAATTTTCTTTAAAGCGGTTGTCGCCTTTTTTCCTTCCTTCGTTTCTGCTTCTGCAGCATTGATCTTTGCAAGACGTAAAATCTCTCGGTGCTTAATTCCAAATCCTAAATCGAGCTTTACGTGAATTGTGTCGCCGTCGACAACTCGCTCTAATTCAGCTTTGTAGGTGTAAGAGCTTTTTGGTTGG
>Ga0164295_10000983_pt1 | contig 23611 bp, 22 predicted proteins | sample GEODES006metaG_FD_111798 | JGI IMG/M metagenome (GOLD analysis project Ga0164295, IMG submission 111798) | Oligotrophic lake water microbial communities from Sparkling Lake, Wisconsin, USA - GEODES006 metaG | ecosystem: Environmental > Aquatic > Freshwater > Lake | place: USA: Sparkling Lake... | reverse complement strand
GAGTAGCTCTGAACGGTGCTCAGTGTAAAAAGCCCCCAGTTCAGCAACTGTCCATACGCTAAGTGCCACTTTATTGATCCTTCATTAACCGGTTTTGTCCTGCAGAGCCAGCCGTCGCTGCCTCTATCCCCTACTACGAATCCGAGTGTAGTTTGTAGTGGGAAGGGGACAAAACGGACATTCTTGTGTCCGGAGGGCTTAAATTCCCATTAATTTTGCTTGGGAATCAAATTCGGGAACGGACTGTCTCAGCGATTCAAAATCTCCCAAGTGTCTCATTTTCCCATTTTCAAGGTACAAGATGCGGTCAGAATTAATTACGGTGGAAAGACGATGCGCAATCGTTATGAAAGTAACTTCTCCGTGCAGTAATCTGAGCGCTTTCGAAATTGCCTCTTCAGTTTCCGCGTCCAAAGCACTGGTGGCCTCATCAAGGACAATAAGTTTCGGGTTCGTGTACAAAGCTCTTGCGATCCCAATTCTTTGGCGTTGACCGCCACTGAGCCGAGACCCGTTTTCGCCTAAGTTTGCATAGATTCCCTGTGGCAAGGTGGCAACCAAATCTTCTAGTTGAGTTGCTTTCAGTACCGAGTCTAATTGACTTTTTTCAGTGCCATTCAATTCTCCATTAATTCTGGAGATATTCATCGCCAAAGTTCCCTTAGTTACGTACACGTCTTGGGGTACGTATGCGATCGCTCCTGGGTCGGCATTAATGGCATCCGTTGGACCCATATTTGAAATTTTCACTGAATCTATAAAGGGGTCAAGCACTCCAAGAAGTAAATCAATAAGCGTTGATTTGCCGGAGCCGGAAGGGCCAACAATCGCAAAATGCTCGCCCGGCTGAATTCTAAATGAAAGGTTTTGCAATGCTGGCTCACTCGCCCCGGGGTAAGAAAATGTTAAATTCTTTACCTCAACTGCTGGCGAGAACTCCAAGTGACTATTGAACTCTTTTATATCAACTCGAATCTCATTGTCGACTTCCTTTAGCTCTTCAATCAAATCTAATGTAGGTCCTACTTTAGAAATATTTCCCGAGATTTGAAGTACAGATTGTTGCAATCTGAGTACGGCAGGACCAATTCTGGTGCCTGCAACAATAAACACAGAAAGTGTTGCAATGGCTCTCGTCGTGTCCTCAAACAAAATTTGTTGACCTGCAACCAGTAAAACAGAAACAATGACTACTGTCTCAATCACGTATTTGCTCACATAGGGAAGAAAACTTATCTCAGAATTCACTCTAACTAGGCGTGACCGTTGACCGGCAATCTCTGTTAAATACTGACCCCTGCGATTCGAGACAGTTAGTTCTCTGAAATTCATTACAGAATCCATTATCAATTCGTTGACACCTATGCCAATTAGAGAGCTTTCTTTGCCTAGGGTTTTTGCTTTATGCTGCAACATTTTGGTTAAACAAAGTGAAGCAATGCCTAAAATCGATATTGACATTCCTGTAACTGCTAGATCAATTTTTGCCAACCCTATAAGGAGTATGACAAGTACTGCCAAATCTGATGTTAAAGAAACTAAAGTTGCCAAAATGCCGACCGCAATTATATCGACTCCGCTCGTTAGTGCCCAGATAGTCTTTTGCGTCGTTTGATTCTTGACTCCTAAAATTCCTTGTGAGAAATTCTTAAAAAGTAATACTTTTGAAATTTCAGCCGCTCGTCCGCTTAAGAAAAAGATGGTTTTCTTCGTGAAGTAGACCGAAAGCAATGTGCGTGTAACTAAGAAGAATACAGATGCCAAACCAAGTATGAGCATTTGTCTACCAAGACTAATTGTGTCCAGATGTAAAAAAGTCATCACCCGAGAAACTCGATCACCTGGATTCTGGTTAGCATTAGATCTAATTCCCAGAGACGTGATTATTCCAATACATGCAACCCCTGCTAAATCTAAAAATGCTAAAACAACTTGGAGGGAGGAGATGAGTCCCAATTTCTTTCTGTCTGCGGAGGTAAGCAGGTCAAAACAGAGCTTTAATTTGCCTACTAAATCGGCCCTCGGCAAGCGCTTCACCTGCCTATGTTACCTTTTTCTTTCTATTTTAAGCCAGTTTTCAAAGTAGAGATTCTCTTGATTGGGTAACTTACTAAACCATGGGTGTGGAGCGGCTACATTTGAATGACCTAAAGGCGATAGCACCGCTGCCCACCAGCTAAGAGTTGAATTACTGATTACATAGCCATTCCCAAGGCTCATAACTTCCAATAAATCTAGTGCCGTGAAATTCTCGTCATCAATAGAATCACAAAGATTTACGAGTTTGCTAGGTAAGAAGTTTGCCTTATTAATTTGTGAATCCGAAAAGATCCAAATTTTCTTAAATCGACTAGGGTCCCACATGAGTTCAATTGCCCCGCGATAGTATTCTTTACCCAGTAGATCCATGCTCGGAATATGAACATAGTCACCTAATCGAACATGGACTATCAGCGGAGTTTCTTTCTCGGCTCGCTGTTTATACAAGTTGACTAAATCAGATTGTTGTCGATGGCGGAAAAGACTTTTTACTAATTTGGTATTCGCATAATCCCGGTCTTGAAAATATCCAACCTCGATTACTAATTCTCTTTTTTCGCGTTTCATCTCAATTGCTAGAATGAACAGCAATAGTTGTCGCAAAGAACCATATAGCTTTCGAAAAATGATTTTCTGGCTAGGAAACCCAGATTTCTTTTCAGACAAGCCAAGCATTTTATTCAGAATAAGTGTTTGAATTTTTGACTCTACTTTGTGCAAAACCAATTCTTCTTTGATTAAACCCAATAAGGGGTAGATGGCAGGAAGATTTTCTTCAAGCCGGCAAGTTGAGGGGTTCCATAGGAAAATCACTCTTGAAGATGGGAGATTCAGGGCATAATTTAATATAAACAGTTGATTCCCTAATCCTCCGACTAGATAAAAAATAGCTGTGGGAGCTTCGATTAATTCGTGATTAGAAAGTTCTGACTTCTCGATTTAAATCACACTCCTTTTTTCATGTTTAGTAGACCCCTTGCGACAAATCTCATTGAAGGCAGACTTGGAGAGAGCTTTAAGAGAGAAAAGGCCAGTTTTACTCGTAGGAATTGATAGAAAAAACTGCTTCTCTCGGGGCGATTATTAAAAATGTACTCCAATGCCTCCCGAATCTTTAAGTGGTTATAAGGTTGGCTGGTCAATTGGTTAGGGGAATTAGTTAAGTATCGATACACCATTCCTGGATACAAACAAATGTCAGTTACTTTCTGAATCCTCTTCATTAAGAACACTTGGTCTTCCGCCATAACCAGTTCTGGAAACTTTATGGTTTCGATTGAGTCTGTCTTAAACCCGAATCTCCATAAACCTGGATTTAGTAATATTTGCACGCGGAGAAAAATGGGAAGATACTTAAGTCGCGAGCTTTCCTTGGTAATTTCTTCTTCTATTTCGTCAAAAAAACCGGCAACAACGCTCACGCTCTTGCTTTCAGCATAATCAATCATTTTTAGGAATTCTATGACTTCCGGAAAGTCATCTGAGTCCCAAAAAGCAGTCCAATCGCCATTGGTATATTTAAGGCCGAAATTTCTTGCTGATCCTGGATTTCCAAATTCGCCGGCAACGACAGAGATTTGCTCAGAGTCTAGACCTCTGACATGTTTCAGAATGTCAAATTTGAAGTAGTGGTTATCTTGAACAATCACAAGTTGTATCGGGAGGCCACTGATGCTCTTTACAATACGCTCAACTTGGAAAACTCGATCGTCGATACGATGAACAGGCATTACTACGCTCAGAAGATATCTCTTCACTCTTGTCTGTCTCCAGAGTCGTCTTTATGATACTCATTGATTAATTCGGTATAAATTTTTATATGCGCTTCAGTTATTTTGACAGGGTTATTATCCACGTTAGCTCTGCCAAAAGCTCTCCCAATTATATCTTGCTTAGTTTCTTCGGTCATTTTCAGATACTTGACAATGGCCTCAATCAGTTCCTCTATTCTTGGGCGAAAAAGTATTCCTGTTTGTCCTTCAAGAATCATTTCGGGAATTCCACCGACATCGCTGGCTAGAACAAACAAGCCAGAAAGTTGGGCTTCTATAATTATATTGGGTCGATTTTCGGTAAAACTTGGCACTATCAAAGCATCGCAAACATCAAATTGCTCTTGTAATTCTGCACGACTTAAGCTCCCGCGTACAGTGATGTACTTTTGAGACTCAGGGCTTAAATCAATTTTTCCAGACCCTACGACGGTCAGGTGTGCCGCGTCGCGAAACATAACCATAGCTTCAAGGAGCAAACTAAGACCCTTTAGGGGTTGATTAATGTCGCTCGCCACAAACAGCAGATTTTTTCGACTTCTCGGTGTTTTGCGAAATTTCGAATTTGAATTTACATTGTTTTGATATGGCACATTAGGAATAACTTGTAGAACCGTTGCTGGGGTTTCAGGATAGGCTAATTGAAATTGTTTCTGCATCCAGTTTGATGGAGTAATCACTTTATACGGTTTACTCATATTGATCATCTTTGTGATTTTAATTCTTGAACTTCTCACAAGTAGTTTCGGGAAAAAGATTGCCGGACAATCTTTACATCCGTTGCAGACACCATCGCAATCAAATGTAAAGAAGCATCCACCTGTTAACAATCTAACGTCATGCATCGTGAATACAACTGGATAACGCCGAATTATTTGCTCTATTTGTGTCACTGAAAGAAAGTTGTACCAGTTATGAATATGAACCAAGTCAGGATTTATACCGTCTACATCCTTCAAAGTCAGAAGTGGAACTGAAACCGGCGCAATTTGTTCGAAGGGTTTTCTAGCAAGAAGTTTTGAAAGCAGTGTTACTACTTTAGACATAAAGCTCATAATTTTTTTGCGCTTCATCATCTGATAGCTAGAACGGGTTAGTAATACCACATCGTGCCCGATGTCCTTGAAGCTATTTGCTAGTCGCTCGGCCGAAACATACGCTCCTCCTGACTCCGACGTGGAAATAATCAATATTTTCATTTCAACCTAACAATTTGGTTAATTTTTTCTCTCTGATTGCGAATTTTAGGATCTTTTTTCACTGAATTAACCAAGATTTTTAGTATGAGTGACAACACCGGCGTTATGGCGTGTCTACTTTGAATTCGAAAGTAGTAATTTTTTACGTACTCATCAAGATTCGCAGAATCAACAAATTTTCCATAAATACTCTCATGGCGAAATCCCAAATCATCTTCAGCATCTTTTGTATGAGTTCCAAATTCATCAAATCCTGTATTTGAAATTAGGCTAAGTCTTGGCACGTATGATTTGTTTCCATTTCTCCAAAATGAATCATAGAAAACACAATCCCAAGTATCTGTATACCCTAGGACGACTCTCATGCATGCGGCCCACCAGAAAATGGACTCTCCGCTTGAACGCCATTCCCCTTTTTTGTTTCTGATGTACGGCAGGTGGAGGCGAAACATACCCGCTGCAGTCTCTTCCCACAGTGTTCTTGATAAATACCATCCAGAAATAAATAGGTATCGGCTTTTCCAATAAATGGACTCGGCGCCTGATGTTTCGAATGGCGCATAAGCAGAAATTACCTCAGTAGTTAAGTCCGCCTCCGCTAGAAATGCTCTAAGTATTTGGAAAAAATCATCTGAAATTAATAAGTCATCTTCTAAGATTAGGCCCGCAGTTTCATGAGAAAAAAACCAGTTGAGTGCATGGACAACTCCAAGTGCACAGCCGAGATTAACCTCATTTTGATTGACCGTCACACTAATCGATTTATTCATCATGAATCTCGAAATCACGTTGGCAATCTCTATCTGTTGTTCTACATCATAATCATTGCGGGGGCCATCAATCGATATATAAATTTTGGAGCATCTATCGAGATTTAGGGATTCCAATGTTTCGGTCAAATTCTTAGGTCGGTTGAAACCTATGATCAATATTGGGATGCGTGAGTTGTTAGAGGTCATTGTCTCTGAATTCGTTTAACTCACCACCCCTCCATTTTTTAATGACTGCATCTGAGATTTTACTCTGTTTATTTCAACTCGAAATGAACTCTCCCATAGAGTACACCGAGGTTATGATTAAATTGAGTCATGAATTTGGCCATTCTCATTACTGACCAAAAGTATTATAGAAACTATATCGAGTCCCAAGTTCTTGGGAATGTAGGTAAATCTCACAGCATATTTGTTTTGGTCGATCCAGTGGTTACTTTGAATTCGAAATTGGATCTCGGCTCAAAGAAGATTTTTGAATTGAAATTAAATTTAAGAACTGGAATACAGAGATTAGGTTTTATTGAAGAAGTTGTCAGAACACATTTTCGTTCCTTGTCGATTTCATTTCAGTTTAGAGAAAAAAGGTTTTATCCTGCTTACAAGCAATTCTTTAGCTCGAGCGGAGGGGGTGATTCGAACTTTCTTCCTTTCTTAATTGGTTGGCCTTGGCTTCGTTTTGCAAAAGGCAACTACCTATTCATTCGAAGTAGGTTGAGAAGAAGTATTTTGTATTTCTGCGCATTTCGACCCTTCTTTTTTGTATTGATTAGAATATTCCGCAGGCTGGATTTCTCACTACCTGACCTCAATGAATTTCTAGCTAAGCAATCAATAGACCTTCTTATTATTCCTAGCGGGGGAAGGGAGCCGGTCACAGTGATGGCCATTGCTTCTTGCAAGGCGGCTGGAGTCAAGTCATTTTTGTTACTCGATAATTGGGACAATGTTTCAAGCAAAACCGTATTCTGGAAGAAACCCACTTTTTTGGGGACCTGGGGACCACAGTCGTCCAGTCATGCGGTTTCAATCCAAAACTTTGCCCACAATCAAGTTTTTGACCTAGGAACTCCGAGATTTGATGTTTACCTCAACCAAAATGAGTTCTCTATTCCGACATACGATACAGAAAATAAAAGATACATACTATTTCTTGGTTCTCATCTCTTTTTTGAAGAGATTGAAATACTTCGCCGATTGGATCAAATTCTTTCAGATTCGAACTCAGAATTGTTTGGGCTACGAGTTGTTTACCGACCCCATCCCCATCGAATCAGAGGTTTTGATTTTTTTAGCTATGTTTTTGAAAATATCGACCTTGATATCGAATTGTCTTCTCATTACACAGCTGATGAAAAATCATCTCAGTATGTAACAACCCTAGAACATTATCCAAAGTTAGTTTCTGGTGCTGTTTTTGTTCTCTGTGGACTTACTTCCATGATAATTGAATCTCGAATTTTGGGGAAACCCGTTGGAGTTTTTGTTCACTCCGAATATGGGAATGCCACCAGTCCGGACATAGTTTATAAAAATTATGTGCACTTTGATGGGATTGAAAAATTGAGGGATGTTATATTGATTAATGAATTGTTGAGGCTAGATCAAGTTATGGGAGAACTTCTCAAATTAGCTGAAATCCCTTCTGCTCCCGATCCTGTATTAGACTTTTTTATAACGACTAATCCATCATCTTATGGTGAACGCTTGCGGGAGGCGATTGACCAAATTTCTAATCAGGTTTAATTCGATTATGAACTATTCATCAATATCCCAGCACGCCGAATCGCGGTCATACTTAACGAACTTAAAATCCTCACCTCTGGATGCTCTATAAAATGCCCATGGAAGAACGTCGGAGTCTGAGTACAGTCTTGTGGCCCAAGTTTTATTGTTTACATAATTTAAAAGCTGGTTTTCATCAGAAATGTGCGAGCGGCTTGCTAGAGATTTCCAAAAAGTTGGGCCAAGTGTGATAACCCCGGGGTGGTTCTCATAAATTAATTGGGGGCCTATTGATGAATTGAAGTGTGCGGCGACTTTACTGCCATGAGCCAGTGCAAATGAATCAACTGAAGAGTCGCCGTCAATCAGGGTCGCGTTGTGTTTAGTACAGATTTTCACCCACGGAAGCACATTGCCACTTACTGATGGATGTACGCCACGAGTGGGGTGCAGCCGCAAATACAAATTCCATCCAAGAGCACCGAACACATGAAAAAGGGCATCGACTGCTTCGAGCTGGTTCTTGAATATATATCTCTCGAACTCATGCTCTAATGCCAACAGTTCTAAGTTATTGCTTGTAAAGAACACGACGTTATTGGAAGATGATTCAAACCCAATAGGTAGACTGCCAATTTTCATGTTCTTTGTCCAATTTACTGATGCGACAGGATCAAAATAACGCATTTCTCTAAAATATTGATTCGCTATCTCAACACGTTTGCTTGACTCACCCATATTCCATAATTCATTCATTTTATTTTCATGTTCATTCAGATTATGCGGAGATTTCTGAAATATTTGAAGAGATGATGGGGAGTGCCCAAATTCCAACACTCTTGACTCTATTGTTTTGGACTGGAGCAATTTGAGAAGGAGTTTTGACTTCGTGAATCTCCCATTGACTAGTACGTATACCGAATTGCGATTGAAATTGTAGTTATTTATGAAATTCTGAAATTCTATTCCGAGTCTGTATTCATTCCGAAAAATTAGTTTCTCAAATTTTGACTCGGGGACTTGTTTTGAAATCTTGTCACTGACACTTGAACTAATGGAAGTCGCAACATGATTTTTAGTCAGTTTTCTTCTGACCAAATATTGGAGTCCCATAATTGCCGTACCGAGACTTGGGGTGGGCCTTGTCACCATAATTCCAAGATTTTCTAGGTGCTTTCTTGCCTTTAGAAAAAACTTACCTTTAGCGTGAAAAAAGCGGACAATCTCTCTCGGATTTGCGCACCCGATGCCACTAAAATCTAGTATCTCAATATCTTCTCCGCGTTCTAGTGCATTCGCTGCATACTCCAAAATCAGAGCCCATTGCCAATCTGAATTATAAAGTGCAACCAAGCAGGTCTTATTCTTTTTCATTTTCTTAACCAATGTGCGATTGGTTTTTCAACTATTCTTCTGCCTTTCACAAATGACTGAGAATTGTTCCAGATTGATTTTGAGAAATCTTTTCCGAATGTTGACATATAGAGCGCCCATGGATAAATATCTTCGATATTTCGCACTGAAAACGCTCCGAAATTGGCCGATTTCACTTTACTGTGTGAATTAATTAAATACTGCGACTCAGGATCTTCCCAGAAAACATTTCCTATAGAAATAACAGGAGTTTTTTGTGTCGCTATTAATTCTGGTCCGATTGATGAGTCATAGTGGGCCACAAGGGTAGCGACCTGCCCTAAAGCATACGAATCAACCGGGGAATCTGGTCGAATCTCGACCACATTGGGATAGGAGGAAAGGAACTCCCAATTCCTTTTCTCTGGATCTTTCCTGACTTTAGTCTTGTACGGATGTCTTCTGACAATTACTTGCCAATCATCAGGATCCAATGCGTCAATAAGTGCCTTAACCGCTTCTTTTTGCACTGAAAAGTTCCCCGGGGGGACGCGATCTCCAAAAACAGCGAACTCAAGCTCGGTGCTCGTATAAATCACACATAATTTTCTCGAATCAAATTTAGGCAACGCACCCACACTCATGTTTCTCGTCCAAGCTACACCAGAAATCGGGTCTACATTACGACGCAACTCAATATATTCTCGGGCTAGTCGCGCTCTATCATGCCAATCTGTCCTAACCCAAGTATTTTCAAGATGACTTCTTCTCTCAGTAGCCGAATGTGGTGAATAGTCAAAAAGTTCAAACTTACCAGGGCGGGCGCCACGTTCAATTATTGTGGTTGCAATCCCCAGATTCCTAACCGCAGCAGCGGTTGCCGCAGAATTAACAATTCTTCCATTGGGAATAAAAACCTCACAAAAAGATGTGTCCTTGAGTTTGTCATTCGTTGTTTTGTATATAACGAGGAACGAAAGTGAAGTGCGAGCAATTTTAAAGAGATTTGGATAAATCGAGTACTCGACAGTACCCGTATATCCTGCCACGGTCGAGTGAACTGATTTTCGCAAATATTCGTCAGTTTGAGGTGAGTCAATAAAATCGGCCATATTTTTGGATTTAACAATTCTTAGGAGAACGCGCGCAAATTTCGGGAAAACCAAAATAGTGTTTGCCAACTTTGATATTTTGGTGGGGACAATAAATGTCGATTGGTCGGATTTGCTAGAACTCAACATTCTCTGTATCTTGCGAAAGAATCGAGAAGTGTAGGAGACTTGGTAATCGTATCCTGAATTTGATAAATCAAAAACATAGGTAGTTTGATTCTCGAGTTGAGATAATTCATGAAAGATTTCGTATGTCCATGCCATGAACAAATCAGTATTATAATTATTGAAAATCGCGAAAGAGTGAGTGTGCTCTTTCGAACACAGAGTCAATTCTCTGCTTAGCAAAATTAACCCCTCCCAATTTAGGGATAATTGTAAATTGGATAACTCAAAACAAACATTGCAGTTCCCCAACTACATGCTGTATTGATGCAATAATTCTATTATGAATAATATCATTATCCCAGTTAGAGCTGGCAGCAAAGGTATCAAAAACAAGAATTTGGCCGAAGTGCATGGTGTAACTCTTTTGGAGCGAGCAATTGAAACAGCTCTCTCGATTCCAGACTGCAATGTCATCGTTTCCACTGATGGAGCGATGATTGAACAAGAGGCCACAAAATATCCCGTGATTCTGCATAAAAGATCTATTGAGAATTCTCAAGATTTTTCTACCACTGAATCTGTTATCGAGGAGGTTTTGGCTGATTTTCCCGATTATTTTTTTTCTGGATCCATCGTAATTTTATTGCAGGCGACAAGTCCGTTTGTTTCGGCGAATTCAATTTCTCAATGTATCTCTGCTGCTGAAGGTGGCAATTCAGGGTTTACCGCCATGGAATCGAATTTTTTTCTTTGGCAACAAAGTGGTGACTTATGGGAACCCGTTGGCCATCCAACAGACTTCAGGCCAAGGCGTCAGGATCGAAGCCCTCAAGTAATCGAAACCGGTGGCTGTTATGCGTTCCCATTAGATAATTTCCAAAACAACAAGTATCGATTCTGTGCTGCTCCAAAACCTATTTTGGTTAGTTCGTCGGAGAGTCTTGATATCGATACTGCAGAAGATTTGATGTTTGCAAATTCTATAAAACCAACTCGCCTAAAAACCGGGGTGGCAACCCCGCTATTTGTGCCAAAAGTCATCATCACCGATTTTGATGGCTGCCTAACCGACGACAAAGTTCATGTTAATCAGTCTGGAGAGGAGTCCATCACAGCTTCCAGAAAAGATGGTCTTTACATAGGCAAGATTAAGAATTTGGGTATTCCCGTTTGGGTTCTTAGTTCGGAAAGCAATCCAGTTGTTGAGAAAAGGGCTAATAAACTCGAAATCCCATTTATTCAGGGCGTTAAAACAAAAACAGAAAAGATACAAGAGATTTTTTCCGCCGTCGATTGTTCCTGGGAAGATGTTTGGTACATCGGAAACGACTTAAATGACTACGAAGTAATGAGGAGAGCTGGTTTTTCACTGTGTCCGGCGGACTCAAATCACGTTATTTTGTCTACTGCGGATGTAGTGTTATCTACCATCGGGGGAAACGGTGTATTTCAGGAAGTTTTTGAACTAGTAAAGGTGGCAGAAAGTGAATCAACTGAAGGATAAAACTATTGCCTCTGGGCAGCCTGTATTTATAACGGCGGAAATCGGAATTAACCATAACGGCGAGATGGCAATAGCCAAGCAGTTGATTGATGCTGCTGCATATGCTGGAGCGGACGCAGTTAAGTTTCAAAAAAGAACTCCTGAACTCTGCGTACCAGAAGATCAAAAGAACGTAATTCGAGAAACTCCATGGGGTGTTATGACTTACATGGAATATCGGGAACGCATGGAATTTAGTTTTGACCAATACGATGAACTTGGGAGCTATGCCCATGATAGAGGCTTGATTTTATTTGCTTCGCCGTGGGATTTACCCAGTCTAGAATTTCTGCTCTCCTTGAATCATCCAATAATCAAAATTGCCTCCGCCTCACTTACTTTTGATGAGTTGGTGATTAAAGCGTCACAAGCAAACAAGGTACTTGTTGCATCAACTGGAATGTCTACTTTAGAACAGATAGATCATGCGGTTAGCCTAATGAAGGGCTCAAACTTGATTTTGTGTCACACCACAAGTGCGTATCCATGCGACTTGGAAGAATTAAACTTAAGAATGATCCCGACCTTACGGGACAGATACAACTTACCTATCGGCTATTCCGGCCACGAATTAGGATTGAGCACCTCGCTAGCTGCAGTGGCTATGGGCGCAGTTTTCCTTGAACGCCACATCACGTTGAATCGTGCCATGTGGGGAAGCGACCAAGCCGCATCAGTCGAACCAATCGGATTCGCTAAATTGGTGCGTGACGTGCGTTCCATCGAGAAGTCTCTTGGCGATGGGGTGAAGAAAGTTTATGACAGCGAGCTCACTCCTATGAAACGACTACGTCTACATTAAAAGTAAAATTTATCTGATGCATAAAGGGAGATAGAATCTTGATTAGCAGAATAAATTCTAGAATTGAAATCAAGTTTCGGAAGATGGTTAAGTCGGCTATCGCCGAGCCAACTTCCATAGATTTGGTCACATTGTCATCAAAAAAACAATCAGCGGATTTGATAGAAGCAAACCTTAAGGGTTCAGTACTCTTCTCAAATAGAGTGAGAATCCAAGAGTACGCGGCCAGATTGTCGGCCAACCACGCAGGTGATTTCCTGGAAATGGGTGTTTATAAAGGCACATCAATTTCTAGATTCAGCGGCCTATACAAGAGGTACGGTGTCAAAAAGCGATTGATTGGAATCGATACTTTTAAAGGACTCGATGATGCCTGGAGTAATGTTGATCATCTCGATGCATTTGATTTGAAAGGAAATCCCCCAAAATTGGGAGATCCTCAAATCACGCTCCTCGCGGGATCTGTAATCGATGTGTTACCTGGCTGGCTTAAAGAGAACGAAGTTGAACTGAGTTTGATTCATTTTGATATGGATCTTTACGAACCTACCAAATTCGCCCTTGAGCTTCTTAAGCACAAACTGAAGCCCGGATCCCTGGTGTTGTTTGATAACTTGCATAGTTACCCAGGCTGGCAATACGGTGAATATAGGGCTCTAACTGAAGTCTTTTCGGATCATGAATTTGTTTATCGAGCTTTTGGTCCATATCAGTGCCTGGTTCAGCTAAGTCATGTCAATGAATGAAAAGATAAATTCTGGTCTTTACAGGGACGCGGTCTTAGCGCATTGGGATCGCTTTAAGAAGTTACCTGGTTCTGATGCAATCGCCTCCAAGGCTGCACTGCTGGCAATAATCGCATTAACTCTTGTCAGGCCTCCAAAAAAAGTACTTGAAATCGGCGCAGGTCTAGGGACAATTACGCACTTAATTCTTGAGTTCACACCTGCGGAGCTGATTTCGACGGAACCCGTCGAGTTTCTAAATCTAAAATTAAAGAACCAGGAGTCTCATTTTCTTCGAGTTGTGACCGACGAATCGGAAATTGATTTTAAGGATTTTTCACCCGATTGGGTGATTATCGACGGTCCTTGTAATATGAAGAGCCTTAAGAAGCTCCTAATTCCTGAGGTCCTAGAGGTTGTTATTGTAGAGAATCAGCGAATAATGTCTCGCTTTAGAATTGCAATCTCCCTGTATAAACTGGGGATTCGATTTAATTACTCCGAAATCGACAGTTCAAATCAGACGGGAATAGCAACATTCTTGACTATTTCAAAGGCGGTTGCAAAACAAAATCGGATAGGTATGAACCTAGACATGTTGGCTTTTTTTTCCCGCTTGGGGCCGAGATTTATAAAGCAGGTTCTTCAATCGAAAGGTAAGTCACTTAGAATTGGCTCAAGTCTGGAGGATGCATCTGGGGTTTAATCCAGAACTACAACCCCACCCGGAGTTACCAAGTGCACGGCAACAATCCCAGACTGGTCATCATTAGTTGATGGGTCGACCCACTCAATGGTGACATCTCCAAGTGAAGCAAGAATGTCGTCTTTAAACCAAGAGTCAGCTAGTTGATCATTGTCGGCTATAACAATCTTTTCAATCTCAGCAAGTGGTGTGCCGTCTTGTGATGGGTGATCTGCAGACAGCCATTGAATAAAGAATGGGAATTCTCTTGTGTCTGCAATTTCTTTAACGCCTATTTGCACCCACTTGAGATCTGTTCCGTTTGGTCGTGTGCGATGACCTTCTGTGGCCTCACGCCCGAACTTTATTGCAATAGAAGTGATGTCTTTTGTACTAAAGACCCAAGTGAACCAGCCGCCACCTTCATTTGCCTTCTTAGATACGGCCTTACCCCAAGGAGTTTGTTCTGTTGCTGGGTGATCAAGAGGGCATACGACTTCTATGTACTGACCATTCTTAAGAGAGGCAGTGAAGTTTCGTGTACCAAAGCGTGGGTGGATACCACCATCTACAAATGTGCTGCCTAGGCGCGATCCTAGTCTTTGCACAGTGTCAGCTAGCTGGTCGTGGGAAGTCACATAAGAAACATGATCTAAGCGCATGGGGGAATTCTGCACCATGGCGAGGGGTGCTAATGACCACTTTCTGGCGACACCAATTGCTGTCCACAGGCGTTATCTGCTTGCGGCAGTGAAGTCGGCGGATGGAGAAGGTCGCCATCTACGGCCTTGCCAGACGGCACATCAGGGCCTCACAGGTAACTAGTGGGGCTGCATTATGTGCAAGGGTGGTACGTGCTTCCATGATGGTGGCTATCTTGTTGACTGTCGAGTGCACCGGAAACTTAGCTGCATAACTTTCGATTGCCTCGCGCATATCTGTGTTAATTATGGAGTCAGCCTCACCCGATTGCACCATCATCACATCTCGATAGAAGGTTGCAATATCAAGAAGTGCGCCATCGATGGAGTCGCGCACCATTCTTGTAGAGCGTGACTTCTGTTCTTTCTCCAACTCTTTTACGGCCTTCGCGCCGCCCGTTGCCATACCGCGACCAGTTGCACCTTTTCCATAGGCTTCTTGTAGTTTTTCTATTTCTTTGTCATCACGTTCATCACTTGATGTATTGGCCTCACTAGTTGCTAGGTCCACCAGTGTTTGTGCAGCTTGGAAGGCCGCTGAAAGTGAATTCAGTTGTAGTGGTAGCGCCATGATGCGAGCGCGGTTACCGCGCACGTTTTCATTCTTTGCTAAATATCGTGCTCGTCCGATATGTCCTTGGCTTACCCGTGCTGCAAAATCGGCCATTGCTGGCGCGATCTTGTCTCTTGTAACAAGCACGTTGGCAACTGCTTGTAGTGATGGCGTGCGAAGTTGTAGGTGGCGAGAACGTGACCGAATTGTTGGCAGAAGGTCATGCAGAGTGGGGGCACAGAGCAACCAGACAGTGCGGGTGCCAGGCTCTTCTATTGCCTTCAGAAGCGCGTTAGCAGCTGATTCAGTGAGTCTGTCTGCATCTTCCATCACAACTACTCGCCAGCCGCCCATGGAAGGTGCCCAGGCAACGCGGGTCAGTAGTTCGCGTACTTCTTCAACCTTAATCGATAAGCCCTCTGTGCGAATGATTTCAACGTCAGGGTGGCCGTGAGTCTTTGCTGCATCACAATCACTGCATGTGCCACAACCGTTATTAGAACAGATCAGTGCTTGTGCAAATGCAACTGCCGCACTGGATCTGCCCGAACCTGGAGGGCCAGTGAATATCCAGGCATGTGTCATTTCTTGGCTTTCCACACCCGTGCGGGAGGCGGCAACGGCTGCTTGCAAAATTGTTGTGATGTGTTCTTGACCTACGAGGTCATCAAAGACAGAGCTCACTTACTTCTTTATCCGATGCGTGACCGCGTTCGTCGCAAAACGAATGGGGCGTAGTAAACGATTTTGGTGCGGGCCGGCTGCGTTTTGTTTGAGTCCTGGCAGCTCTGCTACTCGTTCGATAATTTGTGTGTGTATCTCTTCCACTGATTGCATGCCGTCAATAACGAAGTAGCGCTCTGGATCCATCATGGCGATTTGTAAGAACTCTTGCCGCACACGCTCATGAAATTCTCTTGGCTCTGCCTCTAACCGATCCAGTGATTGCAGGCGGCCGAGTCCGATTTCGGCAGGAACATCAATCAGGATTGTCAGTGTGGGATACAAGCTCTCTGTGGCCCATCTTGAGATGCGCGCAACTTCTCCCGGGATAAGAACTCTTCCCGCTCCTTGGTAGGCAGCAGAAGAATCAAAGTAGCGATCGGTGATGACAACATCACCGCGATCTAGCGCTGGGCGAATGACAGAGAAAACATGGTGGGCGCGATCTGCGGCATAGAGCAAGGCCTCTGCTCGTGGGCTGATCGCTCCAGTTTCATGGCCGAGCAAGATGGTGCGTAGATCTTTTCCCAGTATGGTGCCACCAGGTTCTCGTGTCAGAAGAACGGTTTCATCTTCTTGCTCTAACCACTTAGCAAGTAACTTTGATTGTGTTGATTTGCCAGTGCCTTCTCCGCCTTCAAATGCGATGAAGATGCCTTGGATTGGGGCACCGGTGATAGCACCAAGCTCGCCTTGCAAAGCTGAGACGATATCTGACCAGAGCGAGACCTGTGGTCGATCTTTCATCTGCCGGTAGGCCAGAGCGCCAATCAGGGATGCAATCACGCCAGCTAGCAACATAGTGATCTGGGCGCCGTTGTAGTCAAGTGTGGTGTTCTGGAATTGATACCTGTGCTCACCAATGGTGGCGGCGATGATCGGTGAGATGGCAAGGACTGCTACCAAGGTAATGCGAATTAGTGATTGGACAAAGGCGAAGGTGCGACCACGGACATCATCGTGTACTTCCATGCCGAGCATGGTGAAGCCGGTAACCCAGGTGATGCCGCTAAAGGCACCCAAGAAGATCACGATAATCACAGAGAGTGTGAGGTTTGAAATCAGTGCCAGCAGCACCAGGAAGAACCCAGCGGTAGAAAGAGATGCACCAAATAAACGACGACGTGAGAACTGGGCAAATATCTTTGGACCAAAAGCGATACCGATTGCAAGGCCTGTAAAGACTGCGCCAAAGAGAACACCATATGCGGCATCGCCACCGCCGAGATCGCCGACGAATGTGCGAGCCAGGCCAATCACAGCACCTGCTGCTGAGAATGCACCAATCATTCCGATAATTAGCCCGCGAATAATCTTTGATTGCGAGACAGTCTTCCAACCTTGAAGAAGTGATTGGCCCATATTCTGCTCAGCATCTTTTTTGGAGGCAGCACCTTTTGGAATTTCTTTTAGGCCACGGATTGTGTAGGCGGCAAAGAGGAATGAGAGTGCATTGATATAGAGGGCGATATCTACCGAGTTACTTGGTAGCAGTGGGCTAATGGTTGCGATCGCACCTGAGAGCAGAGTAAGTAGTGTAAATAGAATTGCCGCGATGGGGGCTGTGCCATAAGCGGCCAGGAGAGAGACTTGATTGGCATTTTCTAACTTATCGCGTGGGACAAGATTAGGTACTGATGCTTCCTTTGCCGGTGACCAGAATAAAGTAAGACACTCAACCAAGATCATCGCGGCATAGAGCCAAAAGTATGTGTGCACGATTGGAATTGAGATATAGAGAGCGGCGCGCAGGATGTCGATGACCACCATCAAGCGGCGGCGATCAAAGCGATCAGCAAATACTCCAGCGATGGGACCAAGAAATACTGCTGGTAACAATCGCGCAATGAAGACACCGGCGATAGCAAAGTTTGCAGTGGCATAAGAACCGTCAGCGAGTTGTTGCGCAAGGGCGGTTGTTGCGAGCAAACCGAGCCAATCACCTAAGGAAGAGAAGACCATCGTGTTCCAGAGTTTGCGAAATCCCGGAATTGCTAAGACGCTACGGGTTGCATCCTGCTTAGGAGCTGCGGGTGTGGGCAAGCTAGCGGGCATGAGGAAAGTCTATCGGGCACGCCAGATAATGACTTTGGGGGCTAATGGCTCCCTCTGGGCTGTATCAAGTTAGGAATTAACTCGGGATTCTCTCTGATTAATGCTTCCAGCAGCGTCCAATCGAGAGGCGTGTTTAAATCAAGTCCTTCAAATTCTGGCACTTGATACCCCATTACTCTGTTACCACTAATCGACCGAGAGGCCAGCACACTACTTAGTCGAGTTATCTCCAGTGACGCGTTTTGAATCCATAACTGCTCCAAAGATTGCGTTGGACGGTTATGCGTTGGTATCACTTCATTTGATTGATCAAGGTACGGAGTTGCTTCCATAGCGCCATCAACTCGCCACATTTTTCCGGGATGAATTTGTGCAATTTCCATGGCTCTTAGGGAATCTGCCCAGGTATTTTGTTTGAATCTCTGCATGGCATTTTTTAAAGTACTCGCAGTCCGAAGCGGGTTAGTCGGACGAAGAATGGCGATGCACTCTATCTGAATCTGGGGGAAAGGTATTAAATTTTCGATAGCGTGCATTACCCATTCTATATCGGTGCTTGTACTGCTTGAAAGTTCTGCAGGGCGAAGAGTTGGAACGCTCGCCCCCCAATCTCTTGAAATCTTTGCTGTCTCTGGGCTGTCCGTTGAAACAATGACTTCTTTAAATAATCCAGAGTCTATTGCACTCCTAATAGAATACGCGATCAGAGGTATACCGTTTAGAAGTTTTACATTTTTCCCAGGAAGTCGAACACTTCCTTGTCTTGCCGGAATGAAGGCGATGTCATAGTTGTCCTTGGTCACAGGCTTAAGGGTACGCCAACAACTATGAGTCCCATGTGAAAAGAGATAGTGTCAATTTTTCATTTTTTTGTTCCTCTGTGATGTAATATTTGAGAGTGAAGCAGAATCTTGAGATCCCGTTCTTTATTAATACAGAAGATGAGCTATCCAAGTGGCGACGTGACACTTTTTTTTCAAAAGAGCCAGAGACTTTGGCTTGGTTGGAGCATTTTGAATCGAAGACTTCCTTGCTTGTTGACGTTGGGGCAAACATCGGGCTTTACTCCATGTATTGGCTTACACTCAATGAAGAAAACTCAAGTCTGGCTTGTGAACCATTTCTCCCAAATATTAAGATGTTGATATCCAATTTGGAATTAAATAACTTCCAATCCAGGTGCAATATCCTTCAAAGCCCGCTTTCAAAGGTTAAGCAGAGGGTGCTACCTGTAATTACAGATGAGAGGACTGGTGCATCGGGTTTTGGAATCGACATTTCTCCCGAAATTGACGCACTGGGATTAGTAGAAACATCCACACTTGATGAGGCGCTGAGCCAAGTTAGTGAACTCTGTATCATAAAAATTGATACCGATGGGACAGATTTTGAAATTCTGAAGGGGGCTTCGCAGGCGCTGAGCCTAGGAAAGATAGTTTCTGTGCTAATTGAATCCTCCGAGTTACAACAAATTGAAATTGGTAAGTTTCTCGGTCAGTATAATTTTCTTCCAGACGAAAGGTTTAATCAGATTAAGAACCATTCAGACAAAAGAAGAATTGCTGGTGGTAAAACTGAGCGGAATCGAATTTTCACTGTTAAATGACGCACAACATTTTCCCAATTTTCTCTAGATTGCAGAAAATCCAAAAGAGTTGACTACTAATCTTTGTAGCTTTTTTGCAAAGAGCTAATCTGATAAAAGTCTAGATTTATATATTTTTAGATCATCTCTCGCTAAACAAAGCTCATTGCTCTGTTTATTTGCGCCTAATAAGCCAATGTTGCAGCACGCAAATCCCATTAATTGGGCGCTCCAGTTGTATCCTAAGCAAATGAGATTGCTCAAGATTTCCACTCCTTCCTCCTTCTCGTCGGTGACCGATGACTCGTTACCTTTCATAATTGCCGAAGTAGGACACAACCATCAAGGTAATTTGGAACAGGCGCTCAAGCTAATTCATGCGGCTTCGTCCGCAGGAGCAAGCGCGGTAAAATTTCAAAAACGCGACAATAAGACTCTTTTTACCCCAAATATGTACGACGAGCCTTACAACAGTGAGAATTCTTTTGGTGATTCCTACGGTCTCCACAGGGATGCTCTTGAATTTGGTGTTGAGGAATACAAAATCTGTATGGCTGAGGCCGAGAAACTAAATATACTTTTTTTCGCTACAGCCTTTGATTTTAATAGTGCAGATTTCTTGCAGGCTTTGAATATGCCGCTTTACAAAATCGCAAGTGGTGATCTCGCCAACTTGCCTCTTCTCGAGTATGTTGCTCGATTCGAAAAACCAATGATTATTAGTACTGGTGGTTCTAATTTTGAAATGATTGAAACGGCTGTCAATGCTATCCGAAAATTTCATAACAATTTTGCAATTTTGCAATGTACGGCAAGTTACCCTGCAAGTTTTGACCAGCTAAACTTACGGGTTATTGAGAAGTTGAGAAGTTTGTATCCTGAAAATGTGATTGGTTATTCGGGACACGATAACGGAATTGCGATGTCCACAGTTGCGTTCACTCTCGGCGCAAGAATCATCGAAAAGCACTTCACTTTGAATCGGGCGCTGAAGGGCACAGATCATGCATTCTCTCTTGAACCACAGGGCTTGGGCAAACTAGTTAGAGACCTTCGACGAGCTTCAGCAGCGCTTGGGGACGGTGAGAAAGTTATATATGAGAATGAACGTGCGCCAATCAGAAAAATGGGGAAGATGATTGTCGCTAAGAGATTCCTTGCTGCGGGAACGAAAATTTCTCGAGATGACATCGAGTTGCGCTCCCCGGCGGATGGTCTCCGGCCTGACATGCTCGAAAAAGTATTGGGGAGTATCTTGAAGAATGACGTAGGGCAATATGAGCCGATATTGGCAAGCTCTCTAGTCGACTGGTAAAACCACAGCTTAGTTAAATTTTTACGGATTTCAGACCTTAACTACTTCTAGGAGGAGAGACATATGGGTGATAAAAGTTTCGATGAAAGTGAAGTTTTCCCTACGCCAGAGTCCGTAGGTGAGCGACCTTGGGGTACCGAAGATTTGTTGGCAATTGTGAGCAAACAGTTTTCCGTTAAACGGCTCCAACTAAATAAAGGGAGCAAAGGGGGGCTTCAGTATCACCGGCTCAAGGATGAAGTAGCCATCTTAATTTCTGGGGAAATGCTTATTAGATACGATCTTGGAGATGGAGTGCTCCGCGAGAAAGTTTTGGGACCTGGTCAAACCGCACACTTCCCTGCGGGCCTCGTACATCAAGAAGAAGCACTTACTGATTGCGAAATAATCGAAGCATCTACGCCGCATTTTAATGATCGGGTTAGGGTCGAAGAAAAGTACGGCCTAGGGGTCCCAGAGGGTCTCCCGACTACCCTTGAGCAGCAGATTGATTTTCGTTAGAAACAATGCAACGGGCTCGAGATTCGATATTTGCGAATCTCGCGCTAGGTTTTAGAGCCTAGTCACTACAGGACAAACTGTCTCGCCTTGGAAAACCACACTCAAACATACTTAAGTGTGGTTTTCTTTGAAAAACAATCAACTCTTGACACTTTAATTCAGATGTGGTGCCGCATTGAATACAAACTCAGTTGAGACTAGTGGCGATAATCACTTTCCGATTAATCTGCGTACTGAGAGGTTACGAAGAAGTGGCAACCTAGCCTGAATCGATTTTATTCGCGAATAAAGTAGGGAGAATTTAATAGAGAATAGTGCAAAGGTATGATTTGATTTCTCTGTACCGACGTAAAATACACAACCAACTTTGTGAGAAGTGGGGGTGGGATGGAAACTCTTGAACTTGAATTTCACATTCAGTGAACGAAAAGATTTAAAAACGAACATTCGCTGCATTCTTCGGTGACCTTCAATGAATACAGCTTTAGGCTGGCAATTTGATAACAACTTTCTTGTTGCTTCAAAACTTATGAAGTCATCGATAATCACAAATTCAATAGATTTACTTAGTTGTGAAAGTTCCTCAACACTTCTAATGAGGTAAAAGTTCAAGCCTTTTAAATTTTCCATAAGTGCTTCTTGACAGTACTCATTTATTTCATAGAGGTAGAGTTCAAAATTCACGTCAGTAGCTAACCGTGATAGGTAGTATGAGACTGTTCCAATTCCAGATCCTAAGTCGAGAACTGAGGAAGGTTGGATTTCATAAAATATCCTTCCGATCTGACTTAGCGCATCTTCTTGAGCAATTTCTTGGCTTCCACTCTTTGCCTCGAAAAGGTTGGTGACCTCTCGAGCTACTTCCTTAATCAGGTCTTCGCTTCTATTCATGACTAGGACAATACAGCTTTTGCACGCGATTACAGCCCCGAGCCTAGAAAGGCCTATATCGGCCCTATTCGCAGCCATTTAATGAGGTTCGTATCAGAGGGTTCTCACCCCCCCACCTACCATTGGACATGCCGAAAATGTTTAAGCGCTTCAAAGGGCTCTTCCTCTTTGTCATGCTCTTATCTGTTTCGGCTCGTGTATTTACCGGCGCATCTGAGGCTCAAGTTAATTTCACCTCACTGATTGTCGATCAACACCTCATTACGCACAACAGCGTCAGTGAACATAATCTTTTGCACAACTTAGTAATTAAAAGTACTGAAGGTGCAGAAACTATTCCCGATAAGCATCGTACGTATGCAACATATAAGAAATACGTAACTCCAGATAAATCACTCTCAGTTGAGCTTGCAGTCACTCAGCGTAAAGCAGTACGAGCAAGTGCTCTCAGATTTATCAATCTAAACCGAGTTCATAGCCCTATCTATCTTCCACTTTCCAACTCTCCTCCTGCAGTCGTGTCTGCGCGCTCACATACACACACGACTACAACCGATATACCGGTAGTTACGGAGAATAATTTTGGAACGATTGCAATCAATTACAGTGCTGGGGGGCTCGGCAGCTTCTAGCTTTAACGATGATAAGGAGAAGTCATGGCCTTATCTGCTCAAAGCATCTCTTCCCTCACACATTGACTTTAGAGTAGAAACTCACGGCGGCCTCACCTTTGTCCGGGCAATCACAGAGCTTGCTGATTTTCCTAATGAAGATTTGCTTGTCTTTCACTTTGGAACATCGATTGGCTGGCCTGTGTCAGTGATCAGACTTGGTCACCGGATAGGAATCGACTTTAAGAGTGAATTTAGCTTCCACCAACCTGCCTATGCCAGCAGTACGCACACAACGCATTTAAAGCGTTTTATTAAAGTGCGCTTTAGAAACACAGTCAAATACGCCCTGTTCTTCGCTGGTCTCTATAAGTCACGCATTAGCAGGCGAGAGATCGCAGATCAAATAGATGCTGTTGTGCACCTTGCTAAACATCAGAGCAAGCGAATCATGTGGATTCAGCACCAGGCGCTACAGAACCGTCGCATCTTCCTTGAAAGACGCAGTTATGAGCGCTATTACAAGGAGATTGAGCGATCCTTGCAGAAATACAAATCCCCTGAGTTCACAGTCATTACCTTGCCGGATAGCTTCTTATGCCAAGAGAACTACCTACTGGATTGTGTTCATTTGAGTGAAGAAGGACATCGCCAGATGTTTGCAATCGTGAAAGAGGCTTTTAAGAACGGTTAGAAGAGACTTCTCACGCTCTCCTCAAGTGAGTACTTGGCTTCAAAGCCCATGGCGCTCTTTGCCAGGGTTACATCAGCACACAGGAATGCTGGATCTCCTGCACGGCGCTCCACCTCAATGACCTTGGTGTCACTCTTCTTAGTTGCAT
>Ga0164295_10000982_pt1 | contig 23621 bp, 22 predicted proteins | sample GEODES006metaG_FD_111798 | JGI IMG/M metagenome (GOLD analysis project Ga0164295, IMG submission 111798) | Oligotrophic lake water microbial communities from Sparkling Lake, Wisconsin, USA - GEODES006 metaG | ecosystem: Environmental > Aquatic > Freshwater > Lake | place: USA: Sparkling Lake... | reverse complement strand
TCTTCCACGAGGGGGACGACAATCACCATGCGCAGGAATCGCATGAAAATGGCTGCCTTTTCCCAAGCGGGCCAAGCGGAGAGGACCGTGGGATCAAAGCCTTCTTTTCGCTCAACCAAGCCTAACCATGACCACCACTCTGGCGTGCTGTCACCTGAGGCTAGCTTTGTGTAGAGCCAAGCTGGTGCGATCCAAATGTCGATTCCAATCACTGCGAATAGGGCTGCTAATCCCAAGCTGCTCCAAGGCGACAACTGGTAGTGACGTCGGTAAGCATAGAGGATGCCTGCACAGATCAGAGTCTGTAGCGGATAAACCCAATGCTCTGGCGCGTGCTGATACCAGGGCAGTTCAGGGTTTTTAATCTGAAACAAACCAGGTAGCATCAAGAAGACGGTGAAGACGACCAGTGGCAGCACGTAAGCTGCCGTGGCGGATTCACGGAGTTTCTGGAGCCGACTGACCATCACTGTCTCTGGATGTGGAGGATGCGGTTGTTGTAACTGTCAGTGATGTAGAGATCACCTGTGGCCGGATGCACGGTCACGCCATGGGGGCGAGAAAGCTGACATTTCAAAGGATCGCCGCCAATGCCCGAGCTGCCTTGTTGTCCAGTGCCTGCCACGCGCTCGATCTTTCCGGTGCTCGGGACGTAACGGCGGATGAGGTGACTCTCAGCGTCAGCAATGATGACACTGCCGTCTTTGTCGGTGCAGAGATGTTTGGGGCCATTCATGGTCGCTTCGAGGGCTGGCCCGCCATCGCCACTGCCACCTTTTTTTCCGCTGGCATTGACGACGGTTTTGATGCGCCCGTCCTTGTCCACAACGCGCAGGGCATTGCCGCCTCGCTCCAAAATGTAGAGATTGCCGAAGAGGTCGGGTGCCACCGCCCGCGGATCGACCAGTGCCGTTTCTGTGGCCATCGCGCCGTCAACTGGAAGGCCCCTTTGGCCATTGCCGGCGACGACTCGTGATTTTTTGTTCGCAAGATCGAGCTCAAACACTTGGCGCAGATTGGCGATGTAGAGTTTGGTTCCTGCCGCATTCAGGGTGATGCAGTAGGGGCCAGTACTCTTAGCTTTGTCCACGGGCACCTTCCAACCTTCTAGCGTGTTGACCGTGCGCGCGCGGACATCGATCTCACGGATGCAACCGTTCCACGTGTCGCCGATGAGGATGTTCCCAGAGGGTAGGATGGCAAAGTTGTGCGGGCCGTTAAACTGAGCGCGAATCGCAGGTCCGCCATCACCGCTGTAGCCTGGTTTTAAATCACCGGCAAAGTGGGAGATGACACCGCCACCATTGACCTGAAGAAGACGATTCCCTGAGGCCATCTCAATGATCCACATGTGGCCACCAGAATCAAACTCCGTGCCGAAAGGCTCCTTCAAAAGAGCCTCAGTAGCCTGAATATCCATGGCATTTACCAGACCGCCAGCCACCAGCAAAATCTGATCAGCTCGAAGGGAGGTGAATGCTACAATGATGAGTAGAGTGCAAAGAAAAGACCGGATCATGAGGCCATGATCTTCAGCAGTTCGCGGCCCTGCGCCAGAGAATTTAGAACAGAAACATTTGCTTGATCTCTGGCGGGAGCTCACTGGGTAAAACTTTCACAATGCCGTTCGCATTGGCGACAGAAAGGCCGGTGTCATCCACTTTGAGGACGCGGACCTGGCCTAGAGCGCGGCCTGTGAGAAGGGTGAGTTGCAGGGTTTTCCCCACTTGAACTTGGCGCAGGACAGCGCGCTGCTGTGCTTGTTCTTGGAGCAAGGCGCTTTTCTGATCCCCCAAGCTTTTGAGTTTATCATTCAGGTTTTTAAGTTCCTCTTGTTTATTGGTGACCTGCTTGTGCAAAGTTCCCACGGTGCTGTAGCGCTGAAACTCAATGCGGCGGTCGGTGATTGATTTTTCAATGTCGCCAAGTTGTTGTCTAGCCTGTTGCAGGCTATCTGTTGTTTCATTCTTCTCATGATGAAGATACCAACCTGTAAATCCGCCAGCAAAGATGAGTAATGCGATGAAGTTTTTCATGACGATATTGGACTTCGTTTAAGCCTTGTTTACTTGGACAGACTACGAAGGGTTTCGAGGTCTTTTTGAGCAGTGGCTAGCTGAGTCTCAGCCTCCAGTAGGGACGTTCTCACGCGGGTGATTTTATTTTCCAGTCCCACGACCTCGTTAGCCAAATTGGCTGTGAATTGCTTGATCAAAGTCTCTGAGGCATCTGTGGTGGCTAGGAGTTTTCTTAACTCGATCATCTGAGTATCGATGCTCACAGTCTCTTCTTGTAACTTTTTGATCTCTGCATAGGTGGTTTCTACTTCTTTTTTCATGGATTCCGTGTCTTTGCAGGAGGTGAGAGCAAAGCAAGGGATGAGACAGAATTTCGCCAAGGTAGAAGGTGTCACTTGCATAGTTTTTTGGATTCTTTTCAGGTTAACAGAAATGACGATAAATTGTCAATGAGTTGGAACATTTGGGAAAAAAGGTTGCTGTCTTCTGTCAGATTCGTAACAGTCAACTCTCCCCATTTAAACTAATCATGGAATTTCCTAGCGAAGGCCAACCCCGTACACTCCCGCTTGATCGCAACCGCGAGCTCCTGAAGTCTGCGCGTGAGGAAGTGTATAAGTTTGTCGGAGATGTGAGACTGCCAGTGTACGTATGGGAGCCGCCTGCCGATAAAAATCCTTCGTATCCACGTTCTGTGGCCGCATTTTTCTTCAGCAGTGGTTGGGACAATGGGCAAGTGGCCCAGTTTGCTCCGCATTGCGTTTATCTAGCCTCTAGGGGTATGGTGGCGATGGCCTTTGACTACCGCGTGGCGAACCGTCAGGGGGGAGGTCCACTGGAAGCCATTGCGGATGCAAAGTCTGCCATTCGTTGGATCCGGCTAAATGCCTGTGAACTTGGGATTAATCCAGGTAAAATTGTCGGGATCGGTGGTAGCGGTGGTGCCCATGCCATGGCTTCTGCTGCCATACTGAAAGGTTTTGATAATCCTCTCGAGTCTCAAGAACTGAGTCCAGCACCCAATGGGTTGGTTCTTTACAATCCGGTTATGGATACCTCCAAGCACGGTTTTGGATTGGAGCGCTTCCCAGATCCTGGGGTGGCTAAAGAGGCTAATTTGATTCGTGCTATCGTCAAAGGTCTGCCTCCGATGCTTATCATGCATGGAACTGCTGATCGTGTCGTTCCCTTCGCTGGCAGTTATGAGTTTGCGCGGAAGAATTCCAAAAAGAAAAATTTCTGTCGTTTCATCGAATTTGAAGGCCAAGGTCACGGTTTCTTTAATTTTAATCTCTCTTTTGAGATGTATCAGGCCACGCTTATGGCTATGGATGAGTTTCTCGTCGAGCAGGGTTTCATCGAACCAGATCCCGATGCGGGATTAGAGAGATACGACTGACCTTAGTTCCGCTTTGATACATCACGCCACAAGGTTTTTTGTGACGTCTTACAGATTTAAAATCATCTCAATGCATACGAGGCAATAGATCTATTCCTGATCTGAGGACCATTCTTGTTTTGGAGTGCTGCGGACGTAAGAGGGTTATCGCTGAATCTTTGCAACATAAGGTTTTTATCGGCCTAAACCGCATCGATGCCCGCAGCCCGTAATCAATAGGCCTGCGCATTCAGGGATCAATGATCCCGAGCCCAAATAGATCTAGGGAGAGAGTTCTGCGGCGCATAAAAGTGTGGAAATTATAAAAATTATATAATATATACTTGCAAATTTATTTCTAATATTCATAATTACAATATTCCCAACAACAATTCTCCACTGGAGATTCGAGACCGGAAGTTAAAGTCCAACAGCCAAAAACAACACTATGAAAAACATCAATGTTAACTCCCTTAAGGCTGGCTTCAGCCTTGTTGAAATGCTCGTCGTGATCGCCATCATCGGTATCATTGCCGCTATCGCTATCCCGAACATCGGTTCGATTAATAACAGCGCTCGTATCGCCACAGGCCAACGCAATGCCCAGTCTGTTGCTTCCGTGCTAAACGCCGCCGTTGCTGCCGGTGGTACTCTAACTGGTCTCACTGGAACTTCCACAGGCGCCAATATCATCGATCTCGCTGAAACTGGCGTGACTCCTGCCGATGGTGCTTTCAAAGGCAAGAAATTCACGGTCGGTGCTATCGACGACGATGAAGAGCCAGTTGCTGCTGTTTATATTAGCTATGACGCCACCAACGCACAAGTCATCTACAACACAGGGGCAACTCCATACGCATTCTAATTTGATTTAGAATACGCTGAGTTGATCAGTTCCAAGTCCGCCGAGTTCATTCTCGGCGGACTATTTTTTGGCATGTGCTTACTAAAGGGATAGGTCATTTGAATAGCGCCCAACTGGTAAGGCTCAATGACTAAGATGGCTCGGTTTGGGGCTTCTGATTGGCTCGATGGAATTTACGGGCCGTGAACAAGGCCACGCATGCCTCCTGATAAGCTAGTAGGGTAGCTCTGACTGCTCCTGCTAATCTAGGCGGACGAAAGGTAACAGGAGAAATTGACAAACAATCATCAAGAAAGTTGGCACACTTCCCGCTATGATGTAACTCATAGCAGTAACTTCGGAAAATCACCTCTGATTCTCCCTTCTTATTGCAATCCGCCAAACCACATACTAATTGCGACAGCCATGAAAAAAGTCGAAGCGATCATCAAACCCTTCAAACTTGAAGACGTCAAAGAAGCCCTTTCCGAAGTGGGAGTGGAAGGAATGACTGTCGTCGAAGTCAAAGGATTCGGCCGCCAAAAAGGCCACACTGAAATCTACCGAGGTTCCGAATATACGGTGGACTTCCTTCCCAAAGTGAAAATCGAAATCGTTGTGGAAGATTCCCGTAGCGAGACCGTGGTTGACGCTATTGTTAAAGCTGCCAACACCGGCAAAATCGGTGACGGGAAAGTTTTCGTTAGCGAAGTCTTGGAAGCTGTGCGCATCCGCACTGGTGAACGTGGTTCAGACGCTGTATCCAGTTCCTAGTTCCTAACTCAGGTTAGTTTCATTCAAGCCCGCCGTTGATCCCGGCGGGCTTTTTGTTTTAGGATTAGGCTCGGAACTACGGATTAGAATCGGCAGGTTATGCTGAGGCCTGGGATTTCGAGTGAGTTGTAAGATTTTTTGAGGCTTTGTTGACTTTAGATGTGTAGCTTGCGCTCTTATGTGGCGCGTTTTTCAAATCATGGATAGCCAATGAGCTACAACGAAAGCTTCTTGTTCTGATTGTAGCGCAAACCCCAGAAATGTATCTTCAACGGGTGGCTACTTAGCTTTGCTTCAACAGTCATTCCTATGCCGCCCAATAAAAAAAGCCCACCATGGCTGGCGGGCTTTTGGGGATTGAATCAGGAATGTTATGCTTTGGGAGTGTTTGGTCCGCTTTCAGGGAGCTTGGGCTTGGCGATGTATTCAGCTGGGATTTCGCCTTTGAGAGATTTGAGGAAGGTGACGATGCTGGTAGTTTCCACGGGTGTGAGAGCTTTGCCAAGCTGGTATTCAGCCATTTTGCTGACCATTTCTTCAAGGGTCTTGACAGAGCCGTCATGGAGGTAAGGACCTGTTTCGCTAATGTTGCGTAGACTTGGGACTTTGAAGTAGAATTTGTCGGTTTCGACTTTGGTGGCTTCAAAGCGGCCTTGATCCTTGAGATCTGGCCAGGCTTTCACTAGACCAAGTTTTTGATACATCATGCCACCGACGGCGGGGCCGTTGTGACAGGTGACGCAACCTGCTTTAGCAAAGGTTTCAAAGCCTTTGCTTTGTTCTGCGGTGAGCGCCTCTTTATTGCCTTTGAGAAAGTCGTCCCAATGGGAAGGAGTGACAAGCTTACGCTCGAAAGCACCGACGGCTTTGCCGAAGTTGTTGTAAGTGATGGGGTCGGCTTCGCCGGGGAAGGCGGCTTTGAAGGCTTCCACGTATCCAGGGATGGATTTGAGAACGTCGACGACGAAGTCAGCGCTGGGCATGCCCATCTCACCTGGGTTTAGAACGGGCCCTTTGGCTTGTTCTTCGACGGATGGGGCTCGGCCATCCCAGAATTGGGCGATGTGAATCGCGGCGTTGTAAGTGGAAGGTGAGCTGCGGCCACCCAATTTGCCTTCATGGCCTGGGGAAAACGGAAGGTTGTCTTGGCCGTATTTGTCCAGCATGTGACAGGAGTTACAGCTGAGTTTTTCGCCTTTGGAGAGGCGATTCTCATAATAAAGCATACGACCGAGATTGATCTTGGCCTCGCTTAGTTCGTTGTCGGCAGAGGGGGCTTCAGAGGGCAGAGGTTTGAACATCATCAGAAACGAGTCTGAAACTGCATCTGCGAGCACGGGCTGGGCGACTAATGCCAAAACGGCGGCGGTGAATGTGGTGGCTTTTTTCATGAGTGAAAGGAGGCGTGGTGTAAAACGCGCTTGTCGAAAGTAGGGTTGCAGGAATTATCAGGCAAGTCCTGACTGAAGTGTTTTTTGTTTCTCGGTTTGACGGGTCTTTTGACCGCGCCATCTGTCCGGAACTCTTTTTACTCCGATTTTATGAAACCTACTCTCCTCATCCTCGCTGCTGGCATGGGCAGCCGTTATGGCGGTCTTAAGCAGCTTGATGCTATGGGCCCTTCTGGTGAGGTGGTACTCGATTATTCTGTCTTTGATGCGATACGCGCTGGTTTTGGCAAGGTCGTGTTTGTGATTCGTCGTGACTTTGAGGAGCAGTTCCGCACGCAGATTGGTGCTAAATTTGGGGATCGCATTCAGGTGGACTATGCTTTTCAGGATATCCATGATTTACCTGCTGGGTTCCAAGTGCCCGAAGGTCGCACAAAGCCTTGGGGCACCGCCCACGCGGTTTTAGCAGCTGAGTCCGTCGTTCATGAGCCTTTTCTCATGATCAATGCGGATGATTTTTATGGCCAAGATGCTTATGCGAAGATGGCTGAAAATTTGATGTCTACCCGCCCAGTTGACGCTAAGAGCCACTATTCGATGGTGGGTTTTTATTTGAAAAATACGCTCTCGGATCACGGCAGTGTGTCCCGTGGCGTTTGTGAGCGTGGTGAAGATGGGCTGCTGAAGTCGGTCAAAGAAATGACGAAGATTTTTCGCACCCCCACTGGAGCAGAGAACCGGGAGACAGACCCTGCTTTACAACTGACGGGGCAGGAGGTGGTGTCGATGAACTTTTTCGGCTTCACTCCAGATCTTTTTCCGCCGCTGAGGGCTGCATTTACCGAGTTCCTGAAACTGCGGGGGCATGAAGAAAAGTCTGAGTGCTACATGCCGGGCGAGTTGGATGTGATGATTCGGACAGGCCGTGCAGATGTGGCGGTGTTGGAGTCGAATGATTCATGGTTCGGTGTGACGTATCCCGAAGATAAGGTTGATGTGGTGGCCTCTATACGAGCGCTGGTGGCTTCTGGAGCATATCCCGAATCTCTCTGGGGCTGATTTGCAAAGGCCCTACTGTACAGCTTCTAAGGGCCATGATTGTCAGGTAGCCTTGACCTGATCTTGACGGGGAAGGGGACAACCGTCATTGTAAAGATGTTCTGATTCTGGAGTTTCTCCAGAATTCTTCCTCTCATGCGAATCATGTTTGACAGTTTTTTGCGCAGCTTTTTTCTCTTCTTATGGGCGGGCTCTATGCTGCTGGCTCAGGATGCACCCCAAGCACAGCCGTCGATCGGTTCGGGTGAGCTAGTGAAGGAGAAAAGCAAGGATTTGGCGGCCACGCTGAGCACCCAAAAGGAAGCACGAACGATGCGTCTGAGCATTCCTGCACCGCGTGGACAGATCGTGGATCGCAATGGCATGGCGCTGGCTCAGAATCGTGTGGTGTATTATTTGGCACTTAATTTCCCGTTCATGGACAAGGCGACACCAGAAATGATTCTGTCTTTTGCCAAGGATCGCATGGCTGCTGCTAACAAGTTGTTGGGGAAGGCTTGGACAATGCCTGATGACAAGTTGATCAGTCACTATCAAAACCGTCGCTGGTTGCCTTTGGTTTTTTCTCTGGAAGAGGGGCTCAATGTGGAGCTATCCAATGACGAGCAAAAGAAGCTGGCGCCGTTGCTGGAGCAGGGCTCTTTGTTGCTGCAGCCGGCCTATATCCGCTATTATCCCAAAGAGAACACTGCCTGTCACGTGATCGGTTTTACAGGTAAAACTCGCCGTCTTCCCGAGGGGCCGATCTCGGACGGCGATCCACTTTTTGAAGAGATGGAAGGTCGTGATGGCATTGAGTTGACCTTCGACGCGATGCTTAAAGGCATACCGGGAGAGATCAACTTGCTGTTTGATGCCGATGGAAAGTTGCTTTCAGATGAGGTTTTAAGACGACCATCGCCAGGTAGGACCATTGTTTTGGCGATCGACTATCACATGCAAAAGTATGCGGAGAATGCTCTGCAGGAGAATGCCCGCAATGGTGGGGCGATGGTGATCATGGATGTTCGTAATGGAGATATTTTAGCAATGGCCTCGCATCCTACCTTCAATCCGAATGAGTTTGTTTTTGGCATTCATAGCAAACGCTGGGAAGAACTCAGCAATGATCCTCGGATGCCTCTCATCGGGCGTGCTTTTCGCGGTGAATATCCACCAGCTTCACCTTTTAAGCTTGTCACTGCTTTGGGCGTGCTGGACTCAGGTAAGGTGACTCCGGCGTCCTCTTATTATTGTGGCACGGACCTTCTCATTGGGGATCGTTACTTTCATAATCATAATACGAAGTCGGATGAGGGGGACATGAACGTGATCACGGCCATTAAACGTAGCTGCAATACCTGGTTCTACCAAGCGGCACTCGATGCGGGCGCAGATCCTATTACCATGATGGCTATGCGACTTGGCTTTGGTGAGCGCACTGGCATTCCGCTTAAAGCAGAAGGTAAAGGCTACATGCCATCGTCTGCGGACCATAGGATCATCGGTGGAGAACTGGCGAATATTTCGATTGGTCAGGGTCGCGTTCTGGCTACGCCGCTTCAGGTTTGCCAGTGCATGACTGCCATCGGAGACGGCATGAATTTAAAGCAACCGATCTTAGTGAAACAGGTGCAAAGTCTCAGTGAAGTCATTGTTGAAGCCTATGAGCCGACTGTGCGCAGACAGATCAACCTAGACCCATTAGCCAGAGATGCTGTGGTCAAGGGGATGGTGGCGGTCGTCTCAGGCAGTGGCGGCACTGGTCATGAGGCGGCAATCAAACAGGCGCAAATCGCAGGTAAGACTGGCACCGCCCAGTGGAAGCCGGCGAAGGATCAGCGTCTTGCGTGGTTTACTGGTTTTTTGCCCGCGAGCCAGCCGGTCTTGGCGTTTGCTGTGCTTTATGAAGGCCGCCCTGGTGAGAAGATCAGTGGTGGTAGTTATGCCGCGCCGATCGTTCATGAAGTGTTTGAAAAATATTATGAAGGTGCGCCCGCTGATGACGCACTGGTCGCGGCGATGAAGGATGTGCCAAAGGCTGTTTCTCTAGAAGAGGGCGAGTTGGATGAAAATGGCTTAAAACCTGAAAATACCGAGCAGGTCAAGCCAGCTGGTGCAGCTCCGGCCAGAAATGTGCCCGAGCAAAAAACGTTCGGCGGCTTTTTCAAGAGACTCTTCAAGCGTAGTTAGCCTGACATTCCACCTTCCCTTCCAAACATGACAGTTCAAATAGCCAGCCTATGTGATTCAGCTGCGGATTACTCAGGTAAACTTTGCATGTTAGGGGCTTTTGATACGCTCTGTTCAAGGGAGTTCCCTGTAGTGCATCCAGCTTGCGCTCTGGTCGTGCGGTTGATTTTTGAGCCGAATGATTCAGGTCGGCATCAGTTCATGATCCGCTGCATTGATCCTGTGGGCCAAGAGTGCATCCCTCCTTTTGATCCGGTAGTGGATGTGTCCTTTCCGTCCAATTTTGTCCCCTTCGTCACTCGTAACATCGTGTTGAATTTGCAAAGGCTGCGTATTGAGCGTCAGGGTGTTTATCGTTGGCTCGTTCAACTGGGGGATCAGACCTTGGCCTCCATTCCACTTCGTGTGACCCTTTTTGATGAATCGCGCTCGGCTACTGGTCCTGCGGGTTAACCCTGGAAGATAATTCGAAAATCAGACTGATCTATGGAAATCAATCTTTTGCAAGAAACGCCCCTTAATGCTCCCGAAGGCACGGCCATTCGACAGCTGTCAGTCTTTCTTCCCAACCGTGTTGGATCACTGATGGCGCTGACGAAGCTGTTGCATGATCATCATATCGAGGTGTTGGGTCTTTCCATGCAGGATACGACGGAAATGACTCTGGTACGCTTGATTTTGAGTGACCCAGAAAGCGCAGGCATGGTGTTCATTGAAAAAGGTATTCCCCACACCGATTGTCCAATTGTCGTGGTCGAGCTGACGGAGTCGGGACAACGCCTGACTGAGTGTCTTTCTACGCTGTTGGCAGCAGAATTAAACATTGAATTTTGCTACCCTCTCATTGTGCGCCCTAAAATGCATCCTTTGCTGGCGCTTCATTGTGACGACGGTGAAATCGCCGCCCAAGTTCTCAACAGCTCAGGATTTCGAGTTCTCAGTCAAGGGGACCTGAGCCGTTGAGGTAAAGTCAGGCTCAAGCTGGATGTGAAGAAAGTCGTATGCGTTATCTCTGTTTTAAGCACATCCCGCGGTGCATGGATTATGAATGAGGTGAATCATGGCGAAAGCCTGTCTCAAAGAGCGGGCGCATGCCCCTCATTTAATTTGTAAGATTTGAGCGTTTGTGAGCTAAATAGTTTAGGATCACGGACATGACTTCACCCACAGCTTTTCAAGATGCCCTTAATCGTCGTTTGTTTCTTCGAAACAGTGCGGCAGCGCTGAGTTCGACGGCGCTAGGCTCGCTGATGGCTGGCTCAGCAGCTCATTTGCATCATGCGCCAAAGGCTAAGCGGGTGATCTATCTTTTTCAATCTGGGGCGCCTTCCCAGATGGATCTTTTTGATCCGAAGCCGCAGATGGCGGCGCAGCGTGGCAAAGATTTGCCGGAGTCGATCCGCAAAGGACAGCGGCTGACGACGATGACTTCAGGCCAGAAGTCTTTTCCGATTGCGCCTTCGATGTTCAACTTTTCTCAGCATGGGAAGGGCGGGATCTGGCTGAGTGATCTGTGGAAACATCTGCCCAAGGTGGCAGATGAGCTGTGCGTGATCCGATCCATGCATACTGAGGCGATCAATCATGATCCAGCCATCACGTTTTGTCAGACCGGCAGCCAATTGGCGGGTCGGCCAAGTATCGGCTCTTGGCTCAGTTATGGCCTCGGCAGCGCCAATGAGGACATGCCTGCCTATGTGGTGATGACTTCTTTTGGAACTGGTCGTCCGGACGATCAGCCGCTCTATGATCGTCTGTGGAGCAGCGGTTTTCTCCCCACCCAGCATCAGGGAGTGAAATTCCGTAATAAGGGTGATCCGGTTCTTTATCTTTCCAATCCCAGCGGGGTCACGCGTGAGCTGCGCCGCGGTATGTTGGATGAATTGGCGGCATTGAATCAGCGTGATCACGCGACTTTTGGTGATCCTGAGACCACGGCCCGAATCGCTCAATACGAGATGGCTTTCCGTATGCAGACCAGTGTGCCTGAGTTGGCAGATACCTCCAAAGAACCACAGCATGTGCTGGACATGTATGGGCCTGATGTGAAAAAGCCTGGCACTTATGCGGCGAACTGTTTGTTAGCGCGTCGTTTGGCCGAACGGGATGTGCGTTGCATTCAGCTCTTTCATATGGGTTGGGATCATCATGGTGGCCTGCCAAGAGCCATTCAGGGGCAAATCAATGACACGGACCAAGCCACGGCTGCCCTGATCATGGATCTGAAGCAACGTGGTCTGCTGGACGATACACTGATTGTCTGGGGCGGCGAGTTTGGTCGCACGATTTATAGTCAAGGAGCGCTGACGGAAACAAACTATGGCCGAGATCACCACCCTCGTTGCTTTTCCATGTTCATGGCGGGGGCTGGCGTGAAGAAAGGCATGACCTTTGGTGAAACGGATGATTTTAGCTACAACATCGTCAAAGATCCCGTTCACGTTCATGACCTCAACGCGACCATCATGCACCTGCTTGGAGTCGAGCATGAGCGCCTGACCTACCGCTTCCAAGGTCGCGATTATCGCCTCACTGACATTCATGGAAATGTGGTGAAGCAGGTCCTAGCGTGATTTTATTCGAGAGCGTTAGAGCGTAACAACGATTCGGCCATAGCCTGCCCTGCAAGGCGGGCGGTCGTCCAAGCGGCTTGGAAATTGAAGCCGCCAGTGACACCGTCGATGTCGAGAATCTCCCCTGCAAAATGCAGCCCGGGAGTGGTGCGGCTTTCCATGGTTTTGAATTGCACGTCGCCAAGATGCACGCCGCCACAGGTGACAAACTCATCTTTGTTCATGCTTTTGCCATCGACCCTAAATCGGCAGGCACCCAACTCTTGGGCAAAGCGGCGCGCTTTTTCCCGTGGAAGATGAGGCCAGCGGAGTTCGCTCAGATCACTTGAAAAGTCGGTCAGCGCAGATTCCAGTAGGCCTTTCCAAAGCCGACTTGGAATATTGAATTGTGGATCGTTGGTGATGCTTTTTCTGGGAGACTCGATGCGTAATTCATCAAAGCGTTGCAGGATCTGTGCTTCGGTCTCTTGACCGGTCCAGTTGACGAGGATGTCAAAACGATAATCGAGCTTTTGAAGCTCCCTTGCCCCCCATGCGGAGACCTTGAGGATGCCGGGTCCACTGAGACCCCAATGGGTGATGAGCACTGGGCCCGTGGCTTTCAGATTGAGCTTTGAGTCGGTCGAACTGACTTGGACCGTTGCTTCAGGAACAGATAACCCCGGTAGACCTGACAGGCGAGTGTCAGCGATTTTGAAGGTGAATAGGGAAGGGGCTGCCTCCTCGATACGGTGCCCAAAGCTGGCTGCTAGGTCAGCTCCGAATCGGTTTCGCGTGCCGCCGAGAGTCAATAGGAGTCGTTTGCTACGGATGTGTTCATCGGCGTTCAGACGGAGAGCGAAGAGGCCGCCAGCGGTGGCTTCGGCAGCCTCCAGGGCAGTGTGAGTTCGGATGATGACGCCTGCTTTTTTAGTAGCACCCAGCAGGCAATCGATGATGCTCTGAGAGCTATCAGATTGGGGGAAAACGCGCCCGTCTTCTTCGATTTTCAGGGGTACTCCACGGTTCTCAAACCAGTCAATGGTGTCGGTCGGGCTCCAATGGTGAAAGGGGCCGATGAGTTGCTTGGAGCCTCGTGGGTAAAATTTGGTTAGAGCCTTTGGGTCAAAGCAGGCGTGGGTAACATTGCAGCGGCCTCCTCCCGAAATCTTGACTTTTCCCAACACCTGGCTGCTTTTTTCTAGGATGAGGACGCGGGTATTTGGGTAGGCTTCAGCAAAAGTGATCGCACCAAAAAAACCGGCTGCGCCACCTCCGGCTACCACGAGATCATAGTCGGAAGAAAGGGTGTCGGTGCTGAGTTGGCTCATGAGCCGTTCATCATGCCTGCTAGCGGCTCATGGCCAAGGATGAATTTAGCAGAACAGAGCGTTTGTGGGAGGCTTAGAACCCTGCCTGGGGTGCTGTAAGTGATCATCTTTCCCGGCTTCCGCTGCTTACACACGGCAACATCATCGCGTCCTTCATGCCGTGCAGGATCTTCTTATCGGCAGGACAGACGGTGGCCAGAATACCGCTGAGTCGGGTTTCTTCGCTGTCTTTGGGAACAAAATAATAGGGGCAAAGACGGATGCGGGATTTCATCATCGCAGTGTTCTGAAGTCCTTCATTCCAGGCGGGATGCTGCACCACTTTGCCTCGATGAAAACGCTGCATGATGTAAGGCCCAGTTGGGAAATTGGCCAAGGCTTCGTCCAGAGCAGCTGCCCATTGTTCTTGAGATAGGTCGTGGCCGATAGATACGCTGCGTGATCCCCAGCCGACTTCGGAGAAGCCGCTGATTTTAAGCACGAGTTCACGCTGCTTATTGCCAAAGCGTTTGGCTTCTTGCCAGGATTGAATATTCAGCCCTTGATAGACAGCGAAGGGTGGAATCGGCGTCGGGTCCATGACCCAGCCTTGTGGAATGCAGCGTTGCAAAAGTTTTAAGTGATCCGTGTTGAGTGCAGAGCGCCAGTAATCTTGAAGCTGCGGTGACCAAAAGAGTGCGAGCCAGAGTTTTTCTTCTAGATGGGATTTTAGGGGAGGTATTATCGTCATCTCGCCCTGTAGCGTCATTTTGAGCATCTCTTCTGCTAGTTCCACGTTGGCGAGATCGAAAAGTTCAAAGAAACGGTAGATGCTGGAGCCAACGAGTTCCGTCGGAGTCAGATTCCAGGGATTCATGACGCTACGCGGCAGTCCGCCCGAGCGGGCATTGAGCCGAGAGATCAGCCATTCCATCTCAGGTTGGTAGTCGCCTGATTCGCGGGAAATGAGGACGTCTTCATGGGGGAAAGCCGCAGCGAATCCGTCAATCATACCGTTGGCGCCGCCGATGACCGCTTGGCCCATTGCGGCGTAGGTTTCATTGAGCCAGCCGGTCAAACCGATGCCGCCAGGCAGAGAGTCGAGCTCAGAAATGCAGACGCCTTCTTCCGTAAGCACAAGATCAGGGCGTAGGACACTGGGCAGATCATCCCGCCACTGCTTTTGTCGGCTTAGAGCGATGACGCGCTCTGGTTTCCCCTGATCCAGCAGACGTGCCACCCAGGCGATTTCTGGTTTTTCCAGGCTGTCAAAATAGAGCTGATTGCAGCAGCGCTGAAACGCCCGCAGCGCTGGGCCGAGTGACTCGATGAGATCGACCGTGTCTTTATCCAAAGCAAAAGCTTCCGGCGAAAGCACCCATTCCTTGTCACGAAACAGGCCTTCCTCAGGAAAGGCGTGGCGGAGATAGGCGATGCGTTCAGCAGGTGACATGGGTAGCCTTAGCAATGGCGTGCCTCATTCTTTCGGCAACGCAAACATGTAGGACTCATACCCTCCAGCCGTAGCTGTGATACTGGTCTTCGAAGTGGCCATCGGAATGACAGGTGATTTGGAGGAAGCCTTCCGGGTTGCCGTGGACGGGGCCTTTCCACCACATGCCGCAGACGGCTCCGCCTTGCAGGTAGGTGACTTTGTCAAACTGGATGCGCTCGGAAATATGGCCGTGGCCGCTGAGGACGAGTTTGAGATTGTAAGGGTCCAGCATCTTGCGGAACTCGAAGACGTTCCCGACTAGACCCTTACCACCGATTTTGATTTTAGGACCGAGGATGACCTGATCCCAGACGCTGTAGAAAGGAATATGGGTGATCATGATGATGGGCGTTTGTTTGCCGGTTTTTTCCAGGTCGTTTTTTAACCAGGTGAGCTGATCGTCATCGATCCAGCCTTTGTATTCGAGGTCATTTTCTTGACCGATGCTGTCGAGGATGATGAAGTGCCAGCCTCCGTGATCAAAACTCTGGTAAGTGCGGCCTTTGCCGTAGCGGTCGGAGAAGAGTTTCTTGCCGTAGTCGTGATCTCCGGGTTTAACGAGGGCTTTTTTGGACCAGCCGCACACGTCGTGATTGCCGATGGTGTGGTAGGTCTTGTAGTTGAGGTGTTTCATGGCCTCGTCCCAAAGCTGCCACTGAGCGTGAACGCGATCATTGCCCATCTCTAGGGCGTCCATGATGAGATCGCCGCCGGTGATGGCAAAGTCGGGTTTTTGATCGAGCGCGTTGGCTTTTTCAAAGCAGGCTTTGACGCCTTCGACTGCGCGGAGTTCAGGCTGAATGTGGGCGTCGGTGAGAAAGGCAAAGCTGAAGGATTTGGCCACGTTTTCGGCGGACTGTCCTAAACTGGAGATCAGCAGGGAACTGGTGCTGGCGGTGAGAACTTGGCGGCGGCTGAGTTTGGTCATGATTGGAATACGCGGAATGATGGCAGAGATATCAGAATGTCTCAGCAGATGTCTCAGTCGATTGATCCAATAAAACTCTGGATAAGCTGCAATCCCGCGTCCTGGCCTTGCAGTAAGTGATCGGTTGCGTGATGATCGGAAATGATTCGTCTCATCACACTTTTTCTCATCGTTGAAGGCGCAGGGCTTTTGGCGCAGGAGACTACGGCACCCTTGCAGCGTATGCCCTTGGGTGCTTCAGGCACGCTACCGGCGGATACGGTGATTCTCGCTCAGCGTGCAGCAGCGGCTTTTGCCAAAAAGGACTGGGATACCGCGCGTGCGGCCTATCAAGAGATGCTAAGTTTGGATCAAGAGAATGCTTTAGCCTGGGCCAATTTGGGTGCGGTTCAGCAGCAAGCAGGGCTTGCCAAAGAGGCGATGGAATGTTTTGAAAAATCGGTTCTGTATAATCCTGGGCTTGTGCAGTCCTGGAATGCGCTGGGTCTTCTATATTCGGCCAAAGGGGACACCTATCAGGCGATGTCGATGTTTAGCCGTGCGATCCATGAAGATCCTGAAGATGCGCGGGCCCACAACTATTTGGCAATCACCATCCGCAGCCTGGGATGGAATGCGGCAGCTGAGTCGGAATTGCAACGGGCCATTGAGCTGAATCCGAAGTTCGGTATTGCTCATTTTAATTTGTCGCTGCTTTACATGGATCAAAAACCGCCAAGTATGGAGCTGGCTAAGCTGCATTATAAGAAAGCTCAATCATTGGGAGTTGGAAAAGACGAAGTTCTAGAGCGGAGGTTGGCCGAGTGAGCTGGGATTTGGATACACAATCTGCCGATCTCCGTGCTCAAGGGCTCTGGCGAGATTTGCGTCTTCTGGACGGTGTGAAGGGGCCAATCGTGCAGGTGGATAGCCAGCAGTTGATTAATTTTTCCTCGAATGACTATCTAGGACTGGCCTCATCGGCTGATCTTAAAGAAGCCTTCCAAGAGGGGGTGAGTCTTTATGGAGCGGGCTCTGGGGCCTCTAGATTGGTCAGTGGCACACAGAGGCCGCATCTTGCGTTAGAGGAGGCTTTGGCTGATTTTAAACAGACTCAGGCCGCCCTGACCTTCAGCAGCGGTTATGCGGTGGCGCTGGGTACGATTCCAGCCTTGATGGGGGCTGCGGATACGATCATTTTGGATAAATTATGTCACGCCTGTTTGGTTGATGCGGCACGTCTGAGCGGCGCTACGATTCGCATTTTCCCGCATAATCACGTGGAGAAATTAGAGCGACTGTTAGCGACTGCTAAAGGCCGTGTCCTCATTGTCACTGAGGCGATTTTCAGCATGGATGGGGATGCTTGTGCACTCCTAGAAATCGTGTCTTTAAAGGAGCGTTATGGAGCTTGGCTACTTTTAGATGAAGCCCATTCTGTAGGTGTGCTCGGTCCGCAGGGCAGGGGACTGGCAGCAGCGCTGGAACTTGAAAACCAGGTGGAGTTGCACATGGGAACGCTAAGTAAGTCTTTTGGGCTATCGGGTGGTTACCTTGCAGCCTCGCGTCAGGTGATCGACCTGCTGATCAATCGTGCACGCAGTCTGATCTACTCGACAGCTCCGGCACCAGCATTGGCTCATGCGGCTGTTCACGCTTTAGCCTTGCTATCTGGTCAGGAGGGCGATCTGCGTCGGGATCGGCTCTGGGCCTACCTTGCGATTTTGCAGCCAGAGACTCCTCCAGCTAGCGCTATCTTGCCAAAAGTGATTGGTGATGAAAATGAGGCGCTTAAGGTGAGTGTTGATCTTAAAAGCAGGGGTTTTCTTATTCCTGCCATTCGCTATCCAACCGTGTCGCGTGGAAGCGCAAGATTGCGAATCACCTGTACAGCAGGGCATTCGCAGGCACAAATTGAGCAATTGAAAGCAGAATTGGAGGCTGTTAATGAGTTCAAATAAACGCTATTTTGAGCTCGAGTTGTCGATAATTTTTCAGAGTCTATTCACAAGTTATTCACAGAGATTAAAATAACCTTTGTCTAACATCTTGTGGTCTTCATTTATGGCGGATTTGGACCTGCCATTGATCCTTTTTTAAGACGCACTTCAAGCGTGGAACCCTTGTTGTAGAAGCGTGGAACGAAACAAATCTGTCACCTCGGGGTGGGGGAGTTAAGACGGTCAAGCTAGTTGACGTCTTAACCTGAAGTGCTTGCTTTGGGTTCCATTTATATACCTGATAATGAGAGATTTAATTGATTCATCAAGGTTTCGTTGAGCATCCCTATTCTATGTGGTTTTTTATGCCATTATGGGCACAAACGGCATTCGCTGGGTTGGCTCTTAGGGATTTCTTAGTGTTTCGAAAAAAACCGTTGAGTCATTTGGATCGAGGGCTGTTACGATCCAAATGTGATCTGGATCAAGTGTTTTGTGATGGACTTGAAGCTCTAGGTTTTAGCTCAATTTATTGACCTTTCTTCACAAGACGTGAGGAAGTTATTCGGTGGCGAATTTTTGGCCTAGCTTAGCTGCCACGTGGGCCACCAATGTGAACCGCCGAGACCGCTGACAATACGGATCTAGCTCACGGCTGCTTTGGCGATTTTTTCGCAGGATTGAACATCAAGCTTGCCTGAGGAGAGGATGGGGATGTCAGAGACACGGATCATTTTTTTGGGGATCCAGAGCGGTGGCATGCCTTTTTCCAGCAGACGATAGCGCAGATCTAAGATCTCCTGCTGCTCTGGGCCACCTGGGATAGCAGTTAGCAGGATGAGTGCCTCGCCTTTATCTGGGTCTGGCACGCCGACGATGGCGATCTTACGGCTAGACTCGTTTTCCAAGCCCATGGCCTTGACCAGGGCTTCCTCGACCGTTTCATGGGGAACCATTTCACCAGCAATTTTGCTGAATCGGCTTAGGCGGCCCTCGATGTAAAGGAATCCGTCCATGTCCACGCGGCCGATGTCGCCCGTGCGGAACCAGCCATCGTTATTTTTAACCTCGGCGGTGCGTTTTTCATCATGCAGGTAGCCTTCAAAGATGTTGGCTCCTTTAAACCAGATCATGCCACTGGAATGGATCGACTGTGGCTCAAAGGTTTCTGGGTGGGTAATACGCACACTGAGACCTGGGACCATCTGCCCGACGCTGCCTTGGCGATGGCTAGGAATCCAGACATAACCTGCGGATTCTTCCCCGAGGGGTTTAGGATTGGGGAGATTGACATTGGAAACTGGGGAGGTTTCCGTGAGGCCGTAACCTTCATAGACACGCTTGCCGAATTTGGTCTCAAAGGCGTCTGATACTGTTGTCGGTAATTTTTCAGCGCCGGTGACGCAGAGCTTGATAGAAGTCAGCGCTTCCTTGTTGACCCCGCGGAGGTAACCGCGCAGGAACGTGGGCGTTGCGATCATAAGACTTACTCGGTATTTTTCAATCAACTCAGCCAGCTTCTTGGTCTCCAATGGGCTTGGATAGGTGACTAGATTCACTCCGCCGATGATTGGATACCATAGAGTCAGGGTGCATCCGAAGCTGTGAAAAAGCGGTAAGCTTCCCAGAATACTGTCACTCTCCTTCATTCCGAGGCGACTGCCGAATTGGATGACGTTAGCGATCATGTTGCGGTGGCTTAGCACCACACCTTTTGGCAAACCGGAGCTGCCACTGGTGAAAAGCAGTAGCGCTTCTTCATGGCCACCCTTTTTGGGGATTCCAAGGATCATCGCCAAAAGGGATGCGGGCAGAATCTTGCTCAAAACCAGCCAGAGGCCAATTTGAATCTTCATTTTAGGCAGAACTCGCTCAATAAGGATGAGCTGTTTGCTAGGTGGCCATGGGAAGCTCTGCAGCTTGCGCACAAAAATATCGGCTGTGATAAAGCGGTCCATATCCCCCGCCTTGATCCCATGCTCAATCGAAGAGCGGCCAGCAGTGAAATTCAAATTCACAGGCACCTTGCCCGCTAGCAGAACGGCCACATTGGCGATCAGGCCGCCGATCCCTGGAGGCAGGACGATGCCGACACGCTTCTTTTTTGTCTCGGATTGAATGATTTTGGATAGAGCAATGGCGATGGCTAGAACCTTGTCGTAACCGAGCGTTTTGTCGTCCTTGCCATCGATGATCTTGTTTTTTCCACCGTGCTTTTTAAGTCCCAACAAAAGGGCATATGCCAAGTGCATGTTCAGCGCTGGATGGGCTGAGAAGCATTGCTCTGCCAGGGCCAGGAGTGACTCTTGATAAGTCGCTAAATTCACCTCCGCTGTTCCGCGTAAGAGACTGCCAAAGGCATAGATGGCATCGTCTTCCTCATAGCGGGACTCGATGTCGAGGGCGATCTCTGAGCTGCGCTGGATGTAGATTGGCAGCACTGGCATGCCTGGTTTGAGTAGAAACTCCAGCTTGGCACCAGGAATGGTGCTCATTGGTGCATTGATCACGGCAGCTAGAGCAGGCAGATAGATCAGAACTTTGTTCTTTTGGAGTTCTTCTGAAACCGTGTTCTTGTAGAAAGTCGGATCCATCGTGACAGGGGCAAACTCGATGGCCTGCACCGACTCTTTTTCCAAATGTGACCGTAGGAATGGCCCAAGTGCTGCTCCTTGCTCCACTAGATACACGATTTCGCGTTCGCCAAGAATTGCTTCCAATCTCAGTAGATCGGGGTAGCTAAGTTGGCTAGCCAAAATGAGGAAACCGCCTCCTGCTGGCAGATGCTCCTGACCGAGAGTTTTCAGATGGTTGAGCGGGACGGTTTTTTCTTGAGACATGATAAAAGAGAATCCAACACTTAAAGCAAGTTCTCTGCCTTTTTGCCAGTGGGAAAAGCAGGGGAGCTGATTCTCTTTCGTGCATGGTTGAGCACTGTTGCCAGGATTCTCCCTTTTGGGCTTATCTGACCGAGCGGTGCCAGATCAAGATGGCAGTGGAAGAAGATACTTTCGCAAGTCACCGCAAAGTCACTCGCGACATCCTAAAAACAATAGAATATCCGATTAATCCGGTGTGGCTGAAAGGTTGGTGTAATGGGTGGTTTTGCAGGCTAGCGAAGTTCTCGGAGGGGAAACTGGTCACTTTCTGTTTTTTTGTGGAACTGGTTACCATTGGCGGGGGTGGGTTCAGGAACTTTGATTTGATTGCTACCTGCTGTCTGACTTAAAAGCTTGCTCCTCATCAGCGACTGCCTATGTGATGCCTGTGTATCAATCACTCTTGTTCTGAATGCCTGAAGCGCCTACCACCAAAAAATTATGGGATCGCGCCGCTTGGAAAGACGCGGCCTTTTTTCTTCGCTATCTGAAGCCACATAATAACGTTTTTATACCTGCCTTGATTGCCCTCGCTTTCACGGCATTGTTATCGATCTGCTTTGTTTACGTCTTATCTGACTTGGCGGGCAAAGGTCTCAGCGGTGTCAAGGGCGTGGGCTGGATGACTGAAGTGCATTCTAAGATTGGGATCTTAGTGGCCATTGTCAGTGGTCAGGCAATCATTGCTTTTTTCCGCATCATGCTCTTTGCCAAGGCTGCCGAAAGGGCGCTGGCTATGTTGAGAATGGAGATTTACAGTCACCTGATTCGTTTGCCGATGAGCACTTTAAACAAGCACCGTGTCGGTGAGCTTGGTTCACGCCTGGCGAATGATGTGGAGTCGATGAGAGAGACCTTGGTGATGACGATCCCCATGCTGATACGTCACAGCGTCATGCTGATCGGTTCTCTGATTCTGATTCTGCAGATCTCCGTCAAATTAGCTCTTATCATGGTCGCGACCATTCCGGTTGCCATTGTTTTGATTGCCATTTTTGGAGCTAGAATCCGAAAGCTTGTGCGGAAGACACAGGATCATTTGGCCGCATCTCAAGTGATTGTGGAAGAGAGTCTGCAAAGCATCATCAGCGTGAAGGCTTTTGCCAATGAGGGATATGAGATTGCGCGTTACAACGGCACACTTACAGAGTTTCTAAAAATGGCGATTCGAGCTGCAGCGCCGCGTGCAGCCTTCATCGCTTTCATTATCTTTTCATTCAGCGTGGCCCTGATTGTGGTGCTTTGGTCGGCTTTACGAATGCTGGAGGCTGGGGAGATAAAGGCGGCATCGCTTTTGAGCTTCGCAGGCATGGGGGGGCTGATGGCGGCCTCATTTGCCCAATTCTCTGAATTGATCACTCAGTTGCAAAAGACTCTAGGCGCTACCGATCGCGTGCGTGAGATCCTCAGTGAGCCCATCGAGCCTGAATGTTCTGAGATTGAGATGCGTCGATTCAAAGGTGAGATCGAGATGGACAACCTTGGGTTCTCTTATCCAAGCCGACCCGAGGCATCTGTCCTGCGTGAGTTTTCACTCAAGGCCAAAGCGGGCCAGCGTATTGCCCTCGTCGGTCCGAGTGGCTCCGGGAAAACAACGACCGTTTCTTTGCTTTATCGTTTCTATGAGCCGACGACAGGAGAGATCCGCATCGACGGTCAACCCACTCACGAGATGCCGCTGCCTCTGCTAAGGAGAAACTTGGCTCTCGTGCCCCAGGAGGTTCTTCTTTTTGGCGGCAGCATTAGAGAAAACATTGCCTATGGAAAACCTGAGGCAACAGAGGCTGAAATCGTGGCTGCTGCGCAGCAAGCCAATGCGCATCTTTTCATTGAAACACTTCCCGAGGGCTACAATACCCTCGTGGGCGAGCGTGGTACGCAGCTTTCTGGTGGTCAGCGCCAGCGCATTGCCATTGCCCGGGCGATCCTGGCCGATCCGGCCATTTTGATCCTGGATGAGGCCACAAGCAGCTTGGACGCTGAAAGTGAGCGGTTAGTGCAGGACGCGCTGGATAAGCTCATGGAAAACCGCACCAGCATTATCATTGCACACCGTCTTTCCACGGTGCGCCGCTGTGATCAGATCCTCGTTTTATCAGGCGGCACCATCATCGAGCGTGGAACTCATGACGAATTGCTGAGCAAAGAAGGCAGCCTCTATGGCACCTTGGCACGTTTACAGTTGGAATAAAATTCATCGAGTTACGTCTTATCTCTGTCACAGACAAAATACCCCTTATGAAAAAACTCATTACCCTCCTTGCCGCCGCCATCATGCTGCCAGCTCTAGCCAGCGATTTTCCAGTTGGCAGCCCTAAGTTTGGCACTAACTATGAAACCGCTCTAGCTACGGCTAAAAAAGAAGGCAAACCCATCATTCTCGTCTTTTCCGCTACCTGGTGCCCTCCTTGTCAAAGCATGAAAAAGGGCGTTTACCCCAGTGCTGAAGTCAAACCACTGCATGATAAGTTTGTGTGGGCCTACTTGGATGTCGATGATGCTGAAAATGCTAAAGCCGCTACCCAATATGGTGTCGAAGGTATTCCGCACGTTCAATTCTTGAGCAGTGAAGGAAAAAACATTGATAAAGTGGTGGGTGGTGTGCCTCCTGTCGATTTCGCTGCCACCCTCAACAAGGTTTTGAACAAGGCCAAATAATCTGATTTCGCCCGAATGAATGAGCGGCTGTGAGATTCCTCACAGCCGTTTTTGTTTGGGGGTCAGGCGTTGGCCAGCGCCGTACCGCGATTTAAGAGATCAAGGAAGCGTTGCTCAAAAGGTTCTTCGGAGCCGCATTGCATGAAGTCGATTCTATGGCCGGCACATTCGCGGGAAAGCTCGTCGCAAAACGCGTCGAAGGCGTCTGTGTAGCGTTGCACATCTTTGCGGGTCAGCCAAAAGC
>Ga0164295_10000981_pt1 | contig 23688 bp, 22 predicted proteins | sample GEODES006metaG_FD_111798 | JGI IMG/M metagenome (GOLD analysis project Ga0164295, IMG submission 111798) | Oligotrophic lake water microbial communities from Sparkling Lake, Wisconsin, USA - GEODES006 metaG | ecosystem: Environmental > Aquatic > Freshwater > Lake | place: USA: Sparkling Lake... | reverse complement strand
TTGGCGGCTTGGGCTTGGGCGTTGGCTACGACCGCATTAAAGAGGGTGGACTTTCCGACGTTCGGCAGTCCGACATTTCCGGCACGTAACATAAGGCAGGTGGAGTGTACCGGGACACGCCCGATACACCGGCCTCAAATGCCGTTGTCGCCGAGAATCCGCAAGATCTCGCCGTCACTCGCCGCCGCGACGTTCATGCCCTTCGGCACCTTCGGCCGTCGGAAATGAACGTAGTCAAACTTCGCGATCAGGTCCGGGTTCCCAGTCTTGATCACCGTTCCGTTGTGCTGTTGCGGTGAAAGTTTGCTGGCGCTCGGATAGTCCGTGTACACGGTCATTCCAACCTGCAGCGTGTCGGGCATATCAGGTCGCTGGTACCGCTTGTGCACCATCCACTCGCCGTGCTGCTTATGCAGGCAGATGATATTCGGGCCGATCTTGGCGATCTGCAAATACGCCTCGCCGCCGGCGGCCGGAATCTTTTCCAGATCCGATTGCCCGCCCGAGGTGGTCTTGACTTCGAATTGGTAGTTCCCCGATTGGTCAGCACAACCCAGACTCAGGAAGACGTAATTCTCTCGCCCGCCTTGCCAAGTTTTGGCGTTGTCCGATCGAGGCGATCGAATCATCAAGCCGCCAAGCGAGAACAAGCTGTGTGGAGCATCGGTCCCCGCACGGTTCGTGGTCTGTAGCTTCGTTGTGACAATGAAGTCCCCGCTGACTTCCTTGTAAACGAGCGGCCCGCGGTAGTCCATGTACCAAGTGCTGGTGTAGGGCATCATCGTCAGCCAACCGCCATCGGCTTTGAAAGTTTGCAACTGGTCGGCGTTCCAGCCCTCGGTGACGTCGATGTGCTTCCACGCGCTCAGCTTGCTTGGTGCATCGAAATCATCCGAGAGGCCCCCAAGCTCTGGTGCCGGACCTTGTTCCACCGTGGTAGAAGCGATCTCCGAGTGGCAACCCACCAAAATCACCCCGGCAATACAGAAATAAGCGATCTTCTTCATTGAATTCACCGTTTCATGTCCCAGATCGACGGCGACTTTATCATAACACTGACAGCTAGCCGACGGTAACCGAACTTTGTACACGAGCTCCGCCACCAATAGCACCTACCCGAAGTAGTCCCGAGGTCGCGGTGACCGTGCCCTGAACTTCGGCAAACATTGCGCCCGGAGCAACGGTCACGCTTGATGGCAGAGTGATCCCTGGCGAATTCTCAAGTTGCAACTCCATGCCACCTGGGCCTGCTCCAAACTGCAAGTCCACCCGGAAGGTAACGGTCTGCCCGTTCACCGCCGTGCTCGAATCTGGGGTGATCGATTTCAAGTTGGAAACGCCGACAAGACGAGGCCGACTGGCGGATACCGTTGTCGCAACCAGATTGTTGTAACGGTCAAACGCGTAGTATCCAAGCTGTCCAACCCCGGTCAAAGAGAAGTTTGTCGACCCAGACGGTAGCGCCATCGAAAAAGTGAAGTCGGTGCCGTTCACCTGCTCCGCAATGCGACCGTTTTGGTCCCAAGTCACTGCAACCGGCGGATACTCGTCGGCAATCGTAAAGTCAGGATTCACTAAGAACCGGCGATTATCTATGCCGACAACCGCCTGGATGAAATACTGACCATTTGGGAGTCTCGTCGCCCATCGCACTGCTCCGGCAAACGGAATCGCCGGCCCCAGCCCATTGACCGTGTCGGCTCGTCGAACAAAGCCACCGCCAAAGACCAGAACGTCCTCAAGCGTCGGCGCAATCCTCGCCGTCGGCACCGATAAGATGAATTCGACCACGTATGGCAGTTCGTACTTTTGCCGAAGAAGTCCCGCCCGGTTAAAGCGCATCAAGTAGTTGCTCGTGTCATCCGCCTGCACCGGTCGACCGGAAAGCGCGGTCCAAAGATTCCCTTGTGCATCAACATTGCCGGCCGTAAACCGGTCACCCTCAAACGGACGGAAGTTCCATTCGACACCCGTCGTAGACCGGAACCAAACATTTGGATAGTCCTCGCTGTCAAAGCTAGTGCTGTTATAGGACACACCGCCGCCCGCAAAATACGTCACGCCGCCCGTGTTCTGAACGTCCCAGAACGAAAAATCGGCCCGCGGAGTAGCGGCGTAGTCAACGACAGTGCCGTCATTTCGAACCTGAATCAACCGGTTTCCAACCGTCGGGTTGTCGCCGTCGTAGTCCTGCTGGACCAAGCCAACCGTGGTTAAGTTATTCAGGCTCCTCGCACCCGTAACGCCGTCCCGAAACAGGTTCGAATCCTTGTGAGCCCGAATCAACCGGCCCGTCGTCGTGTCATAGGTCGCCAAGTGGAACTTGTTCGCGAAATTCGATTTGTAGGTGTAAACCGTTGCCCGCTGACCACTGACGCTCAGGCTCCCCAAGAACGAGGCAATTCCATCGTGCAGCGGCACGTTGTAGCTCGGGGTCAGTACGACTTGACCAAAGCTAACAGACGAGATTCCTAAAGCAACTACCAGATTGACGAACTTCGAACTTAATTTCATAGGCACCTAGTTCCAAGAACAGTCTCTACTTCTTAGGCAAAACGCACAAGCCGTTGGGTGCCTTTTCGAACTCATCCCTTCATATTAAACCGGCGCCGAGGCGTCCTGGCTTGACGTTCCGACGACATTGTTGGTAAGACGAACTGTGCTTGCCTCTCTCTCGGCTCTCCTTTTCCTCCAAACCGGCCCAAAACCGATGCCTCTTTTCAACGGAAAAGACCTCTCCGGCTGGACGATGGACGTTCCTGAGCTAGACAAAAACTCAGAGGGCCCCAAGCCATTCATCGTTCGAAACGGCCTTCTGGTCAGCCTAGGCACTCCGGGGGGACACTTGATCACCCGCCAAACCTTCGCAAACTACCGCCTGGCCATTGAGTATCGCTTCGCTGGCCGACCGGGCAACTGCGGCGTTCTGGTTCACGCCAGCAAGCTCCGCCGCCTCTACGGCATGTTCCCGCAGAGCATGGAAGTCCAGATGCAAAGCGGCGACGCTGGCGACTTCTGGTGCATTGGCGAAGACATCACCGTGCCCGACATGGAAGCCCGACGCGGGCCAAAGGACAACTGGGGCGTCGATGGAGACAAAGCTCGGCGCATCAAAAACCTCACCGATGGCACCGAAAAACCCTTAGGCGAGTGGAACACCATGATGGTCGAATGTATCGGCGATCGCGTGACCGTCTGGGTGAATGACGTGAAAGTAAACGAAGGCACCCAGTGCACCGCCAAGGCAGGACGCATCGCGATTCAAGCCGAAGGGAGCGAAGTTGAATTTCGAAAAGTCGAACTTCAACAGCTCCGAATCTCTCGCTAGCGCTTCTCAAAGATCATAAGATGCTGCCAAGGCAGCATCGTCTTGTTCTCGACAAACTTCAGCGGAAACGGGCTCATCTCTTTTTTGACTTGAGCTTCCGTCATTTTGTGAAGCTCCTTAATCGGCACGTTCTCGTCTTCGCCCCGGTATTCGACCAGCACCAGCTTGCCGCCGCGCTTCAGGCCTTTCACCATGTTGGTCACCATCTCATACGGATGGTCAAACTCATGATAAACGTCCACCAGCAACATTAAATCAGCGCTGCTTGGCGCGATCTTTGGATCCTTGATCGTGCCAAGAACCCCGATCACATTGGTTACCTTTGCCGTGCGGGCTTTGGTCGCGATGATGTCGAGCATCTCTTGCTGAATCTCGACTGCGAGAACCTTGCCCTTCGGCCCGACAATCTTGGCCATGGGGAAGCTGATCGTCCCGCTCCCGGCCCCAATATCGGCCACCGTCATGCCTGGCTTCGAGCCGAGATTCCGGATCATCACGCTGACCGCTTCCTCCTTCTCCCGCTCCGGCCGGTCCAACCACCCCGCCGCCTGATGCCCCATCACATGAGCAATCTCCCGCCCGCAGTAGAACTTCCCGATCCCGTCAAAGCTAGCCGGCCCCGTCGTATATCCCGGCCGCCCCTGCAAAACCAACCCCGCCAACAAGATCGTAAGTGACATGACAATCAAAGTCTACGACGATCGGGTTTGAGTTGCGCTCTATGAAAGCAATGCAGAGCCACTCAAGGCAACGCAAGGCCATTCAAAGCGTTCGAAGGAGTGGCTGCCCGACATGGATTCGAACCACGATTAACTGAGTCAGAGTCAGTCGTCCTACCATTAGACGATCGGGCAATGCAGAACCTAGAAGATACCACACCTCATCATTTCGACTTCAACTTGATCGGTCCGAGAGCCGGATCTTTTGTCCCTTTCTTCTGCGTCAACCGGTCCTTCGATGCGTTCGGAGGGAAGCCATTGAACTGCCGCCAAAGCTCAAAGCCGAGCGGAACCGTGTCCAGCATGATCCAACCGTAGCTTTCGGCCCCGGGGCGCAGGAGTTCGCTTGATGGCCAAGGCGCATCTTTGCGACCGGTCGGCAAGGTGTGCTGCTCGGGGGTGATGACCACGCGGTACTTGGCTGTACCGTCATCCACCGGATCGATCACGGAGATCTTTCCGCCGAAGGTACCCATCGCCGCGCCGGGCATCCCGGTGAGCTGGACCGCGGGCCAGCCCGCAAACTGGAGCCGAACCGGGCGACCCACCTGAACCCACGGCACATCGTTATCGGTGACAAACAGTTCAACCGCGCGCTCTGCCGTTGTCGGAACGATCGTCGCCAGCACATCGCCGGACTTGACAATCGTTCCCGCACCCACCGTCGTCAGCCGAGCAATTCGCCCTGCCGCGGGCGCACGAACCACCTGCTGATCGGTTCGGAGTCGCAAGTTCGCCAGATCGTTCTCCACCTTCTGGATTTCGCCGCCGTTCTTAGCCAAGCTTTCCCGTGCCGACTGGATGTCTGCACCCACTCGGCTAATCGCCGCCGCGGTGTCATTTGTAATCCGACTCAGGTTCAAAGACGCATTCGTAACATCGCGCTCGGCAACCGCCAGATTCGCCTTGGCCTGATCCACGTTCGCCAAAGCTCGCTCGACTTCCAGCTGTGCCTGCGTTTCTCCCAGGCCGCCAAGTTTCAAGTCGCGTCGTGCGATTTCCAGCGACTTCTCAGCCCGCACGACCTCGGTCTCCGACTTCACCAATTCGTTCTGGACAAGTTCAAGGTCCTGCTTCGACCGCAAGCCCTTTGCTTCCAGATCGCGAATTCGCTCGAACCGCATTCGCACCGTGTCGCGTTGCTGCTTCGCGGCCTGAACCGCTTGCTCGCCCTGCACCACGCGGTCGGCCTGGATCCGCGCTCGTTCCGATGCACTTTGTCGGGCCACTTGCGAAGCAATCTCCAACGACTTTTCGGACTGCCGCACCAACTGCTTTGCCGCTTCAACGCGAGATCGCGACTGCGAAACCGCCTGTCGAGCCGCGTTGATCGCATCTTGTCGGCTCTGGCGCAGTTCCTCTCGCTGCTGGTTGAGCTCGTTGACCCGGGTGTTCGTTTCAACCTGCGCCAACTCGGTCAGGTCGCGTTGCTCCGTCAGCCTCGCCGTAAGCCCTCGATCGAGGAACTTGCTATCGACATCTTCAAGCACGGCGAGCACATCGCCCTTCCGCACGATCTGACCTTCCTGAACTCGCCACTCCTTCAAACGGGCAGGAATCGGTGCCTCGACCGACTGCGGCCGATCCATCGCATTAAACACGATGACCTGCCCGGTGCCCTCCACCGTCTGCTGCCAGGGAATAAATCCTAGTCCAGCCACCAACGCCACAAACCCGAGCAGGATTCCGACAATCCGTCGGCCTACCTTTCGGCGCTTCACCAACTCAAGCGATCGTAGAGCCATTACTTACCGCCTCCAACCCGTGCCGTTCCGGCGCGCAGGTTTGCCGACAGGAACGGGAACAGCTGAGAAAAGACCGACTTGGCACTTTGCGCCAATTGCGTCGGCGAACCCGACTCCACAATCCGCCCTTCCGCCAAAACATGCACCTTGTCGGTCCGCAAAATCACGTCCGGCTGGTGAGAGATGTCGATGATGGTCCAAGGGTTCTTCTCATCGAAAATGTTGTCCAGAATCCGCTGCGAAATCCGCTCATCAATCCCGGTCAGCGCCTCGTCCAAGATCAGCAACCGTGGCCGACCCAGAATCGCCCTGGCAATCAGCAAACGCTGTAGCTGCCCGCGCGAGATGTTTTGCCCACCGCTAACCAGATCAGCCTGAAGCCCGCCCGGAATCGCGGCCAAATCGTCATCGAGCTCCGCCGTAGCAACCGCCCACCGCAGATCGGCGCTCGATATGTCGTCGCGGCCGACGCGAATGTTCTCCTCAATCGTGCCGTGGAACACATCGGGCTCATAGCCGGCAAGCGAGACCTGTGCGCGCAGTTGATCCAACGCAACTTCGCGTAAATCGACCTCATCAAAAATCGCCTCGCCAAGGGAAGGCGTCTGGAATCCGCACAAGATCGCCGCCAACGTCGATTTGCCTGCGCCGCTCGCTCCGACCAAACTCACCCGATCTCCCGGCTGGATGCACAGGTTCAAACCATTCAGAACCTTGTGCCCGTTGTCGTACTCAAAGTGCAGGTTCTTGAGATCAATCTGCGCGCCCGACTGGTGGATCGGCAGCAGTTCCTTGCCGCTCTCCCGTTCAACCTCAAGCTCCGAGATGACCGCCACCTTGTCCAGTCCGGCCAAAAGGTCAAAGTACTTCTCCGACTGCCGAATGAGCTTCTCCAAGGATGCCAACGACGTGGTCACGATGATCTGGGCCGCAACGAGCTGACCTACCGTCAGCGAGCCCGAGAGAACCAACCAGCCACCTGTTCCGAGAACGCCTGCCGAAGCGAGTGCCGCGAAAGCGAAGAACCCGCCCAGCTGCCGACGATTTACGCGGAAGTGCGATTGCCGCGCCAAGATGTAGCGCGTCACGAACTCATCCGTCTTCGCCGCTAGAGACTCCCGGTTGGCGTACAACTTGAGCGACAAGTGGCACCGAGCGATGTCCTGAAGCCACTCGGCGACGACGTACTTCTGCTTACTCTCGTACAAGCTGCTCTTCACGCCGCCATAGCCGAGAAGGATGGTCGCGGCAAAGAAGAGAACCAGAACTGTCACCGCCGAGAGCAACAGCCCCGGGTTATAAATGCCGAGCACCAGCACCGTGACGATGGTCTGAATGAACGCGGTAAATCCGTCCAGCAGCAACTTGCTCAGCGCTTTCTGAATCGTAATGACGTCGAAGAATCGGTTAACAAGCTCCGGCGCATAGTGCGTCCGCATGGCCGCCGCCCGGACGTTGAGCATCCGGTCGGCCAGCGCCAAAGCCGTGTGGGCAAAAACTCGCTGCTGCACGGTCTCAACGACGCCGTACTGCAAAATCTGCACCATCCCCGCCACACTCAGGCCGCCAAGCACGACCAGCGAAAGGATGACAACCGGCTGGGCGAACAACCCGGCCGCGATCGTGTTTACCAAAGACTGCGTTGCCAACGGCACCGCTAGGGTCATCACAATCACCACCAACGTGTAGGTGGCCAACAAGAACAAGTCGGCCCGCTCTCGCGACACCAATCGTAGGAATCGGGTTACTGGTTTCAATTCAAACCTCCTTCTGCCGCGCGTAGCGCAGCGGTAGCAATGTGGAACTCGGCAATCACATCAACGAGCCGTGCCGCGGTCTCCGCCGTTCCACGCTCTCGCTGGTTCAGCAAGAACAACGTCCCATCCCCTTCCTGAAATCGGATGAGTTCTCCAAGCTCCAACTGCTGAGCCAGCTCCAACTCGGCCATGTTCGCCTGCACGCGCTCATAAGCCCGTCGAAGCGCCGAAGCCGCATCTTGGACCTCGGTTTCGATCTCTCGTTTCAACAGCGCCTCGTCCTCTTTAATCTTCTCGAGCTTCTGCTGTGCCTGCTCGATCTGCCCATCGACCGTTTGCTGTCGAAGCGGCATCGAGTAGAAGATGCCTGCTTTCACCGTTGCGCCGACCGAGTTGCGACCGGTGTCAATTCCCGGCGAGACCACAACATCTAAGCTCGGGCGGCGCTCGTTCCTGGCCAGCGCCAGGCTTTGCTCAATTACTTTCGTCTCGGCCGTGATGATGCGTACTTCTGGGCGTTGGGTCATCGCTCGAACCAGCGCAGCATCGACTTCTTCTTTAGAAGGCAAATTAGGCTTTGGCAGGCTTCCGGGAGTTCCGACCGTTGCGTTCCAAAGAAACACGTTCAGCTTCAATTGAGCCTTTTCGATGTCGCGTTCCGCTTTCACCAAGCCGCCTTCTCGCCGCCGGACTTCCGTCTCGGCTTCAACCGTATCAATCTTCGGCAAGTCCCCTCGCTCGTACCGTTCGCGAATCCCGTCGGCGCGAACCTTCGCAATCGTGAGCAGTCGCGCGGCGATCTCCTTTCGCTCTCGCGCCGCGACCCATTCCCAGTAAGCCTCGCTCGCCTTTAGCCGTACGTTCAGGCGAATTAGGCGCGCCTCTTCGGTCGCTTGACCAAGCTCTAAATTCGCGACCGCCTCGGCAATCGACTTTTGGTTCAATCCAAATCCTCGAAGCAGTGGGAGCTTGACGCCAACAAAGTACTCGCCAAGCTCACCGGTCGAGCTCCCGGGCGATTTCACCGAGCCAAAGTTCAGTCGTGATCCGGCAAAGACCTTTGCGCCCGACCGCGTTGTTTGCTCGACCGTCGTCTCCAGCATCTGCGTAGAGAGTGCCTTGCCGCGCGTGCTGGAGCTGTTGTAGCGAAGCGCCGAAGTGTCGACGGTCAAAACCGGATCAAACGCACCGCGCTTCTCCTTCGTCTTGGCTGCTGCAACTTCAACCGCATCCTTGGCGGCGCGCAACTTAGGGAAGCCTTGCTCAACCTTCTCTAAAAATTGCTCCAAGGTGAAGCTTTGAGAAGGGAACAGACTATGAATGATGAAGAGAAAAGATTGAACTCTCAAAGATGAAGGACCTCCAATGCTCACGCATAAAGAGCGGCCGAACAAGTCGGTCGCTCTAAATTGGAAGGTCTCGCACTCAGATGCGGCGCCGGGGTTTCCCCGTGTTGACGACGACGCAGATTTCCTCGTTGAAACCGGCTACTCCCCTTCTAATTCAAGACAAACGATTCGTGAATTAAAAGAGTTCCATGAAAATGGACTTTTTTAGCCAGTTTCGCGTAACTGAAGGTCTATCAGATAGATCGGCTTCGCGTTACCTTCAAGAATGCCTTTCGGAACGATGATCCTTTGTACCTCTGGAAGGCTCGGAACTTCAAACATCGCTTCCTGCAGAATCTCCTCCAGGAGGGCTCTCAAGGCGCGAGCACCAGTTTTTCTTCGAATCGCCTCGCGGGCAATCTCCCGCAGGGCCGCTGTCTCGACAACTAACTCTACGTCTTCAATCTCAAACAAGTGCTTGTACTGCTTGATCAGCGCGTTCTTCGGCTCGGTCAAAACCCTCACCAAATCGTCCTCCGTCAGCGGATTCAATGCCGTGATCACCGGGAGCCGCCCAATGAACTCGGGCAGGAACCCGTACTTCACCAGATCTTCTGGAACCACGTCCGTGGGAACGACCTCCGGTGCATTGACCGGTGCGTTTCGGAATCCCATCACGCTGCCGTGTTGCCGACGTCGAACAATTTCTTCGATTCCTTCAAAGGATCCCGCGCAGATAAACAGAATGCCGGTGGTATCGATCTGGATGAATTCCTGGTGGGGATGCTTCCGACCGCCGTTCTGCGGAACGTTGGCGATCGTTCCCTCGAGGATCTTCAAAAGCCCTTGCTGAACCCCCTCACCGCTGACATCGCGCGTGATTGAAGTGCCGCCCTGTGACTTCCGTGCGACCTTATCGATCTCGTCGATGTACACAATCCCGCGCTCGGCCAGCTTCTTCGGGTCGGTTCCGCTAATGCTCTCGGCCTCACGGTAAAGCCGGACCAAAACGTTCTCAACATCCTCGCCCACATAACCCGCTTCGGTAAGAGACGTGGCATCGGCAATCGCAAACGGAACGTGCATCATCCGCGCCAACGTTTGGGCGAGCAGGGTTTTGCCCGTTCCGGTCGGGCCCATCAAAAGGATGTTGCTCTTCGAAACCTCGGTCTGCCCCGGGGAGGAATCGAGCGTGCGCTTGTAGTGGTTATAAACCCCAACCGCCAGCGCCCGCTTCGCCGCATCTTGCCCGACCACGTAGCTACTCAAAAACTCGACGATGTTTCGCGGTTTTGGCAGCCGGGCTTTGGTGAATTCTGGATCGATTGCGGGGCCAGCGGGGAAGGGATGGCCCGCGCCGTTTCGCGCTCGCGTGCCCTCCTGATCAACAATTTCCGTGCAGAGCTGCACGCAATCGGAGCAAATCGCCCCGTACAGCCCAGTGATCAGCCGCGACACAGAGTCCTTTGATCTTCCACAAAGGGCGCAGAGGTCGCGGCGATCCGGGGGCTGCATCATCTTGCCTACATTATCGGCTGGTCGGTCGAATTACGTTATCGACGATGCCGTAATCCTTCGCTTCGTCCGAAGACATCCATCGGTCACGGTCGCAGTCCAGTCGAACCTGCTCGGGGTCCTTCTTGGTGTGCTCACCCAAAATGACCATTAGTTTGTCCATCAGGGTGTTCGTTTCCTTGACCTGCACATTGATGTCTGCCATGGTTCCTCGGAACCCGGACGAAACCTGGTGAATCATCGCGCGGGCGTTTGGCAGTGCGCTTCGCTTACCATCGGCTCCGGCCGCCAAGAGAACCGCGCCCATGCTGGCGGCGATTCCGACACATGTCGTAGCGATCGCGGGCTTCACCAACTGCATCGCGTCATAAATCGCGAGACCGGCATAAACCGAGCCACCCGGCGAGTTGATGTAAAAGTCGATGTCCTTGTCAGGGTCTTCCTTTTCCAGGAACAAAAACTGGGCGACGATTAGGTTCGCGACATAGTCGTCCACTTCCGTGCCCAAGAAGACAATTCGATCCTTGAGGAGCCTCGACCAAAGGTCGTAGCTTCGCTCGCCGTTCTGCGTTTTTTCGATAACGTACGGAATTCCCATTTTGATTACCTGACGTCAGATTACTCCGCGTCATCTCAATCTATGGGTCTACGGAACTCCGCCGCGTTACAACTGCCTCCGCTTTCGGTGGCAGCTGAGTCGGTTGCTGTGCGGCTACCATCGCACTTCATTCGTATGCCGGATAAAATCGACCGGCTCAGAATCGAGATGTTGGTGTTCATTGATGAAAGTTACGAAAGGGACTCAAATGGGGTCTGGCACTATGCACTGGCCGGATTTGGCATCAACGAATTTCGGTACCGAGCACTACAAGCGGCCGTGTATCAGCTCGTTTTGGACTCCTTCGGCACCCGGGACGACTATGACGGTGACGGTTGGAAAGACGTTCTCAATGAAAAAATCATCATTGAGTCCTTGTTAGAACACATGGAACTTAAAAGCGGTCAGCTACTTAAGGCTGGAAGCTTGAGACGCTTTGGTGGAATAAACTCGCCTCACTATAAATTAGTTGCCAATGTGCTTCAGAAAGTACACGATTGTCGGGGAAGCACAATCGGGGTTCTGCTCAATCCGTCCCATCCGAATGATGTTAAGAGTACGGTGAATGGTTGCCCGCCTGCTTACCAGTGTCTCCTCGAAGTGGTTGGAAACTGGATGCAAGAATCGTACGAAGGGCAGGCTGTAACTTTGGTCATGGACACGGAGCATAACGGCATAAATCTGCCGTTGAGCCGGGCGATCTCCAAGTTTATGTACCGCTCAGCGATCGGGAAGCGAATGAAGCACGTATTTCCTGCACCATTCTGGATTGACTCGCAGTCGTTGGCCGGAGCACAAATCGCCGATTTGGTTGCCCACATCCTTATGAACGCAATGAAGCCCGACGGCGAACGGAAGAACCTTGATGGACTGACCGAGCAGGTTTATTCTCTAAGCCACCGTTGGAAAGAGCGCTCGGGACAGACGATAGTTCGAATCTGACAAATTCGACGGCAGACGAGGGACGGACCCGCCGACGCTGACGAAGCATCGTTCGCCTGCCAATCCTTAGTATAACGCCATTTTTGACGCAACCGAGCGGTAATCCGACCTCCGACCGCTGTGAGCGAATTCGTCAACCCACCGTTCCCAATTCCAATCTCAGGCCGGATTCCGCGCTTTAGTAGGAGGCTCAACACTCTTCGACAAACCGCTCAATCCGCGGGTCCGGGATCAGCCACATCGCCGCGATCGCGGCGTAAATGATCATCGAAACCCGCGAGTCGATTGGCGAGATGCCCACGCCGGCCAGGTACCCGACGACCGAACCGCGACCCTTGAGATCCTTTCCGATCGCTCGCGCCAAAAGTGAGTCGGGTCCCTGGGATTTTATGATCACCGTTTGCAAAATCCAGTACGCAACCCCGCACATCCCAAGTGAGATTCCGTACACCTGGGTCGGAACCGAAGCAAAGTTGGATCGCCCTAGCCAGCTGGTAGTGAACGGTACTAAGGTCAACCAGAAGAGCAAATGCATATTTGCCCAAAGAATGTTGCCGTTGATTTTTGTCGAGAGCTTCATCATGTGGTGGTGGTTATTCCAATAGATCCCAACATGAATGAAACTGAGCACGAAAGACAGAAAAACCGGCCAAACCGATCGTAAAGCGTCCCAGGTCGTCAGCTCTGGTGCCTTAATCTCGAACACCATGATGGTGATAATGATCGCCAGCACGCCGTCACTAAACGCCTCAAGTCGACCGTTATTCATGTGTGTTCAGGAGATCCCTTCATCTCTCGCTTTGCCGTATGGCTGGCGCAATTATGTACAAATTTCCTGACTTCGCGACGACCGCATCCAACCCTGGAGTGCGGCAGTGCCACTGCCGCTTTTTGTGACCGCCAGATTCACCGAAGATCGTAGCGTGGCGCCTCTGCCGCCGCATGAGACTTGGAAGTAGACACCGAACCCTGGAGTGCGGCAGTTCTACTGCCGCTTTTTGCCGCCTGCAAACACACCCAAGGGACGTAGCGCGGTGGCTCTGCCGCCGCATGAGACTCGGCTGTAGACAGCACGCTCTACAGCTAGCCTATTGATGACCGGCAGTCGGATCAAAGTTGCAATCGTCTCCCGCACACTCAACCCGATCGGTACGCGAAAGGAAGGGAAGCAGCTTATCCTTGGCAGATATGACCGCCACGCTATCGCCCTGTCTGTCAATTGACATCTCGAACCCCCGACTCTCGGATCGTTCAAAAACTTCTCGAGTGTGGTCCGGCATCGAGCCGAGTAGCTCCGAGTAGTTCTGAGGCAACCGTCGATGCTGCTTCCAGTGCCTCTCTGAATGGATCGCCAAAAGCGAGAAACTATGGTTCACGAATGACTGCCACCGGAAGTACCGCCTAAACCCGAACCCCCCTAAAGTCAGGACCGCGAACATGATTAGCCCGATTCGAAATTTCAAGTTCATCCTATGTTCCTCTCTGGAGTGCGGCAGTTCTACTGCCGCTTTTTGTAACCCGCAAACTCACCCAAGGTCGTAGCAAGGCGGCTCTGCCGCCGGCTCGACCAGGTTCGTAGGCATTTCTCCGCCATCGTCGAGTTGAGCCCAGTTGCGATTTCTTCCGCTACGCCTCATCCAAAAGTCCCCGGCTCTTGGCGGCGTCTCGCAAGTCATCCAGGTATCCCCGATAACTGCACCAGACCACGAGGACCCCTGCTTTGTACTTCTCAAACCTGTAAAACCGCGTTCCGGTGCGGAAAAGCTTCTGGCCCAATCGTTCAACTTTATCTCCGCTCATATTCGCTTGAGCAATGCGCGAAACAACGGATTCAACGTTGTCCTCTTCCAACAAGGCGACCATTCCGGACCGATCAAGATCGATGTGAACAACTGACTGAACCGAAATCGGAACTCCAAAATCGCGGTGCAGCTCCTGGTTAAGCCGTATTCGGTGAGATTCTGTCGGGACAGGATAGTCAATCTCCGCCATCCACTTCGCGATCCAAACGATAGAACCGACTCCAATGATTGATATCGCAACCAAGGCCATCCGGCCCAGATCCATGGTGCCAAACCTGCCCCGACTCATCGCATTTGACCTAAGCAAGGCAATCCGGAAGCGTTCAGGCCATTGCTTCGAGCTTTAGTCCACAACGTACTCTTCCGCCTCTACCAACTTGCCGTCAATGAAGATTCGGCGAAAGTACAGGTACCCACCCGTGAAGCACATACCGATGAAATCAGGGTTTTCCGTAATGGTGACCTCTCCACTGAACGATTGAGTCACGACGAAGCTCTCCGTGTCGACTCCCTTTCCACTCTGATAACAACCTAGGTCTCGGGAATTCCATGCGAGCTTTTGACCCGTTTCCGGGTCCTTGTACTTTCCATCATGGATGTAGCTAAGTTTTGGATTTTGATCGCGAACGTTCAGGCACATCGCGTCCCCGTCTTCTCGGATGACTTGCGATAGCTTTTCGCGGCTCAGCTTCAAGAGCGGCGTCACGGATACCGAACAGTGTTCAACTCCGTCTAGAACGAGGCTGCCAGTTTTGTCGAACCTTTCGACATACCTCCTGGTTGTGTCGCCTGAATACGAGTAGTAAGAGTGCATGACCAGCACACTGGAAACGCATGTCCCGAAGATTGCAAGAAACGTCATCCATCCACAAATCGCTCTGAATGTCGACCTCCTCACAGAAATCTTAACGCCTGAGAATCGAATCCAGTGCCACATCCTTGGAGAGCACCGGTCGCAACCCGCGAACTCACCCAATCGCACATCAACGCGGCTCTGCCGCCGCAACGCACCCGTTCGGCGCGAACTACCCTCTCGCTGTAGCCTCCAGACCCCGTTTGCCGGTAACCTTCCGGCCACAGATGGCAAAGGGAAGAGTTGGGATTCTAACGAGCGGCGGCGATTGTAGTGGGTTGAATGCAGTCATTGCCTCCGTCGTCAAAGTAGGCATCCCGATGGGATACGAGTTCGTCGGCTTCGAGCGCGGGTGGGAAGGTGTGCTTTCCCCCATCACCTGCCGACCTTTAGGACTCAACGACGTTCGAGGCATCAGCTTCATCGGCGGCACTATCCTAAAGACCACAAACCGCGGACGCTTCGGTGGAAAGGTCGGCGCCGGAGGAGTTCGCCGAATCCCCGACGACATCCTTGAGATGGCCAAGGCCAACCTCCAAGAGGTCGGCATCGACGCTCTTGTCGTCATCGGCGGAGACGGCACCCTAAACGCCGCCCTCCAGCTCGAAGAGTTCGGCGTAAAAATCATCGGCGTCCCAAAGACCATCGATAACGACTTGATGGCCACCGACCGAACGTTCGGTTTCTCAACCGCCGTCCAGGTCGTCACCGATGCCCTCGATCGAATTCACACCACCGCATCCAGCCACAGCCGCATCCTCTTCCTAGAGACCATGGGCCGCCACGCGGGTTGGATCGCCCTCCGCGCTGGTCTCGCCGGTGGAGCCGATGCCATCTTGCTACCAGAATTCCCGTTCAAGGTCCACGACCTCATGGAGTTCCTCCGCTACCGACAGGAGCAGTACGGCTCCTCCATCGTCGTGGTAGCCGAAGGCGCCATGATCGACGACCGACAGGTCATCCGGGCTGGCGGAAAGTCCAGCGAAGTGCTGTTGGGCGGCGTTTCCACCGAAGTCATGCGCACCCTGGAAGAAATGGCTCCGGGCGAATTTGAAATGCGCGGCACCGTCCTTGGCCACGTCCAGCGCGGCGGCACGCCAAACCCAGCCGACCGAATCCTCGCTAAAGCCTACGGCGTCGAGGCCATCAAGGCCGTCGACCGCGGCGAAAGCGGAGTCATGGTCGCCTACCAGAACCAAGAAATGTGCACCGTGCCTATCGCCGATGCCTGCGGTCAGCTCAAGACTGTGCGCAACGACACGATGGAGTACGTCACCGCCCGAGACCTCGGCGTCTTCATCCACTAAGACGAAAAAAGAAAACGGCCCGGCGGATCTCATCCGCCGGGCCGTTTTTCTATTTGGAAGCTGCTTATTCAGCGGCTTCGGCTTCGGTCGTCGCTTCGGTTTCAGCTTCTGCTGGAACCGCATCATCGGCTTCCTCGGCCTTCTTCTTGGTCGACTTCTTCTTCGGTGCTGGAGTTGCTTCTTCCGCCGGAGCTTCCGACTCGCGAACGTCCGCCTTGCTCAGAAGGAACTGTCGAACCTTACGCTGAATCGCGCGGAACTGAAGCTCCTGGAAATCGCCATTGCGCTCAAGGGCTCGGTAAAGCTCTTCAGGCGAAATGTTGTTCTCGCCCGCCATGCGAGCGAGCTCTTGCTGAACGTCACCGTTCGTCAGACTCAGCTTTTCCTTAGCGTAAACGTTCTGAATCACGAAAGCGCGGAGGATTTCCGTCTTCGCTCGAACGCGCCAGGCTTCGACGAACTCTTCGATCGTCATGCCCTGCTCGCGGGTGTACTGCTCAAGGCTAATGCCGTTCTTGGCCTGTTCCTGAGCGGTTTCAGAAATGCGTCGATCGGCCAAGTTCTCCCACATGTTGTCGGAAACTTCGATCGTGCTCTTAGCCACCATCGTGTCCAGCAACTGGTCGGTTGCCATCTCGAATGCCGCTTCTTCCTTAACGATCTGCAGGCCCGAGGTCACGCGCTCTCGCAAGTCTTCGAGGTTCTCCGTCTGAAGCGAAGCCGCAAACGCATCATCAAGGTCGGGCAACTTAACTTCGGTGAGCGATGAAACCGCAACCGTTCCGGTCACCGTCGTGCCTGCCCACTCCTTGTCGGAAAATTCGGCGGGGAAGGTGAGTTCGGCATGCTTGATCTCTTCCACCTTCATGCCGAGAATCAACTCGTCAAGCTGCGGGAAGCTCTTGCCAACGATAACCATGAAGGTCTTGCCTTCAACCGCGCCATCTGGCTTGATGTTCAAAACGGCAATGTCGGTCGCTTGAACTTCTCGCGAAGTAACGGTCTCGCGGACCGATCGTCGGCGTCGCATCTCTTCGATCTGAAGGTCAACCTCTTCTGGCGTGACTTCCGAAGGTGCGTGAACCACGCTAAGGCCGGCATAGTCGCCAAGCTCCACGCGTGGAGGCAATGGAATCTTTGCCGAGTATTCCGCCGTCAGGGTGTCCTGATCGATCGACTTCACGTCAACCGACGGCTGAGTGTTCGGGTCTGGCGTCAGCGATTCCTGCTTGATCGCCGCGTTCAGCGTGCTCATCACGAGCGCGCGAGCGGCTTCTTCGTACAAATCCTCTTTGTTGACAAGCGGCTCGAGCATGGCTCGTGGCGCTTTGCCAGGGCGAAAGCCCGGAAGCTTCACCTTTTTGGTCAGGTCGCGGAATGCGCGGTCAAAACTGTGCTTAACCTGCTCGCTCGCCGGAACGATAGTAAGGCGAACGGTGCAAGGGTTTAGATCCTCTCTGGTAACGGTCATAGCGCAAAAAAGGCGGCGCACAGCGCCGCCAGCGGAGCGGGTTAAGCTGAGAGTGTACCTACAGCTTCAGAACCATTCTTTCTTGTTGTAAACGTAAGTTGCGGCAAAATCTTCATCCGTCTTCGTGAGATAGATAATTCCCTCAACTAGCCCGATGATCGAGCCAACGCCGCACAAGCCGAGGAGCAACTGGATGATGCCCGCGGTTGTGTAGCCCAAATAGAACTTGTGAATGCCCAAACCACCGAGGAGAATGGCAAGAATGCCGGCCGGAATCTTCTTTTCTGCGCCCATGATCAGTACAAAGACCGGCGAGGGCCGTGATGCGTTGCAAACTTTTTCAAACGTGGGCCCTAATTGCTCCACCGACCTCAGAAAACTTCGGCACAAACCCCGACTGATTCAACTTTTCCGGCATCGCGCGAACGCTGTCTAGGACCAATTCCGGGTCGGGCGCGCCAAACATTGAAGCTAACTGCAACCCAAACTTCGGCGCCGGTGGGCTCCAAGGCCGTCCAACCGCCGCCCGAAGCTCTTGCATAAACTCTGCGTTCCGCACTGGCTTTGCCGTCACCGCATTGATGGGGCCTTCGAGCGGCTCACGCAAGGCGTGAACAAACATCCGCGCCGCATCGCTCACTTCAACCCAAGAGAACCACTGCTGCCCGTCGCCCTGAGCCCCTCCCAAAAAACTTCGCGTCAACTTAGCCAAAGTAGGGAAGGCCCCGCCATCTTTGCCCATCACCACGCCAAGCCGCAGCGCCGCGCGGCGAACGTTCGGCAAAGGCGCCGAGAAGATCGCCGCTTCCCACAGACAGACCACGTCGGCCAAGAACCCTTTGCCCGGTTCCGCATCTTCGGTGAGCACCTCATCCCCTCGGTCGCCATAAACGCCAACCCCCGAAGCATTGAGCCAAACCGGAGGTGCGTTCTCTAACTGAGCCAACGCGGTTCCAAGCACCGACGTGCTGTCAACTCGCGAATCCAAAATGCGCTTCCGATTCTCAGGGGTCCAAGGAAGCGAAATACTCTCGCCGACTAAATTGATCAACGCGGCTGACCCCTCAAGCCCAGCTACCCAGGGGCCCAGATTCTTGGCGTCCCACTTAAGGTCAGAGCTTGCAGATCGCCCCAGCGTCACCGGCGCATAGCCTGCCGCTCGGAGTTCGGCCGAAAGGGCTTTGCCCAAAAATCCGGTGCCGCCGGCAATGACGACTTTTGAACCGATTTCTGGAGGCATAGGCGGTTCTACGAAAGATCCGCCCGATAATGATCGACTTATAAAGTCACGATGCTGGTGCGGCCCGAAGTTGGGTCGGTCAAGCGCAGTCGCTTGGGGACGACGCCTTTAGGAAGGACAAACGGCATTCGAATCGTCGCCTTGGCCTTCGAGCGCATCGGGATCGAAACGATCTCCCCGCCACGCTCCGCCAGAACGTACTGGTTCCAGTTGTGCTCTTTGCCCTTATCGTCGATCACTGCCGCGCTCAGAACGCCGCTGTCGATCGTCTGCTCCTCGTTCAGAGCATTTCGGAATTTGACTGTAGCGATAAAGAACTGCTCGCCCAGCGCAACCGCCATGTAAAGGTTCGGCGACTGAGTCGTAACTGCAGTTTCTTCAACCGAAACGTCCCAACCTCCAACTGGCAGAAGCTGCTTTCGAACTCCCGAAATGGTGTCGAAGGCTTTCTTCCCGTTGTCTTGAAGATACGGCCCCTCGGCTTTCTGCAGGTAAGGCGTCAAGTCCACGGTAGACCGCCTTCCGTTCACCAGCATCGACAGCTTGGGAGAAGTGAGGTCGTTCGGGACTTCTAACACCACCGAGTCAGCAAGTGCTTTTCCGGGAAGCAAATCGTCGGCGTAGTTGTTCAGGAATCGAGCGGCTGATTCGCCCACGACCACTGACTGGTTCGCGTTGGTGACCGAGAAAGTTACGCTATCCCGACCGTACTGCACGGGCTCTCCGCCAGAATTGCGAACCGTGTAGTTCACGACGAGGAACTTTTCCCCTTTAGGCGCCATTGCCCAACCATCTTTCAAAATCCGTCGAACGGCAAACTGAGAAGAGGTGATCCGGATATCGAGCTCCCTTGCCCGGCGATCAAACGACGAGGTGAACGTTGCATCGGCTCCCTTAAACCCGATGACTAGGAGCACCATCGCTCCGAGTGATGATAATTGCATTCGTGATAAATCCTCAAAACTAAGCAACCAAAACAAAAAATGCAAAATTAAGTCCCCCTTAACAGCGGGTTACCCATTATTGACGAAACAAGCGCAAGAAGTGTTCCCGTTTCACTCTCACGGTATTCTCTGATAGCGCGGGATGCAACTTGCTCTCGGCGTAGCGACATCTACCGTGGCAGAGAATCCGAATTACACCATCGTCAACGTTGATGAAGAGCTAGGCCGCTCTTACGTGAACTATGCGATGTCCGTCATCATCGCGCGCGCCCTCCCCGACGTTCGTGACGGCCTGAAGCCCGTTCAGCGACGAATCCTCTACGCGATGAGGGACCTCAACTTGACCCCAGATCGTGGGCACGTCAAGTGCGCCAAAATCTGCGGCACCACCAGCGGCGACTACCACCCCCACGGCGAAGCGGTCATCTATCCGACCCTTGTCCGAATGGCCCAGCCATGGTCACTTCGCTACCCCCTCATCGATGGCCAAGGAAACTTCGGCAGCATCGACGGCGACTCTCCTGCCGCCATGCGATACACCGAAGCGCGCCTTATGCCGCTCGCCGTCGAGATGATGGAAGACCTCGACCGCGAAACCGTCGAGTGGATCAGCAACTATTCCCAGTCCACCCTCGAACCCACCGTTTTCCCCGGCAAATTCCCGAACCTGCTCTGCAACGGTTCCCAAGGAATCGCCGTCGGCATGGCCACCAACATGCCGCCGCACAACCTCACCGAGGTTTGCAACGCCATCCTGCTCCGCATTGACGAGCCCGCTTGCACCCTCGACCAGGTGATGGAAGTCCTCCCCGGACCCGACTTCCCAACCTACGGCATCATCATGGGCGCGAAGGGAATTCGCAGTGCCTACGAAACCGGCCGCGGCTCCGTCGTGATGCAAGCCAAAACGATGATCGAGCTCGGAGATTCCGGCAAGTCCGTCATCGTCGTCACCGAAATTCCGTATCAGGTCAACAAAGAGTCGCTCATCAAGAACATCGCCGGTCTCATCAAAGACCGCAAGTTCGATGGCCTACTCTCGGTTCAGGACTACTCGGACAAGCGCGGAATGCGCATCGAAGTTGAAGTTCGGCGCGACGTCAACCCGAACCAGGCGCTCAACTACCTGCTCAAGCACACCAGCCTTCGCACCACCTTCGGCGCGAACATGCTGTCGCTGGTAGACCTCGCCCCGCGAACCAGCCCGCTATTGGTCTTGCTGGATCAATACATCCTGCACCGCCGAAACGTCATCGTTCGGCGAACCCGCTACGAGCTGTACCGAGCGTTCGAAGAACTCCATCTGAACGAGGGCTACCAAATTGCCCGCCGCTTCATGGACGACATCGTCCGCGTCATCCGCGCCAGCCGGGATGCCGCCAGCGCGCTGGTTGAACTTGTTACAACCTTCAACTTTAGCCCGTTCCAAGCCACCGCCATCCTGAACATGCCGCTTCGGCGACTCACTCAGCTGGACCAGGCGAACCTTGAGAACGACTTCAAGGCCGCTGCCCGACGCGTTCAGAACCTTCTCGACATCCTCGAAGACCCCGAGCGACTGAAGAAAGTCCTCCGTGACGAAGTCCTCTACATCCGCGACAAGTACGGCGACGAGCGACGAACCAAGATTCAGCCGCGCGAAGCCGGTGATTTCTCAGAAGAAGATCTGATTCCGGACGAGGAAGCCATCATCTCCATCAGCCGAGACGGCTACATCAAGCGCGTCTCCATCGACGCCTATCGCCAGCAAAAGCGCGGCGGAAAGGGCGTGAACAACACGATGAAGGCCGATGATGAACCGGCGCACCTCTTCCAGGTCAGCACCCACCACACCATCCTCTTCTTCACCGATCGCGGCCGCGTCTACCGGCTGAAGGCGTACGAAATCCCCGAATCCGGTCGGTATGCCCGAGGCATGCCCATCATCAACTACATCCAGATCGTCGGCGGAGAGCGCGTCACCGCGACCATCTCCATCAAGGATCTGAACGTAGAGGGCTACCTCGCCATGATCACTCGTGGCATCGGCCAGCGGCATGAGTCGGAAGTCAAGCGCACCCCGCTGCGAGACTTCGCGAACATCCGCAGCAACGGCATCAAAGCCTTCGACATCGACGAGGGCGATGAGCTCGGTTGGGTGCTTCGAACCAGTGGCAACGACGACATCATCCTCATCACCCACAACGGGCAATCCATCCGCTTCAACGAAACCGGCGCAACCGCCCGGTCCCGTGCGGCTGGCGGCGTCAAGGCCATGGTCTTCAAGGCTGGCGATGCCGACGAGCAGGTTGTCACCGCTGCCGTGGTAGATGAGTCGCTCACCCTCCTTGTGGTCAGCGAAAACGGCTACGGAAAGCGAACTCCGCTGAGCGATTACCGACCGCAGACCCGCGGCGGCACCGGAATCCTCACCATGAACTGCACCGATAAGACCGGAAAGGTCGTGGGTGCAGAAGTCGTCGAACCCCAGGACAAGCTTCTGGTGATGACCATGAACGGAAAGGGCATCCGCGTCCGCGTGAAGGAAATCCGCGAGACCGGCCGAGTGGCCCAGGGCGTCAAGCTCATCGACCTCGCTGCCGGAGACCAGGTCCGCAGCATCGCCCGCATCGTGCAAGAAGCCGATGATGGCGAAGGCGACGAAGTAGAAGCTGCTTCGGGCGAGTGATGTTTAAAGTAGGTGCGGTTGAAATCCCGAATCGGCTCGTGCTCGCGCCGATGGAGGATGTCACCGCCCTCCCCATGCGCCTCATCGCCAAGCGCATCGCGAATCCCGGACTCATGTTCACCGAGTTCGTCAGCGCGATGGCGAACCACTATAACCCCTCCCGGGCGCGCAAAAAGATGCGCATCCACCCGGAAGAGCGGCCCCTGACCATCCAGATTTTCGGCGGCGAACCCGAAACCATGGCCGAAGTTGCCCGCACCGCCGAAGAGATGGGCGCGGACATCGTGGACATCAACATGGGCTGCTGGGTGCCGAAAGTCTGCCGAACTGGTGCCGGCGCCGCCCTTCTGAAAGACCCTGTGCTTGCCGAGCAGATCGTCTCGTCGGTGGTCCGCGCCGTCAAAGTCCCCGTCACGGTGAAGGTACGCGCCGGGTGGGACTACAGCCTCTTCGCCGCCCCCGACCTCGTTCGCCGCTTCCAAGACGCCGGCGCGCAAATGATCACCCTCCACGCCCGCTTTGCCAAACAAGGTTTCGAAGGGCAAGCCGACTGGGACCTCATCAAGTCGCTCCGCGAGCTCGTCACCGTCCCCCTCGTCGGCAACGGCGACGTCAAAACCCCCGCCGACGCCATCCGCATGCTGCAAGAAACCGGCTGCGACGGCGTCATGGTAGGCCGCGCCGCCATCTCCAACCCCTGGCGCCTCCGCGACATCCGGGTCGCTATGGAACTGTACGAACGCGGGGAAGACTGGACCGTCCCCTGTCCGCCGCCTAGCTTGGAAGAACGAATCCAAACCGCCCTCCACCACCTCCGCCTCTCCATCGCCCACGAAGCCGACTGCGACACTTTCGAAGAAGCGCTTTTGTCGCCGAACTACGCCCGAGCCGAACTAACCGCCAGCCGAGCCATCCGCGGCCAAATGCCGCTTTACATCAAGGGAGCGGTCGGGGCGTCGGTGGTGCGGGATCGACTTACGCGATGCTCGAGCGTGGCGGAGTATGAGGATGTGCTCGGTGGGTTTGGTGCAAACGAACTGCCAATTGCAACCCTTTCGTGAGAGAGGTCAGACCGTACATTCAGCCATTTTTGTGCCGTCCGTTGTAGTTTCTGGTTGAAAAACACCATTGAATTGGTGCCTCTGCTTAGTAGATCTTGGTAGTCGTGCAATTCCTACTCGCTTTAGCGGTGGCGGGGGTGACTTCTTCGGGTGGTGGGGCGGCTACGCTTGACAATTATCCAGAGCTGAAGCTCGCGCTCTCCCAATCTCAGCGTCAGATCCGCTCAGTTGGCGGATCCTTCTCGGGTTCTCAGCCGGGCCAGTACGCCTTTGGTTTGGCTCCATCGGGCCGTCTCACCGTCGGCGACCTCACCATTCGCACCGTAGCTTACGGCAACGGAAGCGAAGCCATCGCTACTGCGCGGCCATCTTCGGCGCTGGGCAAAGACGAGCTTGGCTACAGCAAGCTC